>Ga0265780_10001737_pt1 | contig 30199 bp, 37 predicted proteins | sample P1T30metagenome_FD_192432 | JGI IMG/M metagenome (GOLD analysis project Ga0265780, IMG submission 192432) | Plant litter microbial communities from East Loma Ridge, Irvine, California - P1 T30 | ecosystem: Environmental > Terrestrial > Plant litter > Unclassified | place: USA: California... | reverse complement strand
CTTTCACGGAACAGATTGTAAGCATGGCAACCTCGTAGCATTCCTCGAATTGTTGCTCCATCACACCCCAGCCCCAGAAGCTAACATCCCAACGCAGCACGACACTTCCATGACCGAGATCAAGAAGAAGATCGTGCCCGTCGAGGGCGAGCGCAATGTTCTCATCACGAGTGCACTGCCCTACGTCAACAACGTCCCGCACTTAGGCAACATCATCGGAAGTGTCCTGTCGGCGGATGTCTTTGCCCGTTTTGCGCGCGCACGAGGATACAACACGCTATACGTCTGCGGTACTGACGAGTACGGAACCGCGACCGAGACGAAGGCGATTGAGGAGAAGGTCACGCCACAACAGCTATGCGACAAGTACTTTGCGCTACACTCGGAAGTCTATGAATGGTTCAACATCAGCTTCGATCACTTTGGGCGCACACCCACACAGCACCAAACCGATATTGCTCAGGATATCTTCAAGAAGCTGTACAAGAACGGATATCTGGAAGAGCAGACTACAACACAGCCGTACTGCGAGACACACAAGAGTTTTCTGGCGGATCGCTTTGTCGAAGGCACATGTCCGCTATGTAACTATGAGGACGCCCGAGGTGACCAATGCGACAAGTGTGGACATCTTCTGGACCCTCTCGAGTTGAAGAACCCTCGATGCAAGCTCGACGGAGCCACACCGGTGCCGCGCGAGACAAAACACGTCTACCTGTGTCTGGACAAGCTGCAGCCGAAAGAGGAGGAGTGGTTCAAGAAGGCGAGCCAAGAGGGCAATTGGAGCTCCAATGGTGTTCAAATCACGGCATCTTGGTTGAAGGAGGGCCTTAGACCTCGTGGAATCACGCGTGACTTGAAATGGGGTACTGCTGTTCCACTTGAGGTATGACTGCGCGTTCTTGCTGATGGTGATATACTAATAGGTATCAACTAGGGCTACGAGGACAAGGTCATGTATGTGTGGTTCGACGCATGCATCGGTTACGTCTCAATCACCGCCAACTACACCGACGAGTGGCAGAAGTGGTGGCACAACCCGGAGCAGGTCAAGCTCTACCAGTTCATGGGCAAAGACAATGTCCCGTTCCACACAGTCGTTTTCCCCTGCTCACAAATCGGTACCGGAGACAAGTGGACTATGCTAAACACAATTTCGACGACCGAGTACCTCAACTACGAGAAGGGCAAGTTCTCAAAATCGAGGAACATTGGTGTGTTCGGCAACAACGCAAAAGACACTGGTATCCCGTCTGACGTCTGGCGCTACTACCTGCTCTCTCATCGACCGGAGACTGGCGACACTGAGTTCGAGTGGGACGGTTTCATTGCCGCGAACAACAACGAACTTCTCAAGAACCTAGGCAACTTCGTCAATCGTGTCATCAAATTCGTCAACTCCAAGGTATACGACTCTGTGGTTCCTGATTACACGAAGTACCAAGACGAATACTTTGTCGAACACAAGAAGAAGGTCAACGAGCTACTAAAGCGATACATAGAGGAGCTCGAAGACGTCAAGATCCGTGCCGCGCTTGCCACAGCACTCCACGTCTCCAGCCAAGGCAACCAACTCCTCCAAGACAACCGGTTAGACAACAAGCTCGCAACTGAGCATCCAGAGCGCTGCGCCGCCGTCGTCGGCCTAGCTCTGAGCCACATCCACCTCCTCGCCAGTCTAATCCAGCCATACATGTAAGTCCCTCACACACACTCTCTCAGTAAAATGCAAAACTAATCAACACCATTAGGCCCGACACAACCGCCTCCATCCTCTCCCAACTCAACGCCCAATTCCTCATCATCCCTAACGACTGGGAAGCTCGCTCCCTCCCCGTCGGCCATAAGATCGGCACCGCCGGCTACCTCTTCTCGCAAATCAAGCCCGAGAAGGAACAAGAGTGGCGCGAGCAGTTCGGCGGCGAAGAGGCGCGCAAGGCAAAAGAAGAGAAGGCGCGCAAAGCGGCGGCTAAGAAGGCCGAAAAGGAGCGCAAGAAGGCAAAGAAGGCCAATGCACAAGGTGTGGAGGGCGCGGAGAAAGGAAAGGATGGGCCGGCGGGTAAGACTGCAGAGGAGGAGGTTGCGCGGGGGGTGGAGCAGGTTAGTCTGCAGACGTCGTAGGGGCGGTGGGTTGGTGTTTATATACCCGGCGTTTGAGAGAGGTGTGGAGATTGGTGTTTGGGGTGGATAGGTGGGAGGGGGGTCATATGCGTGCATGTGCTCAACGGCAAAAGTTCGTTAAATGGTATTGTGTTAGTAGAATTCAACTTCGTTCCTGGTTCAAGGTATCGACATTTGGGATGAATTGTTAGTCTCGTTTGACGGCCATAGTAGAAGCACACACAAGATCTCTATTGCAGCTTAAAGTTACATTGATATGTTTATGGAATAGTCTCGATTAGCTTTGCGACCCTCTCAGACATAGAAAATATTCATCACCAGTGTGTTCAGTGAGCAGGGTTTGACAGCGATGACGCAGAATACATGAATTGTTATCGGAGGCTGAACGCAGATAGTCTAGTATTGCGTGTCCCAAGACCTTGATAGTATACGGCCATACCTATGGGAATGCGAAATGCACTGTCGAAGTTTGATGAGTGTGCCATGACAAGTCTTCATCTTCGGACGCTCCGCCGGCCTACACCAGGAAAGAAATTAGGTGCCGAGCCTCCGTGAGCATTGCCAGCATTCTGGCCGAAATCATGACGGCTGCTCCTGACACCCACTCGCTGCAAAGCGTCCCACTGCGGCTGCGTGCGCACCTGAGACCGCTCCGACACTATTGGTGGCATGGCTGAGGGCACCTGGCTCGGACGCGAATATGTTGAACGACTAAAGGAAGCGAAAGGAATAGCGTTACTCGATTGTACGTGTTGTTGACTGTTGGGGGATGGTCTATCGCGAGATGATCCATACGCGCTATCGCGGAAGAATGGGGACTGTTCTGCCATTGGTCTGGTAATGAAACCCTTCGATGTCAAGTTCCGGCTTTGATACTGTCGTGATGGTGGTGGCCGATTGATCTGATGCTGCTCCTGGACGCGTTGAGGTTGGCGATGGCTTCTTGATATCACCGGCGACTCGAAAAAGGAGAGGCCATTGAGACCGCGCGGTTCCCGCCAGTCTGGCTCAGGCGCGATGACCCGTGGCCTTGGAGACCGATAGGCGGCGAAATGATTTGAACTATCCTGGGTCTCAGCCATCCTGGGTTTGGAAAATTGTGTTGCGTTGTGATTGTTGCTCTCAATGTAAGGACTTACTACGTTTTCGATCTGATGACTAGGCTGCTGGAATTTCCGAGGGGCCGGTGTCATGGGATTATGCGCCATTTCTTGGAATGTCCTGTCATATCGGTGGTCAGTCCTGTCTGGTTGCACTGCGCTCAAACGGTAGCCTTTCGGTAGCGATTGGCCGTGCGGCACTTGTTGCTTGGAAGGTAGATCTGGTCGCCAATTCTCTTGGTCCATCTCCCCGTACCTGTGTTGGTCATGATCGTAGGAGTTGCTAGGCCAGGCTGCATCCCCAGGTGGATAAGAGTTGGAAATGCTTCCTCGCGGATCCTTGAGGCCTAGCTCGACCCCGACCTCGCCAGACAGACCATCCATGAGTCTTATGTATGATGGCTCAGTCGGCAACTGTACGGATTGATGCGAATTACCTCTCCTGTCCATCTTCACAGGAGACGGTGCCCGGAAAGTAAAGTTAGGTTCATCGTTGTTGACACCAATGCTTGATAGCAACTGAGAGCCACGGGTACTCGCGCCGTACAGTGCATCACCAACAGGCAGAGCACCTGTCATGTACGGAGTTCCTTCATGCCGCTCTGAGCCACGAACACTCCTCACTGAGCCATATGTTCTGTCGTCCCACTGTCTATCTTCATCCATGTGAATGTCTTCACCACTATGAATGTCATATTTTGATGCTTGTGTAGAGCGCCCACTGCTGAATTTCTTTCTCAGGGTCGGGAACATCTTACGAACAGACCGCATCCGCGAGACTGTCTTGCTTGGAGGGGGCATGGCGTCTCGACTGCTTGGTGAGTCGATCTGCATATTGTCAGGAAGAGGCGAGTCGACCCGTTGTCGCTTAGGTGGACGCGGGCTTGATGGAGCGACCGCCACGTTACCCGAGGTGTGTGCAGACCTGCCAGCCGTATGGCTTGAGGTCGTCTTATTGCGAAGTGTCGTGCCTGAGGTGCCGTAATAATCACCGTTGATGCCCCCGTCATCGTTGATGAGATCTAGGTTAAATCTCTTGAGATTCGGAACCGGCTCGAGTTGCATGGCGAAGCCTACTGACGCCAGGCGCTCCCTCATCTTGCCGTTCTGCCTGTGTAACTGTCAGCATCACATCTTGATGGACGCGACGGCAACTTACTCGATCAGGGTAGGTACTAATTTGAGGTAGTGACGGATGGCGTCTTTGTTATTCTTAAAGGTATCCAAATCTTTGGGATTGACATCCAGTCGACGATACTGCTCAACCTCTCGGTCAACATCTCGCAGTCGCTTTACTTCGGCTTTCAGGTTGTTTGACTCCCGTTCTACAGTCTGCAGCCGCTCGTTTTCGTGTTGCAGGGTAAGGACTTTGGCATGCTCCTTCGATGCGAGGTCCTGCATAGCTGACAGTTTGTTCTCCACCTCTGCTAGCGTGATTTGCTGCGGCTTGCGCATGGCGTAAGTATTTTGACTATAGCGGATGAGGGCCAGGTACTGGAACTGTCAATCGTTAGCTTCTCGTCATCCGTATACGCAGCATCCCGTACCCTGAGCGCCTCGATCTCCTTTCCACTGCCCTCGAAGCTCATTGGTGGCGCAATGAACCATGCTGGCGGAATCATTGGGTCGTGCTCATTCTTCTGGAAACCCCGGATGGAGTACAGATCGCGCACAGTGCTGTCCTTCTTCTCTTTGACGCAAGTGGGACATGCAGCTTTTGGCCGCTGTCCTTCGGGGTGGAATTGAGGTGCTGTGACGTCGTGAGTACATATGTAACTGCTCGCGTTGTCACGTGCCCAATAGCCAGACTTACCTCCGCCGTCCAAATGGCTGCCGCAGAAGACATGGCAGCAACTTGCGAGGTATAAATGCGTGACGAGGCGGTCCCTGGGGTTGATACCGTCCGACAAACCCTCGACTGTCTCATCGTGACCCTCGTAGACGTCGGCGAGAGTGTAGCAACAGACGGAACACGCGTAGATGAAGTTGAGGGGCGCGGCTGCCTCGCCTGGCGGCACTGTAACCGACCCGGAGGCCATGGTCGCAGAATAGGCGATTGTGAGGAGAACGGAGACGCGGGGGAGGTCGTGGGGTGAGTGCGGTCAATGCTGGGGGAAGAAGTTGGGGGAGGAAGGCGCGACAAGAGCGCCAAGACTCACGAACTTGTCACAACCGCCAACGGCAGCACCAGGTGGTGAAGAGTCTATATGCACGTGACAGCTAATGTGTACACGGTGAACGAATTGAGCAACGATAGAAAAGTTGAGTCGGAAACTGGCATGAGAACTATGATGAGAGAGACGAAAGTAGTAAATTAAAGAGTTGCATCATTACAGTCAAGGCACGAGTAAGGACATGGACAGTTACGCAAATCAGTGGCCATATGTACATGGTGTCTATTGTTCACTCTACTCACCCTCGTGTTCTCAAAGTTTAGGAAAATACCCGACAAGGGTAGCTGTAGAATGGTCAGTACGTTAATCCATACAGTCGACAAGAAGTTGACTTACGTATCAGGATATGCTTGCTCCGCCTCCAAATCGTATCGCTTCTGGCCTGCAGCCTTCGAAGTGTGGAGTGCAGGTGGCATTGGCGGCAAACCTCCAGGGCCCAAGATGTCCTTTGCCAATCCCATGTTCTTCTCGAAAGCTACTGCCAGACCTTTGCTGCCTTGTTCCTGTGCGGCGACCAATTGCTTTGAACCTGCCTCTCCGATCAAGTCCTGCTTGGGCGCTGCTGCGCTTCCAACCTCCAACAGCGCAACCGCATCCGCCTGAGTGATGGTCGAGAGCCGCGGGTACCGTCGTCGCACATCACGCTTCCAGTAAGGGTTCTCTGCAAGATCGGCTGCGGGAACGGTGACGGGGTCGTCGTAGGTGTTGGGGTCTAGGCCACCTGGGGGTGGGTTGCGGAATTGCGGGTTCATGGGAATACCGGTAGACCGCTTGGGGTCGAGCGCGAACAGCCTGTTGATGGCAGCATAGAGACCTTTTGGCTGGACAGTGTATTTCTGTAAACATGTTAGCGCATTTGGAAGGCATACGGCGACAGGCGTGAGGGGTGTCGATTTGGTGTATGTGGGATAGGTGCTGAGCATACCGAGAACGCTGTCGCGCCTTGCTTTGCTGCCATTTTGAGAAGAGGTGACTGGCAACCGAGGGGAAGAGTGGAGAGGGCCAATGGGCGCGTGTCGTGCTGTTGCGCGCTTGAATGCGGTTGTCGTGAAGCTTGGTCATGTTCGCGGAGCTCGCAAAGCGCCAAGCCGGCAACATCCGCTTTCGTAAGCGGAGCATCTCATTCGCCGTCTTCAACCTCATGTAAAGCACTGCCATGAAGAATATGTCGCACAAAATTTAACACATCCTGTTGAGTATGTCTTTCGAGATTGAGATTCTCTAGAAATAACTATACAAAGAAGTGAGAAGAATCGAGCGTCCATCTCCGCCGAAACGGTCCTAAAGCTTGATCAAGGCGCCTTTCCTTTATCTGCAGCAGTTGAAGGTATCTAGAAAAGATGTGAAGCAACGATTTTCGCAAAAGCTTCTCACTCTGGTCCCTAGCCTGCAGTTTGTAGTAATGCCTGTCCGCGTTGCGATATCACATTTCCCAAGCTCGTCGTGTCGATGTAATTCAAAGTCTTCGGTGACTTTTGCATCGCATCAAGAAATCCCTATATCTTCTATACACCAGAGAATAAACTCGCCAGGACAGCCTTGATCGATACACTCATTTGGGTCTTTCAGATCCGAGATTTGAGAATTGTGCATGAACATTGCATTACAACCGAACTCTTCTCCCTCCCAACTGATCAGTGACATGTGTTAGTAACCTCAAGCATAACCGCTCATCACTTCAAATCTAATATTAATATATACGAGGCTGTCTTGTGGAGGTAGATGGGGCGTTTATCCCTCAGCTCCTTTGAAGACATTCAGGCTAAGAATCTCACTACCACGTTCCGAGGGAAGAAACGTGTGTGTTTCTACCAGTTCACTTTGCGAAATGAGCGGCTGACAACAACATGAATTTATTGAGTGCCTGCAGTCTTCGTGTTTTTATAAAAGGGCATCCTTGGCTACATGAAGTACGCTCCAAGACTTCGCTATTGCACCGTTAATAAGAGCACAAACTCGTTAGTAGGATAATAGACTTAGTATGTGGCGGAAAGAAAATACAATTGCTAGAATTTCAAGCTGTTACCGGAGACTTCGATAGCCTCGAGCTAGATTTCTCAAGTCTCGTCACTACAGACAACGATACCCCATTTCTCCTACCTCTCGGACTCAATCGTTTGCTTCTGCACTATTACGCAAATCGAGTATGTCGGTACCAGCGAACAACATTTGTAACTGGTTGAAAACGTAAACAATATTAGAAAATGATTTTGATGCACTTTTCCGCCTTGTAGCACCATCTCATACATCCGAATCCCAAGAAGTATCATGAGTTTGCCATGCAGTCTGGTCTCAGCAATCTTTCATATGAGGCCCATCGTTCTGCTAAACCCAGCTGTTCAGATTCTTTGTGCCAGTGAGTATAGCCCATGTTCGCTTGTCTTTCCGTCTCTTTGCTCGGGGCAGAGAAAATCGTCACTGTCTCACACATGTGCATTTCTTCTCAAAGCCTAAAGTAAGGAGACACCTTGTAAGTCCGATCTTCTGAAACCAATTCCACTTGCCCATCACAACTATCGGAATGGAACACTGAAGCTCTCATCTATCCTGATGTGTTTCGTCCCATGCTCCGCAGATTCTCCGCCGCAAAGTTGGTCGCATTCGAAACCTCTCCAGCGATTGCAGCTGGACCATTGTTTTCTATAGCCTACCTCAGTCACACTTGCTTTTCAGAACTACCCTTCAGCACCAAACTCAGCAGAGTCTAGCTCAATGCACCTCGGTCCGTCGGGTATCATTTCCCATCCTTGTCCGAGGTCGCGAAATCTAAAACATTTCCCTGGAATATCTCTCACCGCCTGCACAGACTTCGCGACACTGACAATTCAAACTCGTTGAATGACAGATACTCACGTTAGACCTCAAGACTCTTTATGGCCCGGCCTTTGTAGACGTCGGATGGTCGGAGTACAGCAGGTCCACGCGAGCAATGAGACTATGGTGTTCATAACTTGCTGGGTAGAGGATAGGCTGGATTGTTGGAGAGATTGATTACCGGTCTACACCACCGCAGCAAACCAAGCACACTCCAACCCAAAGCCTGATCTCACCGCAGAATCCCTGCAGCTAGACTGAGCAAATTCAGATCCAGAAGCTTGTATTCTAGAGCCTCCTCGCGGGAACAAATGTCTAGCAGGGTGTGCAGAGAGTAATCATATATCAGGCGGACCTGAAGCCTGCAACCGGCGTTGCGCGTCAGTAGAGAACCTGCCCGACGACTACCCAAGCAGTTTCTCGATAAAATTTAAGAGTTGAGTCCTGCTACTTCGAAAGGTTCTCATCGGGGTCTTGTCTGAGTCTATGGGTGAGATCTCTGGCAATAGCTCCTTCGAGGAGAAGTTAGATGATGCAGTGTGGGGTGTGACAGCGGTGGCCGGGTTGCTAACAGGGTCTTGCGTTTCTTCGAGCCTTTTATGCTATAAGGCGAAGGTTCGATGACTTGACGGACTCGGAAATCGATATGGGGGTATTAGTAGGCGAATTGGGGTATGGGGTGGAGTACGTTCTTGTCAGGACATGGTGACGGTCGTAGGATCAGAGGCGCTCGTAGGTGGCTTACAAGCGCTATAAGAAGGCTAGTTCACGCAGGCTGGGATGTTGCAGCGATAGTAGCTCTGGAGGTAGCTTTGAAGGTAGTTTCTTGCGTTCTTCACCTGTGCTGACTGCCGTGGCCGATCGCCCCTCATCATCCTTTACCAAGAGGAAGTGCGTCAGGCTGTGCCACACGAATCGAAGTTTTTGAGTAACGAGTTCGACCATGCAGTGCTGGGAATGGAGCGTGGGAGGTGTGTTGATGTGGGGTATGCGGCAGTTCTGGATGATATTGTCCAAGCGTTGACGAGTCACGCCGCTTTGGATTCGTACCTGTGACTGCCATAGGTTCGAGAATGGAGGGGATCTGCGTAATCACATCGTCTATGATTCCCTCTCTTACAAGTATGGAATGCGAGGAAATGCTGCTCTTCGGATGCGAGGACACCTCTCTCCGATTGCAACCGGCACCGAGCCACGTCTTCCAGGCAGCTTCGATGGGAGTAACGTCGAGGTTTGTAGATTGATCAGAGGACCCTGGTTCTGACAAGTAAAGGTTGAGGTGACGATTGGCGCTGACATTGCTGCTGGACTAGACGACCGTGAAAAGTTCATTGTTATATGCGGACCAGCCAGCGGGGTCGCGACCTCGGTATCACGAGTGCGTTGAGATCAACAAGCAGTCTGACTATCAATACTCCTGTCACTCCTCACGGCATGTACATGCGCCTGAAGCTGCTGATATGTATAATGCTGTACAGCTTCATCTGGGGCTCCTTGACATACGAGTCAACACCGTCGTCATGCCTATCAGTGAGCTTGTATAGCTTCACACGGGGTAGCGCTACTGTTACAACAATCATAATACATTGAACGGGAACAGGAAGTATTATCACAGGGCAGACAAGCATCACAATTAAATCACGGGGCACATGTCATTGGTGGGAGCAAGGACTTGTATTGTGGTCTTGTGGGCGACGGCCCATAGCCGCCACCCAAAAAAAACCTAGTTTATGGCCATGAGGCCCAACCAAAGGACCCTTCCGAGGGCCTATCCGCCGGTGGCCTTCGGCCCAAAAAGAGAGGAGAGAGAGGAGTGGGCACGGGCGCCCGACCCCAGCGCGAAGAGGGCTCAAGGGCCAAGGCCCTGCAACGAGCGGGCCTTTGCCAAAGCGAAGGCGGCGCGGCGGACGGTGCCCTGTAAACACATGTTAGTGAAGCTTTCATTGGAGCAAGGATACAACTACTTACTTCCAGCAAGCGCTCGATACGATCAATTGGATCGTAGACGAGCACCCAGTCGGTGCTCGCCACCGACTGCCCGGCGGTGCGGAGAGCCTGGTACTGGAGCCAAGCTCCAAACCGCCTCGCCCGGATGTCGTCGTCCAGGCGCGGGCCAGGCGCGAGGGGGAGCAGGGCAGGGAGCGGGTGGAGGGGCGCGGTGCCCAGGGCGCGAGGGGCGAGAGCAGCGGCGTGGGCGAAGCCATCCTCCGCCCAGGCAGGGAGGCGGGTGTTTTGTGCAGACATTTTATGAGTAATGAGCTGTCTGTTGCTGAAGAGCAGAAGAATCCAAAATTCTACAGCTTATAACCACACTTGCTAGCGCAGGTGCGGACGCTAGCAGGTTGCCAAGACGACTCTGAGCGACAGCAACGGTATGCTCTACAGCTCAATGGAGCCCCTTTCAGGCGGCTGCAAGGCATACTGTTGGTTGGAAACTGACCGAGAACCACCTCCTAGACTTACTGAAGCTTTTCAGCAACAATATAGCTCCAGTGACTTGGTAGATACTGCTATTCACAGCTGCGAGCTTGGCAACGACATGTTCCCACAGACCACCCGCAGCAAGCGAGACTCCGCTAGTTCCGGGCAGTACGACAGGGGTATGCGGCGATAGACAGGCAGCAGCAGCTGAGACATGTCATGCGATTGTACAGGAAGACATGCTTGAGGAGAGATAGCTTGGCGGCTACATGACGGTAGTGACATGAGGATCGAGCCGATGGAGACACCTGAGCATAAACAGGAGAGATGCTGCGATACGAGTTTGCTGGAGATGTAAAGGAGGATGGCTCAAGAAAGCTTGCAATTGGCGTAGATAGAGACAGTTAGGAGAGCAAGTGCCTGATGTAGGACGTAACACCATGATAGATCCAGGATGCGTAGAAGAATTCAGCTCGCGAGAACGATGAACCGTGCTCGAAAGTGCCATACCCTGTGCATATGCGGATCAAGCAAAGTGGTTGCGGCATGCTGGCAAGGTTTAAAAAAGAAGGGAAGTGCATCTCCTGGAGCCATTGGTGATGCCAGCATCTAGCAGGTAACGCCTTGGCCGGAGCCATGGGTGCGCACAGAAAGATGGAGCTCTAAAGATGAGTTTGCGCCCATCCGCCAGTTTCTAGCAGCGGTGGCTGCTTGTCAAGCTCCTGTCGCGTGGGTTCCAAATCATCTTGGGCCCTGGTGGTGGGGCGGAGATGAAGCTATAGCATGGCTGTTGGGCGAGGAGGACCAAATCCTCAACACCAACGAACTCACGCAAACCCACCACATCACAACGCGCCCGCACCACTCTCTAAAGAAACATGGCTCTCCTTGCGCACATTTTGGATGTAAGCAATCGTTACTGCTGCAGGTTTGAGCCTCTGGCATGCCCGCTCGAGCTCCGAGTGAGGTTGCGCTTGCGGGCTTTCTGCACGAGGCGTCCCACCCACAGCGCTGACCCCTTGATAGCTTATGTTGGTATTGGCCTTCGCCAACATCTGCATGATCTCCGTAGTAGGCCTTTGGAGGCTACTTCGCTGGGGCTGGCGTCCGCCCGCCGGAGAACGATCCGCGCGATTTGTTCGAGCGCTTGCGGCGACGGCGACGACGGCGTGGTTGTAGACAACGTCGTAAGTCATACGGTACGCTGAGGCATACCACCTTGACGCCATATAGGATAGTGCGAGCCGTGAGGTTTTGAGCAGCTTTGCAGGCAGAAACACTTCCCACGATGCCAATCCTGTCACACCGTACACTCACTGACTATCACATCAGGCCAAAGAACCCCTCATCTCCCCCGCAACGATAACGACGAGTACGAATACTTGCGCAACAAAGCAAGACGACGGAATTGGCACCGATGCCACGCACACACGTTCTGGAAGCGAGCGCAAGCCGCGAGACGCGATGATATTGGCGATGGCAAGCAAACGTTGCTGCAATATATGCCCAGTCCGCATGTTTTCCTAGCTCTTTTTGACTGACTGAGCAGCTTCCTGGGCTTCTACCGTAGCAGTGGTCATGGAAAAGTTCTCTGAGGATAGACAGCTCGATCCATCATCCACGCCTCTCCAAGATTCCGGGCCAGAGTGGTGTGTATACAAAGCCTCCTCGGACACCCTGTCAGACACATCGTGCAGAAGCCAAGCAAGCCATGAGAAAAAGAAAGTAGGAATGCGTGAAGTAGTCGTAGGGAGAAGAAACAGCATCAGCTTGACGACACAACGCGCTGCGGCAAGACCGGTGGTGCGGTCTGACGCAGCGAGGGGAAGACATGTCGTCTGAAGTTGCAGGAGGATGCCGAAGCGAAGCGTGGCGGGGAAGCCGTGCCGAAAGCTTGGGGCCGGACCGAACCCCTGACGAGAAGTCAACACCTCTTCTCCATCAGAGATCATCAAAATTACATTTCCGCTGATGTAGAATCTAGGTGACGGGTCTTCCTTCTGGCCTTTGGAAGATCTGGAACAGTCGGAAAGTCAGCAAACCAGGATGCGAGCACGTCACAACTTCTTCGACTGGATGCTGCTCCAACGCACGTACCTTCGGCTCGACATCACAGTGCAGGTGCCCACGGGCTGAATGAGGAAGAGATATATTTGGGATGTCTATGAACCGTCTCATGCTCTCAAGATACCCTCAGCCATGGCCTTGGTCTGCCGCCTGTGCGAGCAGTGGTTGCGCAGGCATTCCAGCCACTGGGCGGGGCGAGCTTGATCACGCGAGAAGTGCGATGCATTTGTCCGATAAACCTCGAGCCACGACTCTGGATGAGCAGTGGAGAAAGAAGGAAACTGCGCCTGGGGCTTATGGACTGGTTTCAGGAACTGCGGTGTTTGGGACTCGATTGCTGCCAGTGGCAGACCGCCCACAGCTGTGCTTTGAAAAGTCGATTAAGCAGACGACGCATCTGGGATGAGTGCCCAATCAGCCTTTTCATCCTCGAGGAGATCTGGAGCCCGCAAATAGTACCGCGCCGTCTCTGGATGGGGTGGGTGATCGCACTAATAGTGTTACGCTGTGTGGTGGATGTGCGCGGTTGCGAGCGCGTGCGTTCTCGGCTGCGGCATGCTTCAACAGAACTTGGTTCTGTCTTCGCTCCTAGAAGGCCACCGCAAGGCTCACACCGTGTTTTGACTCGTTTGATGATGAAAGACTTCGTCGGCTTTGTCTTCACATCCCCTGGTACGGCCAGCACCGAGGACTGCGTGTCTATCCTGAAGATCTGGCAGCATTCCTGCCGGGGAGGCGAGCAATGCCTTCGATGTTGAGGTAGATGTCATCCCTTGTTACGGCCAACACTGAGAACCGCTGTCTATCCGGAAGGTTTGGTAGCATTCCTGCTAGAGACAGAAGCGTTGCCTGGCCCGAGACTCGTACGTTGTTTGAACCCTCCGAGACGATTTCGCCATCGCTGCCTTTAGCAACGCTGTCGATGTTGAGGCAGTTGCGCGCTCGGAGAAGACAAAGCAGACATACCAATCTGCCGAGATGAGAAATGGGACCGTAACCAGCGAAGTAGGCCGTGTGGTCATACTTCTCGGGGTCCTCGGGGGTCTTAGCCTCCTGGTGGGGCGAGACCACCTCCTCGTCTTCCTCTTGAGTGTTACTCAAGGTAGAAACAGGAACGTTCGAGGTGTAACCACCGCCGAAGGAGTGGTCCAGGAAGACGTGTACAATGTCGGGGCATATCCCGACTCGCGTGCCTGATTGAGGCATTTTAGGCAGGCACTGGCAAGTATAATAGAGTGCTTGTTGTTTTGCCCTTTCGGAGCCCGCCCAAGAAAGATGCGACAAGCGTAGCAATGCGGTCACCATCGAGCAGTCGGAATACGTTCTGTTCGTCCTTGAAGTAGATGAAGCGACCCACATCGCCATCTAACGAGCAGCAGCGGTCGGTGGGGCCAGTCTTTTAGGATGGCGGGGCTCGGTGGTCCAGCTCTTGTTTTGCTTTCGTTGGCAGCCAAAGCACTCAAAGTTGCACTCTCTGTGTCTTCAAGTCAGCAAGGTCGTACTTGTATCAATGTAAGCACCGCCTTGAAGGGGTCAGCGCCTTGATTGGGGTCAGCTTACTTGGTCTCTGGCCGTCGGCGAGGCCGCTCTTTGCGTCAAAAGTGCGGAGTGTGGTCTCTTCCGAAGGTGCGGATGGATGACCACTGTTCATGCCGATGCTGGTTGCGATCATGAAGAGGCGTCGAGTATGTGGACGAAGAAAGAGCAGGACGAAGTCGAAAGGTGGAAGCTGGTGTTGTGGTGTTGGAGCTGTCGGGCGGGAGGCAACCTTTTTATGCGCCCTCGCTAGAACTGTGCGGCCTTTGACTCTGCCCCGCCGCTCACCCCTTCGATGCTCTCAGTCGAGTGCAACACCATCCCTACGACGTATAGACCCAGGAAAAGTTTGAGGAGGATGCTATGATAATTGGTATGCTCCTCGCACTACTCCGAGGAAATTCTACGGTAGTGTTGTGGAGACACATGGCTTTGGGCATGGGCATTCCGAGACTTCGAAAATCAAGGGGCTCTGCATAACTCTCACCTTCTGTTCTGTATAGCGGGGCAAGCAGGAAGGCGCAAAGGCCTTGCCGACAGGGACCGTCGGGGCAGACCATACGACGCCACGCCACGGTAGCGACACCAGAAAATTCAGCTGTGGATAGCAAGGGCTGTGCCATCCTCCTCGCGCTAATCCGAGCAAAATCGGTTGTGAGGTCGTGGAGTTACAGCATGTTGGGGGTGCGCGCAGCATGAATCGGCGGCGACTTCTTACTACAACAAAGCACGGGCGGCCAATTCGCGACCGAGCTGCGATAGCGGGGCAAGGTGGCGGCGACAGGGACTGTAGAGAAGAGGTGCATGTTAAGAGTCAAGGGATAGTAGCATGATGCTATGATGATGATAATGACGATCATGAGCATGAAAGTAAATGGGGGCAAAGATCGCAAGTAGAGCATTGTCGCTGTGTTGCTAACGCTCTATACACACGGTGGCTAGGGGCAACTCGAGGGCGCAGCTGTGAATTGACACACAAGGGTTGTGGCCCGGCAACTCCATCCGACTTCTCACACCCAGCTCCGTACTACCAAAGCCTGAATCTCCCAATTTGAAGCTCCGTATAACCTCGAAAGCCCCTCGAGTCACGCTTGTTGCGCTCCCACAACTAGAGCCCCGCGGAAGCCCGCGGGCAAGCAATCATGCCTCGTCCCACACCGAAGCCTCAGTGCAACCGATATACCGACCGCGGTCTACCATACAGCGTTATGAGAAATCAATACCTCAGACCCAACCATGACTCGCTGGGCTGTGCTCATCGGAGTTGGGGGAACCGCCGATTCGCACAATGGACAGAGACAGCAGTCGTGTGATTGGAAGGCCACCAGCCATCGTCATTGGCATAAACACCATCGGGGCGGGTAGCTGAGGCTATGAAGCCGCATATTGGGCCTAAGAAGCGCACGGCGAGCGTCACCATACCGATGGGGACACGACCACGCAAAGGACTGGCCCTAATGGCGCGCGGACATGACGTTGAGCATTTCTTGGAACCCCCAATAGTAGAGCGTTGGCGCTGGAGCATCAGCTATGGGAGCGCAAGTACAAGGCACATGAAGTATAGGGTTAGAGACTTAAACAAGCGCAGACGCGCAGATACTGAGTACTAAGACAAACATGGTCAATTCAGGGCGCGAATACCATGCTACAAGTCACTGGCTGTTCGGAAGAATGATTGTCGGGGGCAACGTACAATAAGAACAATCACGTGAAAAGCGCCACATAGCCCCGCGGGCGACCCTTTCCCTTATAAAATCCTTAGTAAAAGCCGCGCTGCCTCTGGCCGACCGAGCATCCAGAATTGTCAACTTCCTCAACTCGGCCACGCGCGCTACACGCTACACGAAGTTTACAACAGCTTGAAGATACTCACGCTGTACGACACGCAACCAGTCACCGCAAAGCCAATCATAAATCGTACGTCTATGTATGGTCTGGTTCAAAGCACCTTTTCAAGCCACGGCCGCACACCAGGAAGCCAAAAGATGCACCTGCTCACCCGCGGATAGCTTCTCAAGACCCTCCCAGCGCCCTCATAAATGTCTCCCGAGGCGCCCGAAGTGGAGTGTATCCGGGACCGCCCTACTGTCATCCGCCGTCGTCGCTGGAAAGTCGTGGACCCTGAAGAGCCGAGTGTGATATGGAGAAACCTAGTTGAGTACCATTACCTAGTCAGGCTTTGGTACTTCGCCTGGAGGCAGGCTTTTCGACTGGTCGCTGGACACATTCTCCGTAAGTGAATCACACGCCTTCAGTTTGACAGCAGAGCGTATTGACATGCAAGTTGTCATCATCGCGTTTGCAATAGATGGTCTCGTTGGGTTTGTAGCAGCACTCGTTACCATCGCTTTGTTTATGGACTCGATTTTCCAAATTGAACGTTAGGAGCCGAAGTCCTGAGCGGGCATGAACGATTTCATCCAATAAGCAATGTATTTATGGTGAGCCAGCTTAGTAGTCTGTAACTGCCACGTCAGAAGGATCACATAATTTCAGAAATCATAGTCGGCACTTGCAAGCAATGATGCAAATGGTCGTTCACGTCCATGCGCTACACAATGTCAATGCGCTAGACCACATATCACATCGCGCAATTTCGTCTACCTTTCTCCACCAAAGCCCCAACAACTTACTTTTACATGCGACTCAACCCTTACTATACTGTCACATCTCATACTCGTTTCCGACAAGCCGCCCCTACCCACAACCGTTTGTACATCGAAAACGCGCCACATACTACTCCAAGCGCACCAAGAACATGCCGTCACGCTACATGAGCGTAATGCGCGAGATCCTGGGTGGCCAACAAGCCCGTGGAATTCCGCAGGGCAGGTCGACATATGCGTGGAGCCGCGTCGGAGAGAAGGACGGCAAAGAAGGAAGTGAGGCCGAGGAGTCGAACACGCCGGTGATCGCCACGGCTGTGTTGACGGTCGTCACTGTCATCGTTGTCGGCAGGTGGCTGTGGATTAGGAATGTGAGCGGCTAAGTCCAAGTTGGCTTCGAGTTACGGGTGGACGTAATGGGGAAGCAGTTTCTCTGGAGGAGTAGTAAATTGAGGAGATGAGAAAGTAATTGAGGCGGACCAAGTCTTCAAGGTCTAAAAATCAAACCCGCTTCTATTCTCACACCAATTCATTCGCTCTCATCATGTCTGGGCGCATGAGCACCATTCACTATACACTCCATCCTCCTTATGGTATCAAGTTGCCTCAATACTCTGCCTGTGGCGCAGATACAGAGCCATACAAAAGACCACAACCCCAGCTTCCACCTGCTCTTCCTCCCTCTCCAGATCAAACCCACTGACGTCCTCGTATGCGCTGAGTTTGTCGCTCTCCCTGTTCTCCCCCAGGAACGCAGCCATATTCTCCTTCATCAATGGAGCCCTGACTGCCTCGTTCTGAACAGCAGGCGGACCCTCAGCTCCCCTCATGACCTCCGAATCCGCACTGGAAGCCCTCACCTCCGCTTCTGCCTCCGCCTTAACTTGGAAACCATTGTCCGTGGCCGAGTGGAAGTCGCTATCCCTGACTGCATCGCGGTCCGCAATCGCAGCGGTGATGATGTCTGCCGCTTCCTGGGGACCTTGTTTTTCCTTCGCTGCCTGTGCCTGGGTGATCATGGCTGAGGTCCACCCGGGCTGAATCTGAATCTCTCCGAGCCTGGCTGGCTGTAGCGGCTCGTATGGCTGGTTGGGGTTGGTGGCCGCGCGGTGGAGGATCTCGGTGTTGATGGTTGGAGCGAAATCGGGGGAGCGCTTGGGGGTTGACTTTGTGCGCGCCATGGTTTGGATGTATGTTTCGTTTGTGTGGTATTGTGAGGGTAGGAGAGGGTTTGGGTAGTGGGTAGGAAGTCGGGGGCCGAGAAATGGAAGTGCGCGGGAGCGAAAGGTCGGGACTTTTGCTCCGCTTGATACACCTCCACCCACGATGTCCAATTCCTCTTCGTGTTCGACGTACGCTGTAGCAGAGAAATCATGCTTCTCACCGACAGCATTTGCCTATGTCTCAGTTGAGATAGCAAACAAAACAATACGGGGGTTTAAGGTGCTTCCATCGCCCACGAATTTTGAACTCCAGCTTCTCTCGACACCAGACAACAAGAACCTACAACGCCATGTCAGTCTTCAACATCCCGCTCTTCAAATTCCTCACATATCACGCGCCCACGTCACTCGTCTTGACACGTCACCTGCGCAAACCATCGCCCCCTCAAAACCCCATCGATGCCTCCATCACCACGCCCACAGTTCCACTCGACATGATGTCCCCACCGCAAAGCTTCTCGGACCTGGAATCCTACGTAGAGACCGAAAGCGAACCAACGCCCCGCGCGAGTATCTGCGAGACTCTCGTTGACCATGTCAGCGATGTAGAACCTCCACTGAGCGTCCATGAGAGCGACATATCACCGCGCACAAATCCACTCATCACACATGCCCGACCACCACCTCCTCGCGGCCCACCTCGTACTGACGACGCACCAATAAACTACTACGACGACGAGTTTGACAGTGAAGAAACCAGATGGCGAGACTCGCGGTCAGGACGTGTGCCGCGCGCTCGTGATGAAGAGGGTGGATTCAGAACGCCGACAAGCCAGCCCTGCTGGAGGCATAGGCGTGATATCTGGGATGACATGAATTGGGACGACATGAATTGGAACGATCGGATACGGTGTATGAGTGTTTTGCTGCTGTTCTGTGTGTTTGTCTTGGCCATTTCAGGAGCGGCAGCCATAATTTGGATTCTTGTGGTGCAGTAGCTGGGGCCTGCGGGATGATGGGTGAAAGATAGGACTTCAAGGAGAGACATGCTTAGTGTGATCCAAGGACTTATTGGGGACAGAAACGATGGCTAGAAACGACTGAAGGTGCGCACGGAGATAGATAAACTCTTGGAGTTGGGAAAGAAAAGCGATTTTAAGTATACCATTAAGTATTGAGAACGTGTACGATCGGAATTGATTCGCACGATATGAAGAAAGAACATATTCATGTCACGTTGGCCTGTTCCCATCCACGTGACGTTATATGCGCCTGCCCGTAACCTCCTGCAAATGCCAGTTCTCTCCTGTGTACTGCAACTTCACTTTAGTGTGATGCGACTCTTGATCTACTTGCTTGAGCGTCTGCATGCCATTGTTACGCTCAGTCGTATGTAGCAGGACCATAGGCGATGTCTTCCAAAGCGGCACATCCATGTTCTTCGACTTGAAAATAGTCGCAAAAAGGAATACGGTGATGGCAAGATATATCGCCCCAGGAGGTATGATCCAGTTAAAGTTGACTGCTATATACTGCTCAGAGTTCCACTCGGACCCACGAACAACGGACAATGGGGAGGTCACGTTCCCAGTCCGCAAGGCATTGCTCATGGCTATGGCGATGTTGTCGATGCGTTTTTCGAAGCCTTTGACACCGTAATTCGTTTCCAAATTGGGATCGCAAGTAGCTGGGGTTGGACCTAGGATGTCCCCGACTATGTTTGGAACCCATTGACCAGAGTAGTAATTGTCATAATCTTCTGCAATCATGGCTGCACCTTCCAGTGTACGGTCGAGTGCAGACGACCACCGCCACAGATCCTTCGCGCCCACGCAGAATAAATCACCGTTGTAAGGCTCCGACAAGCAGATTGTTGTGTCCTCGTCACGTGGGTCTTGTGCAACCCATCGAAGGTCTTTCCTTATGTCGACTATCCGCGTCTGCATTGTGTTATTGTATTCAGAACTGAGCGTTTGTAAACAAAGATTCAAAGATCCTTTCAATGCCTTCCAATTTGCTGCATCGCGAAGTCTCTTACTCCATTCTGTGGGAGTGGGTTGTTTGTTCTCGGCATTGCACGCGGAATAGTAGGCGGTGTATATGTCTGAGACTGGAGGTAGGCGCTCATCGGTGATGTTCGCTGAGTCTTTGAATGGAGCAGCCATCCAGAATGAATCAGGCACGGAGCCACCAACCGAGAGCTGCATAGGTGGATTCCACGATGCCCCAGATATTTTCAAATACGGTATGGGACCCCAGCGCGTGTTGTTGTCAATGCGAATTTCGCCTTTAACCTCTTCCACAGACGCACAAACGGCAAGTGTTGTGTAATCTTGCCATTTGCAAGCTTCCGCAGTGCAGGTGCCTTGAATGTCCGAGATATTTTTATCAGCATCGAGTAAGCCAGAGAGAATGGCCTTGTACATGTGTGGATGAACTGTAGGAGCGAGTCAGTTGCGGTCCTTCCAACGCGTCGATGATTCGAAGAAGCACATACAGTCTGAAACGCCACGCTTTGAATTATTGAAAGCACCCGTGTCGTCCAAATCTATCAACGTTGTATTCCAAGTCCTGTTCATGTACTGAACAGAGCGGCTGATTGTGGCGTTGGACTGATTGTCGGGTCTTTGGACATTGCGGATGCTGATCGAGTTGGTCAATTGTGTGGCTGAAGAGAAACCGAGGAGTAGGATGGTTGCTAGTGCGCCGACAGAAACCAGATGCCTATCTCTATTAGTCATCATCGATTAATGGGAAACGTGAACATTACGCTTTCGTCTTGAAAAGCAGCATCAAACTGCCTTGGGGTCCACGCGATGCTTCCTCGAACTTGCCAAGATCAGATGCTGACCTTGTCTGACGAAGCCAGTCCCACTTCAACTGACCAATACACGCTGAGATGGAAAAGAGCAGAGCTGATTGCACGATTTGTGATAACGCAGCAATGACGGGTGCTGGCAGGAAACGTGATGTCCATTCTTTCAGTGGGCGGTCTCGATAGACGACCAAAAGCGCAACGATGCAACCGAGGGCACATGAGCCGAGTAGCCATGTTGCAATTTCATATTTCCACTCGCGTAGTAGCGTATACAACGATCGCGATTGCGACCTTTGGGCAGGCGATGCATGAGAGTCCCAATCTTGTTCATCTTGCCTGACAAAAGGCTCGGCTTGCTTACTCAGTGACGAAAAGGGAATCTCTTCTTGCGGAGTACTGTGATATTGTGGTCCGTTGTGAATCATTTTGAAATATGAGGCCCTCAGAGGCAGACTGTCGGGCGGAGAAGAGTAGGATGATTTATACTCCCAAAAACACTGACCAAGACTAAATACGCCATGCTTCAGCCTCTTGCAAGACTAGATGACTGCAGCTCCGGAGTCTCAACGCCGTTTGATCCATCATGCTTGGCATCAAGAAACCAGCCAATACCTATGCGACATTCCCGCGCACCGCGGTCTAGGAATATGGATAAAAAACATTAGTGGCCCAAAATCGAGTTATGCCGCGCATGGGGGCGGTTATGGCGCTGACAGCTGGGCGTAGGTGGGGGCGAGACTGTCAGGCGGCGTATCAGAACAGGCTCTTCGCAAGGCTGAATCGACTAATTAGCAAGCGGTCTCTGCAGCATAAGAGGCGGCTCGCCTGACGATGAAGGATGCTAAACGATAGCAAGCTTCGTCTGTCGGTTTTGGAGGGACTGTGCGCGTAAACTGGCGGAGATCTTTATATAGATCGCCCAACAACAAGCCAAATAAATGCCTTCGACCCCAGACACTAAGCTGTACCGCTAAGCGATGAGCTATTGGAGAGTAAGAATATCCTTGATCGCGATCTGGTCGATTCTCATTTGCTATGATGATGATGCTGGAGCAGGCATCGTGCAGATGAAGGTGCGTACAGGAGACGTCGGATCCTACTTCGAGATGCAGGGATGCACGGCGGAGGTTTGACCGACAAGGCTTGGCACGCTAGCACGTTTGCATCCAAGCGCGATGCAGGGGTCTCGGAATTTACGATCTGATGTTCCAGGATGCTTACATCACACTTCATGATCAGTTCGCTGTCCTTTCACGCTTCGACAATGCCACGATGAACAGCGAGTCGCAGAAGCTCCTGCAAGAGCACCCATCAGACAGCGACTCCGAACCAGAACCAGAACGCAGGCCTAGTCCGGGACATCTCTCCCCATCACCATCGTCCTCCCGAGCTACCTCCACGTCTCCGGCTCCTCCCGGCTCGCGACCCAATGGCTTCAGCCAGAAGCGACAGTCGTCATTTGCGCGACCTCGCACTGATGGTGTTCCGCGGACCCCGAACCGAGTTCGCTTTGACGATGCCCCAATAGGGACCTCAAATGGCGACAGAGACTGGATAGAGCTTGAGGGAGACGACTACATGGGCGCAGACGGACATGGCGGCAGGGAAAGAGTGCAGCGACTACCGCTCCTCACAGGCATCGAGGCTCCGAGCGTCACTGTGGCAGAGGACTTTGACCCTGAAGACTACCTGGAAAGCGCCAGACCAAGAAGCGGCATGAAGAGCGCTTTCATGAACATGGCCAACAGTATAATGTGGGACGCGTTTACCCGATGCCAGGAATTACTGAGTGCTAATATGAAGCAGAGGCGCAGGCATCATCGGTCAACCATATGCTATCCGCAACGCCGGCCTAGTCACAGGCACCGCCCTCCTCATTGGCCTCACAATCACCGTGGACTGGACCATCCGATTGATCGTCATAAATTCGAAGCTCAGCGGCACAGACTCCTTTCAGGCTACGGTGCAACATTGCTTTGGCAGGTCAGGTTTAATAGCCATCTCGCTAGCACAATGGCTCTTGTATGTGAGGAGTCGTAGAAACACAGGGAAATTCTCTGACCGATGACAGTGCTTTTGGTGGGATGGTAGCTTTCTGCGTAATTGTAGGCGACACGATACCGAAAGTCATGGATGCCCTGTTCCCATCATTGAACGACATGTCTTTTCTATGGCTCTTGACTGACCGCCGGGCGGTCATGATTCTGCTCATTCTGGGTATCTCATATCCGCTTTCTTTGTACCGGGATATTGCGAAAGTAGGTGCATCGTGGAACACTATGCAATAAACTAGCTAACAATCACAGCTTGCCAAAGCCAGTGGCTTCGCACTCGTCAGCATGACCGTTATCATCATCACTATCATAACGCAAGCTTTCAGTGTCCCAGCCGAGTATAAAGGACAACTGCGTGGCTCCCTGATCATACATACTGGTATCTTCGAGGCAATTGGCGTCATCGCCTTCGCCTTTGTCTGCCACCACAACAGCCTCCTTATCTACGGCTCACTCCGCAAACCCACAATTGACCGCTTCTCGCGGGTCACGCATTATAGCACCGGCATCTCGTTAGTCGCGTGTCTTGTCATGGCACTCTCCGGATACTTGACGTTCGGCGACAAGACACTCGGCAACGTACTGAACAACTTCCCCAACGACAATCTGATGGTGAACATCGCGCGACTCTTTTTCGGACTGAATATGCTCACCACGCTGCCGCTTGAAGCTTTTGTGTGCAGAGAGGTAATGAATGAATACTGGTTTCGAGACGAGCCATTCGATCCGAATCGGCACTTGGTTCTGTCGACATCACTGGTCATTTCAGCATTGGCGCTTTCTCTATTGACCTGCGATCTCGGTGTCGTTTTTGAACTTTTTGGCGCTACTTCGGCGTGTGCGCTTGCTTTCATTCTTCCTCCGTTGTGTTATATCAAACTTTCGAAGAAAAGTTCGCAAACGTACCTGGCCATGGCGGTCGTGGCATTTGGGTGTACTGTAATGGCCATTTCTATCGTCAAGACCACCAGCAAGATGGTGATGGGCACTGGGGAGCAGGTCAAGTGTAGTTAATGTATTCTGTTTGTATACATATGGCAGCATTGGTAGGTGTATCGGTGTTTACAGCATTGCGCACAGGCGTTGGCATTGGGACGGGCACACATTGCTTTTACACACGAATCATACATTTCTATTCATGGAGATGCTGAACCTGGCCTACACAAGTTCGCCCCTCGACCGGCTAACACGGCGCATCGCTGATCTCGAAGTTGGATTAAGCTCATCAAAGCTGGCACGCCAGGGTCCGACGACCCACTAAACGACGTTTTCACCAGACCAGCGCTACCATCGTCTTTCTTGACCAGATGCTCGATAACACTTCGGACGACAACCCCAAATCCTCGACGTTTAATGAGCAATGACGATGCAGCGGTAACGTGCATATGTTGTGGCCGCAGATCAGAGCTGTTTTCGGGCACAAGATTGACGTCATACAGGGATGCGACCCGCGATCTTGATTTCCAGATGCCCAGGAACCACAAGCGATGTCATTACCTGGGGTGCATATAAACTCACGATATAGCCTCGCATTTAGATCTTTATCATCAGTCAATTCCGAGTCTCCGTCAAAATCTACACAGCTAATTCTCATCGTTGTTAACTTGAGATCTTTGCCCCTCACAAACCACCACAATGCCCATCTTCGGATCCCGCCGCTCACCGTCCCCGCCCCCAGCGGCGCCCCAGAAAACCTCAATGTTCTCCCGTCGCCGCTCATCCTCTCCCCATCGCACCTCAACCCACCACTCTCACACAACCACTACAACATCCCCTAAGCTCACCTCCGGCATGTTCTCCCGCAGCTCGCATGACCCCAGCATCACGGCCGCGACTCATTCGCTGCGCCAGGCTGAGGCCGCGGAACGCGACGCTGATCGCGCGCTTCTTGTTGCGAAGAACGCTGTAAGGGAGGCGAGAGAACATGTTCATAGGTTGGAGAGGGAGGCTGCGGAGGAGGCGAGATTGGCGAAGATTAAGCAGAGTGAGGCGAAGGCTTTGGGTAAGAAGGGGAGGGCGCTTGGACGTAAGTCTTAAACTATTCTTCGAGAGACTGAGCATTTACTAACCTGGTCTTGTAGGTCACGATCACGTCTAGAGCGAGAACTTTAGGTGTCCCATCCCACTGCATAAATCGCTGAAGTGAGATTTGCTAAGATGGGCTTGATTTCCCTGTCGTATGACACGATGTGATGAAAGCGAGGCGTTTCTTGTTGTTTGTTAGCATGTAGCTAGTACTGTTCAATACCCAATTATTTGTGTTGAATATATTTTCACTGACGCTTGAGTGGCTCTACCTTACTATGAGCACCTATGTGGAACAAGTATAATTGCCTATCGCAAGCCAGGCGTCCTGTATCCAAATACAAGTCCTAGCTCCACACTTTGCTCATTAATGAGTGAAAGTGTAAAGTGATTCTTTGCCACACTGACACGTGGGTGTGCATATGCTATAATTAGGCACCACTAGCACTTCTAGCTTTGTATTCGGCGATGTAATACTATCGCCCTCTCCACCGCACTTCCATAAACCCAACGGCACTACTCGTCCTCACGAGTCACAACACCCGCGCAAGTATGGATGCTGACAAGAGGTGAGAGGACTAATTCAGATCCCACTGCAGCAGCTTTGAGCTAAATTTCAGGCTCCTAGAACTGCGGAGAATCAACTGATGTCGCCGCTCATCCGCCTGCCCGCCGAGCTCAGGAACCGTATCTACGAATATGCTTTCCACGACGTTACGGTCAAAGTCCATGCACAAATGACAGTTCATAAGCAGCTCCACCATAAGAAGTACCAACCATCTTGCGGCCTGATCTTTGTCTGCCGTCAGATTCGCCACGAAGCTCTCCCAATCTTTTATGGAGCATCGACCTTCGACCTAACCTTGGTCTCGCATGGCTTGAGCGAGAGGCACATCATCTTATTGGATGAGAAGATTCGGGAGAATGTTTGCAGCATCAAAGTCAACAAAGAGGAGTTGGGGCAATACTACATTCGTTGGTGCGTAGCAGTGTATGAATTAAAGGACCCCAGTCTATTCAAAGAACCGTTTCTGGAGGTGGCTTTCCCTGCGTTAAAGCACGTTCACATCTCGACTTGGGATATAGACGAAGATCTCGGGTATTCTACCCTTCCACTGCTTGTGTCTGCGATGTTTGGCAAGGAAGACATCGAAGTGCATGTGCCATTAGCTCTCTTGCTCTAGACAGTAAAGCTAATCTAGCACTGAATACATGTACAAATGCAGATTGCTTGACCATCCCTCCTTTCTCTTCTGTCAGCCTGGAATGAAATTGCCCTTGCCCTGCAAATTCCAATCGTGACAGCAGGTGCTGGAAGTGAAAGCACGTGACGGCGATGCCAAGAGTCCTGTTAACACCCGTGGACCCTTAGCTACCTAGCGCTCCTTTCCTACCCCCCTCACTTGAACTTCCCTTCCACAATCTCAGTCTTTTCAAAACAACTCAACCGGTGATCTGGAGCGTTACGACAACACGATGAGTTCACGTCGCTTTCTTGAGGCATCAAAAGACACAAAGCAAGAGCGACTGTCAGTACAAGCGATAGACACTGGAGTATTATCACAGGCACAGATATGATTGCAACACCTCACTCAACCAAAAGTGCCTCTCCTCCGTCTACCGGCCGAATTACGAAATTCCATATACAAACTTGCGTTCCAGGGCACAATTGCCAAAGTACACGGCCCGCTGGAATGGCAGATGGTTTCTCACACGGATTGCGAGCACATCGGCTATCAATCAGCTTGCTCGTCAGTGAATACATCTATGACTTCAGCCTCATAATTATACGGCTCAATGATAACTCAGTTTGTGTTGAGTATTTTCCTCTCGATTCATGATGCGCTTTTGTACGAAGTCACGAGGCTCGAATGCACACAATCCAAACGACCGCCCATGCAAAGCATGGTAGCCACTCATCGTGCCCCCAAAAAACGGAAAGCGAGTATGGTTTTTCCAAATCAACGATAATCCAACGTCAATCGTACCTGCCCCTTCGTCGACCCCAGAAGTGGTTGAACAGATGTAAGGAAATGATTGGTTGGTCGCGTGATATCCTTCGACCGCCGACCTGGCTTCTGAGTTCCTCATAGTCGCTGTCATATGGAGATTGGCTCGTCAGACTTTCTCCTGTGGTTCGCTCGAATACCGGACGATATTGGGATTGCGAAGCGGTGGGAACCCTGCCAAGTGCGTATTCGAGGTTAAATTGACGGCGGTGCGAGTTCATCTCAAATTCCTGCGCCTCAAAGTCATGTCTGTGAGCCTGCGTAACTTCGATAAATAAATCGCACAGGAAAAAGCCGAATGCGATCATCGAAGGAGTGATGAACGCGGGCTCCAGGTCAATGAGTGCTCTCCAGGAACGGTCTATAGCGGGTACAGCCATGACGAGCACGATGACGATGAGAGCGAACATTAACCCGGGCAATGTAGCTAGTGCGCTCTTCCCTCTACTCAGATTGTTTCGAAGTATGATCCGCTTGCAGTACCCCAGCATGAAGAAAGCATGAACTAATCTAACCCCTGTGCGTATCGATTTTGCGGAACCTGTCTTGCTGTGGCCGGGAGGCACTTCTATCGAAGCGAAAATTGTACCAGAGAACAGCATAAAGCCAGCTAGCCAACCTTCTGCACGTTTGCGATGAAGGAAGTATGTTGCAACACCCCCGAGGGCGACGATGAGCAGGGGAGGGAGCAAGAAAGCACCGGATGACAGGGCATATGTAAGCGCGTTTAAGGCTCGATGTTTCCAATCAATGCTGAAATCGGTAGATGAGCCTGATGTGGTGGGCGCTGCTGCTGTAATTGGGATGAGGATGATAAATCCAAGCTATAAAATCATGAACCGACCGCACATCCAGGTGCCCCTGATTCGATGCAGTGAAAGAAGCAGTGAGATATCACTGGGGTCGAAGTCCTGTTTGCGATGGATGCTTTTGGTGGCCTGAACAAGCCTCCTGAGTCGAATGTTTGGTTCGCTGATATCGCGGAGAACTTTTTCGAAAAGCGGCCGCGGCCGCAGCCGCAGTGATCAACACACTCAGTAGTAAAGGGTCGAATAGTGGTAGCAATCTAAGGCCACATCTGAGCAGTATATAAGTGTCAGGTGTTTGCATGACAACATATCTTGTTGCAACCTTGGCAAACTGACTACCAGCTGATGCTTTAACGGGTTGCGCTGGTGTACCCATTCGAATTGAGGTTGACCCGGATGTGACTAAAAGCGAGGAGATTTGGGTGACAATCGGGTCGAGCGAAGTGACGAGCTCCATGGACGGAGACACCGACAGAAAGGCAGCAAGCAACTTGGCAACCTCGAAGTGAGACTTCTCATTCTGTGGCGTTGCAAAATTACTGGTTTGAAGTTTCACCATTTTCCCCTCCAAAACTGCGTTAGACAGAAGATTGATGCGGCGGGACTGTGCATTCGAGGTCTCTCCTAAGGCATGTGTGGCGTATTTTTTGGGATCAAGGCTACTCCGACGCCTATCAAGTCAGCAAAAGTTTCGCCGCGCATAGAGTGATTAGGAACGCGCAAGAGACTCGACAAATCTTCTCTTTGGACAAGTAGAGGCCAACGATTTTACATAGACACTGTGCCTGTGAAGATTTTGATGGCTCCGAGAACAAAGGTTGTGGCGGAGAACGACTCCGAAGCCGGCTCCTTTACGACCGGCGTACGATGGCACAGGAGTTGTGGTTGTGCTTGGAGATTAGATCGCCAGATGTAAAGGTATGCGATGTGAATATATCCAGTGCAGGGCTTGAGAATGATGCGAAACGACGCCTTCAGGATGAGATGAAGAATAGCTTGAAATCAAAGAGAGTCCAGGAAGGTGTAGCAGCTGCGCATAGCTAGGCTCGGACTGAGCACTTTGATCATGACGATGCGACTGTGCAGTTGCGCGTGGAACATAATGTCGGGCTGAGCTGAAAGTGACGTGTCAGTGTCACTTCGCGCCACTTCAGCTGACCGGTGAGCTCATTTACCACCTGGCTCTGGATGCCATGCCTCGTTGCTTTGGAGAAACGCCAACATTTTTCATCGATCAAACTCACAGGCGCCGAATGTATTCTTCTTGAAGCTTGTCGAACTATCGCAAACCATCGACGCCGCTGTGCAAACGACATGGGCATCTACGGGGAATTTTGGCGTCCTGAATTCACTCGAAGATCTTCAGCAATAGACAAATTTTTCGGGACCTCGGCCGCGATTCAAGACGTCAAAATCGAGCCCATCTTCGGCAAATCATGCAATACTTTCGATGCTGAGTACTGCCCTCAAACGTCAGCATCGAAGGACGACGATAGCTGCAAGGCTTCTTCAGCGCCGCGCTCATACACAGACTATCAGAAATGTGAACAGAACGAAAACGATACACAGCCTGACCATCGTGATTTGCCAAACTTGAGAGGCCCCACATACGAAATCTTGTCTCAACCCGGGATATTCAATGCCACCGGCTCTCTCGTAGACCTGGAGGGATTATTCGCAACAAGTTTTGAAGAGCCTTGTCATGCAACCAGCATCAAAATTCCGACGACATCATTGGCACTCAGAGCATCCGCTTCACGTTAGAATCCGCGGGTAGAGCCTAATTTCCTCATTTGCGATACGTGTAGCAAACGTTTCACTGGCGCATATTGCTCAGGCAATTTAGCACGCCACATACGACAGGAGGAACATGGTTACCCACGATCAGAGTCACGGTTTGCACCTTTGAGGGCAGATATAAAACAACACTCAAGAGCTCCTTTATGCGAAAAGCAAGATCTGGATCATCTTGATCCAGATGGTCTGTCTCATCCAGGTCAACATACAGCTTCATGTCTGTGTCAAGGCACTGTCTACCCAACGCTTGTCCTCGGAAGAGCTTCAGATTTGGGCGTGAAAGACATCGAGTCAATATATGCGCTCAAGGCTTCCAACAACCAGACTTCTCACTTCAATCCCGAATTGCAAATCTTGCGCATGCTCGAGTGGCCCAAAACACCAGTCAGAGCAATGGGGCGACAACAAGAGTGGCGGCTTGAGAAAGAACAAAACATCAGTCGTGATTTCATTCTCCGTCGGTACAGGAATGCATGTGATCGTAAGCTAAGCTGGAATTGTGTGTTCTTGAGCCCAGTCCTCTCAGCAAGTCAGGTTGTGTGTTGTCTTGCACTGCGGAACTTTGAGCTATGTCAAAACGATAGTACAGTAGGTTGTGGGCCTTCAATCAAGTCCAATTTCATCTTGGACCAGCTGTGGGCGCATCTCAACATCTAGGCACACGAAGTAAGTAATCTGAAATCAT
>Ga0265780_10001736_pt1 | contig 30211 bp, 20 predicted proteins | sample P1T30metagenome_FD_192432 | JGI IMG/M metagenome (GOLD analysis project Ga0265780, IMG submission 192432) | Plant litter microbial communities from East Loma Ridge, Irvine, California - P1 T30 | ecosystem: Environmental > Terrestrial > Plant litter > Unclassified | place: USA: California... | reverse complement strand
GCTGCACGAGCCCGACGTCGCCCTCGCGCCGCATGAGCGCGACGGCGTCGGCGAGGAACGTCGGGGAGGGGACGCTCGCGTCGTCGTCGAGGAAGAACACCCAGTCGCCCGTCACCTGCTCGGCACCGCGGTTGCGCCCCGCGGGGATGCCGAGGTTCTCGGGCAGGACGAGCACCCGCACCCCGTCGGGCACGGGTCCGGGGCCGCCGCCGTTGCCCACGCAGATCACGTCGACCTCGACGCCCACCTGGGCGAGGACGCTCTCGAGGCCGCGCCGCAGGTCGTCCGGGCGGCGGCCCTGGGTCAGGCTGACGACGCCGACCCGGGGCGTCGACGCGCTCAGGACCGGACCCGCTTCGAGGCCATGATCGCGACGAAGTGCCCGACGAGGGCCAGCACGGAGAGCGGCAGCAGCACGGCCACGAGCACGCGGTCCGCGAGGGGCTCCCCGACCACGAGGCCCACGAGGGCCGCGACGACCGCGAGCATGGTGAGCTCGACGGAGTGGTAGAGCCTGTGGAACGGGACGAAGCGGGCCGCCGAGCGCAGTCGCGAGAGGAGGCGCCCGCTCGGCACCGTCGCTCCCCCGCGCTTGTCCTCGAGGCGGGTCAGCCCGGCGTTCGCCCGGGCCACGTGCACCATGTCGTTGAGGGCCTTGTTGAGCACGACGACGAGGGCGAGCGCCGTGCCCAGGGTCGTCCAGAGCCAGTCGGCGGGCACGTCGAAGGGCCATCCGGCCGCCCGGACGCCCAGCACGACGGAGATCAGCGCCTCGGTCGAGTAGTGGCCGACCTTGTCGAGGAACACCCCCGCGGGCGAGCTCGTGCCGCGCCACCGAGCGACCTCGCCGTCGCAGCAGTCGACGAGCATCTGCACCTGGCCGAGCACGAGGGCGAGCATGGCGCCCCCGATGCCGGGGACGAGCAGCGCCGCGGCGGTCGCCCACCCGGCGAGGATCATGAGGCCGGTGACGCCGTTCGCCGTGACGCTCGTCTTGAGCAGCCACCAGGTGAGGTACGGCGACACGTCGCGGAGGTAGAGGGAGGCGGTCCAGTGCTCGGCGTTGGCACGGCTGCGCACCTCGGGGGGCTGAGCCACCCGACGCAGCTCGGCGATGGACGTGGGACGAGTGGGCAGCGCGGTCATGGCGTGCGGCTATCTCCCCGTGTGCGCGGTGATGTTCCCCGTCAGGTCGAGGAACCCCGCCACGAAGCCGAGTCCCCAGCCGAAGTGGATGGAAGGCAAGACTACGAGAAACCACAGTCGCGTGCGGAGCCCGTCTCCCCTGGCCACGAGGAGGGCGGCGAGCACGACGAAGACGACGTACAGGCCGGGCACCACGAGGCCGAGCAGCGCCCAGACGGCCGCGGTGCCGGTCAGCGCCCCGACGAGACCGACGAGGCCCGCGAGCACGCCGAGCGCCACCCCGACCACCATCGCGGGCGGCACGAGGTAGCGCAGGGTGCTCGCCTTCGGGAACCGGCGGGACAGCTCTCCCCGCCAGAGCCCGGTGGCGACGAACTGCCGGGCGAGCTTCCGGAGGCTCGGGCGTGGCCGGTAGGTGACGACGAGCTCGGGCGTGAACCAGACGGTCCCGCCGGTCGCCCGGAGACGACGGTTGAGCTCCCAGTCCTGGCCCCGCTTGACGCCCTCGTCGAAGAGGCCGACCTCGAGGAGGCGGTGGCGCAGGAACACGCCCAGGTAGGCGGTCTCGGCCGGCCCCTCCGCGCCTCCCACGTGGTGGGGCGTGCCGCCGAGGCCGACCCGGCTCCCGTACGCCCTGGCCACGGCCTTCTCGAACGGGGTGCGTCCCTCGGCCAGCATGATGCCGCCGACGTTGTCGGCCCCGCTGCGACGCAACGCCTCGACGGCGAGGCGCGTGTAGTCGCGCGGCAGCACCGAGTGGGCGTCGACGCGCACCGTGATCGGGTGGACGCTCGCCCGGATCGCGACGTTGAGGCCCGCGGGCGTGGAGCCGACGGGGTTCGGCAGGCTGCGGATGCGAGGGTCGGCCGCGGACATCTCGGCCACGACCTCGTTCGTGCGGTCGACGCTCGGGCCGAGGGCGAGGAGCACCTCGAACGGGCCCTCGTAGTCCTGGTCGACCAGGCTCTCGACGGCGGCCCGGATGTCGCGTTCCTCGTTGAGCACGGGCATGACGTAGGACACGCCGGGCGCCGGGCTGTCGGGGAAGGTCATGGAGGGGGCCTCGGGGTGCGGCGCAGACGCGCTGTCGGACGAGGCGGGGCCCCGCGGAGATCCCGCCGAGCCTATCAAGGCGACAGGGCGGGCCAGGGCAGCAGGTGCCCCGACCCGCCCTGAGGAGGAGCGGACTCGTCCTCCCGGTCAGCTCGTGAGCGTGTCCAGCGTCACCTGGGCCGTCGCTTCCTCGCCGTCGCGCACGTAGGTGAGGTCGGCCGTGGCGCCGCCCGCGAGGAACCGGACCTGCGCCGTGAGGTCGGTGCGGCTCGTCACCGCGATGCCGTTGAACTCGGTCACCACGTCGCCGGCTCGGAGACCGGCCTCCTGCGCGGCGCCGCCCTGGCTGATCTCGACGATGAGCGCCCCGACGCGATCCGCGCCCTGGGCCGTGGCCGCGTCGTCGACGCTCGCGCCCAGGAGGCCGTGCGTGGCGCTGCCGTCCGCGATGATCTCCTTCGAGACGCGCTCGACGAGGGCGGACGGGATCGAGAAGCCCACGCCGATGCTGCCCGACGACGATCCCGAGCTCGCGATCGCCACGTTGAGGCCGATCAGGTCGCCCTCGGCGTCGAGCAGCGCGCCGCCCGAGTTGCCGGGGTTGATCGAGGCGTCGGTCTGGATGACGGGCAGCGAGATCACGCTGCTCGCCTGGTTCTGGGTGTTCCCGTCGCCGTTGTTGAACGAGAACGGGCCCTGGCCGTTGTTGTCGCCCTGGTCGCCCTGGTCGCTGCCGTCGCTCGGGGCGGCCGACGACTGCACGGTGATGCTGCGGTTGAGGGTCGAGACGATGCCGTCGGTGACGGTGTTCGACAGTCCGAGCGGGGCACCGATCGCGACCGCGGTGTCGCCCACGTTCAGCTCGGACGAGTCGGCGAAGGTGATCGGCTTGAGGCCCGTCGCGTCGACCTTGAGCACCGCGAGGTCGACGGTCGGGTCGAGGCCGACGACCTCGGCCGGCAGGATGTTCCCGTCGCTGAGGGTCACCGTCACCGTGCCGGAGGCGCTGGCGCCGTCGAGCGTGACGACGTGGGTGTTGGTGACGATGTAGCCGTCGTCCGAGACGATGACGCCGGAGCCCGTGCCCCCGGAGGACCCGCTCGCCACGTTGATCGTGACGACCGAGGGAGTGGCCTTGGCGGCCACGGCCGTGATGGCCGTCGCGTCGTCGTAGTCGTTGACCGTGAGCTCGCGTGAGGGGCCGCTCGACGCTGTCGTCGTGCCGCGGCCGTCGGCCACCACGCCTCCGACGACGCCGCCGAGGGCACCGCCCGCGATGAGGCCGACGGCGAGGGCCGCCGCGAGGACGCCCTTCCCGCCGCGTCGCTTCGTGGTCGTCGACGCGGGGGGCGCCCACGGGGCGGCGCCCTGCGGGGATCCGCCGGCGGCCGGTCGCCCGAAGGCGTCCGTCGGCTGGTGCGACGAAGCGTGCGGGTACGAGGTCGGCTGCGCGTACGACGACGGCTGCTGCGTCGAGGTCGGCTGCGCGTACGACGACGGCTGCTGCGTCGAGGTCGGCTGCGCGTACGACGACGGCTGCTGTGACGACTGGGGGTGTCCGTACGCACCAGGCTGCTGCCCGTACGCACCGGACTGCTGGCCGTAGGCGCCGGACGGCGGGTAGGCGCCGGGCTGCTGGTACGGAGCCTGCTGCGAGTAGGGGGCCTGGTGCGGTGCGGAGCCGGGCTGGTGCGCCGAGCCCGGCGCCTGGTACGCACCGGGCGCCTGGTACGAGCCGGGCTGCTGCGGGGCAGGACGGCCGTCCGCCGCGCCCGAGCGGGTCGCGGCCTCGTCGGCCAAGGAGCCGGGCGTGCTGCCCGGCAGCGGCGGCGCGCCGAAGGTGACCGTCGGCTCCTCGGCACGGGGCGTGCCCTCGGGACGGTGCGCGTGGCCGGACTGGCCGGCCCGCGCCTCCTCGACCGGGCCCCCGGTCGTCGCCGCCGGAGTCGTCGCGTCGGCGTCGTGCTCGTGGTCGGGGCCGACCTGGTCGTCCGCGCCTCGGGGGGTCTCGTTCATGGGGGTGCTCCTTCCAAGCTCCGCAAGACTCGTCGGGCGAGCTGTGCAGCGCATAAGACCCGCCTGGGAGCGGGCTGCGGCCAGCCTATGGGTCCGCTGACGCGGGGCTCCCAGGTCTCGCGCCGCCGCCGTCGCCCCTGCGGGTACGGTGACACCACCATGACTGCACCTGCCCCCTGGGAACGCGCCGCCCGCGGCGCCATGCTCCTCGACGGGACCGGTCGCGCGGCCCCCACGGTCTTCGCCGAGATGTCGGCCCTGGCGGCCCGTACCGGCGCGATCAACTTGGGGCAGGGCTTCCCCGACGAGGACGGCCCCCGTGCCGTCCTCGACGCCGCACACGCCGCCCTCGACGCCGGCCGCAACCAGTACCCGCCGGGGAGGGGGGTCCCCGAGCTGCTGGACGCCGTCGCCGAGCACCAGCGCCGGTTCTACGGCATCGACCTCGACCCGTCGCGCGAGGTGCTGGTCACGGCCGGGGCGACCGAGGCGCTGGCCGCCACCATCCTCGCCCTCGTGGACGACGGCGACGAGGTCGTCACCCTCGAGCCCTTCTACGACGCGTACGGGGCCGTCATCGGCCTCGCCGGCGGCGTGCACCGCACCGTGACGATGCACGGGCCCGACTTCGTCGTCGACCACGACGAGCTGCGGGCGGCGTTCTCGAGCCGCACCGCCCTCGTCGTCGTCAACGACCCGCACAACCCGACGGGCACCGTGCTCGACGCCGCGACCCGGCAGCTCGTCGTCGAGCTGGCCCGTCAGCACGACGCCGTGGTGGTCACCGACGAGGTCTACGAGCACCTGCTCTTCGACGGGGCCGCCCACGTGCCCCTGTCGACCCTGCCGGGCGCGGCCGAGCGGACGATCAGCATCTCGAGCGGCGGCAAGACCTTCAGCACCACCGGCTGGAAGATCGGCTGGCTGACCGGCCCGGAGCACCTCGTCTCCCGGGTCATGACCGTCAAGCAGTACCTCACCTTCGTGAACGGCTCGGCGTTCCAGCCCGCGATCGCGGTCGGCCTCGGCCTGCCCGACGAGTGGTTCGCCGGGCTCGCCGCCGGCCTGCAGCGCAAGAAGGACCTCCTCGCCGACGGACTGGTGGCCGCGGGGTTCTCGGTGGCGCCGTCCCGCGGCGGCTACTTCGTCGTCGCCGACGCCGCCCCGCTCGGCTTCGACGATGCCGCCGACCTCTGCCGCCGCCTGCCCGAGCTCGCCGGGGTCGTGGGCGTCCCCGTGAGCGCCTTCTGCCACGAGGAGGCGGCGGCCGAGCACGCGTCGCGCATCCGGTTCGCGTTCTGCAAGCGCACCGAGGTGCTCGAGCGGGCGGCGACCCAGCTGGCGGCCCTGCGGGTCTGAGCGGCCGTCACCGCACCTCCTCGGCTCGGTCGGGCCGCTGCTCCGCCGCCGCCGTGAGGCACCTGACGCTCAGGACCGGGTCGGGCCGGCGTCCTGCCGTCGTGACGCCTCCTCGGCCAGGCGCACGCCCGCGGCCTCGAGCCAGCGGCCGGGGTCGGCGAGGGACGCGGCCGCTCCCCCGGCCAGCGCGGACGTCTCGACGACGTCCGTGAAGTCCGCGATGCCCGCCTCCACCTGGCCGGCGACGAGGGCGACCGGCACGTCGCGGGAACGGGCCGAGGAGGCGACCCACGACACGAGCTTGCCGCCCGCCGTCTGCGCATCGAACCGGCCCTCCCCGGTGACGACGATGTCGGCCCCCGCCACGAGGTCGTCCAGTCCGACGGCCGCGGCCACGGCCTCCGCCCCGGAGACGAGGGAGGCGCCCCAGAGGAGCAGCCCGAAGCCCGCCCCGCCCGCGGCGCCGGCGCCCGGCGTGGCGGGGTCGGCGTCGACGAGGTCGGCGAAGCCCTGCAGCGCCAGGTCGAGGGCGAGGACGTCGTCGGGGGACGCGCCCTTCTGCGGCCCGAACACGGCGGCCGCCCCCTCGGGGCCGCAGAGCGGTGCCGCAACGTCGGACCAGGCGACGACCCCGCGCTCGGGCAGGGGCCGCAGACCCGACAGGTCGACGCGGACGGCAGCGGCGAGCCCGTGCGATCCGTCCTCGACGGGCTCGCCGAGGGAGTCGAGGAGGCGCGCGCCCAGCTCGACGAGGAGGCCGGCTCCCCCGTCGGTCGACGCGCTGCCGCCGAGCCCGACCACGACCCGCGTGGCGCCCGCGTCGAGGGCCGCGGCGAGGACGCGGCCGAGGCCGCGGGTGTGCGCGTCGTGGGGCCGAGGGGCCTCGAGCAGCCCCAGACCGCTGGCCGACGCGAGCTCGGCCACGGCCGTGCCGTCGGGCAGGAGGAGCCAGGAGGCGCTGACGGGCCGATCGTCGGGGCCGGGCACCTCGACGTGGTGCCGACGCGACGACGGCCGCGCGGCCTCCAGCGCGTCCAGGGTGCCCTCCCCGCCGTCGGCGAGCGGGACCTCGAGGACGACGTCGTCCGGGCGGACGGATCGCCATCCCCGGGCGACGGCCGCGGCCACCACGGCAGCGCCCGCGCTCCCCTTGAAGGAGTCGGGCGCGACGACGACGGTCAGGCCTGGCACAGGGCAACCCTGGCACGGCGAGTCGTCGACCGCCCCGGCACGATCGGCTCGGGACGTACGCCCGCGGCGGATGCGGGGACTCCGAGCCCGCTCAGGCCAGGACGCACCTGGCCGGGAACGACAGAAGCCCTGACCGAGCGGTCAGGGCTTCTGTCTCGTGCTGCGTTGGTTGCGGGGGCAGGATTTGAACCTACGACCTCTGGGTTATGAGCCCAGCGAGCTACCGAACTGCTCCACCCCGCGGCACGAGAAGAAACTTATCACGGGATCTCGTCGTCGTCCAATCGAGGGCCGCGGGGCCGCCGACGCGACCCTCCGCACACCCCGTCGGCACCCTCGCGCGCGCCCCGCGGACGACGACGGCCGCCCCTCGACGGATCGAGGAGCGGCCGTCGTCAGACGTCAGCGCGTCACTGGCCGCTGGCCGCCACCGCGTCCTCGAGGGCCGTCTGGAGGCGCTGGTCGGCCTCGGCCGCCGCCACCAGGTCGTTCGAGGCGTAGGCCGCCGCACGGTCGTCGAGCGCGGACTGCGCGTCCGCCAGGGCCGCGTTCAGGGCCGCGTTGTCGGTCGTGCCGGTGCCGGCCTCGGGCGCCGGGGACTCCGTGCCGGGATCGGTCGCACCCGTGTCCGTGCCGGCGTCGTCCGCGGTGTCGCCGTCGGTCGACGTGCCGTCGTCGGTCTCCGGCACGCCGTTGTCGCCCGCGGCTGCCCCCGAGTTGCCGCCGAACAGCGAGTCCAGAGCGCCGTTGAGCGTGTCCTCGAACGCGATCTTCTCACCGAACGACACCAGCACCTTCTGCAGCACCGGGTACGACGTCTCGGAGGTCGACTTGACGTAGATCGGCTGCACGTAGAGCAGGCCGCCGCCCACCGGGAGGGTCAGCAGGTTGCCCCGGACGACGCTGGTGTCGCCTCGCGTCAGGAGCGCCAGCTGGTTCGCCACGGCGGTGTCGGTGTTGAAGTTGTTCTGCACCTGTCCAGGACCGGGGACGGTGTCGGTCTTGGGCAGGGTCAGCAACGAGAGCTTGCCGTAGTCCGGCGAGATCTCGCCCGGCGTCGTCCCCGCGTCGGCGTTCGCGGCCAGGTAGCCCGTCAGCACGTTCCTCGCGTTCTCGCCGGACTGCTGCGGGATGTACGTCGAGTAGATGGAGAAGGCGGGATCCTGGTCGGGCAGCTGCAGCGTCAGGTAGTACGGCGGCTGCAGGGGCGGGCTCGCCGCGTTGCTCGTCGGCTCGTTCGGCGTGACCCACGCGTCGTCGCTCGAGTAGAACGAGTCCGAGTCGGTGACGTGGTACGTGCCGAGGATGGCTCGCTGCACCTTGAACATGTCCTGCGGGTAGCGGACGTGCTCCATCAGCTCGACGCTCATGTCGCTGAGCGGGCTCACCGTCGACGGGAAGATCTTCTCCCAGGTCTTGAGCACCGGGTCCTCGGTGTCCCACGCATAGAGATCGACCGAGCCGTCGTAGGCGTCGACCGTGGCCTTCACCGAGTTCCGGATGTAGTTGATCTCGTTCGACGCGTACACCGGTCGCTCGGTGTAGGTGTCGGCGATGGCGTCGGACAGCGCCTGCGGCTTCGAGTACGGGTACTCGCGCGTGGTCGTGTACGCGTCGACGATCCACTTCACGGAACCGTCGACGACGGCCGGGTAGGGCGCGCTGTCGATGGTGAGGTAGGGCGCGACCTTCTGGACGCGCTGCGCAGGGTCACGGTCGTAGAGGATCTGCGAGCCGTCGTTGACCGCGTCGGAGAGGAACACCTGCTCGGACTGGAACTTGATCGCGTAGATGAGCTTCTTGAAGGCGCTGTCGAGCTTCGGCCCGCCGTCGCCGTCGAAGGTCGTCGTCTGGTTCGTGCCGTTGTCGTTGCTGCCCGACGGGTAGTCGAGCTCGATGTCGTCGCCGCCGTCGCCGCCGACGATGGAGTACGCGGGCGACTCCTGGCCGAAGTAGATGCGCGGCTCGTACTCGTCCGAGTCGCCGAGGGCGCCGGTGACGGGGATGCCCGACTCGAGGAACACGGGCTGGCCGTCGGCCGATCGCTGGTTGCCGTAGGCCGCCACCACGCCGTAGCCGTGCGTGTAGACGAACGTCGTGTTGTAGGGCGTGGCCGAGCTGCCGAGCTGGTCGGTGTTGAGCTCGCGCACGGCGATCACGGTGTCCTGCGTGGCGCCGTCGATCGTGTAGCGGTCGACCGACAGCTGCTCGGGGAAGCTGTAGTACTGGCGGTACTGCTGCAGCTGCGCGAAGGCGTCGGTGACGAGCGCCGGGTCGATGATGCGGATGTTGGCGGTCGTGACCGCGTCGCCCGCGAGGGCGCCGGCCTCGGCGTCCGAGACGGCGTCGTAGGGCTCCTCCTCGACGTCCGAGACGCCGTAGGCGTCCCGAGTGGCCTGGATGTTCCGGTCGATGTAGGTCGACTCGACCGTGCGCTCGGAGGGCTCCACCTGGAAGCGCTGCACGACCCAGGGGTAGATGCCGCCGACGATGATGCTGATGATGATGAGCGCGGCGGTGCCGATGACCGAGAGGCGCCACCGGCCGATGATCGCCGTGACGATGAAGAGCACGGCGACGACGGCGGCCGCCAGCGCGAGGATCTGCTTGCCGGGGATGCCCGCGGCGACGTCGGTGTACGTCGCTCCGGTGACGAGCTTGTTCGTGCCGTCGGAGAGCTTCGCGTACTGGTCGAGCCAGAGGCTGACGCCCTGCAGCAACAGGTAGACCGCGGCGGTGACCGCGAGCTGGATGCGGGCGACCCGCGAGATGCGCACGTCACGGCCCGAGAACCGGAGCGCGCCGTAGAGGTAGCTGGTCGCGAGGGCGGCGATGCCGCTGATGAGCACGACCGCCGACGCGAACCCGACGACGCCCTGGTAGAACGGCAGCTCGAAGACGTAGAACCCGACGTCGAGGCCGAACTGGGGGTCGGTCTGGCCGAACGGCGTGCGGTTGAGCCACTGCAGGGTCGTCTGCCAGTTGGTCGACGTGGCGATGCCCGCGAAGAGACCGAGCACGACGGGGACGCCGATGACGACGACGCGGCGCAGGGGCTCGATGACCTGCTGGTAGCGGTCGAGCTGCGAGTTGAGCTTCGCGTAGACCGGTCGGAAGCGGAACGCCACCTGGATGCTCACCCACACCGGGACGGCCATCGCGACGAAGCCGACGAAGAACATCGCCGCGCCCGCCAGCCACTGGGTCGTCAGCACGTTGGCGAAGCCCAGCTGGTCGTACCAGAGGTAGTCCGTCAGGAGCGACGAGAAGATGAAGAAGGCGATGACCAGGGCGGCGAGGACCGCCACCGTCACCAGGACGGGCAATCGGGGCGAGCGTCGTGCGGGTCGCGACGATGCGGGTGACGTCAAGTGGCTGCTCCTGGATCAGGGGACGAGGACGGCCATCCTACGGCGGCCCGTCCTGCGCTGCCTGCGAGCCCGCCCATCGTCCCGGACGCGTCCATGAACGAGCTGGGCGCGCCTCCTCGGCACTAGCCGGCCGTGCAGGTCGGCAGGGAGGCCGTGTCTCCCCCGTCGGCGACCGTCTCGAGGGCGGTCACCGCGTCGTCCAGGGTGCCCACCGAGTAGACGTCCAGGCCGTCCGGCACGTGGCCGACGACCTCGTCGCAGTTCGCGCTCGGCGCCAGGAACACCGCCGCCCCGGCGTCGCGTGCGCCGTAGAGCTTCTGGCGGATGCCGCCGATCGGGCCCACCGCGCCGGACGCGGTGATGGTGCCGGTGCCCGCGACCCGCTCGCCGCCGTTGAGCTCGCCCGGCGTCGTCTTGTCGATGATCCCGAGCGCGAACATCATGCCCGCGCTCGGGCCGCCCACCTTGTCGAGGCGGAGCGTGACGTCGAAGGGGAACGCGTAGTCGACGCTCACGCCGACCCCGAGCAAGGAGGTGCCCTGCACCTCCTGGGGCGTGATGCGCTCGGTCTGGCGCTGGCCCGCCCGCTCGACCACCACCTCCGCCGGAGAGGTCGAGCCGTTCTCGGCGACGATCGCGCGCAGGGCGTCGACGTCGCCGTTCGTCGTGAGGTCCTCGCCGTTCACGCTCACGAGGACGTCGCCGTCCTCGAGCACGCCCTCCGAGGGACCGCCGGGCGAGATCTGGCTCACCGACACCGTGCTGGGGACGGCGTAGCCCTCGTGGACGAGCGCGGCGGCGACCGCGGACTTCTGCGAGTTCTGCATGTCGACGGCGTTCTGCTCGTCGACCTGCTCGTTCGAGACGCCCGACGGGTAGATCGCCTCGACGGGGACGACGGCGCGGCTCGGCGAGAACCACGATCCGACGACCTCGATCCAGCTGGGACGCACCTGCTCGTTGCCCTGCACGCTGACGGTCAGGAGGTCGAGCGAGCCCGCCGTCGGGTAGGTCTCGGCGCCGTCGACGGTGATGAGCGGAGCGTCCTCGCCCTCGTACTCGGCGGTGCCGAGGGTGTCGAAGACCGGACCGGGCTGCTCGATCAGGTACGGCGACGGGATGAACGTGAGGGCGAGGCCGGAGACGAGCGCGACGCCCAGCAGGGACCAGCCGAGGCGTCCCGCGCGGCGTCCGCCCTCGACGGGTCGGCTCGGCGGCGTGAAGAAGGCCACGGGGTTCCTTTCGCTGTTCGCCACGGGCGCAGCGAGGGACCGGGGGGCGACGGCCGGGATCCAGGCTGTTCCCGCGGCCACGAGCTAGCGTAGCCACCATGACCGATGATCCGCAGCGAGAGCCTGAGGACGAGTTCCGCGACATGCTCCGCCAGTTCCTGTCCGGCGACTCCGACATCGACCCGTCGCAGCTCGCGGGCGCCGCGGGCCTGCCGAACGACCCCGCCTTCGTCGCCCGCCTGGTGAGCCAGCTGCAGTCCGCGGTGGCCAACAGCGGCGACGGCATCGACTGGTCCGTCGCCACCCAGCAGGCGACGACCGTGGGCACCCAGTCCGCCGTCACGACGCCCGAGGCCGACGAGCGGGCCCTCGAGCAGGCGTTCCACGTCGCCGCCCTGTGGCTCGACGACGTCACGTTCGTCTCCGAGCTCACCGTGGCTCCCCGCCTCCTCTCGCGCGCCGAGTGGGCCCGCCTCTCGATGCCCGTCTGGACGCAGCTCGCCGAGCCGGTGGCCGAGTCCATCGCCGACTCCCTCACCTCGGTGCTGCGCGAGCAGGCTCCGGAAGAGATGCAGCAGCTCCTCGCGGGCGCCAGCCAGGTGATGCGCAGCGTCGGCGGCACGCTCTTCGCCCTGCAGCTCGGCCAGGTCGTGGGACAGCTCTCGACCGAGGTCGTGTCGGGCGGCGACGTGGGCATCCCCCTGCTCGACGACCAGCAAGCCGCCCTCGTGCCCCAGAACGTCGCCGCGTTCGGCGAGGGCCTCGACATCGAGGCCGACCAGGTGCAGCTCTACCTGGCCGTCCGCGAGCTGGCGCACGCCCGCCTGTTCCGTCACGCGCGTTGGCTGCGCCTCCACCTCATCTCGTCCATCCGCGAGTTCGCCCAGGGCATCCGGATCGACACCGCCCGTCTCGAGGAGCTCGCGGTCGACTTCGACCCGTCCGACCCGGGCGAGCTGCGCGACGCGCTCGCCAGCGGTGCGCTCATCCCGCCGAAGACCGACGAGCAGCTCGCGGCCCTGGGCCGGCTCGAGACCACGCTCGCGCTCATCGAGGGCTGGGTCGACGTCGTCACCGCCCAGGCCACCTCACGCCTCCCCCGCTCCGCGGCCATCGCCGAGACCGTGCGTCGTCGACGCGCGGCCGGCGGACCGGCGGAGTCGGCCTTCTCCACCCTGGTCGGGCTCGAGCTGCGCCCGCGCCGCCTGCGCGAGGCGGCGGCCATGTGGTCGGCCGTCTCGGAGGCGGTCGGCGCGGAACAGCGCGACGCGCTCTGGTCGCACCCCGACATCGTGCCGACGAGCGTCGACGTCGACGACCCTCAAGCCCTGGTCGCGCGCCTCACGGCGGGAGAGCCCGCCCCGGACGACGTCGACAAGGCCATCGAGGACCTCCTCAACGACACGAGCGACGACCGCCCGCGGGAGGCCGAGGACGGCTCGGCCGACGAGCCGGGCTCCTCCCCCGCTCCCTGACGACGGCCCCGTCCGCGGGGCTCCTGTGGACAACCCCGTGGCGACCCCGCGGGTGGGACAGGCTCGATGTGTGCCGTCTCCCTCCCCGCTACGCCTTCCGTCCCGCGCACCCGTGATCTGGCGCGACCCGTCGTCCCTCCAGATCGGCGTCGAGCACGTCCACGCCGTCGTCGAGCGCGTGACGACGGGCCAGGCCGCGTTCCTCGCGGCGGTCTCGGCCGGGCGGGGCGACGGCGGCGTCGCGGCGGTCGTCGCCCAGGTGGGCTGCGACCCCGCGGAGGCCGCCGAGCTCGTCGGGGCCCTGGGCTCCGTCGTCCTCGCCGACGCCGCCGCCGAGCTCGACCAGCGACGGCGCCCGGTCGTCCGCCTCGCCGGCCGGGGGCCGCTCGCCGACGAGGTGGGACGCCTGCTCGAGTCCGCCTCGCTCGGGGTGCTCCTCGAGGACCGCGAGTCCGCGGCGGCGGCGCCGGGGGCGGCGCACGTCCTGCAACGACGGGCCGGCGAGATGCCGTCGTCCGCCGCGACCTCGTCCCGGGCCCGGCGCGCGGCGCGACGACCGCAGCCGGCTCGCGACACCGTGCACGTCGGCGTGCTCGTCGGCGGCCTCGTGCCCGACCCCGTGGTGAGCGCCGAGTGGCTGCGGCGCGACGTCCCGCACCTCCTCGTCCGCGTCGGGGACCGGTCGGTCCGCGTGGGGCCCGTCGTCGTGCCGGGCGTCACGGCGTGCGCACGGTGCCTGCACCTGCACGACGGCGACCGGGACAGCGCCTGGCCGGCCCTGGCCGGGCAGCTGGTGACTCTCCCCGTCGCACCGCCTCCCCTGCTCGTCGCCCGGGACGCCGCGGTGCGGACGGCGCGGCGGGCGATCCAGCTCGCCAGGTCGGCCGAGGCTGCGTCTGCTTCTGCTTCTGCTTCTGCGGGCGACGATGTCGGGGACCCGTCGGCTCTCCGCCGGCGGGGCTCGGACGTCCCTCAGCCGGGCGAGGTCGTCCGCATCGACCTCGACAGCCTCGAGGTCAGCTCGTCGGTCGTGCGGCCGCATCCCGACTGCGGGTGCGGAGCTCCTCCAGGAACCGGCTCGGACGACGTTCGCCGCCCCGGCCCTGTCCGCTCGGGGCCCACGAGAGGCGCAGGCGCTCCCGGGCCCGGGTGATGCCGACGTAGAGCAGGCGGCGTTCCTCGTCGATCGCCTCGAGCCCCTGCGCGTAGCTGATCGGCACGAGGCCCTCGCTGAGGCCGACGAGGTAGACGCTCCGCCACTCGAGCCCCTTCGCCGAGTGGAGGGTGGCCAGCGTGACGGATGCCATCGTCGGCTCGTGCTGCCCCGCCTGCCGCGCCAGGAGCTCCTCGACGAACTGCTTCAGGGTCGTGCCCTCCGGCGACGCCTCCGCCAGGCCCATGAGCGCGTTGAGGGACTCCCACCTGTCGCGCAGGGCGCCGCGTTGCTCGGGGGCCTCCTGGGTCCAGCCCAGGGAGCGCAGCACGTCGCTGACGGTCTTGAACAGGGGCTCGCCGATGATGCTGACGGAGGCTCCCTTGAGCATCATCACCGCCTCCTTCACCTCACGGAGGTCGAAGAACCGGGTCGCGCCGTGGATGCGCGTCGAGACGCCCACGTCGGCCAGCGCGCGCTCGAGAGCCGCAGCCTGGACGTTGACGCGGTAGAGCACCGCGATCTCCTCGGGGGCCACGCCGCCGCGGATCTCGTCGGCGATGGTCTGGGCGACGCCCCGGGCCTCCGCCATGTCGGTGGGGTACTGCACCACCGGAGGGACCGGACCTGTCGACTCGACCGCCGGGTGCAGGTGCAGCGCACCGGGCCGCCCGCGCATGAGCTGGTTCGCCGTGTCGACGATCTGCCGGGACGAGCGGTAGTTCTGCTCGAGCCGGACGACCGTCGCGTCGTCGTAGCGCGACCCGAAGCCGAGCAGGTAGTCGGCCGAGGCCCCCGCGAACGAGTAGATCGTCTGGCTCGCGTCGCCCACGACGCAGAGGTCGTTGCGGTCGCCGAGCCAGAGCTCGAGCAGCTCTTGCTGCAGGGGCGAGACGTCCTGGTACTCGTCGACGACGAAGAACCTGTACTGCTCTCGCACCTGCTGCGCGACGCGCGGCTCCAGCTGCATCATGCCCACGGTCGCGAGGAGGACGTCCTCGAAGTCGAGCTGCCGGCGCTCGTCCTTGATGTCCTCGTAGGCGCGGTGCAGGGCGACGGCCTTCTCGACGGTGAGCGACGGGGGCAGGCTGCGCGACGGAGCCTTCACCGCGTACTGCTCCACCGTGAGGCGCGAGACCTTGCGCCACTCGATCTCGCCGGCGGTGTCGCGCAGCGTGGCCGTGTCGAGCTTGAGGCCCACGCGCTCGGCGGCGTGGGCGAGGAGCTTGCCCTTGCTGTCGATGAGCCGCGGCATCTGCCCGCCCATCGTCTGCGGCCAGAAGTAGGACAGCTGCGAGAGCGCCGACGCGTGGAACGTCCGGGCCGAGACGCCGCCGGCGCCCAGCTGGCGGAGGCGCCCCCGCAGCTCGGCGGCCGCGCGCGACGTGAAGGTGAGCGCCATCACGCGACTCGGCGCGTAGACGCCCGTGGCCACGCCGTAGGCGATGCGGTGGGTGATCGCCCTCGTCTTGCCCGTGCCGGCGCCGGCCAGCAGGCAGACGGGGCCGAGCAGACGACGGGCGGCCTCGCGCTGCTGCTCGTCGAGGCCGCCGAGGAGGGACGCGGCGTCGGTCACTGGTCGAGCTCGGCGCCGAACCAGTCCTCGATGATGGCCCGGGCGATGGACGTGCGGCCGGGCAGCAGGATCTCGCCGAGCGAGCCGGCCAGCTCGTCGCGGCTGAACCAGCGGAGGTCGAGGATCTCGGCCCCGTCGGGCTCGAGGGTGCCGGGGTCGTCGACGTCGACCCGGGCCGTGAAGCCGATCATGAGGCTCGCGGGGAACGGCCAGGGCTGCGAGCCGACGTAGCGCGGCTCGACGACCTTGACGCCGCTCTCCTCGAAGATCTCGCGCTGCACGGCGTGCTCGAGCGACTCGCCCGGCTCGACGAAGCCCGCCAGCAGCGACCAGCGGTTCGACTCCCAGAGCGCGTTCGAGCCGAGCAGGAGGCGGTCGTCGGCATCCGTGACGCCCACGATGATCGCCGGATCGGTCCGGGGGAACACCTCGTGGCCGTCGTCGGCGTCGCGACCGACCCAGCCGGCCTTGTCGCTCACGAGCGGCCGTCCGGTGCGGGGCGAGAAACGGTGCGAGTCGTGCCAGTTGGCGAGCGCCACGGCCTCGACCGCGAGCCCGGCGTCGCGGTCGCTGAGGCGCGTGCCGAACATTCGCACGCTGCCCCAGTCGTCGTCGGACGCCGACAGGCGGGCCGAGGACTCGTCGTCGAGCAGGGCCGCGACGAGCGGCGTGCCCACGGCCTCGGCGGCGTCGGGGTCGAGGGAGCGGCCGAGGTAGAGGTACGTGCGGGCCTCGGGAACGTCGGCGGCGGGCAGCAGGGCCAGGCGGTCGCCCGGTGCCATGAGCAGGCGGGTGCCCCAGACGGGCAGCACCCGGGTGTCGGAGGAGGCGAGCAGCTCGGTGACGGCGTCGGGGCGCTCGCGCGTGAGGTAGTCGCGGTCGACCTGGTGCCGAGACAGGGGCAGCCGGGACGTGAGAGGCGAGGACATCGGACGACCAATCATCGCGAGTTGACAGCGTGGCGAACGGCGGGGCACCGGACACTGCGGCCTACCCTGAGGGCATGGCCAGATCTCACCTCACTCTAGCCGCGTTGGCCACGGCCGCCGTCGCCGACCTCGACGTGCGCACGACCGCTCCGCACGGCTCGTCGACGGGCGACGTCGACTCCGCGCTGCTCACCACCTCGACCGGCGACGAGCTGCTCGTCCGCGTCCCCCGGACGCAGCGCGCCGAGGCCCAGCAGTCCGCCGACCTCGTCGCCCTGCGCGCCCTCAGCGCCGGCGTGCGCGGCCGTCTTCCCTTCGCCGTCCCGACCTACCGCGGCCAGGCTCCGGTCGGCCGGACCCGGGGCATCGTCTACGACTTCGTGCCCGGCACGCACCTCCGCACGGCCCAGGTGACCGGCGGCTCCGGCCTGCCCACCGCACTCGGGCGCGGCATCGCGGCCGTCCACGCGCTGCCCACCAGCTTCGTCACCGACGCCGGGCTCACGAGCCACACGCCCTTCGAGGCGATGCGCTCCACGGCCTCGCTCGTCGACCGTGCGGCCTCCACCCGGCTGCTGCCCGCCGCCCTGCTCGAGCGCTGGGAGGCGGCGATCCAGGACCACGTGCTCTGGCAGTTCCAGCCCACGGTCGTCAACGGATCGCTCGACGCCGCGTCGTTCCTCGTCGCCGACGGCGCCCTCACCGGCGTCCTCGGCTGGCACGACCTGCAGGTCGGCGACCCGGCCCGCGACCTGGCCTGGCTGCTCGGCGCCGGCCCCGAGGCCGTCGACGCGGCCTTCGACGCGTACTCGACGGCGCGCGGCACGAGCGACCACCAGCTCCGCCGCCGTTCCACGCTCTACCGCGAGCTCGACCTGGCGAAGTGGCTGCTGCACGGCACCGCGACGAAGAACACGGCGGTCGTGGACGACGCCGTCGGCATGATGGCCGCTCTCGTCGACCGGCTGCAGTCGCCTGACGGCGTGTCGATCTCGTCGGACTCGACGGCCGCGCTCGACCTCGACGGCGTCGAGGAGCTGCTCTCGACCACGGAGCGCCGTCACGGCTGACCTGCGCTCGGCCGCCACGGCGGCCGCGCGCGGCGGCGTCCGCCGCTAGGGCTCTCTCCCGGCCTCGACGGCGGCCCAGAGCGCGGCGAGCTCGTCCCTGCTCGTGATGTGCCGCGGCTCGACGACGACGTCGTCCGCGACGAAGTAGAAGGCCGCGTCGATGTCGTCCGCCGGCACGCCCCTGAAGGCGGAGTAGGCCTCGCGGTACAGGGCGAGCTGCAGCTGGCGAAGCTCGAGGTCGGCGTCGCCCTCGGGGGCCCGGCCCGTCTTCCAGTCGACGACCTGGAGGCGACCGTCTCGTTCGAAGACGGCGTCGATCTTGCAGATGACCGTGCGCCGCCCCAGCGGTAGGTGCACCTCGAGCTCGACGTCGACGGGCTCGAGTCGCGCCCAGGGCGAGCGCTCGAAGGTCGCCTGCAGCTCGCCGAGACGGCGAGCGTCGTCGGGATCGACGAGGCCGCGGCCGGCGCGCTCCTCGTCGTCGTCCAGGTCGAGCTCGGGACCCCACGCGTCGAGCAGCTCGGCGCGCCCGGTCGGGCGGTAGCGCTGCTCCACCCACTCGTGGAACAACGTGCCGAGGCGGGTCGCCCGGTACGGGCGCTCGGGCAGCGGACGACGCAGCGCCGAGGCCACGCTCGCGGGGTCGCTGACGTAGTCCTTGAAGCGCGAGGCGGGGATGCGCTGCGGCAGCTCGATGCTGCCGGCCCGTCGGCGGACGGCCTCGCGCTCGAGCAGCAGCAGGTCGATGTCGTCGGCCCACGGGCCCACGTCGTCGCGACGGCGGGCAGCGGCGTCGACCGCGCCGGCGGCCTCGACCAGCGCGGCGCCGGCCGGGGCCACGTCGCCCTCCGCGGACTCGCGTGCCCGCAGGGTCCGCTCGACCCGGACGGCGGCACGCTCGACCCTCGCACGCCTCGGGCCGAGCGGATCGACCGGCCAGACGAGCTCGCGGGACGACTGAGCCAGAGGGTCGGACTCGTCGTCGGGCTCGGTCGGCACCGACGCCGCCGGGACGAGCCCTGCCTCGACCAGCTCGGCGAGGTAGCGGCTCGGCTGGCGGGGCTTGACCGTCGACGACCAGAACGACCCGCTGAGCAGCAGGGCGTCCTTCGCCCGCGTGAAGGCGACGTAGGCGAGCCGGCGCTCCTCGGAGAGGTGCCGTCGGCGCAGGTCGTCCTTGAAGGCGGCGAGGCGCTGGTCGAACTCCTTCTGGTCGTCGACGGAGCGCCAGGCGAGGTCGGGCAGCTCCGCGGCGTCCCCGCGGAACTCGTAGGGCAGCTCGCCGAAGCCGAGCCACCCCACGCCCTCGCGCGACGTGCCGGGCAGCTCGCCCTCCACGAGGCGCGGCACGGCCACGACGTCCCACTCCAGGCCCTTCGAGCCGTGCACGGTGAGCAGCTGCACGGTGCCCGGCTCGCCGTCGTCGGTCCGAGGGCCCATGTCGTCGCGTCGCTCGGCGGCGGCCAGCCACGAGAGGAACCCGCCGAGGGCCGCGTTCTCGTCGGCGGCGACGTAGCCCGTCAGCTCGTCCTCGAAGGCCTGCAGCCAGGCGCCCCCGTGGCCCTGTCCGGTGGCGGCCGCGACCTCGACGTCGAGGAGCATCTCCTGCTGCACGAGGGTCACCAGGTCGACGAGGTCGAGCCCGGTGCGACCGCGCAGGAACGCCAGCTGCGAACCGAGCCGGCGCATGCGGGCGAGGCCCTCGTCGCTCAGCCCCGCGAGCTGCCGGTGCGCGTCGGGGGCGGTGGTGACGAAGTCGAGCGCGTCGACGACCGACCCGTGCTCGCCTGCCGCGACCGACGCCCGGAAGCCCGCGGCGACCTCGTCGCCCAGCACCTGCTGCGCGTGGTCGTGGGCGAAGAGCCACGAGGCGATCGACCGGAGCGCCGCGACGTCGTGGAGCCCGATGCGCCACCGGGCCCCCGTCATCAGGCGGATGAGCTCCGACCCCGCCGACGGGTCGTGGAGCACGCGGAGGCACGCCACGAGGTCGACGACCTCCGGACGCTGCAGCAGCCCCCCGACCCCGAGGACGCGGTGGGGCACCCCCCGCGCCGCGAGCGCCTCGACGAAGGCGGGCATGGTCTTCTTCGACCGGAAGAGGAGGGCGGCCGTGCGGGGGGCCGGGACCCCGTCGACGACCGGAGGGTCGGCGAGCTCGCGCTCGAACCAGGCCGCCACCTGGTCGGCCTCGGCCGGGAGGGTCTGCTCGACGAGCGCCTCGACGCGCCCCGCCGGCGCGCCGGGCCGCGCCCGCAGCTCGCCCACGGGGACCTCGGACGCCGCCGCGAGCTCCGCCACGACGACGTTGGCGGCGTCGAGCACCCCGTGGGAGTTCCGCCAGCTCGTCGACAGGCTGTAGACCGCGTCGGGAGCCGCGCCGAAGTCGGCCGGGAACCGGCCGAGGTTCGCCGCGGAGGCGCCGCGGAAGCCGTAGATCGACTGGTGCGGGTCGCCGACGGCCATGACCCCCGTCGTCGCGAACAGCCGCGACAGCAGGCGCGTCTGCACCACGCTCGTGTCCTGGTACTCGTCGAGGAGGACGACCCGGAACCTCGCGCGCATCACGTCGACGACCTCGGGCGCGGTCTCGCACACGTCGAGGGCCAGCGCCACCTGGTCGGAGTACTCGACGAGCCCCCGCCGCGCCTTCTCGTCGGCGAACTGCTCGGCCAGGGCCACCAGCGGGGGCAGCGCCGAGACCGCGGACACGGCGTCGGTGACGGACTTGTAGGCCGACCCCTTCGCCGAGGGCAGGCCTGCGAGGTCGAGGAACCGGTCGCTGAGACGGAGCACGTCGTCGCCGTCGGCCACGTTCTCGCTCAGCGCGTGGCTCAGCCGGAGCACCGCCTCCGTCAGCGAGTCGACGCTGCGACCGAGACCGGCGAGACGCTCGTCGCGGCTGGCCACGACCAACGAGCGCGCCAGCTGCCAGGCCGACGCCTCGCCGAGCACCTGGGACTCGGGCTCCCGGCCGACGCGGAGGGCGTCGTCGCGGAACACCCCGTTGGCGAAGGCGTTGTAGGTCGACACCGTGGGGACGTCGAAGGGATCGGGGTCGTCGCCCAGCAGCCCGACCTCGGCGAGTTGCCGGATGCGCTTCTCGATGCGCTCGCCGAGCTCGCCGGCGGCCTTGCGGGTGAAGGTGAGGCCGAGCACCTGCGACACCTCGACGTGTCGGTTGGCGAGCAGCCACACCACCCGGTTCGCCATGGTCTCGGTCTTGCCGCTGCCGGCGCCGGCGACGACGAGCGCGGGCTCGAGCGGGGCCTCGATGACGGCCTGCTGCTCGAGGGTCGGCTCGGGCAGGCCGAGGCGACGCGCGACGTCGACGGCCGACAGGCTCACGAGCTGACCTCGCCCACCACGTGGATGCGGCACGACCCGCCCGAGCGGCCCTCGCAGTGCTCGTCGAGCCTGGCCACGAAGACGCGGCCGGCCATGCCCTCCGCGGCGCCCTCGACGCGCTCGCGGAAGGCCTGGAGCATCTCGGCGTCGAACGCCGCCTGCGTCGGCTCGCGGTAGAGGGACCCCCGCACCCCCGACGAGACGACGACGAGCTTCGCGCCGCCTGCGGGCGTGCCCGGCGGCACGGCCTCGACGACGCCGTCGGCGAGCGCGAGCTGGTAGCTGCCGAGCTGCGGGTGCGCGGCGATGGCCGCGGACGACGTGGGGGCCGCACGGCCCGTCTTGAGGTCGACGATGACCGCCGCGCCGTCGCGGGTGCGCTCGACACGGTCGATGGAGCCGCGGAGGCGGGCCGGCCCCGTGTCGAGGGTGAACGTGGACTCGGCGCCGAGCAGCTCGCCGCCGGACTGCGCGAAGTCGCGGAGGTAGGAGGCGAGGCTCTCGGTCATCTGCCGGGCACGTCGCTTCTCGGCCTCGGCGATCCACGGGGACTCGAAGTCGAGCTCGTCCCAGCGCTGTTCCACCGCCTCCCACAGGGTCTCGACGTCGGCGTCGACGGCCTGCTCCAGCACGTCGTGCAGGACCGTGCCGATGCCCATCGACGCGTTCGGCGCGGAGCCGCCGAAGCGGTCGACGAACCAGTGCAGGGGGCACTCCTCGAAGGAGCCGAGCTGCGACGGCGAGACGGGCACGTGCGCCTCGGGCTCGGCGAGGTCGACGAGCGGCGCCGTGGTGCTCGGCTCGGCGAGGCCGTACCACTCGCCCGGGTGGGCCCCGGCGACCCCCGCCGCGGCGAGCCGGGCGAGACCCGCCGTCGCCGCCTCGACCCGCCCCTGGTGCGTCGACTCGACCACGACGTGGCGGAGGTGCCCGACCAGCCCGCGCAGCGAGAGCGGGTGGCCCCCCGCGGGCGAGGGCGCGTCGCCGGGCAGGAGGCGGTAGAAGACGGAGGGGCCCTCGTCGTCGTCGGACGTGCACGACAGGACGACCTGGCGTCGGGCCCGGGAGACGGTGAGCGCGAACATGCGCAGCTCGTCGCTGAGCACCGCGGCTCGGGCGTCGACGGGAGCCGTCGAGCCGGGGGCCTCGTCGACCTGATGTGCCGCCTCGACGAGGTCGTCGGGGCCGAGCAGAGCGCCGCGCACCCGCAGGTTCGGCCAGACGCCGTCCTGCAGGCGGGCAGCGACGACCACGTCGACCTCGAGCCCGACGGCGGCCGACGGGGTGCAGACGAGCACCGACTCGGCCGAGGCCTGCGGCGAGAGGGTGTCCTCCGGCACCTCGGCGCCGAGCAGGGCGTCGAGGAACCCGACGGCCGGGGCCTCGGGAGTGCGCTCGACGAAGCGCTTGGCGGCGGTGAAGAGAGCGACGACGCCGTCGAGGTGCCGGTCGGCCTCGGCGGCGACGATGCCGCGCCCCGCGGCACGGCTGCTCCACTCGCGGGCGAGCCCGCTGCGCTCCCACAGGCCCCAGAGGACCTCTTCGATGCTGGCGCCCGCGGCGGCGTCACGCCGTGCCGCGTCGAGGCTGGCGGCGAAACGGCCGGCCCTGGCCGCCGGCCGGGAGTCGATGGTCGCGAAGCGTCCCGGGCCGGCGAGGGCCTCGACGAGCAGCACGTCGGCGGACCGCGTGCCGCCCCCCGCCAGCTCGTCGGCGCGCAGGGCCAGCCGGAGCCGGCGCAGCGAGAGCGCGTCGAACCCGGCGAGCGGGCCGAGCAGCAGCTCGCCCGCCAGGTCGGCGGTCAGGTCGTCGCGGCCCACGGCGACCGAGGCCGCGAGCAGGAGGTGCCGGGCGCCGTGCTCGTCCCGGACGGCACGACCCGCGATCGACGTGCGCGTGGGGACGTCGGCGAGCTGCAGCCCCCTGGCGACGCCGGGCACTTGGCCGCCGCTGCGCACGACGACCATCATGCGAGACCAGGCGACCCCCGAGACGAGGTGGTGCTCGCGGAGCACGCGGGCGACCGTCGAGAGCTCGTGCGCCGGGCTGTCGGCCTGCACCGACAGCACCGGGGGCACGACGACCTCGCCCGGCCCGGCGCCGTCGGGCCCCGGGCCGGTCGAGGCCGGCCTGCCCGCCACGGCGGCGTGCTGTCGTCCGGCCCCCGCGGTGCCGATGCGCCCGGTGACGCGCTGCACGAGCTCGCGCAGCGGCGGATCGTGCCGGTGTGCCGTCGACAGCCAGAGGGTGCGGACGTCGGGCACGCCGAGACGCGGCCCGAGCCGGCCGAGCACGTCGGGACTGCCGCCGCGGAAGGCGCTGGTCGCGAGGTCGGGGTCGCCGAGGGCGACGACCGCCACGCCGCGCCGTGCCAGGGCGCGCAGCAGCGCGACGGTCGACTCGGTCGCTTCTTGGGCGTCGTCGACGAGCACGACGCGCAGTCCGTCGACGACGGGCGCCGTCTCGCCGCGGTCGAGGGCGGCGACGGCCCAGTCGACGAGCTCGGCGGAGTCGAGCCGACGGCCGGGCATCGCGTCGACGACGGCGTGGTACTCGTCGACGAAGTCGGCGACGGCGGCCCATTCTGGTCGGTCGCCGACGACCGAGAGACGACGCAGGTCGTCGGGCGAGAGCCCCTGCTCGGTCGCCCGCATCATCACCTCGCGCAGCTCGGTGCGGAAGCCCCGAAGCACTCGCACGCGCGGCCCGAGCTCATCGGGCCAGGCGGGCCCGGTGCCGTCGGCCTCGTGCCCCTCGAGCATCGAGCGGACGATCGAGTCGTGGTCGCCGCCGGTGAGCAGCGCCGGGGGCTCGGCGCCGGCGAGGCGGGCCGCGTGCCCCACGACGTCGAAGGCGAGGGAGGAGACCGTCCGGGCGAGAGGACCGGGCGTCGGGACGTCGAGACGCGCCGCGAGGACGTCGCGGAGGCGCGTGGCCGTGGACCGGGACGGCGTCAGCGCCGTGACCGAGCCCGGCGCCCACCCCCGCGTCTCGAGCCGGTCGGCGACGAACTCGACGAGGGCCGTGGTCTTGCCGGTGCCGGGCGCCCCGATGACCGCGGCCGAGACGCCGTCGGGCAGCTCGAGCACGGCCCGCTGGGACGGGTCGAGCTCGACGGGCGCGCTCGTCTCGGCGTCCGCCACGGGGCGGAAGGAGGTCGTCACCATGACGTCGACGCTAGCGGCTGCGACCGACATCGAGGGGCGGCCGGGTCAGCCGCGCCCGGCACGCTTGCGCTGTCGGTGAACGCGCCAGGCCGCGGCCCCCTCCGTCGGATATCGTGACCACGTGGACATTCGCATCGGCATCACCAACAGCCCCCGTGAGATCAGCTTCGAGACGTCGCAGAGCGCGACCGAGGTCGAGAAGGTCGTCGCCGACGCACTCGACGGCGGCAAGTCGTACGTGACCCTCGCCGACTCGAAGGGCAAGACCTACCTCGTGCCCACCGCCTCCCTTGCTTACGTCGAGGTCGGCTCGGAGGAGAACCGCCGCGTCGGGTTCGTCAGCTGACATGGAGCTCCTCTTCGTCGTGCTCGGCGGCGCGCTGCTGGGCTTCGTCGCCCACGTCGCGCTCCCGGCGCCCGACACGCGCGGCGTGCTGCTCGCCCCGGCCTCGGCCGTGGTCGTCGCCGCGGTGGCGTGGGAGGTCCTCCTCCTCGCCGGGCTCCGAGCTGACGGCGGCTGGATCTGGGTCGTCTCCCTCGTGCTGTCCGGCGTCGTCGCCGTCGTGGCCTGCCGCGTCGCGGCCACCACGAGGAGGCGTCGCGACGGAGAGCTCCTCGCCCGCCTCTTGAAGTCCTAGGCCACCGCGCCGCTCGGGACGGACACCTCCCCGAACGAGGCCGTCAGGCCGTGAGGCCGAGGGCGTCCATGCGACGCGTGTGAGCCGCGACGAGCTCGGTGAAGACCGGCTCGAGCCGCTCGTCGTCGGCCGACTCGTGCGAGGCCGAGATGGCGGCGCGGGCGACGAGCAGGGTGTCGCCGACCAGTCGGCGGCCCCAGAGCGCGAGACGCGAGGCGAGCCGCGGGTCGTCGTCGATCGCCGCGGACAGCTCGGCGACGATCGTCGACTCGTCGTCGCCCGCCTCGAGCACCCGGACGATGCGGTCGCGGTGGTCGGCGGACAGCCCGGCGGCGAGCCGGACGAAGACGTCGTTGAGCAGCCCTGCGGCGACGTAGGAGGCGAGGATCGCCTCGTGCCAGTCGGCTCCCTCGGTGCGGCGGCGGAACGCGTCGACGGAGTCGCGGTGCGGCTCCATCGAGGCCGTCGGGTCGCCTCCCGTGCGCTCGATCTCGGCGAGGAGGCCGCGGTGCCGGTCGAGGGTGCTGCCGGCCACACGAGCGGTCACGCGCTGTGCGCGGACGTGCGGAGCGGAGGCGGCGGCTCGTCCGAGGCCCTCGAAGAGGGAGAGCTCGAGGTAGGCCGCCTGGCCGAGGTAGACGTCGAGGTCGGGGGTGAAGTCGCCGAGCTCGACCCGGTTCACGGGCACCGCCTTGGACGCGGGTCGCGGCCATTGGATGGACGGGACGCCGCGCTGAGACCTCCGGCCCTTCCATGACACCACGCCGCAAGCTTACGGGGTCCGGGGGCCGAGACCCTACGACCGGCTAAACTGTCCGCGAACCGCCTACACATGAGACATGGCAACTACGTGACTTTCACCGATCTTCAGATCTACCAGGACATGGTCGACGCACTGGCTGCGAAGGGGATCGTCGAACCGTTCCCCATCCAGACCCAGACCATCCCGCTCGCGCTCGCCGGTCAGGACATCATCGGCCAGGCCAAGACGGGCACCGGCAAGACCTTCGGCTTCGGCCTCCCAATCATCCAGCGCATCGGCCTCTCCCCCGAGCCCGGCGTCAAGGTGCTCGTCGTCGTGCCGACGCGCGAGCTCTGCGTCCAGGTCGCCGACGACCTCGAGATCGCGACGCAGAACCGCGACACGAAGATCGTCAGCATCTACGGCGGCAAGGCCTACGAGGGCCAGGTCGAACAGCTGAAGGCCGGCGCGCAGATCGTGGTGGGCACCCCCGGGCGCCTCCTCGACCTGGCCGGCCAGCGCCTCCTCGACCTCAAGGACGTACGGGAAGTCGTGCTCGACGAGGCCGACAAGATGCTCGACCTCGGGTTCCTCAGCGACATCGAGAAGATCTTCCAGCAGGTCCCGGCCACGCGCCACACGATGCTCTTCTCGGCGACGATGCCGGGGCCGATCGTGGCGCTGGCCCGCCGCTTCATGACGCGTCCGATCCACATCCGCGCGACCGACCCCGACGAGGGCCTGACGCAGGCGAACATCAAGCACGTCGTCTACCGGGCGCACTCGCTCGACAAGGACGAGGTCGTCGCCCGCATCCTCCAGGCCGAGGGGCGCGGCAAGACCGTCGTCTTCACGCGCACCAAGCGCGCCGCCGCCAAGCTCGTCGAGGAGCTCAACGACCGTGGCTTCAACGCCGCGGCCGTGCACGGCGACCTGAACCAGGAGCAGCGCGAGCGTGCCATGGCGGCCTTCAAGGCCGGCAAGAAGGACATCCTCATCGCGACCGACGTGGCCGCCCGCGGCATCGACGTCAACGACGTCACGCACGTGATCAACCACACCGTCCCCGACGACCACGACACCTACCTGCACCGCGCCGGCCGCACCGGCCGCGCCGGCAAGACCGGCATCGCGGTCACGTTCGTCGACTGGGACGACCTGCACAAGTGGGCGCTCATCAACCGGGCGCTCGACATGGGCCAGCCCGAGCCGGTCGAGACCTACTCGTCGAGCCCGCACCTCTTCGAGGACCTCGACATCCCCGTCGGCACCAAGGGCCGCCTCAAGGGGGCGCCGAAGGCTGCCGCGGCCGGCAGCGCCGCCCCGGCCCGAGAGCGCACCCCCGGGTCGCGCAGCCGGTCCCGCGGGGCCGAGGGCGACTCCGGCCGCCGCTCGGGCGAGCAGCCGTCGCGTCGGGACCAGGCGCCGCGACGTGACCAGGCCGCTGACGGGGCGCCGACCTCCGCCCCCGCGGGCGACGGCGACGGCGAGGCTCCCCGTCGCCGCAGCCGCACACGGCGTCGTCGCCCCGCGGGCGACGCGCCCGCCTCGTAGGCCGGCGCACCCGGATCAGCGTCGAGAAGAGGCCCCGCACCGTCACGGTGCGGGGCCTCTTCTCGTCGTCGGGAAGGACTCAGCCCTGGACGGGCTGCCAGCCGGTGGCCGCGTCGACGATGCGCTGCAGCTGCTCGGGGTCCGTGCTGTTCTCGCCCAGCCGGTTGGGCTTGCCGGTGCCGTGGTAGTCGCTCGACCCCGTCGTGATGAGGTCGTGCTCGGCGGCGAGCTCGTGCAGGCGCCGCGCACCCGCCTCCGTGTTCTCGCGGTGGCCGACCTCGACGCCCATCAGGCCGGCCTCGACCAGCTGCTCGAACGAGCGCGCCGAGATGTTCGTGTCGCGGCCCCGCGTGGCGGGGTGGGCGATGACGGGAACGCCGCCGGCCGCGCGGATCAGACGGATCGCGTCGACCGGGCTGGGTGCCTCGTGCGGCTCGTAGTAGCCGGAGCGCCAGTGCAGGATGCCCGCGAAGGCGGCGCTGCGGTCGGGCGCCAGGCCCTTGGCGACGAGGGCGTCGGCGATGTGCGGTCGGCCGAGGGTCGCCCCGGCGGTCGACTGGGCCAGGACGTCGTCCCAGGTGACGTCGTAGTCGGCGGCGATGCGCTCGACGATCCGCTCTGCCCTGTGGAGGCGGCTGTCGCGGAGGCGGGCCGTCTCGGCCACGAGGTCGGCGTCGTCGGGGTCGAAGAGGTAGGCGAGCATGTGCACGCTGTTCATGCCGAGACGGGTGCTCATCTCCATGCCGGGCACGAGCGTCATGCCGGTGCCCGCGACGGCGCGCGTCGCCTCGGACCAGCCGGCCGTCGAGTCGTGGTCGGTGAGGGCCACGGCGCCGAGGCCTGCCTCCACCGCGGCGGCCACGAGCTCGGCGGGGGTCTCCGTGCCGTCCGAGACGCTGCTGTGGGTGTGCAGGTCGATCGGGCGGAGGGGCATGATCTCATCGTAGGCCGACGGTCGCGGCCGAGGTCCGAGCGTCCTCCCCTGCACAGGACGGGCGGTCGCCTATGCTCGGTCCCGCCATGATCCGTCGCCTCGTCGCCCTCGTCCTCGTCCTCGCGGTCGCCGCCGCCCTGTTCGTCGCGCTCTGGCCGCAGCAGCTCGACCTGCAGCGCACGTGGCCGGTCGCCCAGCTCGTGTCGTTCCGGGGCGCTGCCGCCGCGGTCGCCGGGGTGCTCGCCGTCGTGCTCTTCGTCGTCGGCATCGCCGCGCGCCCCGTGCGCTCGCTCGCCGCCTCCCTCGGCGTGCTGCTGCTCGTCTTCGGCGCGGTCTCGATCGGGGTCGCCGCCGCCAGGGGCCTGGGTCGCGAGGACTTCGTCGAGGCCCTGCCCACCGACCTGACCGTCGTCGTGTGGAACACCGAGGGAGGGGCGCCCGGCACCGACGTGATCGCCGCGCTGGCCGTCGAGGAGGGCGCCGAGATCGTCAGCCTGCCCGAGACCAGCGCCGAGGTGGCGACCGCCGTCGCCGACGCCATGGCCGTCGCCGGCCTCCCCATGACCGTGAAGACCGTGGAGTACCCCGAGGTGGACGGGTCGGCCGCGACGTCGCTGCTCATCGCCGCGGGGCTCGGCGAGTACACGGTCGCCGTGGCCGAGGACGGCACGGCCGTCGAGACCACCCCGCTCATGCCGTCGGTCGTCGCGACGCCCGTCTCCGGCGTCGGACCGGTCATCGTCGCGGCCCACCCCGTGGCGCCCACCACCTCGCAGATGGACCCCTGGAGCGCGGGCCTGTCGTACCTCGCCGACGCCTGCGCGGGCGAGGACGTCATCATGGCCGGCGACTTCAACGCCACGCTCGACCACATGTCCGGCCTGGGCTCGGCAGGCGGGGCGCTCGGACGGTGCCGCGACGCCGGGGTGACGACCGCGAACGCCGGGCTCGGCACCTGGCCGACCGACCTGCCGCCGCTGCTCGGCACGCCGATCGACCACGTGCTCGCGACGCGCTCGTGGATGCCCACGGGCTTCAAGGTCGTCACCGACCTCGACGAGAGCGGCAGCGACCACCGCCCGGTGGTCGCACAGCTGACCCTCACCGGGGCCTGACCTCCACCCGGCGTCCGTCCCGCCCGCCCCCGACCCGACCCGACCCGACCCGCCCGACTCTGGCGGGCGCGCAGGTTGGCCTCCCCGCGACTTCGCGGGAGAATGGCCGCATGGCTGAACAGAAGGCACCCCGTGCCACCACGAACCGATCGACGACCCCCCGCTCGGACTCGTTCAAGGACTACATCTCGTCCCAGTGGGCCGATCGCGACGACGTGATGCCCGCCCCGCGCGAGGTGGCTCCGTTCGCCGCCGACCGCCGTGCCCGCCTCTCGGCCCTGCACCGCGGCGAGCGCCTCGTCGTGCCGGCCGGGCGCGCCAAGGTCCGCTCCAACGACTGCGACTACCCGTTCCGCGCGCACTCCGCCTTCGCCCACCTCACCGGCTGGGGCTCCGACACCGTGCCCGGCTCGGTGCTCGTGCTCGAGCCGACCGACGACGGCCACGAGGCCACGCTCTACTTCCGCGCCAGCGCCGGACGCGAGTCGGACGAGTTCTACGCCGACCCCGAGGTCGGCGAGTTCTGGACGGGCCCCCGCCCCTCGCTCGCCCAGGTGGGCGCCGACCTCGGGCTCGCCACCCGTGAGCTCGCCGAGCTCGACGCCGTCGTCTCCGCCGCCGACGCCTCGACCGTCGTGCTGCGCGAGGCCGACCCCGAGCTGACCGCCCGGGTCGACGCCGTCGTCGCCGCAGCCGTCGACGCCGCGAGCCGTGCCGAGGTCGACGCGACCGGTGCCGACGACGCGACCGGCGCCTCCTCGTCCGTCGACGTCCTCGCGCGCGACGCCAGCGAGCTGCGCCTCGTCAAGGACGCGTGGGAGGTCGCGCAGATGCGCCAGGCGGTCACGGTCACGGGCCGCGGCTTCTCGGACGTCATCGCCGACGTCGACGACATCCTCGCCCACCCCCGCGGCGAGCGCCTCGTCGAGGGCACGTTCAACCGCCGTGCGCGTGCCGACGGCAACACGGTCGGCTACGACACCATCGCCGCCGCGGGCGACCACGCCTGCGTGCTCCACTGGACCCGCAACGACGGGCCCGTCGTCGACGGCGACCTCATCCTGATCGACGCCGGCATCGAGCTCGACAGCCTCTACACGGCCGACATCACGCGCACGCTGCCGGTCTCCGGCCGCTTCAGC
>Ga0265780_10001734_pt1 | contig 30239 bp, 20 predicted proteins | sample P1T30metagenome_FD_192432 | JGI IMG/M metagenome (GOLD analysis project Ga0265780, IMG submission 192432) | Plant litter microbial communities from East Loma Ridge, Irvine, California - P1 T30 | ecosystem: Environmental > Terrestrial > Plant litter > Unclassified | place: USA: California... | reverse complement strand
GCAACGCTATCAACGATGAGGGACAAGTTCCAAACCGTGCAAGATCAATCACTTATGCTATCACGCCGGGCTTTTGCCGGTTCCGCACTGGCCATGCTCGGCGCTTCGACGATCGTTCCGGCGCGGGCACAGGCACCTGTTTTCGCCGGTCCGCCAACCCCGGCAACGATCCAGCCGCTCGCCTCGACTCGAGTCGTGCGCCCCGAATTGCTCCGCCACGCGCTTGCGGCGTTGCAGCGCCACGGGTCGCGAATCCCGCACCATGACCGGATCGCGATCGCCGATTTCTCACTCTCCTCGGCACAGCCGCGCTTCTATCTCGTCGACATGGCGAACGGCATGGCGACGACGCTGCTCGTCACGCATGGCAGCGGCAGCGACCCGTCGCACACCGGCTATCTCCAGCGCTTCTCGAACAGCGAAGGCTCGAACGCCTCGAGCGAGGGCGCGTTCGTCGCGTCGGAATATTACGTCGGCAAGCATGGTCGCTCGCAGCGGCTGATCGGGCTGGATGGCACCAACTACAATGCGTTGCAGCGTGCGCTGGTGGTGCACTCGGCGTGGTATGCCGACCCCGACATGGTCCGCACGCACGGCCAGCTCGGTCGCAGCCAGGGCTGCTTCGCGGTCAGCGAGGGCGATCTCGACCAGGTCTTCGCGCGGCTCGGCCAGGGCCGGATGATCTACTCCGCCAAAGTCTGAGGCCACGCCAAGCGCGGGCATGACACGAAGTTCATGCCCGCGATGCTGCGCCGTCATGCGCCCGGGCGCAGGGATGGGATCCACCCGTTGTAAAGGGATCCCATGACCAAGCTTCTCGCGCCCGCCCTCGCCGTCTTCGCACTGGCGACCAGCACCATCGCCCTCGATACCGCCGCATCGGCCAAGGGCTGCATCCGCGGGGCGGTCGCTGGCGGCGTCGCCGGCCATTATGCGCACCATCACGCGATCGCCGGGGCGGCCGCGGGCTGCGCCATCGCGCACCACCATTACGCAAAGAAGGCCAGGGCCGCCGCAGCGCAACCCGCGCGGTAACAGCGCGGCCCGCCGCTGTTTGCCGGCAAAAGCATGGCCTCTGCGAAACCGCAGCAGTTCTCCCGCGGAGGCGGGAGTCCAGGAGTCGCGAGAGCTGTAAGCCGTTGCTCTGCTTGGCCCTGGATTCCCGCTTTCGCGGGAAAACAGCAAGCGAAAGGTCCGTAGACCGACTTTCGCAGGAAAACCGCGCACCATGCCATCCATCCGAAAGCCCTTCGCGATGCCCGCAACAGTCCCCCGTGTCGGCACGGCACTGCGAGTCCTCGCTGCCGCGCTGCTGGCCGTTACGACCGCTCCCGCCATTGCCACGCCTGCACCCGCAGGAACCATCGCGCTGACGTTCGACGATCTGCCCGTGTTCGGCCAGAAGACATCCCCCGCCGACGGCGCCGCGATGACGACGCGGCTGCTCGCCGGACTCAAGCGCCAGCATTACACCGCCACCGGCTTCGTCAATGAGTCCCAGCTCGCCGGCCCCGATCACGCCCAGCGACTCCGGCTGCTGCAACAGTGGCTCGACTCCGGAATGGACCTCGGCAACCACAGCTATTCGCACCTGTCGCTCAACGCGGTCCCGGTCGAGACGTACATCGCCGACGTCGCGCGCGGGGCGCACGACACCGGCAAACTGCTGGCGGCGCGCGGACGGCGCGAGCGCTGGTATCGGTATCCGTATCTCGAGACCGGCAAGACACCCGAGGTCCGCCACCGCTTCGAGGGCTGGCTCGCCAAGCATGGCTACCGCGTCGCCCCCGTGACGATGGAGAATGCCGACTGGCGCTTCGCCGCCCCCTATGACGACGCGGTCGCGCGCGGCGACCAAGCCGAGGCGCAGCGCATCCGGTCAGCCTACCTCAGCTTCACCCGCCAGATCGTCGCCTGGTATCGCCAGGCGGGGCGCGAGCTGCTTGGCCGCGAGCCGGCGTTCGTCTTCCTGCTCCACGCGAGCCATCTCAACGCCGCCAGCATCGACGATCTCGCCGCGATCCTCCACGACCAGCATCTGCGCGTCGTCCCGCTCGACACCGCGATGCGCGACCCGGCGTACAAGATTCGCGATACCTATGTAGGCCCGAACGGCACCGGCTGGCTCGATCGCTGGTCGCTGACCCTCCACCGTTCCCTTCCCTATGCGTCGCTCCCGACCGTGCCCAAGGCGATCGTCGCCTATGACGCCCGGCTGGAAGGCGCGACCGATCCTCGAGCCGCAGCGACCTCCTGACCCATGAAGATCATCCTCCCCTGCCTCGCCCTCCTGCTGGGGGCGGTGTTGGCACCCATGCCTGTCCAGGCATCAGCCCCGTGGCCCGCGGGCGTCGTGCTCCCCGCGGGCGAGCCGCTCGACGAAGCCTATCGTCAGGAGTTCGGCACATGCGACCGTGCGGACCGGTTCCACGGTCACAAGGTTCACGGCTGTCGCGACGATCCCAATGCGGTCACCGCGCTCCGCCGCCTGCCGGGTGGCGCGATCGCCTATGTCGCGAAACTCGCGGTCGATCTCGACGGATCGCCGTTCGCGTGCAGCCCGGCGCATGGCGCGATGGACCAGTGCCCGACCTCACTGATGCTCCCCGACGCCAAGGGCGGCGAGACGCCGGTCGATGCCGACAAGATCCCCTATGTCGTGATCCCGTGGGAAGGCCCGCGCGACGAACAGGGCCGCTTCACTCGGATGACCGGGGTCGATGTCGGCGATTTCGGCGTCGTGATCGCGCACGGGCGAACGATTCCGGTGATCGTCGCGGACACCGGCCCGTTCGAGAAACTCGGTGAAGGCTCGCTCGCGCTCCACCGCGCGCTTGGCCGCGAACTGTGCGTCGCGCGGAACAGCACAGGCACCTGCCGCCGCGTGATCGAACGGATGGAGAGCATTGGCGGCGACGTCACCACCGTGCTGTTCCCCCACACCGCGCGCACGGGCCTCACCCCCGCGACGATCGCGCAGGTCGTCCGGACCGAGGGGCTGCGCCACTGGCGGGCGATGCAAAACCGGGGGTGACGCACCCTGCCCGAAACAATTTCCGTTTTTGTAGTACAAGACCTTGCCGCGCCGCGCTTCTCATTTAGGATGCGGGCATGATCACGCGGCGCCACATCATTGGATCTTCCCTCGCAGCATGGGCGGCGGCGGGAATCCCCGTCCCCCTATTGGCGGCCCCCTCCGCAGGCAGGCTGAAACAGTCGGTCAGCCGCTGGTGCTACCAGAAGATCCCGCTCGACCAGCTGTGCGCGGCTGCGGCGAAAATGGGGCTGCAGGGAATCGATCTGCTCGAACCCGCCGATTACGAAACGCCGCGCAAATACGGGCTGCGCTGCACGATGGGCTATGCCGCCGCGCCGATGACGATCCCCAACGGCCTCAACCGCCGCGAGAACCACGACGCGATCGAGCAGGCGTTCCGCGTCGGCATCCCGCAGGCGGCCAAGGCGGGCGTCCCCAACGTCATCGCCTTCTCGGGCAATTGCAAGGGCATGTCGGACGAGGAAGGCGCCGCCAACGCGGTCATCGGCCTCAACCGCGTCAAGAAGATCGCCGAGGACAATGACGTCACGATCTGCATCGAACTGCTCAACAGCAAGCGAGACCATGCCGATTACATGGCCGACCATACCGCGTGGGGCGTGCAGGTCTGCAAGGAAGTCAACTCGCCGCGGGTCAAACTGCTCTACGACATCTACCATATGCAGATCATGGAAGGCGATCTGATCGCCACGATCCGCGAGAACATCCAGTGGCTCGGGCATTTCCACACCGGCGGTGTCCCGGGACGCCACAATCTCGACGGCACGCAGGAAGTGGACTGGCACGCGGTTGCCAAGAGCGTCGCCGACCTCGGATTCAAGGGCTACTTCGCGCACGAGTTCGTGCCGCAAGGCGATCCGCTGACCGCGCTGGCCGCAGCCGTGCGGACGTGCACGGTTTGATCTAGGGGCGACGGTCTGGGAGCGTCCTATCCAGATCACAGCGAGCAGCGAGGAAGCAACGTGAGTCTGGATCGAAGAGAAGCGCTTGCCGGCCTTGGGCTTACTGCTGCTGCGGTGGCGATTGCCGGACCTGCCAGAGCCGAAGGATCGGTGGGGATCCGTCATCAGGTCTTCTTCTGGCTCAATCGTCCCGGGAATGCGGAAGACCTAGCCAAGTTGGTGTCCGGCCTGAAGACGCTGTCGGCAGTACCGCAAGTACGCGAGCTCCACGTCGGCGTGCCGGCCGGAACCGAACAGCGCGATGTGGTCGATGCCAGTTTTGACGTTTCGGAACTGATGCTGTTCGACACGCTCGCCGATCAGAAAGCCTATCAGGATCATCCGGCGCACCTCGCCTTCGTAAAGGCGTGCTCTCCGCTGTGGCGCAAGGTTGTGGTTTACGACACCGTGCCGGCCTGACCGACGTTCGATCGGCGTCCACGCCGATATCCTACAGCCTTACAATTCGCTATCATCGGCGCGTTCTTCGACGGGTCCGTCTCATTGCTTTCCCCTCACCTGGATCGTCGTTGGCGGTAGCGTTGCCCGCATAGCTTTCTCCCCTCCCTGGAAGGGAGGGGCTGGGGGTGGGTTGGCCAGTGGCGCGCGCAACGCTCTCCCCATACGAACCCACCCCCGGCCCCTCCCTTGCAGGGAGGGGAGGCGGCAGGGGCTGTTGCTGCGCCAGAAGCTGTACGGCGATACACTGCGCCTACGAAAACACGTGCCGTGCTTCGGTGCCGGGAGGTAGCAAGATGGAAGGTAGCGGACCTCCAAACCGGCTTCACAACCCGCACCACCCGCCCCCCGATCCTAAAGCTACCCCGTCACCATTCCGCGCCGATCTTCCCAAAGTGCGACGCGCCCACCTCATAACGGAACGCCTCGGCAAGCTGCTCCAGCGGAAAGCGGCGATCGACCACCGGGCGCACGCCGCTTGCGTCGAGCGCACGGACGAACTCTTGCTGCTCGCGACGGCTGCCGACGATCAGCCCCTGCAACCGCGCCTGCTTGGACATCAGCGCCGCAGTCGGCACTTCGCCCGCACCGCCGGTCAGCACGCCGATCAGCGAGATATGCCCGCCGACCCGCACCGCCTTGATCGACTGCGCCAGCGTCCCCGGCCCGCCGACCTCAACGACATGATCGACCCCACGCCCGCGGGTCCACTCCAGGATCGCGCTGCCCCATTCGGGCGTATCACGGTAATTGACGCAGTGATCCGCGCCCAATGCCCGCGCACGCTCCAGCTTCTCGTCCGACGACGAGGTGATCGCGACCGTCGCGCCCATCATCTTGGCGATCTGCAACGCCCAGATCGAGACGCCGCCCGTCCCCAGCAACAGCACCGTGTCGCCAGCCTTCAGCTTGCCGTCGACCACCAGCGCGCGCCACGCGGTCAGGCCCGCGGTGGTGATCGTCGCCGCCTCGACCGCGTCATAGCCCTTGGGCGCATTGGTAAAGGCAGTCGCGGGCAACACCACCGCCTCGCGCGCAAAGCCGTCGATCCCGTCGCCCGGCGTGCGGCTGAAGTCGCCGATCGTCGGCGTCCCGTCCTGCCAGTCGGGGAAGAAGCACGACACAACCATGTCCCCCACCGCATATTCGGTGACGCCCTCGCCGACCGCCTCGACCAGCCCCGCGCCATCGGCAAGCGGGATTCGGCCCGACGCCTCGCCCATCCGCCCGGTCACGACGCCGAGGTCATGGAAGTTGAGCGAACTGCCGTGCAGCCCGACCCGAATCTCGCCTGCGCCCGGCTGGCCGGGGTCCGCCGTCTCGCCGAGCGTCAGCGTCTCGAGCGTCATCGGATTGCCTACTGTCATCGTCCGCATCATGATCTCCTTGGTCGGGCACCGTGCCCCCATATCGCGCGCTCAACGCCCGGCGGCGGCGACCGGCCCCGACGAAGGATGATGCAAAGAAGCCCCTCCCCTTCAGGAGTGTCAGGTCGGCCATGCCCCCGGCATGGCCTGAAGGATGCGGGGCATCCTTCACCTGACACTGGGTTGGGGGTGGGGAAGTCCAGCAGAACTCCGCTCTCTGCGAGGCACTGCCCCACCCCAACCCCTCCCCTGAAGGGGAGGGGCTCAGAAACCATTCGACGCGTGCGGCAACCCTTAGCACGGGCGGATGCGGTGCCCGGTCGAAAAGCGATGAACTCCCCACCTGGTAAGCCGTTGTGCTGCAAACCCCTGACCCGGAAAGCGAAACGCGCATGACCTTCTCCCCCTCCCCCGTATGGCTCGTAACTGGCTGCTCGACCGGCTTCGGCCGCGACCTCGCGCAGTTGATCATCGACCGCGGCTGGCGCCTGATCGCCACCGCGCGTGATGCCGACCGCGTCGCCGACCTCGCCGCAGCCGCCCCCGATCGCGTCCTCGCGCTCGCGCTCGACGTCACCGAGCAGGCGCAGATCGACAGCGTCGTTGCAGCCGCAATCGAGAAGTTCGGGCGGATCGACGTGCTCGTCAACAATGCCGGCTACGGCTATCAGAGCACGATCGAGGAAGGCGTCGACGACGAGATCCGCAAGCAGTTCGACGCCAACGTGTTCGGCCTGTTCGCGATGACGCGCGCGGTGCTGCCGCACATGCGCGCGCAGAAGAGCGGGCATATCATCAACATCACCTCGGTCGCAGGGCTCGTCGGCTTCATGGGGTCGGGCTATTATGCCGCCTCGAAGCATGCCGTCGAAGGCTTCTCGGATGCGCTGCTCGCCGAGGTCAAGCCGCTCGGGATCGACGTCACTTGTGTCGAGCCGGGGCCGTTCCGCACCGACTGGGCGGGCCGCTCGCTCCAGCAGACGCAGAGCCAGATCGCCGATTATGCGGACACCGCGGGCAAGCGCCTCGCCGACACGCGCGGCGGCAGCGGCAAGCAGGCGGGCGACCCCGTCCGCGCGGGCGAGGCGATGATCGCGCTGACGGTCGATCCCAATCCGCCGCGTCATCTGGTGCTCGGCAAATGGGGCTATGACGCGGTGACCGAGAAGCTTCGCGCGCGTTCCGCCGAAATCGAGGCCCACCGTGACGCCAGCCTCGCCGCGGACTATCCGGACGCCTGATCGCGCCCACGTCCCCGCCGGTCCGGACCTGACCGGCGGGGTTTAGCGGAGATCAAGCGGTCGTCAGAACGCCCTGGAACACCTGATCGTCAAGCGCGCGCCCGGCCCCCGTCGCAACGCAGGTCAAAGCGTTTTCGGCGACGATCACCGGCAATCCGGTGGCCTCGGATAGCACCGTGTCGAGCCCGGCGAGCAAGCTGCCCCCGCCCGTCATTACGATACCCCGGTCGAAAATATCTGCCGCCAGTTCCGGCTCGGTCTTCTCCAGCGCGGACAGTACCGCCTCGATCACCTGCCCGACCAGATCGGCCAGCGCCTGCGCGATTTCGGCCTGGTTGACGGTAATCTCGCTCGGCACGCCGTTGAGCAGGTCGCGCCCGCGGACGCGCATTTCCTGGCCGACGCCATCCTCCGGAATCAGCGCGGTACCGATCGCGAACTTGATCTGCTCGGCGGTCGCCTCGCCGATCATCAGATTATGCTTGCGGCGGATGCTGGAAGCGATGGCGTCGTCCATCCGATCCCCGCCGACGCGCACCGACGTGCTGTACGCCAACCCGCGCAGCGACAGGATCGCGACCTCGGTCGTGCCCCCGCCGATATCGACCACCATCGCGCCGATCGGCTCGGCGACGGGCAAGCCCGCCCCGATCGCGGCTGCCATCGATTCTTCGATCAGATGCACCTTGCGCGCGCCCGCGTTCATCGTCGCCTGACGGATCGCGCGGCGTTCGACCGGGGTTGCGCCCGACGGGATGCAGATCACGATCTCGGGCCCGCGCGAGAACCAGTTGCGCCCGCCATTCACCTTCTCGATGAAATGCTTGATCATCTGTTCGGCGACATCGATGTCCGCGATCACGCCGTCGCGCATCGGGCGGATCGTGCGGATCGCATCGGGTGTCTTGCCGAGCATCAGCTTGGCCTCTGCCCCGATCGCACGGACACGCTGCACCCCGTCCAGCGTCTCGAGCGCGACGACCGAAGGTTCGTTCAGGACGATCCCCTTCTCGCGCAGGTAGATGACGGTATTCACGGTGCCGAGATCGATCGCCAGGTCGCTGGAGGAAGGTGACAACAGGCGAGACAGGCGCATGGGCATACAATCTTATAAAGTCGGGAAGTACAGGCCCCCCGGGACGAACGGAATGCCTTTGGCCGTGGTCTTCCGCAATCGACCGGTCAAGCCCGTCTGCGCCAAAACGACCGTTGATGACGCTCCAACGCCATGACCCGAGCACTCGCCGGGACGGACACATGGCGTGATGATCGCCGTTGTCCGTCGGTCGGACCGATCACCACGACACATCCGTCTCATCGCGGACCTGTGTAAAACATCGTTTATTCTCCGACAGATGCAACACCACCCGCAGATCAGGCACGGCAACAGGATCGGCGGCACGGAAGCAAAGTCTTAAGCGTGCCCGCGTATCAAACGCTTGCCCTATCCCGCGTGGAAGACAGAGCCGTGCACCGCCCGCTATCGATCACCCTGTTCGCCCTGATGTTCGGCTTCTCGGTCATGGTGTCGGGGCTGCTTGCCTTCTATGCCGTGCGGACCCCCGACTTCGGTTTTCCGATTGCGCCCGAGGCCGCGGCGACGCTGGCCATGCGGATCAAGGCGATCCGCCTGGTCGGGATCGTCTTCGCAGTGTCGATGATGCTGCTGGTGGTGTTCGGCAACTCCCCCGCCGCGCGCAATACGCTCGGCCTGCGGTGGATCCTGGGGCTTGGAACCAGCGTCGCTTTCCTGCGCGGCATCGGTGCGATCGCGCCGATGGGGGACAGCGACGCCGCCGCGATCGCGCTGTCGATCATCCAGCTTGGCGTCGAGGGGCTCGCCATCCTCATCCTCTACGGCGACGATGCGGCCCCCTGGTTCGATCGCTACCGCAAGCACTGAACCGGCCGCACTGCGGCTACGCCTTTGCGCCTTGGATATACCGACCGACGTTCTGCGCCAGCACGTCTAGCGGGACATTCCCGCCATCGACCACCGCCTGATCGAAGTCGCGCAGATCGAACCGTCCGCCGAGCGCTGATTTCGCCCGATCGCGTTGCGCGACGATCTCAGTCCGACCGAGCATGTAGCCGCACGCCTGCCCCGGCCACGCACAATAGCGTTCGACCTCGCTGACCGCATTGCTCCGCGGCAATCCGGTCGCCGCGATGAATTCGGTCAGCGCCTGATCGCGGGTCCAGCCCATCGCGTGGATCCCCGTGTCGATCACCAGCCGCACCGCGCGCCACGACAGCCCCATCAGATACCCCAGCCGCCCCGCCGGATCGTCCTGATACATCCCGAGCTCGTCGGCGAGCGTTTCGGCATACAGCGCCCAGCCTTCGGTATAGGCATTGAACGCGAGAATCGATCGGATCAGCGGCAACTTTTGCGCATATTCGCCCTGCCAGACATGGCCGGGAATGCCCTCGTGGAACACCAGATCGGGGATCGTCACCTTGTTGTGGATCGTCGGATCGCCGAGGTTGACCCACACCTTCCCCGGGATCGACCCGTCGAGCGACCCCGGCCCGCCATAGGCCGCTGGCGCGCCGGGTTCCTCCGCCAGCGGCATCCGCCGGATCTCGAGGTTCCCCTTGACCAGCGACCGGAACGCCTGCGGCAGACGCGGACGGATCGCGTCGATCTTCCCCTGCATATACGCGACGATCTGCGCACGTCCGGCGTCATCGTTCGAAAACGCGATTTCGGGTCGTTTCTGCAACTGCGCCGAGCGTTCCGCAACCGAGCCCTGCGTCAGACCGAAATCCTTTAGGATCACGTCCATCTGCGCATGAAGCTCAATCAGCTGCGCCCGCCCGAGCGCGTGGATATCGGCCGGCGTGCGCCGCGTCGTCGTCCCCGCGCGCAGTCCCCAGGCATACCATTCGGGGCCATGCGGTCGCGTGCCCAGACCCGCGGCATCGGTCGCCACCGCGCGCTGCGCACGGATTTCGGCAAGCTGGCGGTCGAGCGCCGGACCGATCGCGGTCCGCGCGATCGCACTGGCACGCGCGACCCAGTCGCCCGGGATCGCGCCGCTCTTGCGCGCGAGCGGGCCAATCAGCGGGCCGTCGGCGGCATCCACCGTCGCGCGCGTTCGGGTCAGCCCGGCGATCGTCTTGTCGAGCAGGAACGACGGCGGGACCAGTCCCTTGCCGCGCGCCGCACGGATCCGAACCGTCTCGCCATCCAGTTGCGCAGGCATCGCCGCCAACCGTGCGAGATACGCCTCCGCATCCGCAACGGTCCGTACCGGCTGGTTGCCATCAAGCAGTTGCGGCACGTCGAGCCAGCTGCCGACGTTCTGGATCACGCCGTAGGGCGTGTTCCGCCAGTTGCCGATCGTGGCGACGCCATAAGGCAGCGCCATTCCGTCGAGTGCAGTCCGGAACGCGCTTTCGGTGACCGCAAGGCTGGTCAGCAGCGAGGCATCGAGCCCCTGCCGCGGCACCTTGGCCAGATCGCGCAGCGCATCCGACAGAAACCGCTGGCGACCCACGACGCCATCCGGGGAACGATCATCGAGACGCCTGCGCAATCCTGCATGGGCACCCGTATCGACCCCCAGGCTGGTCGCCTGCGCCGGATCGATCTCGAGCAATCCCCACGCCAACCGGTCCAGCAACGCCGCGGCAGGGGATGCGGTCGCCCCGATCGCGGGTGCAGCGGTGAGCGCGGCACCCCCGGCCAGGGCAGTAAGCGTATCGCGGCGGGAAAGCATGGGCATCGTCATCACCAACAGATGCCGGTTGCAACCGCGCAGGTCAAACAACCGACGACGCCGTGTGGCGCCGTCGGTGTCCGGCATCATCAGAAGTTGGCGGTGAAGCCAATCGCGATGTTCCGACCCAGGCTGTCATACCGTGCCGGGATCGTGTTGCTGCGCGCGAGGCTGATACCGTACGAATTCGCCAGGATCGGCGGCGCCTTGTCGAGCAGGTTGTTCGAGATCAGCCGCAGGCTGTAGCGCTTCGCGATGTTGAAGGTCAGCGCGAGATCGAAGTAGCTGACCGGCGCAATCCGCGCGAAGGTGGTCTGCGCCCGCGCTGGCGTACCGCCGATCGCAGGATCCCCCGAGTTGTTCGCGTTGGTCAGCGATCCCACGTACCGCCAGTTGAACGATGCGTTGAACACCTGGTTACGCGTCCCATAAGTGGTGCGCAGCGCATGGCTCCACTCAGGGAGCAACTGGCTGCAACCATTGCCGAAATACCCAGCGCAGTTGCGCTGCGGCTGGACCGGCGAATCCTGCCCGCCGGCAAAGGTCGTCAGCGAACCGTTGAAGCCGAAATCCAGCCGCCCGACGTTGCCGAGGCCGAGCGTATATTGCGACTGGAAGTCCCAACCGCGCGCGATCGACGTGAAGTAGTTGGTCGTGCCCGAACGGATGAAGCCGCTCGTCGCGTTGGAGTTGAGCGGCGCGTACAACGTGCCGTTCGCCGCACGGACGATGCCCGAGCAGAAGAACGGATCGCCGTTCGAACGCTGGCAGCCATCGGTGTAATAAAAGTCGTCGTTGTTCGTGAGCGAGTTGTTGATCTTGATCCGATACCGATCGACCGAGAACACCAGCCCCTTCAGGAAACGCGGCTTGAGGATCAAGCCGTAGGTCTGCGTGTAGGCGGTTTCCGGATCGGCCGTGAACCCGCCCGAGCGGACGGTGCACTGGCTATCCGGGCACAGCAGCAATGCGCTGCCATATTGTGCGTCGGACAATCCCGTGGCGCGGCAAACCTCGCGCGAGGCGACCGGGACGGTGGTGGTGATAAACCCACCTGGATTGTTGGGGTCAGAAATCTGGCGCGGGACCGGCGCGCAGAAGTCGTTCTGTGATCCGCCCTGGCGCGAATAGCTGATGTTGCTCGCCTGGAACGCCTCGACCACGGTCGGTGCGCGCTGCGCCTTGTTGAACGATGCACGCAGCACGATGTCACGCACCGGCGAATAGAGCCCCTCGGCCTTCCACGTCGTGAACGTATCCGGGTTGTTATTGTACTTCGACAGACGCACGCCACCGTTGACCTGGACAAGCTCAGCGAACGGCTTGTGCTGGACGAGCGGGGCCTGGACCTCGACGTTGCCTTCCCAGACATGCTGGCTGAGGTCGGAATCGGTCCCGCCGTAATCCGCGCGGAACGCGGCATTGGCGACCGCGAACTGGCGGTCCTCGCGATATTCGACACCCGCGGCGAACGCGAGGCCGTCTTCGGCGAACGGCGACGTAATGCCGTATTTGCCAAGGTCACCCGTCACGTTCGCCTGCACGTCGTACAGGATGCCGACGGTGCGCTGCTTTTCCGCATCGACCCCGCCGTAGATGTAGTTGACCAGCGACTGGTTGCTGTTCCCGGCGCTGAATGCTTCGAACGGGACGCATGCGGGATCGGTGCCGTTGACGGTCGCGGTGCAGGTCGGAGTGCCGTTGACGTTGACGACGTTGAGCGCGTTGTTGATCCGGCCGAAGTTCGGCAGCGTTGCGGGCATCCAGTCCTGCTGGTTGCGCGCATAGACGCCGCCGACGTCATAGGTCCACGCTTCGCCGATCTTGCCGCGAACACCACCGGTCGCCCGGATGCCGGTGTTGACGTAGGTATCGAGCAGATACGGCGCATTGTCGAAGCGATAGCGGACGTCGATCGGCGCGGTCGCGCCGGTTCCGGCGGCCGCACCGCAGATCGCGGTCGCCTGCGATGCCGACAGGAACGGGTTGTTGCAATTCACCTGATACGGCGTGGTCCCGTAACTGCTGAACGCGAAGACGCGGGTCGGCACGCGGTTGGTCGACTTGTCGCGGAACCACAGCGCCGAGCCGTAGAGCTCGACTTCAGGCGCAATCTTGAACGAGGTGAACCCACCCGCATTCACACGCTCGAACGCGCGCTGATAGGAATAGCCGTCATACGGGTTGGCGGCATTGCCCGCACCGGCACCGTAAGGGACGAACGTCCGGCCACCCGCCGGATTGTTGACGAAGCCCTTGCCGCTATTCACGCCCGACTGCGGCGCGATGTAGCCGCTGGGCGAATAGGTCGAGAGCGTGCAGCTCAGCGGACCGTCCTTCTCGCTCTGGAGCAACTGGCACGCCGAGGTCGAGCGCGAGGCGTATTCGACCAGATTGGCATGCTTGTAGTTGACGAAGCCCGACACCTTGAACCGGTCGTCGAACAGCGACGTGCCCGCGGTCAGCGTGATGTCGGCGCGACCGCCATCGTTGACCAGCCCGGTGTTGACCGGGAAGCCGTTGGCCTGCGCGGTCTGCGTGACGATGTTCGCGCGGTTCTGGTGATTGTAGAAATTATAGTTGCCGTCGATCCGGATGCCCTTGAAGTCGGGCTTGATCACGAAGTTGACGACACCAGCGACCGCGTCCGACCCGTACACCGAGGATGCACCACCGGTCAGCACGTCGACGCGTTCGATCAGCGATACCGGAACGATACCAGCGTCCTGCCCATTTTGCGTCCCCAGGCGCTTGCCGTCGATCAGCACCAGCGTGCGCTCGAAGCCAAGGCTGCGCAGCTTGATCCGCTGCCGGCCGTCCGAATCCTGGTAGTTCTGCTGGCTGTCCGGCGCGATCTGCGGGAGGCGGTTGAGCACTTCCTCGATATTGGTCGGCGACTGCGCCTTGATGTCCTGCGCGGTCACCGACGTGATCGGCGCGGCGGATGCGATGTTCGGGCGCGTGATGCGCGTGCCGGTGACCGTGATGTCGCCGTCTGCGGCAGTCGGAACAGGCTGACCGGAAAGGACATTTGCCTTGGTGGCGGTCGAGACGTCGGGATCCGTCGCAGGCTCAGGTGCGGCGGTCGTTGCGGCACCCACGGCAGGGTCGACTTGCTGCGCCCAGGCTGGAGTACCGCATCCAAGTGCGGCACTCATGGCAGTCAACGAAACGGCATGACGAAACGACATAGATATCCCCCAATTCAGACCCCCTCGCCGTTGCGAGACCAGATCACCCCTAAAGGTTCCGTCCATTCTCCAATTTGGTCAATACCTATACGATACCACAACCAACCTTTTTTTGACATTTCGTTACAGTGTGGCATGATTACACCATTCGAATGGTACCGGGGGAATCCATGACAAGTCGACGTACCTTGCTGACCGCGACGACCGGTGCGATCGGCGCGCTGGTCGCGACCAAAGGACTTGCAGCCACGACGGCCGCGACGTCCGGAAACGCGCTAATCCTGTCTACCTGGGATTTCGGCGCAGCGGCCAACGATGCCGCCTTCGCCACGCTCGCCAAGGGCGGGTCGCTGCTCGACGCGGTCGAGGCGGGCGCGATGGTGCCGGAAGCGGACCCCAACAACCATTCGGTCGGCTATAGCGGCTATCCCGACCGTGACGGGCACGTGACGCTCGATGCGGTGATCATGGACGACGCGGGCAACGTCGGCGCGGTCGCGGCGCTCGAGAACACGATGCACGCGATTTCGGTCGCGCGGCGCGTGATGGAAAAGACGCCGCACACGCTGATCGTCGGCGAAGGCGCGACCCGTTTCGCAAAAGACGAGGGGTTTCCCCAGCAATCCCTGCTGACCCCCGAAGCGGAGAAGGCCTGGCGCGACTGGCTCAAGACCGCGAATTATCGGCCCGAAGCCAATAGCGAGAACCGCATCACGCGCACGCCGGGCGGCGCGCTCGACCATGATACGATCGGATTGCTTGCGCGGGATCGCAGCGGACGGCTCGCGGGGGCCTGCACGACCTCCGGCATGGCGTTCAAGATGCGCGGCCGCGTCGGCGATTCCCCGCAGGTCGGCAGCGGCCTGTATGTCGAGGCGGGCGTCGGCGGTGCCACCTCGACCGGGCTTGGCGAAGAAGTGACGCGGATCGCGGGGACCGCACGCGTCGTCGCCTCGATGCGGGCGGGCAAGTCCCCGCAAGCCGCGTGCGAGGAAGCGGTCCGGCACATCGCGCATCTGCGCGGCGACAAGATCCGTGGCGTCCAGGTCGGCTTCCTCGCGCTCGATCCCCGCGGCAACATCGGCGCGTTCTGTTTGTTGCCGGGCTTTACCTACGCCGTGACCGACACGGCAGGGCGCACCACGGTGCATAAGGGAGCATCGTTATTTCAGGCCTGACCACCCCCGCCGGCATCGTCCGCCGCGACGGTGCCGCGCTTGAAGTCTGCGTGGAGACGATCGCCGGGCTGCGCGCGGCGGTCGAAGGCGGCGCGGACCGGATCGAACTGTGCGCGGCGCTGGCGGTTGGCGGACTCACCCCGCCTGCATCGCTGATCCATGCGGCAGCGGACGCGCCGGTGCCGGTGCATCTCCTCGCGCGACCACGCGCGGGCGGCTTCGTGTACGGCGCCGCCGAACAGGCGCTGATCGCAGACGACATCCGCACCGCCGCCGACGCAGGTCTCGCAGGCGTGGTGATCGGCGCAAGTACCGAGCGGCGGACGCTGGACGCCGCAGTATTGGCGCGCTGGATCGAACTGGCGCTTGCGCTTGGCGCGGCGCGGGGCGCACGTCTGTCGCTGACGTTGCACCGCGCGTTCGACCTGGCGCCCGACCCGATCGACGCCCTCGAGACGAGCATCGGCCTCGGCTTCGATCGGATCCTGACATCGGGGTGTACCCCACGCGCGATCGATGGCGTTGCGACGCTGGCGGCGCTTCACGCGCGCGCAGACGGTCGGATCACCATCCTCGCCGGAAGCGGCGTCAATGCCGCGACCGCGCCCGCCCTGCTCGCAACCGGCATCCGCGAGCTCCACGCCTCGTGCCGTAGCGTGCGACCGGTCGACGCCGCGGCACCGGAACGTCGCTTCGGATTCGTCGGGTCGGAGGAGGGGATGACCGATCCCATCCGGGTCGCCGAACTCGCAAGGATCATCCATTTGGCTACTTGAGTAGTACCAATATGTAACCTAGACTGGTTAGATATTGAATGGGACGGGCAATGCACGAAACCAATCGCAATGACGCTACACCGGTGGCAACGCCGACGCTGATGTTCCAGGAAGCCGCGGAGGCGAATGCGGCGGTCGAACGCATGCTGGCTGCGAACGGCGCTGCCTTCGCGCAGCTGGGCAAAACGCTCCGCGCGTCGCCTCCGTCGGTCGTCGTCACCTGCGCGCGTGGGTCATCCGATCATGCCGCAACCTATGCCAAATATCTGATCGAGACGCGGATCGGCATTCTGGTCGCTTCCGCCGCACCCTCGGTCGCCTCGGTCTATGCCGCACCCGTCGCCCCCGGCAACGCGCTGTGCATCGCGATCTCGCAAAGCGGGCGAAGCCCCGACCTGCTCGCGACCGTGACCGCGCAGAAAACCGCAGGCGCACACGTCGTTGCGATCGTCAACGACACCAGCTCCCCACTCGCCGAGATGGCGGACACGCTGATCGCGCTGTCGGCCGGCGTCGAACGTTCGGTTGCCGCGACGAAGTCCTACATCACGTCGCTGGCCGCCATCGCGGCGCTGGTCGCGGAATGGTCGCAGGACGAATCGCTCGGCAGCGCGGTCGCGACCCTCCCCGCGCTGCTGCGCCGCTCCTGGGCATTCGACTGGCAGCCGGTCGGCACCGCATTGCAGAACGCCAACAACCTGTTCGTCATCGGTCGCGGCCTCGGCCTCGCCGTCGCGCAGGAAGCCGCGCTCAAGCTCAAGGAAACTTGCGGGCTCCACGCCGAGGCGTTCAGTTCGGCCGAAGTGCGGCATGGTCCGATGGCGATCGTCGGTGAAGGCTTCCCGATCATCGCCTTCGCGACATCGGATGGCGCGGGCGACGACGTTCGCGCGGTCGCCGCGGAATTTGCGGCGCGCGGTGCCACGGTATGCCTCGCCGACGCGACCGCCGACGGCGCGACCGCATCCGCCACTGCGGTTCCGGCGGCAAAGGCGGACCCGGCGATCGAGCCGATCCTGATGATCCAGAGTTTCTATCGGATGGCAGATGCCCTGTCGCGCGCGCGCGGCTATGATCCCGATGCACCGAGCCACCTCAGCAAGGTAACCCGCACAATATGACTTCGCTCAGCTTCGTTAACGGCAATATCGTCACCGCGCACGGCGTGCAGTCCGCGGCGACGATCACGGTCGAGAGCGGCAGTATCGTTGCGCTGGAAAGTCGCGCAGGGCCGAATGCGGTCGATCTGGACGGCGGGTGGCTGATGCCCGGGTTCGTCGATACGCAGGTCAATGGCGGCGGCGGCGTGTTGTTCAACGACGAACTGAGCGTCGAGGGCATCGCCGCGATCGGCGACGCGCATCGGCCTTACGGCACGACCAGCTATCTCCCGACGCTCATCAGCGATTCGACCGACGCGATATCGCGCGCGCTCGACGCGACCGATGCCGCGATCGCGGCAGGGGTGCCCGGTGTCGTCGGCGCGCATATCGAAGGCCCGGTCATCAACGTCGCGCGCAAGGGCATCCACGACCCCAAGCACTTCGGCACGCTCGACGACCGGTTGATGGAGGTGCTGCTCACCCCGCGCCGTGGCCGGGTGATGGTGACGCTCGCCCCGGAGGTTGCCGCGCTCGACCGGATCGCAGCGCTCGCGCGGGCGGGCGTGCTGGTGAGCCTCGGTCACAGCGACGCGACCTATGCGCAGGCGCGCGACGGCTTTGCCGCAGGGATCACCGGGGTCACGCACCTGTTCAACGCGATGTCGCCGCTCGTCCACCGCGCGCCCGGCGTGGTCGGTGCGGCGCTGGACGACCAGAATGTCTATTGCGGGCTGATCGTGGACGGCTTCCATGTCGATGACGCGGTGCTGCGGGTTGCAATGCGCGCGCGCCCGCTCGACCGGATGATGCTGGTGTCGGATGCGATGCCGTGCGTGAACGCGGCGGTGAAGGATTTCGTGCTCCAGGGGCGCCAGATCCACGTCGAAGGTGGCCGCTGCGTCGGCACTGACGGAACGCTGGCGGGGTCCGATCTCGACATGGCGCGCGCGGTGCGCAACACCGTCACGCAGCTCGACATCGCGCCCGCACAGGCGGCGGCGATGGCGGCGACCAACCCCGCCGCCTTCCTCGGCCTGTCGAAGACGCACGGCAGCCTCGCGGTGGGCCAGCGTGCCGATTGGGTGGTGCTGGACGCGGGCTTCCACCCGGTCGCGACGACGATCGGCGGCACGCAGTGCGAGACGACGCGGCACGACGCCGGCCCGGCCTGAACGCACCGACCGCCTTGCCCTACCCCATTCAAGGAGACATCATGGCGCCGATCATCCTGGCCGCACCCTTAGAAGGTTGGGTTACGCCGCTCGAGGCGGTGCCCGATCCGGTGTTCGCAGGTCGGATGATGGGGGACGGGATCGCGATCGATCCGACCGGGGACACGCTTTATGCCCCCTGCGCCGGGCGGATCGTAGGTCTTCAGGCGACACGCCATGCGGTCACGATCGAGACGGCGGGCGGTGCGCAGATTCTGATCCATCTCGGGATCGATACGGTCGCACTGGGGGGCAAGGGCTTCACCACTTTGGTCGCGGTGGGCGACGATGTCGCCGCGGGCGATCCGCTGATCCGCTTCGACCTCGATCTTCTCGTGCGCGAGGCGCGGGCGGTCGTCACGCCGATCCTGCTCGCAGAGGCGGGTGGCTTCACCCTCACTGCAATCGCCCCGGCCGGACGGATCGCGGTCGGCGCGCCGCTGATGACATTGCAGCCGCGCGCCGCGACACGCCAGCAATCCCCCGAGCCGGAGCCTCAGCCGGAGCACGCGTTCGGGGACAATGACGTCGCCACCGCGCGGCGCACGCTTCGCATCGACCTGCCACACGGGATCCACGCTCGTCCTGCCGCGCGGATCTCCGCCCTCGCGCGCGCGACCATCGCGGTGCTGACGATCGAGAAGGACGGCCGCAGTGCCTCCGCCCGCAGCCTGACCGGGCTGCTCGGGCTCGGGGTTACGCACGGGGACCGGATCGACATCATCGCGCGCGGCCCCGATGCCGACGCTGCGGTCGACGCGATGGTAAGCCTGCTGGCGACCGGCCTTGTCGAAGCCCCCGATCCCGTCGCGCGCACCGCCCCGCCGGAGGGTACGACCGCGCTGCCGCCGGGGGCGTTGCGCGGCGTCTGCGCCGCGCCCGGCCTCGCCGTCGGACTGGCACGCCATCATCACAGCAAGGACGTCGACGTTCCGCACGAAGGGCGCGGCGTTGCGCTCGAACAGGCTGCGTTCACCGAAGCGGTACAGGCGCTGCGGCGCGACATCGCCGAACAATCCGCAACCCTCAAGGGCCCCGCGCGCGAGATCCTCGTCGCGCATGAGGGCCTACTCGACGATCCCGACCTCCACGCCACGACCGCGGCGGGCATCGCGCGCGGCGAAAGTGCCGCACATGCCTGGCGCAGCACGATCCGCACCCAGGCCGACAAGCTGCGCGCGGACAGCAATGCGCGCTTGGCCGAGCGTGCGGGCGATCTGCTCGATCTCGAGCGACGCCTGCTGGCGCAATTGATCGGCGTGTCAGGCGAACGGCAGGTCTACCCCCCCGGGACGGTCCTGATCGCGGACGATCTGCTGCCGTCGGAACTGATCGCCATCGCGGACGGGCTGGCCGGACTATGCATCGCGCGCGGCGGCCCGACGTCGCACGTCGCGATTCTGGCGGCATCGATGGCGTTGCCGACGCTCGTCGCGGTCGGCGCTACCGCATTGGCAATCCCCGATGGTGCACGGATCGTGCTCGATGCCAGCAACGGCATGGTCCTGCCCACCCCCGACCCGCATCAACTCGCGCAGGCGGAGGTGCAGCAAGCCGAAACCGCGCGCAAACGCGCCACCGCGCTGTCGCAGGCCGCCATCGCCTGCCATACCGCCGATGGCACCCGGATCGAGGTGTTCGCCAATCTCGGGGCCGCTTCCGAAGCCGGCCCGGCGGTCGCCAATGGGGCCGAAGGCTGCGGGTTGCTCCGCACCGAGTTCCTGTTCCTCGAGCGCGACACCGCGCCGACGGTGGACGAACAGACGCGCGACTATCAGGCGATCGCCGATGCGCTCGAAGGCCGCCCGTTGATCGTGCGGCTGCTCGATATCGGCGGCGACAAGCCTGCCCCGTATCTCGCCATGGCGGCCGAGGAAAACCCCTCACTCGGGCTGCGCGGCATCCGCGTCGGCCTGGCGCACACCGGCTTGCTCGAGGATCAGCTGCGCGCGATCCTCGCGGTCAAGCCGATCGGCCAGTGCCGCATCATGCTGCCGATGATCGCGCGCGTCGAGGAAGTGCGAAGCGTTCGCCTCGTGCTCGACCGGCTGCGCGACGAACTGGGGATCAGCGCCGCGATCGAACTCGGCATCATGGTCGAGACCCCCGCCGCCGCGGTCACCGCGGACACGCTCGCGCGCGAGGCTGATTTCCTGTCGATCGGCACCAACGACCTGACGCAATATACGCTCGCGATGGACCGCGCCAATCCGGCGGTGGCAAGCGCGCTCGACGGTCTGCATCCCGCCGTGTTGCGGCTGATCGACCAGACCTGTCGCGGCGGCGCGACACGCGGTCGCTGGACCGGTGTCTGCGGCAGCCTTGCGTCGGATCCGCTCGCAGTGCCGATCTTGCTCGGGCTCGGCGTCACCGAATTGTCCGCTGCCCCCGGCGTCGTCCCCACGATCAAGGCGTGCGTGCGCGAGGTCTCGCTCGATGCGTGCCGCGACCATGCGCGCGAAGCACTGGCATGCGCATCCGCCGCCGAAGTCCGTGCCCTTGCCCGACGGTTTGCCTCCAAGGAGATCGCGGCATGAAGACGCTCCTCGCCGGACTCCAATCGCTCGGCCGCGCGCTGATGTTGCCGATCGCGGTGCTTCCCGTCGCCGGGCTGTTACTGCGGCTCGGCCAGCCCGACCTGCTCGGCATTCCGTTCATGGGTGCGGCGGGCCAGGCGATCTTCGACCATCTCGGGCTGCTGTTCGCGCTCGGCGTCGCGACCGGCTTCGCGCGCGATGGCAATGGTGCGGCGTGCCTCGCCGGGGTCACCTGTTTCCTCGTGACGACCGAGGCGGGCAAGACATTGCTCGTCGTCCCCCCGTCCGAACTGTCGGGCTTCACCGGCCCCGCGGTCGACCTCGCCACCGCGGCTTGGAAGGCGAAGGTGATGGCGCGGCTCGACGTGCCGATCGGGATCCTGTCGGGTCTGGTCGGCGGGCTGTTCTACAACCGCTTCTCCGCGATGAAGCTGCCCGAATATCTGGCGTTCTTCGGTGGGCGACGCTTCGTGCCGATCGTCAGCGGGCTCGCCGGTCTGGTGCTTGCCGCGCTTGTCGGGTTCGGCTTCCAGGGCATCAGCGCAGGCATCGACGCGATCAGCCTTGCCGCAACCGGTGCGGGCGCCAGCGGCGTGTTCGTGTTCGGCTTGCTCAACCGGCTGCTGCTCGTCACCGGGCTGCACCATCTGCTCAACAACATCGCATGGTTCGTGGTCGGCGACTATCACGGCACGACGGGCGATCTGCGGCGCTTCTTCGCGGGCGACCCGACCGCCGGAAGCTTCATGGCGGGGTTCTTCCCGGTGATGATGTTCGGCCTCCCCGCCGCCTGCCTCGCGATGTATCACGCCGCGCGACCCGAACGGCGCAAGGCCGTCGGCGGGATGCTGTTCAGCCTCGCGCTCACCTCGATGCTGACCGGCGTGACCGAGCCGATCGAGTTCAGCTTTATGTTCCTCGCCCCCGTCCTGTTCGGCATCCATGCGGTGCTGACCGGACTGTCGATGGCGGTGATGGACGTACTCGGCGTCAAGATGGGGTTCGGCTTCTCCGCGGGGCTGTTCGATTATGTGCTGAACTTCGGCAAGGCGACCCGCCCACTGATGCTGCTGCCGGTCGGCGCAGTGTATTTCGCGCTCTATTACGGACTGTTCCGCTTCTTCATCGCGCGGCTCGACTTGCAGACGCCGGGGCGCGAACCGTTGACGGATACGCCGGTCGCGGCGGCCCCCGCCGCGGCGGGCGGGCGCGGTCAGGCGTTTGCCGATGCGCTCGGCGGCGCGGGCAATCTCGCTTCGGTCGGCGCGTGCACGACGCGGCTGCGGCTGGTCGTGCGCGATCAGGCGCTGGTCGATGATGCGGCGCTCAAGGCGCTCGGCGCGCGCGGGATGATCCGCCCGTCGGCCACCGCATTGCAAGTCGTGCTCGGGCCGGTCGCGGATATTGTCGCGGTCGAGATCCGCGATGCGATGGACGCCGGGGTCGTGGAACCTGTGGCGGTGGTCGCTGCCCCCCTCCCCGCCCCCGCCCCTGTCGTCGTGGAGGAAACGCCCGCCCCGACGCTGACACTGGCTCCCGCACTGACATCGGCGTTGGGCGGTACCGACAATATCGCGGACAGCACGCAGCATTACGGTCGCCTGCGCGTCACGGTCCGTGAGGAAGCCCGCGTGGACGATGCGGCACTCGACGCGCTCGGCGTGCACGGCGTTGCCCACCCGGCGCCGGGGGTGCTGCACTTGCTCGGAGACATCGCGGTCCTGGATCGCCTGACCAAGGCGTAAGCCGCGCGGGAGGCTTTCCGTTCTCCTGGCGTTGTTCCGCTTGGCTCTGGGTCCCTGCCTGCGCAGGGACACGCCGCACTCAGAGGTCGGACAGCTCCGCGACGAAATCATAGGCGTCGCCGCGGTAATAGGAGCGCGTGAACTCCGCCGCGCGCCCGTCCTTCAGGAACCCGCGCCGCTCGATCAGCAAGCCGGGATGCCCCGCATCGACCCCGAGCATCCGCGCATGTTCTGCCCCGAACGGGATCGCGCGCAGCCGCTGGAGCGCGCGGACCGGTCGGCTGCCGGCCTTGTCGAGCGCGGTGTACAGCGATTCCTCGACCGCGCTGATCGCGGGCAGGCAATAGCCAGCGATGGTCGAGAATTCGAGCGCCATCGGCTGTTCGTCGGCAAAGCGGATACGGTGGAAACGAAACACCGGCGTCCCCGGCGACAGCCCCAGCGACATCGCTTCCTCCGGGTCGACCGTCCCCGTGGTCCGGCTGATCCAGCTGCTCGACGCGGTCTTGCCGCGCGCTGCCATGTCCTCAGAAAAGGACGACAGCTTGGAGAAGCTCTTCTCGACACGCCCGGTCACGAAGGTCCCCGCGCCGCGCCGCCGCGTCAGCAACCCCTCCTCGACCAGCCCGCCGATCGCCTTGCGCACGGTGATGCGTGACACATCATAATCGGTCGCCAGATCGCGCTCGGCCGGGATCGCATCGCCCTGCGCGAGCACGTCCTGACCAATCGCATCGCGGATCAACTGCTGCAGCTGGAGGTACAATGGCGCGGGATTGCCCTCGCGGAACGTCCCGATCTGATGTGTAAAAGCCACTGCCCACCCCTTGTCGAGCGCGCGATGCCCCGCGCCCGCGCGACGTTCGTTGGCGCAAGACTAGTCAATGTTCCGATGGTGATCAATCGGCATAGTCTGTAACCAAATTGGTATGCGGAAACGAGGGTAGCGGCCGGGATTGTGATACAGTCGATCAACGACGGTCGCTTGCAAGTGGACTTATATTGGTTACACCTCTCAGCAAGACGCGGGAACACTCGACGGGGCGGAGGCATAGGCTTGGCAAGATTTGCGCAGACTTTTGGCTGGATGCTGGGTGCGGTCGGCGCGATCGGCGTCGGGCCAGTCTCCGGCATCGCCCAGGCACAGTCGATCTCGCCGGCCAAGCCCTTGGCGGTGCTTCCGCTTCCAGCAGGCATCGCGACCAAACCCGGCGCCATCGTGATCGCGTCAGGGTCTGCAATCGCCACGCCGCCCGGCGATGCCGAGGCCGCTTCGGCCGCCCGCCTGTTGATCGCGCATGTCCTGACGACGCGCGGAATCACGTTGCAAACCGGCAAGAACGACGCATCGATCCGCTTCGTTCGGGACCGAACCATCACCGGACCGGAAGCGTATCGGCTCGATGTCGACGCAAATGGTATCAGGATCGCCGCCTCGTCCCGCAATGGTTTCGTGTACGGCGCGATGACGCTGGCGCAATTGCTCAGCCCCGACCAGGCGTTCGGCAAGCCCGTGACGGTCGCGGGCGTCACGATCACGGATGCCCCGCGTTTCGCGTGGCGCGGCCTGATGGTCGACGTCGCGCGGCACTTCCAGCCATTGCCATCGCTGTACAAGATCGTCGATCAGATGGCGGCGGTGAAGCTCAATACGCTCCATCTGCATCTGACCGACGACCAGGGCTGGCGGTTCGAAGTCAAACGCTATCCGAAACTTACAGAGATCGGCGCGTTCCGATCGCCTCCCTCGACCGGCGCGCCGCCCCCTGCCACGCGGGTCGGCGGCTTCTATACGCAGGTGCAACTTCGCGCGCTGGTGCGCTACGCGACCGATCGCGGGATCACTATAGTCCCCGAAATCGACCTGCCGGGCCATGCGCAAGCGTTGGTCGCGGCCTATCCCGAACTGGGCGTGCTGGGGGACCGGCCCGCGGTATCGCACGACTGGGGGATCAACCCGTATCTCCTCAACCCCGGCCCCAAGGGCGTCGCCTTCGTCAAGGCGGTGCTCGACGAACTGATCGCCGTCTTCCCCGGCAGTTACGTGCATCTGGGTGGCGACGAGGCGATTAAGGACCAGTGGCAACGCTCGCCACAGGTGCAGGCGCAAATGGCGGCGCTCGACATCAAGACCGAGAACGCGCTGCAAAGCTGGCTGATCGACACGTTCGGACGCTATCTCGCAAGCAAGGGGCGGCGATTGATCGGCTGGGACGAGATCCTCGAGGGTGGATTGCCGCCCTCGGCGTCGGTCATGTCGTGGCGCGGCGAAAAGGGCGCGATCGAGGCGGCGAATGCCGGGCACGACGTCGTCCTGTCGCCCGATCCGATGCTGTACCTCGACAATCTGCAAAGCGACCGTGCGGACGAACCGCCGGGACGGCTCAAGGTCCAGACCCTCGCCGCGATCTACGGCTATGATCCGATGCCCAAGGGGATCGATCCCGCGCGGGCCAGCCATGTGCTTGGCGCGCAAGCGAATGCGTGGAGCGAATATCTGGTGACGCCCTATCAGGTGCAGCACGCGCTGTTCCCCCGCGCGGCCGCGCTGGCGGAGACGACTTGGTCGGATGCACCGCGGGACTTCGCCGGTTTCGCAAACCGCCTCGCACCGCAGGTCGCACGTTGGCGGCGGGGCGGGATCGAGGTCGCGGACAGCGCCTTTGCAGTCGCCTACACGCTGCAAGGCACGCGCGGCGACGCACTCCGCACAGGCAAGGCGACGATCGCGCTGGCGACGCAGGTGCCGGTCGGAACGATCCGCTACACGCTCGACGGCAGCGCGCCGACCGCGCGGTCCGCCGCTTATGCCACCCCGCTGACCGTCGCGCCCGGCGTTACGATCAAGGCCGCCGCGTTCGATGCCGAGGGAATCGCCACCGCAAGGGTCCGGGACTTCGCCACGAGCCGCACGGCCTTGCTGGCGCGCACGCCGTCCGACCTCGTCGCCTGCCCGGGGCGGTCGTTCGGGTTGCGGATGCCGATGACCGCGGATGCCGAGACCAACGGCCCCGCAGTCAACATCGGCGTGTTCGACACGTGCAGCGTCTATCCCGCCGCGCCGCTCGATGTCGCGGGCGGCTTCACCGTCGACGTCGCACGGATCGCGCGCAATTTCGGGCTGGCGCACGATACTGCGGACGTGCGCCAGCATTTCCGCGTCACGCCCTACGGCGAACTGCTCGTTTCGCTCGGGTGCCGCGACACGAGCGGTCGCGCGCCCGCCAAGGACGCGCCGCCGACCAAGCTGATCGCGAGCTTTCCGCTGCCCGATCCCGCGACCGCGCCGACACGCATGACCTTTTCCGCTACGCTTCCACGAATGACGGGTGACCACGACCTATGCTTCCAATTCACGTCGCCAGCCGAGGGCCCCAATTACGCGCCGCTGTCCGTCCAGCTGACCGAGCGCCGCTGATGCGCCGCGCTTTGCGCAGCGCCTTCGTCCTGACGTTGCTTGCCTCGGTCGCAGCACCGCTCGCCGCCGCGCCGCGCTCCGCGATCAAGCTCGACGACGGCTGGCAGGCGCGGATCGCGCCGTCGGACGGGGCCGCGATCGCCGCGCATCGCCCCGAGGCGCGCTGGTTCCCCGCGCGCGTGCCCGGCAGCATCCAGCAGGACCTGATCGCGCGCCACCGCGTGCCCGACCCGTTCCTCGCCACCAACGAAGCCGCGATCCAGTGGGTCGGGCGGACCGACTGGCAATATCGCCGCACCCTCGCGGTGACGCCCGCGATGCTCGCGCGCGATCATCTCGATCTGGTGTTCGACGGGCTCGACACCTTCGCGACCGTGACGATCAACGGGCGTGCAGTGCTCACCGCCGACAACGCGCATCGCCGCTGGCGGATCGCCGCGAAACCGTTCCTAAAGCCGGGCGCGAACGAGATCCTCGTCACCTTCGCCGCGCCGATCAAGACGTTGCAGCCGATGGTGATGGCGCAAAAGGCGTCGCTCCCGGGCGAATATGATTCGGCATTCGGCGATGAGCCCAAGGGTCGCCAGACCTCGCCCTATATCCGCAAGCCCAAGTATCATTACAGCTGGGACTGGGGTCCGCGCATCCTCAACGTCGGACCGTGGCGCCCGGTGCGGCTCGAGGCGTGGGACAGCGCACGGATCGATACGCTGCGCGTCGACCAGGACGCGCTGTCGGATGCAGAGGCACGGCTGCTCGCGAAAACCACGATCCAGGCCGATCGCGCCGGCCCCGCACAGATCCGCGTCACGCTGACAGGCCCCGGCGGCACCAACCAGACCGTCACGCAAGCCGTCACGCTTGCCGCCGGACCGAACGCCGTGTCGCTCCCGATCACGGTCGCGCGCCCGCAACGCTGGCAACCCGTCGGTTACGGCGCGCAACCCCTGTACCGCGTGTCCGCCGCGCTCGAGCAGGACGGGGCCGCGACCGACACCGCGGACCGCCGCATCGGGCTGCGCACGGTCGAGCTGATCCGCGATGACGGCGCGATGGGGTTCCGCGTCAACGGTATCCCGATCTTCGCCAAGGGTGCGAACGTGATCCCGTTCGACAGCTTCCCGACGCGCGTCACGCCCGCATCGATGCGCCTGCTGGTGACCGCGGCGCGCGATGCCAACATGAACATGCTGCGCATCTGGGGCGGCGGTTATTATCTCGACGACGCCTTTTACGACATGGCGGACGAGATGGGCCTGATGGTGTGGCAGGACTTCATGTTCGGCGGATCGGTCACCCCGCCCGATGCCGCCTTCCGCAAGAACGTCCAGATCGAGGCGGAGGAACAGGTCGAGCGGCTCGGCACCCATCCCTCGATCGTCCTGTGGGCGGGCGGCAACGAAATCCTGTCGGGATGGGAAAACTGGAGCGATCGCAAGGCGTTCAAGAAAGTCGTCGGCGCAGACGAGCAGGAGCGGATCGGCGTCGGCATGGCGGTGCTGTTCGATCGCGTGTTGCGCGATGCGGTGCTGACGCGCTCGCCGGGCACGCCCTATTGGCCGGGCTCGCCCTCGAACGACTATGACGGCCCGGCCGATACCGACAAAGCGGGCGACCGGCATTTCTGGGATGTCTGGTCGGGCTCCAAGCCGGTCGAACGCTATCTCTACGCCTGCCCGCGCTTCATGTCGGAATATGGCTTCCAGGCGATGCCCGACATGGCGACGGTGCGCGGCTTTGCGGGCAACGGCCCGCTCCAGCCGACCAGCCCGGTGCTCAAGGCGCACCAGAAGTTCCTCGCCGGCGAAGGCAATGACCGCCTGTTGCTCTACATGCGCGACCGGCTTGGCGAGCCCAAGGACATCGCCGACTTCGTCTATCTCAGCCAGGTCAACCAGGCCGAGGCGATTGCGCTCGCAGCACTTCACCACCGCTCGTGCCGCCCAGTGACGATGGGGTCGCTTTACTGGCAGCTCAACGACGTCTGGCCATCGATCTCCTGGTCGAGCATCGATTACGACGGGCGCTGGAAACTGCTCCATTACGCCGCGCGCCGCTTCTTCGCGCCGCAAGTGATCGTCGCCGAGCATAAGGACACGGCGACCCGGATCGCATTGGTCTCGGATGCGACCACCCCGATCGCCGCGCGCTGGCGAGTCCGTGCGTTCGACATGATGGGCAAGCCGCTCGCCGAGCAGGGCGCGGAAACCACGCTCCCCGCGCTGTCCGCAACAGACGTCGCCAAGCTCGACGACGCGACGCTGTTCGCCGGCGCCGACCCCGCGACGAGCTATGCGGTCGCCGAACTGATGATCGGCGATGCGGTCGTCAGCCGCACGATCATCGAACGCGGCGTCCCCAAGACGATGCACTACCCCGACCCCGGCCTGACCGCGACCTGGTCGGGCGACACCGTGACAGTGCGCGCAACCGCGCTCGCGCGTGCGGTGATGCTCGATTTCGGCAGCATCGGCGCGCACCCGTCCGACGACGGGTTCGACCTGTTGCCCGGCGAAAGCCGCACGATCACGGTCACGTCCAAGGCCACGCCAAAGGCGCTCGCCGCCGCCCTCACCCTCCGTTCGCTGGGATCCCGCCGATGATCTGGTTGTTGCTCGCCGCCGAGGCCGCGCAAGTCTCCCCTAACCCCGCCACGATGACGAACGAGCAGAAAGCGGCGCAGCTCCAGAGCAGCGCGCCCGCCGACCCCGCCGCCGGGCTGCCCGCCTATGACTGGTGGAGCGAGGGCCTCCACGGGATCGCGCGCAACGGTTATGCGACGGTCTTCCCGCAGGCGATCGGCATGGCCGCGACGTGGGACGCGCCGCTGCTCAAGCGGATCGGCGACGTCGTCGCGACCGAAGCTCGTGCCAAGTTCAATGCGCAGCCGGTGAATGCCGATCGCAAGATTTACGAAGGGCTGACGATCTGGTCGCCCAACATCAACATCTTCCGAGATCCGCGCTGGGGCCGCGGGCAGGAAACCTATGGCGAGGATCCGTATCTGACCGGGCGGCTCGGCGTCGCCTTCGTCACCGGCTTGCAAGGCCCCGATCCCGCACACCCCAAGGTCATCGCGACGCCCAAGCATTTCGCGGTCCACAGCGGCCCAGAGGCCGGCCGCGACAGCTTCGACGTCGATCCCTCCCCCCAGGACCTCGAGGCGACCTATCTGCCCGCATTCCGCCTGGCGGTGACCGAGGGCAAGGCGCAGTCGCTGATGTGCGCGTACAACTCGATCCTCGGCGTGCCCGCCTGCGCCAACGCGCCGTTGATGATCGATCGGCTGCGGCGCGACTGGGGCTTCAAGGGCTTTACCGTGTCGGATTGCGATGCGGTCGCCAACGTCCACATGTTCCATCATTACCGGCTCGATGCCGCGGGTGCCGCCGCGGCCTCGCTCAAGGGCGGGACCGATCTCAACTGCGGCAACACCTATGCCGCGCTGCCCGAGGCGTTGAAGCGCGGGCTGGTCACGCAGCAGGAGATCGATACGTCGCTGGAGCGCACGTTCGCCGCCCGCCGCGCGCTCGGCATCGCGTATGGCGCGACCAGCCCGTGGTCGACAATTTCGTCCAAGGAGATCGGCACGCCCGACCATCACGCGGTCGCGCTGGAGGCCGCCCGCAAGGCGATCGTCCTGCTCAAGAACGACGCCAACCGCTTGCCGCTCAAGGCCGGGACGCGGATCGCGCTGATCGGCGCGGACGCCGATGACGTCGGCGTGCTCCAGGGCAATTACCACGGCACCGCGATCAACCCGGTCACGCCGCTGGAAGGGATTCGCCGCGAATTCGGCGCGGCCAACGTCCGCTATGCGCAAGGCTCGCTGCTCGCCGACGGTTCTGCCGTGCCGATCCCCGAGACCGCACTCCGCTCGAACGGCGCGCCCGGCTTGCAGGCCGAGTATTTCGCCACCCCCGGCGCGACCGGCACCCCCGTTGCCACCCGGCGCGAACGCCACATCGATCATGACACCAACCGCGCCGCCCCCGCCCCCGGCTTGGGCGCGCAGTGGAGCGCACGCTGGAGCGGCGAGCTCGTGCCGCCGGGGCCGGGCAATTATCGCCTGATCGTCGATGCCCCCGCCTGCTGGAAATATTGCAAGTCGCACGATGCCGCGCGGCTGTGGATCGACGGCAAGCCGCTGTCGCAAGGCGAGATCAAGAAGGGCCGGATCGACGTTCCGTTCATGAGCGACGGTCGCCCAGTCGCGTTCAAGCTAGAGTTCGACCATGTCAGCGACGACGAAGGCGTTCGCCTGCTGTGGCTCCCCCCCGCCGAACCGC
>Ga0265780_10001732_pt1 | contig 30263 bp, 22 predicted proteins | sample P1T30metagenome_FD_192432 | JGI IMG/M metagenome (GOLD analysis project Ga0265780, IMG submission 192432) | Plant litter microbial communities from East Loma Ridge, Irvine, California - P1 T30 | ecosystem: Environmental > Terrestrial > Plant litter > Unclassified | place: USA: California... | reverse complement strand
CTTTGTTTTTTCAAAGTCCCGCGCAGCAAGCCCGACCCCGCATACAGAATATGGCTGTCATTTCCCTCTCGTCGGCGCAACTTGCGTTCGGCCACGTCGCGCTGCTCGATCACGCTGACTTTTCCCTCGAAACCACGGAGCGCGTCGGCCTGATCGGCCGCAACGGCACCGGCAAATCGTCGCTGCTGAAAACGATCGCCGGCCGCTTCAAGCTCGACGACGGGCTGCTGGTCATGCAGCAAGGCCTCAAAATCGCCTATGTGGAGCAGGAGCCGACGTTCGACCCGGCCATGTCGGTATTCGACGCGGTCGCGGCCGGCATGGGCGAACAGGCCGCGATGCTGGCCGAATACGAAGCGCTGACCGGCCAGTTTGGCCAGGGCAATGACGACGCCATCATGGAACGCATGCACGACCTGCAGGTCAAGCTCGATGCGACCGATGGCTGGAGCATGGAAAACAAGGTCGCGACCACGCTGGACCGGCTGAACCTGGCGGGCGAATCACTGATGGGTACGCTGTCGGGCGGGATGCAGAAGCGCGTGGCGCTGGCGGTGGCGCTGGTATCGGCGCCCGATGTGCTGCTGCTGGACGAGCCGACCAACCACCTGGATTTCCGCTCGATCATGTGGCTGGAAGGCCTGCTGCGCGACTTCAAGGGCTCGGTGCTGTTCATTACCCACGATCGTAGTTTTCTGGACAACGTCGCCACGCGCATCATCGAGCTCGACCGCGGCAAGCTGCTGTCGTTCCCGGGCAACTTCACCACGTACCAGGCGCGCAAGGCCGAGCTGCTGGAAAACGAGGAAGTGGAAAACGCCAAGTTCGACAAGTTTTTGGCACAGGAAGAAGTGTGGATCCGCAAGGGCGTGAAAGCCCGTCGCACGCGTGACGAAGGCCGCGTGCGCCGGCTCGAGGCGCTACGCCTGACGCGCGTCGCACGGCGCGACCAGCAGGGCCAGGTCAAGCTCGACGTATCCACCGGCGACCGGTCCGGCAAGATCGTCGCCGACATGGAAAACATCTCGAAGACGTATGGCGACAAGGTCATCGTCAGCGGCTTTACCGGCACCATCCTGCGCGGTGACAAGGTCGGCCTGATCGGTGCGAACGGCGCCGGCAAGACCACCTTGCTGAAAATGATCCTGGGCCTGGAAACGCCGGACACGGGCACCGTGAAATTGGGCACCAAGCTGGAAGTGGCGTATTTCGACCAGATGCGCACCCAGCTGAACGAAGAAGCGAACCTGATGGAAACCATCGCGCCGGGCAGCGACTGGATCGAAATCAATGGCCAGCGCCGCCACGTGATGACGTACCTGAACGATTTCCTGTTTGCGCCGGAACGTGCGCGTTCGCCGGTGAAGTCGCTCTCTGGTGGCGAGCGCAACCGCTTGCTGCTGGCGCGCCTGTTCGCCAAGCCAGCCAATTGCCTGGTGCTCGACGAGCCGACCAACGACCTCGATATCGATACGCTCGAATTGCTGGAAGAACTGCTGGAAGACTACAAGGGCACCGTGTTCCTGGTCAGCCACGACCGCACGTTCCTTGATAACGTCGTCACCCAGGTGATCGTGGCCGAGGGCGAAGGCCAGTGGCGCGAATTCGTCGGCGGCTATACGGATTGGGAGCGCGTCAAGTCGGTGGCGCCGGCGCCGGCCGCCGCGAAGCCTGCGGCAGCTGCCAAGGTGGTCGAGGCGGCGCCTGCTGCTCCGGCGGCCAAGAAGGTCAAGCTCAGCTATAAAGAACAGCGCGAACTGGAAGAGTTGCCCAAGCAGATCGCCGCGCTGGAAGACGAGCAAAGCGCCATCACGCAGCAACTGAACGCGCCGGATTTCTATAAAACCAATCCATCCGATGCCAAGCGCATCAACGCGCGCTTTGCCGAACTGGACGACTTGCTGATGGCCGCGCTCGAGCGCTGGGAAATCATCGAAGCACGCTCGCGCGGCGAATAAGGGGTGGCGTCCCAGCCGACGTTCGACCGCGCCGCCTGGGCGCGCATCGTGCCGTTTGTCGCTTACCTGGCGTTCTTCCTGGTGGGCGACGTACTGGCGCGGCTTGGCGTTGACGCGGCGAGTTTGCGCTGGCTGTATGCAGTCAAGACCGCCACTGTCGTCGCGCTGTTGGCGTGGTTCTGGCGCGACTACACCGAGCTCAAAACCGGCATGCTGTCGCCGCTCGCCCTGATCACCGCTGTTGCCGCCGGCATCGTCGTGTTTTTCCTGTGGGTCAACCTGCATGCAAGCTGGATGGTGGTGGGGACTTCCGCCGGGTTCGATCCGCGCACGGACGGCCTGATTGACTGGCCGCTGGTAGCGGTGCGGATCGCCGGTGCGGCGCTGGTCGTGCCTGTCATGGAAGAATTGTTCTGGCGGTCGTTTGTCCTGCGTTGGATAGACCATCCGGATTTTTTACGTGTTGAGCCGGCGCAAGCGGGCCTTCGCGGCTTCATCATTTCGGTACTACTGTTCGGTTTTGAACACAATCTCTGGCTGGCCGGTATTGTTGCTGGCGTGGTGTATAGCGTGCTCTTCATGAGATACCGCACGCTCTGGTCACCCATCGTGGCCCATGCTGTGACGAATGGCATGCTCGGCGCCTGGGTAGTGATGACCGGAACCTGGTCTTACTGGTAATCCCCCCGCCGGGCGCACAATTTTTTCGAAAGAAAAAACATGCGAGCGTCCCGGCTATCTCCCTTTTCCCCGATGTTGCTGTTACTGCTGGCGAGCGCGCCTGTGCACGCTGGCGACGACGGCCTGCACGTCAATGCCGGCCTGGGCTGGCATCACGACGACAACCTGCTGCGCGTGGCCGATGGCGACCCCGGCTATGGCGGCCAGCGCGCCGACAGCTGGCGCCAGTTTGACGCCGGCGCATCGTTCGACCACCTGTACGGCCGCCAGCGCGTGGCAGCCAGTGCACAGTTGTCGAAAGTCACATTCGATTATTTCAAACAGCTCAATTACGACGGCAAGGATGGCCGGGCCACCTGGTACTGGCAACTTGGCAACCAGTTCGAAGGCCGCCTCGGCGCCACTTATGTCCAGCTGCTGGCGCCGTACACCGACCTGCGCACCAGCGCACGCAACCTGCGCACGCAGCACGGCACCGTGTTCGACGGCGCCTGGCGCATGCACCCGCGCTGGCGCGCGCGCGCCGGCTACCAGCGCGACGACTACAGCTACGAACTGGGCAGCCAGCTGCCCAACAACCGGCGCGAGCAGGCGATCGAGGCCGGTGTCGATTACCTGGCGCCCAGTGGCAGCGAGGTCGGCCTGGTGCTACGTCGCCTCACCGGGCGCTACGCGTACCACCGCCCGTTCGCGCTGGCCCTGGATGATTTCGACCAGGACGAATATCGCCTGCGCGTGAACTGGATTGCCAGCGCCAAGACCTCGGTCAACGTGCTGGCCGGCTGGACGTCGCGCTCGCAGCAGGCGTTTGGCGCCGGCCGCACCAGCGGCGTCACCGGGCGCGCCACCATGGCGTATGCGCCGACGGCAAAGGTCAACGTCGACGCAACCTTGTGGCGCGACTTCGCCCCCATTGAAAGCAATGTCGTCAGTTACACCCTGAACCGCGGCGCCAGCCTGGTCGCGGGCTGGCAGGCGACGACCAAGTTGCGTGCCGGCGCCAACGCGTCGGTCGAACGGCGCGTCTATAACGCCCGGCTGGCGCTGCCGGCGGCGCTGGCGGGGGGCGGACTGGACGATTCACTGCGCACGGCCGGCGTCAGCCTGAACTATGCCCCCACGCGCAAAGTGCAGCTGGGCGTCACGCTGGCGCGCGAAGAGCGTGGCGGCTCGCGCGCCCTCGGCATCGGCGCCTATCGATCGAGCAGCGTCGGCGTCAGCCTGCGCATCTCTTTTTGATTTCATACTGATGACTGTCAACGATCTTCCGCTGATTTCCTTTTTCCAACGGGTGCTCGACCCGTTGATCGTCATGGGCAGCCTGTACGGCTGTTGCATGGTCTATGGCGAGCCGTTCACTGGCTACGCGCTGGTGCTGATGATCCTGGCGTTTTTTGTGTCGTCGGCCATTTACCAGCATGTCGACCCGTACCGTGCCTGGCGCAGCGGGCGGGTGCTGGCGTACGCACGCGCCATCCTGGCCGGCTGGTTGCTGAGCTGTGGGTTTTTGCTGCTGCTGGGGCACGCCAGCGGCCTGGCCTATGCGTATGACCAGCGCGTGATCCTGGCCTGGTTTGCGCTGACGCCGCTGCTGCTGATCGTTAGTCACATGGCGGTGCGTTCATGGCGCGGCAAGGCAGGCCACATCGAAACGCGAGGCGTGCCGCTGCGCTCGGTGGTGGTGGTCGGCGTCAACGAAGTCGGCGTGAAGTTTGCCAGCGTGTGCGCGCGCGAGACGGACCTGCGTCTGCAGATGCGCGGGTATTTCGATGACCGCGTCGACCCGCGCCACAGCGCCGACGCGACGCATCCCTTGCTGGGACGGATGGCGGAGCTGGCGGCTTTTGTGCGGCAAGAGCAGATCAAGATGATTTTTATCAGCCAGCCGATGTCGGCCCAGCCGCGCATCCGGCGCCTGATCGATGAACTGGAAGACACCACCGCATCCGTCTATTTCCTGCCTGATGTGTACATTTTCGACCTGATGCAGGCGCGCTTCGACAACGTCGCCGGCATGCCCGTGATTGCCATCCGTGAAACCCCGTTCGTGGGCGTCAACAGCGTGGTCAAGCGCATCAGCGACATCGTGCTGGCACTGGCCATCCTGGTGCTGGTCGCGCCCCTGATGCTGGGCGTGGCGTTGTGCGTGCGCGCCACGTCGCCAGGGCCGGTGATTTTCCGCCAGCGGCGCTACGGTTTGTATGGCGAAGAGATCGTCGTCTACAAATTCCGCTCGATGACGGTGGTCGAGGACGGCGGCGTGATTGCCCAGGCCCGTGCGCGCGATGCCCGGTTGACGCCGATCGGCGCGTTCCTGCGCCGGACTTCGCTCGACGAGTTGCCGCAGTTCTGGAACGTGTTGCAAGGTCGCATGAGCATTGTCGGGCCGCGGCCGCACGCGGTGGCGCACAACGAGCAGTATCGCAAACTGATCAAGGGCTACATGCTGCGCCATAAGGTCAAGCCCGGCATCACCGGCTGGGCCCAGGTGAACGGCCTGCGTGGCGAAACGTCCACGCTGGACAAGATGCAGGCGCGGGTGCGCTACGACCTCGATTACCTACGCAGCTGGTCGCTCGGTCTTGATTTATGGATCATTATCAAAACCATCAAAGTGGTACTCACCCAACAAAACGCACACTGAACTGCTCGCCAGCGGGTGTCAATTTGCGGCGATTGCCGCACACCGGAGGCGCATCAATAAACGTCACCTTAGTTCTTCTACGATCGGATCTCACTTGTTGCTGTCTGCACCTGCTGTCTACACCTCACCAACTGGCCCATCGAATCGTGGAGTGCTTGAATGAAATTATCGCAATCTCGCGTGCTTGCTGTCTGTTTGCTATTACTCACGTCGACCCTGTGCGCTTGCGGCCCCAAAGCATCCGATGCCACGCCCGGCCAGGCGCTGGCAAGCGTGAACGGTGTTGAAATCACGGCCTTGCAACTGAACGAAGAACTGGCGCGCGCCGGCGTAGGCACGGCAGGACGGGATGCTGCCAGCAAGCAGTTGCTGCAAGCATTGATCGACCGCCAGTTGTTGCAATCCGAAGCCGCGCGCGAAAAACTCGACCGCGATCCCAAAGTCATGCAGGCCATCGACCGCGCGAGGGCGCTGATCGTGGCGCAAGCGTGGCTGCAAAAGCACATCGGCAACCTGGCCACGCCTGCCAGTGCCGACGTCGAGTCATACTTCTACGCGCATCCGACGTTTTTCGGCAGCCGCAAGCAGTTCACCATGGACCAGTTGCAGTTGCCGCCTGCCGCGCTCACGCCTGCGTTGAAGAAGGTGGTGGACAACGCCAGGTCGCTTGACGATGTAACCGAGGCCCTTTCAGCCGGCAAGGTGCAAACCACACGCAGCCGCGTCACGCGCAGCACGGCCGACCTGGCGCCGGCGCTGGCCGACCGCCTGCTGGCGATGCGCAAAGGTCAGGTGTTTGCGGTTCAGGAAGGTAATCGGGCGCTTGTCATCGCGCTGGTCGATGTGCAGGAGGCGCCGGTCACGCTGGCCGTGGCACGCCCACAGATCGAACAATTCCTGGTCAAGCAGCACCAGAAGGAATCAGCCACTGCCGAAGTCGCGCGCCTGCGCGCCGATGCCAAGATCGAATACCTGAACAAGGCACTGGCGGAAACACCAACCGCACAAGCCGGACAAGCAGGCAGCCCGCGCCCCGCTGACCAGGCCGCCGTTTCCATCACGGCCGTGCCGCCCGCCACCACTGCCACCGCCACCGCCAGCAATGCGCTCGATCGCGGCGTGTCTGGCTTGAAATAAGGAGATCGACATGCTGCGTTTGCGACACTGGATCATGACTGCCACCTTGCTGCTTTCGGTCGGCGTGGCTGGCGCTGCCGATGTCCTGCTCGGCCCGGGCGATGTGGTCCGCATCGCCGTCTATGGCAGCCCGGACATGGCAGTGGAAACGCGTGTCAGCGAAGCCGGGGCAATCACCTTTCCGTTGCTGGGCCAGGTAACCGTCGGCGGACTGGCGGTGGCAGCCGCGGAGCGGAAGATCGCCGGCCTGCTGGAACATGGCGGCTACCTGAAAAAGCCGCAGGTGAACATGATCATTACCAACCTTGCCAGCCAGCAGGTATCGGTGCTGGGCCAGGTGAACCGGCCCGGCCGTTACCCCATCGAAGGGCGGCGCAAAGTACTGGATTTGCTGGCCATGGCGGGCGGGATCGGCACCGAAGGCGGCGACGTCGTCAGCCTGGTGCGCATGCGCAACGGTGTTGCACAACGCGACACGCTGGATATAGTCGACATGGTGCGCAAGGGCGAACTGGCTGGCGATATCGATGTCATCGGCGGCGATGTGATCTACGTGGAGCGGGCGCCGCGTGCCTATATCGTCGGCGAAGTGCAGCGCCCTGGGCCATTCCGGCTGGAACGCGCCATGACCCTGCAGCAGGCGCTGTCCGCTGGCGGCGGGCTGAGCCCGCGCGGCAGCTTGCGCGGCATGCGCATCACCCGGCGCGATAGTACGGGGCACACACAAACGATTGCCCCAAAAATGGATGACCAGGTAGAAATCGACGACGTCATCACCGTGCGCGAAAGCTGGTTTTGATGACCGCCGTTGCCATCGCGGCCAACGCGCGCCCTCCCAGCCGCAAAACGAAGGATCCACAATGAATGCTCGCCAATTCCTGTTCATCCTGCTGGCACGGAGCAAGCTCATCCTGGGCGTGCTGGCGGCCGCAGTCGTGTTGACGCTGGCCGTGAATCTGTTCCAGCCCAGCACCTACAAAGCCACGGCATCGGTCCTGCTCAATTACAAGGGCGTGGATCCTCTGACCGGTGTCACCACACCCGGCCAGTTGCTGCCCGGGTATATGGCCACCCAGATCGATATCATCGGCAGCAAGCACGTTGCGCTACGCGTTGTCGACAACCTGAAGTTGGCGACGGTTCCCGCAGTGAGGCGGCAATTCCAGTCAGCCGCGGGTGGGCACGGCGATATTCGCGACTGGCTGGCCGATGCGCTGCGTCGCAAGCTCGATATTTTGCCGTCGCGGGAAAGCAGCGTGGTCGACATCGGCTTCAGTGGCGCCGACCCGCAATTCGCCGCCGTGGTGGCCAATGCATTTGCTGAAGAGTATCAGCGCGCCAGTGTCGGCCTGAAAACCGAACCGATGAAAAAGGCGGCGTCGTATTTTGGCGAGCAGACGCGGCAACTGCGCGACAACGTCGAAACCGCACAGTCGCGGCTCTCGAAATACCAGCAGGAGAAGGGCATCGTCAGCCTCGACAATAATCGCGTCGATGTTGAACTGTCGCGCCTGAATGATTTGTCGGCGCAACTCGTCGCGGCCCAGTCGGCGGTCATGGAAGCGTCGTCGCGCCAGCAGGTTGCCACCGGCACTACTGGCGTGTCGCCCGATGTGGCGAACAATCCATTGATTCAAAGCCTGCGCATCAGCCTGGCGGCTGCCGAAGGCCGGTTTGCTGAAACGACGCAACGTATGTCGCGCAACCATCCGCAATACCAGGCCGCCCAGGCCGAGCTGGATCGTCTGCATGGGGAGTTGAACGCGGCCATGACAACCGTCGCACGCAGCGTTGGCAGCAATGCCGACGTACTGCGGCAACGCGAAGCGGCGCTGCGTGCGGCGCTGGCGCTGCAAAACACGCGCGTGCTCGCGCTTAATCGCACACGCGATGAGCTGGGTGTGCTCATCAAGGACCTCGACAGTGCCCAGCGCGCCTTCGATGCAGCGTCAGTGCGGGCATTCCAGACGCGTATTGAAGCCCAGTCCGAGCAATCCGACATCGCCATCCTCAACCCGGCGGTGGCGCCACTCGAGCCATCGGCGCCGCGGGTACTGCTCAATACCCTCGCGGCATTCATTATCGGTACCGTGCTGGGCGTGATGGCCGGGCTGGCGCGCGAGCTGCAGAAGCGGCCGGTGCGTTCCAGCGACGACCTGCAGGCGCTGGACGGGATACCGCTGCTGGGCACGATCAGCGCGGCCGCGCCGGCAAAGCGCGATCTGAAAACCTTGTTGCCACGCCGCCTGCGCCTGAACTGAAACGGAGCTTACTCATGCATTCACCCCTACCATCCACGTTCGATCCTGATGAAGTTGGCAAAGGCGACACGGTCGCGCAAGATGGCGGCGCCTTTACCACCGACCGCCGCGCGGGCGAGCCTGCCGGACGGAGCGGCGACCAGCGAGGTGATCAGCGAGCCGATCAGGACGGTGAATTGTTGACCAATCACCCTGTGCGCAGTCAGGGGAGTGTCCACGCAAGCAGCCATGTCAGTCAGCAGAGTGGCCACGCGGAAGAGACACTCGCCGATTCAAGGATCGGGGCGCTGTTGCAACATGCAGGCAAACTGACTGCCGACGGCATCGAGCGCGTGCTGCGCGCGCAACAGGAATCCGGATTGCGCTTTGGCGCTGCGGCGATGCGCCTCGGGCTGGTCGGGCAGGAGGACATCGATGCCGCGGTTGCGCGCCAATTCGCCTATCCGGTCGCGATGCGGAGCCACAGCACGCTGGCGCCGCAACTGGTGGCGGCATTTCATCCTGCCAGTGCACAAGGCGACACCTTGCGCGCCATTCGCAGCCAGCTACTGTTGCGCTGGTTCGGATCGGGCCGGCACGCGCTGGCAGTCAGCGGCGTGGAATCAGGCGAGGCCAGCAGCGTACTGGTGGCCAATTTGGCGCTCGTATTCGCGCAACTCGGCCAACGCACGCTACTAGTGGACGCCAACCTGCGGCAGGGTATCCAGCACATCTTGTTCGGACTGCATCCCGACGGCGTCCCGCATCGCCGTTCGTTCCCGGGCCTGGCTGATGTCCTGGCAGGGCGTGCCGGCCTGGATGCGATCCGGCGCGTGCCCGGGTTTCCCGCGCTGTCCTTGCTCGGTGCCGGGACGGTGCCGCCCAACCCGCAAGAACTATTGGAGCGGCCGAGTTTTGCCGCCCTCCACAAACAGCTCGGCAAGCTGTACGACGTCGTGCTGTTTGACATTGCGCCCACCAGCCATGGCGCCGAAGCACTTGCCGTCGCGGCGCATGCTGGTGCCGCATTACTGGTTGCTCACAAAGACCGTACGCCGATTACCGCGTTGAAGCGGATGGCGCAGCATATGGCAGCGGCGAAGGTGACGGTAGTCGGTTCGGTGCTGGTGGAGGCCTGATGCCCCCATTGACGCGCTGCGCTTCGACGTTGCCGCCATCCATGCTTGGCCGGATGCGCGTGGCAGCGGCGCAATGGTGGCCTGTGTGGGCCGGCCTGGCGCTGTTGTTCGTACCAACAATGAACGATTTATTCCATGGTCCCTGGGCTACTGAAGAGCAGGGCCATGGTCCGATCATCCTCGGCCTGGCGCTGTGGTTCCTCTGGCGTAAGTGGCCGGCAATGATGACGGCACAGGCAGTGGGCGCGTCGGCACATGCGCCGTCTGGCATGCCTGCCAGGACGCCACTTGCGGCCATCGGACCGTTGCTTGCCGGCCTGGTGCTGTATGCCTTGGGTCGGTCGCAACATATCCTCATGTTTGAAATTGGCGCCGTGCCGGTCTTGCTGGCCGCTCTGGTCTGGCTCAGTTTCGGCGCTGCGGCGCTGCGGACATGCTGGTTTGTTTTCTTCTTCATGCTATTCATGGTGCCGCTTCCTGGTGAATTGGTCGCGGCGCTGACCTTGCCGATGAAAATGGCCGTATCGTTTGCAACCGAGCAGCTGCTGTACGCGGTGGGCTATCCCATCAGCCGCGCTGGCGTCATCCTGCAGATTGGCCAATATCAGCTGCTGGTCGCCGACGCATGCGCTGGCCTGCAAACGTTGCTCACCCTGGAAGCCCTGGGCTTGTTTTATCTGAACATGAATCCGCACAATTCGGCAGTGCGCAATGTCGTCCTGGCCTTGCTGATCGTGCCGATTTCTTTTACGGCGAATGTCATCCGGGTGATCGTTTTGACCCTCATTACGTACCATGCGGGATCGGCCGCGGGGCAGGGCTTCCTGCACAGCTTTGCCGGCATCGTGCTGTTCCTGACGGCCCTGTCACTGATCCTGGCGGCCGATTCGGCGCTGCAGTGGCAGGTGCGCCGGCATTCCCCAGCTGTCGCTCCGCCGCCAGGCGTTTCTTCCGATCCGCGCGTCGCTGGTACCGTTGGACCGGGCGTCATTGAACCGGCCACCGTCCTGCCGGGCAAACCGGAATGAAACGCCAATTTCGCATCAGCCTGGCGCTGGGCGTGGCAATGGTCCTGACGTCCATTGCCACGCGTGCGCTGACGCCTTCCACCAGGTTGGCTGCGACGCGCGAGCGATTCGACCTTGCCGCAGCCATACCCGTGCAGTTTGCCGGCTGGTCGGTCGATAACGCCATCGCGCCCGTGGCGCCCGATCCCGACAGTCAGGCTGCACTTGACCGCATTTATGACCAGACGCTTGCGCGCAGCTACATCGATGCTGCGGGCCAGCGCGTCATGTTGTCGATTGCGTATGGAGGCGACCAGAGCAAGGCGCTGCAATTGCACTTGCCTGAAATCTGCTATGTTGCACAGGGCTTCCAGATTGTCGAGAAGAGCGAGGGCGTGCTGGCTTCTCCGTTTGGTCCCTTGCCGGTCAAGCGCCTGGTTGCGCGGGCCGATGCGCGCAACGAGCCGATCACCTACTGGATTACCGTGGGCAACCAGGCCACCCGCGCCGGCTTTGCCCAGAAGCTGCAGCTGCTGGCCTACGGATTGTCCGGAAAAATTCCTGATGGCATGCTGGTGCGTATCTCCACCATCGATCGCGACGCGCCTGCCGCTTACCGCGTCCAGGATGCGTTCTCGATGGCGATGCTGTCCGCCTTGAGCCCGCAGTCGCGCACGCGTCTGCTGGGCGAACGCGCACCTGCACCTGCACCTGCACCTGCGCCGGTCGTCGCGACTTCCGCGCCCCCTGCTGTGCCAGTTGCTGTGCGCTGAGCGTTGCCATGGCCGATATTTTCTCCTGGCTGTTTTTTTCGATTCCCTTCATGGCAGTTGGCGCCGTGGCTGTGCTCGCAGTGCTCGGCATCGGCGTGGGCCTGGTGTGCCCGCGCATCCTGGCTTATGCTTACCTGGCTATCTTTTTCTCGTTCAATTCCACCAGTTACGGCAGCTTGTCGATGTCCGCCACTGGCGGCGTCTACAGCCGCGGCTCCGGCGTGCTGCTGTTTGCGTTGCTGTTATGGTGCGTCCTCGGCGCTTGGTGTTGTGCGCGTGCCAGCGCCGCGTTTGCCGGACAAAGCCGGCCTGACTGCAACTTGCGGCCCTGGTTCACTGCCTGGCTGGTCTTGCTGGTGCTGCATGTTTGCGCTGCGCTGGCCGCTGGCGTCAACGTGCCGGCGGCGCTGGCGCCCAGCGGCTTCGCCAACATCGTCTGGATGGCGCCCGCGATCCTGCTGCTGCTCTACAGCTTTCGCACGCGCGCGCATGCGCTCGAATTGATGCGCTTCGTCATGCTGGCCGGGTTGGCGCGGGCCAGTTTCGGACTCTTCCGTTGGGCTGCACTGGGAGGCGACCCGAACAACGTGTACGCCAACCGCAATGCCATTCTAATCCGGTTGACTTTTTTCGACATCAGCGACAGCCTGCTGTGTTGCATGGCCTTGACCATCGCCGCGATGCAGCTGCTACGCGTTTCGGCGGCGCCCGATGCGCCGTCGACCGGCGCCCGGCGGCTTCACGGTTCATGGACTATCCTGAACTGGGCCACGCTGCTCGCGACCGGCCTGTGCATCCTGCTGTCGTACCGGCGTACCGCGTGGATCGGCGCCGTCCTGGCGGCCACTGTCATTGCGTGGCGCTTTCCCTGGCGTCGTCGCCTGCAATTGCTTGCCCTGGGCTTGCCGCCACTTGCCGTGGGCATTGGCGTGCTGCTGGCCGGACGCTTCGCGCAAAGCAGCGAGCATGGCTTTTCGAGCCTGGTGTACGACATGCAGTCTCAGCGTTTCGGCGCTGAGAGCGAGCGTGTGCTGGAACTGAAGCTGGCGCTGGCAGACTTCCTGACGCATCCATTGACTGGCATCGGCGCGTGGGGAAGATATGCCGGTTTCGAACATATCTCCTGGCAAGCCAACCCCGACGGCGGCTTGTTTGTTCACAGCGGTGTGCTGCACATTGCCCTCAAGGCAGGATTGCCCGGACTGGTATTACTGGCCGGCCTGGCATGGGCAGTCGTGCAGGCCAGCCGCGCCGCGATGCGCCAGCGCGATGGCATCGATGGCTACTGCCTCGCGCTGGCTACTGCCGGCGTCGCAGGACTGGCATTCATGTTGCCCGACATGCTGGTTGGTACACCGGTGCCGCAGGTGCGCACCACGCAGATGCTGGCGATCTGCATGGCGCTGCCGTATATCGCCTTGCAAGCTGCCGGGCGCGCCATTCGTCCGACGCAACATGAGCACGTCGAGCAACCAGCACAATCAGTACAACCAGTGCACCCCGCGCAACCAGCGCAGCACGCGGACGTAGCGAACCAGTTCAACGCCGTATCAGCCAAGGCTGCGTCATGAACCTGCAACTGGCCCGCAACGCATTCGCCAACCTGCTCGGTGCGGCCATTCCAGCGGCGGTGGCGCTGGCCACGGTCCCGCTGATCGTGCGCGGCCTGGGCGACGCCGGCTACGGCGTGTATGCCCTGATCACCGCCATCGTCGGCTATTTCGCCATCATCGACATCAACGTCACTGCCGGCTCGGTGCAACATATTGCTGCGCACTGGGCACAATCGTCGCATTCGGCGGATTCTTCGGATTCTGCACAATCGACGCAAGCGCATGGCATATCCGACGCGCAGGCAGGCATCGACCAGACCATCACCTTCGGCCTCCTGGTCTACGGCGCCCTTGGTGCAGTTGGCGCGATCGCCGTCTGGTTCACTGCGCCATGGCTGGTGCGCGACGTGTTCGGCGTGCCGGCGGCGCTCGATGCCGTGGCCACCGACGCCTTGCAGCTGGCCGCGGCTGGCTTCATGGTGGGACAGGTCCAGTCCTACCTCGACAGCGTGCCGCAGTCGCTGATGCGCTACGACAGCTCTGCTCGACTGGACGTGTTGTTCGGCAGTGCCGTGCCACTGGCCACGGTGCTGGTACTGCTGCTGGGCGGCGGCTTGTACCAGGTTGTGCTGTTGCGGGTGGTGGCCAGCAGCGTCCATGGGCTGCTGCTATGGCGCACGATTTGCCGCCTGCTGCCCACGTTGCGGCTGCGCTGGCCGGCCCGTGCATTGCGCCGCAGCCTGCTGCATTTTTCCGCATACGCGTGCCTGAACCGGTTTGCCGCGATGTCGTATGCGTACGCCGACAAATTGATGATTGGCGCGCTGGTAGGGGTGGCCGGCCTGGCGGTGTATGCAGTGGCGGCAACGCTGGCGAACCGTCTGCTCGGCCTGACCGGACGCCTGGCCAGCGTGCTGTTTCCGGCAGCCAGTGCCCTGGCTGCCAGCGATGAGCTCCCCCGGCTGGCGCTGATCTACCTGAAAGCCAGCCGCTACCTGACGTTCATCAATGGTGCGATGCTGCTGCTGGTTGCCGTTTTCGCCGCACCCATCTTGCAATACTGGATGTCGCCCGACTTCGCCCGGCGTGGCGCCACGGTGCTGGCCGTCATGGCGCTGTCGCAGTTCATCGATGCGCTGACCGCCTTGCCATCTCTGGTCAACGACGGCATGGGCCATCCCGCGGTGACCGGCGGCTTCGCGCTGTCGCGTGCGTTGCTGGGACTGGGCACGGTGTACATCGGCATCCGGCTGATGGGCATCGACGGCGCTGCCTGGGGCCACCTGGCGGCATCGACGATAATGACGGCGGTCTTTTTGCGGTACGTGCACGGCCGCACGGTGCCAGTCGCGCTGCGCGCCGTCGCTACCCGCGCTTATCTGCCGGCAGCAGCCGGCTTGATCGTTATCGCGGCCCTAGCGTCAATTGTGCAAGACGCGGCGGGGCAGGGCGTGATGGCGTTTGCCTGCATTGCGCTGTCGACCATGATCGCGCTGGCCTGGTACGCAGCCGCCGTGATTGCCGCGCCAGCCGACCGGGCCCGCATCCGCGCCATCTGGCCGGTCAAGCGGGCGTCCGGCGGATGAAGATCCTGATGGTGTCCGAAGACTTGCCGGGCGTCCAGCTTGGCGGCCTGGGCAAGCACGTCGTGACCGTGGCGAATGCCTTGCTGTCGCTGGGCCATGATGTCGCGATCCTCGGCCGCAGGGAAGGCAACCCGGCGCAGTGCGGTTTTCACGGGCGCTTCATTTCCGCCATCACGCTCTCGCATCCGAACTGGAAAGAATCGCAGCTGGCGTGCTTCAATCCCGTCAAGCGGCCCTGGTTTGCGCGAAACCTGGCGGCCACGATCGCGCGCCATGCGCCCGGTTTCGACGTCGTCCATTATCACGGTCACCTGCCGCTTGTGGGCCGCTACGTCGATGCCGGGATCCCATTCGTGCAGACCCGCCACGACCAGGGTAGCGAGTGTCTGATCCACCTGCGCTTTCGCAACGAACAAGTCTGCGATGCGCTCGACGCGGGTGCGTGCGCCAGTTGCATCGGCCACGCGCCCGGCGGGCTGCAGCGCGCGGTCTCGGCCTGCGCAGTCGACGGCTACCGCGACCGTAACGCCGCTGCCTTTGCACGCCACAAAACCGTGTTCGTTTCGGATTTCCTGCGCCGCCGTTTCCAGGCCGTGCGCCCGCAGGCCGACCTGCGCCGTGCGCGCGTGATTCCGAACGTCATCGATATGGCGAGGCTGCAGCCGCCGACGGAGGAGGTCCATGCCTTGGCAGCGGGCCACATCGTGCTGGCCGGACGCATCGATACCGGCAAAGGTTTTGCCGAGTTCCTGGCTGCGGCCACGCCGCAACTTCCGGCCGGCGCGCACCTGACCATTGTTGGCGACGGTCCCCAGCGCGCGGCGCTGGCGCAGCGCTACGCCAGCGACCGGGTCACGTTTGCTGGCTGGCAGGCTTACGACCGCACTGTTGCGCTCACCGCCAGCGCCCACCTGTGCATCGTGCCGTCGGTGTGCGAAGAAGCGTGCAGTACGACTGTACTCGAAGCGCTGGCGCTGGGACGGCCTTGCCTGGCGCTGGCGCGCGGCGGCACGCCGGAACTGCGGCAATACCAGCGTTACCCCGGCCAGCTACACCTGGCGCCCGACATGGCCGCGCTGGTCGATGCCATGGGCCGCCAGCTCGCCACGCCACCATTGACCACCGGCACCGCAGCAACCTTTGGCGCCGATGTGCACCAGGTGCTCCCGCAACTACTGGATTTTTATGCCGCCTGAGCCTCTCTTCTCGATCGTGACCTGCACGTGGAACAGCGCGGCCACCCTGCCTGATACGCTCGCGTCCCTGCGCGCGCAAACTTGCAGCGACGTCGAGCACATCTTTGTCGATGGCGGCTCGACCGATGGCACGCTGGCGTTGCTGGAAGCGTTTCCAGGTAACACCCGCATTCTGCACGGCGTGCGGGGCGGCATCAGCCATGCAATGAATCGGGGCATTCTGGCCGCCACCGGCGCCATCATCGCTCACCTCCATGCGGACGACTTCTACGCCGAGCCGGATGTACTCGCCAGCGTGGCAGCCGCGATGGAGGCCAGCGGTCGCGCCTGGCTAGTGGGCGAAATTGCCGTCCTGACTGAACGCGGCCTGTTGCCGCCCCAACCACGCCGGGCGTACAGTTACCGCGCGCTGGCGGCTGGCCGCGCGTTCATTCCCCATCCCGCCACGTTCGTGCGCCGCGCGCTATTCGACCAGGCCGGCGGCTTCGATGAACAATTGCGCTACGCCATGGACATCGACCTGTGGATGCGCCTGGCCGCACGCATTCCCCCCGTCGTGCTCCCGCGGGTGCTGGCGGTGTTTCGCGAGCACGCCGGCAGCGTTTCTTCCGCCAACAAATTACTGGCCCGGCAAGAAGAGTGGCGGGTGCGGCGCCGTTACGCTGGCGCGGCGCCGCTGGCGTTCGCCATGTACTGCCTGCGCTACCTGAAACGCACACAGTATTTACGAGGGCGGCCGACGGACCCCGTGACTTTTTGAACGAGCCCTGGACGCCTTGGCAAGTGACTTTCATGCCTGGAAACGAACGCGTCTCCTTTCAATATCTTTAAAATTTTGAACGTTGGATTGTTGGCGTAAAAGGCGCGAAATCATTGATTTAAAAGGGATTTTTTCCTTGCGGAAACTTGGTTTGAGGTAACATTAATGTGTCTGCCGACGCACTGTTTATTACCTCTCGCAATCGTCTCCTCGGAACTGTCCTCATGAAATTTTCAGCAAAAGGACTGGCGCACGCCGCCGTCCTCTCCAGCCTCTTTTTGTCGTTGCAAGCGCACGCCGACTGGGCCCAGTCGACCGATCCGCTGATTATCCAGCCGGGTCCGGTCGATCCCCAGGTGCAGGCGCAGAATCCGCCCGGTTTTACATGGGCGCGCCACCCCACCGGACCGGCCAGTTACGACCTCGAAGTCACGCCCACCGGCGCCGGCACGCCGATCCGCGTCACCGTCGACCGCAACTGGTATCTGCCGCCTGCGGCGATGGCGCTCGGCACCTACAGCTGGCGTGTCCGTCCGACCGGATCGAACGACTGGTCGACCCCGCGCACGTTTTCGCTGACCACGCGCGCCACCACGTTTGAAGTGCCCGAAAACGCCACGCTGCGCGCCCGCATCCTGGCCAAGGCGCGCCCACGTTCGCTGCCAGCATCGTTCACGCCATTTTCGACCTGGAGCACTGCCAAGAAGACCGACCTGGAAGCGTACAGCAGCCGGATGACGAATGAAGTCAAGCTGCAGATGACCGCTTTGCCGGCGCTGAGCGACGCGCGCTGGCCGCTGCCGACATCAGGCGCGCTGACCGCCGCGATGGCGGCCCAGCAGACCGACGTGCGCCAGCGCATCAACGAAGCGAGCCGCGAGCTCGAGGCCGCCGCCGTGATGTGGCGCCTGAAGGGCGACCCTGCGGTCTTGGCCGAGGCGCTCAAAAAAGGCGACCAGCTGGCCTCGCTCGACCCCGCCGGGCCGACCAGCTATGCCAACCAGGACCAGGCTACGCGCCAGATCGCGTTCGGGCTGATCAAGGCCATCGACATCCTCGCCACCGACCTGGACGCCACCCGCAAGGCAAAATGGCTGGCCAGCGTCAACACGCGCACCCGGGATATCTACAATGACCTGTCCGGCGACAACGGCCGCCTCGACCAGTACCCATTCGATTCGCACGGCAATACCAGCCTTGTGTTCCTGGTGCTGATCTCGTCTTTGGCGCTGGGTGACTTGCCCGATGCGCAAAAATGGTTTGATTTTTCTTTCCGCGCCTACGCCAACAGCCCGTCGCCGTGGAGCGGCCCTGAAGGTGGTTACGCGAATGGCACTGCCTACGGTGAATATGCCGCCGGTTACCTGGTCGCGCTGTGGGACCCACTGTCGCAGGCGAGTGGCGTGAACTTTTACGCCAAGCCGTGGGCGCTGGGTTTCCTCGACTTTTCCATTGAATTTACGCCACCCGGCGCGCGTACGCACGTGTTTGGCGACGGCTCCGAAACCATGCCGGACCCGCGTGTGTTCGACGCGTTCGCGTCGCGCATGGTGTCGCCGCGCGCCGCCTGGTACGCCAGCAAACTGAGTGGCATGGAAGACAGCCTGTCGCGGCTGCAGGCGCCATACCCGTTGCCGGTGACAGGCACGACCGTGCTGTCGCCGCCCGCCAATTCATCGTTTTTCCCCAGCATCGGCTGGGTTTCCATGCACAGCGACATCAGCTCGACACTGCGTACCTCGGTGTACTTCAAGTCGAGCCCGTACGGTTCCTTTAACCATAGCCATGGCGACCAGAATGGCCTGCTGCTGGCCAGCGGCGGCCAGCCACTGCTGGTCAAGGCCGGCTGGTACGACTGGTACGGCTCGCCACTCTGGAGTAGCTGGTACCACCAGACCAAATCGCAGAACGCGATCACCTTTGACGGCGGCCAGGGGCAGATGGTCGACGGGTACCGCGAGCAACTGCAACATAACGGGCGCATCACGGCGTTCGCCGCGCCGGCCGCGTATGACTATGCCGAGGGGGATGCGACCCCATCGTACGGCGGGCAATTGACCATGGCAAAACGCCAGGTCTGGTACCTGCATGCGGGGAACACGGTGCTGGTGCGCGATCGCCTGTCCGCCACCGTCCCGCATACCTACGAATTCAACCTGCACACGCCGGCCGTGATGACGCAGGAAACGGCCGGCAGCATGAAGATGGCGGTCAACGGCCAGTCGCTGTGCGTGCGCTCGTTGCGTGGCGACGCCACATTCGAGAAGCGCACCGGGCCGGCGCCGCAAGCTGGCGTGGTGGAAGACCATGCCGCGTTCACGGTCAGGAACGATGGCAAGTCGACAGCGGAATTCCTGATGCTGCTCGACGTCGGCTGCAAGCGCCCGGTCGTCAACATTGCCACCGACACCACCGGCGCGCGCACGGTCACTGTCGGGACCGATTCGATCGTGGTGAACTAGCCGCGGGGCGAAGCCACCATTGAGGCATTCGAGGTCAGTGGCGCGGCGACCCAGCTAGCATGGATCGCCGCTTTCCCATGGAGGCCTCATGCCCCGTCCGCTTTCCATCCTTTGCATCCTGCGCGATCCGTTGCCACCGCGGCGCGCCGATGTGCTTACGCTGTTTGGCGTCGAACTGCCACGCCACGGTATCCGCACCGACCTCGTCGGCCAGGCTGCGTCTGCGCCTGCGTCTGCATCTGCGACCGCGGCTGCACGCACCACGTGGCCCGGCGGCGCGCTGCACCTGGCAGGCCGTTTTGGTGGCGCCGTCAACAGCGTCCTGGCGCCGTTCTTCGACAGCATCGGCCTGCTCCACGGCTTTCTGGTCGCGCGGCCCGACTGTCTGCAAGTGCGCGACAAGGTTGTCATTGCCGTCCTGGCGCGCCTGTTCTCGGTGCTGCTGGGCATTCCCCTGGTTTACTGGATGTCCTTCCCGATCGTCGAAGGCTACGCAGCGCGTGTGCAGGACGGCCACGTACGCGGTGTGTGGCTCCGCTGGCTGCACTGGCTGCGCGCCTGGAGCACGCGCGCCTTGCTGTACCGCCTGGTCCTGCCCGGCGCGGCGCTGGTGTTCGTCCAGAGCGCGGCCATGGCCGATGCACTGGCCGTGCGCGGCTTGCTGCGAGCGCGGCTGGTTGCGGTGCCGATGGGCGTCGACCTGGCGCTCGTCGATGCTGTCGTTCCCGCCACCGATCCGCGCCTCGACGGCCGCACCGTCATCGTCTACCTGGGCAGCGTGGCCCGCGCCCGCGCATCGGCGTTCCTGCTCGACCTGGCTGCCGCCTTTGACCGTCCCGACTTCCTCCTGGTGATTGCCGGCGACGCGCCTTCGCCTGACGAAGCAGCCTGGTTTCGCGCCGAATTGGCACGCCGCGGCCTTGGCGACAAAATCCTGTTTACCGGCTGGCTCGCGCACGCTGCCGCGCTCGGCTACGTCGCGCGCGCGCATGTCGCCATTTCACCTATTCCGCGCGGCGTGCTGTTCGACGTGTCGTCGCCGACCAAGCTGGTCGAATACCTGGCGCTGGGCGTCCCCGCGGTGGCCAGCGACATCCCCGACCAGCGCTTCGTGCTCGAGCAGAGCGGGGCAGGGCATTGCGTGCCGATGACCGTGCCAGCGTTTCACGCCGCCATTGTCCGGTTACTTGACGACCCCGACCGGCGCGCGTGCGGCGCAAGCGGGCAGGCATGGGTGAGGGCACATCGTGGCTACGACGTGATCGGCCACCAGGTGGCAGCCCATTACCGCGGCCTGCTGGCGCCGGAGGACGTATGAGCGCGTTCTGGTACGGGATGCGCGCCACGCTGCGCAGCTTGCTGCGCGAGATGCTGCGCGGCGTCTGGGCGCGCTGGTGGATCTACCCGCAACTGGCTGCCAACGAACGCAATGCCACCGCGCTGCGTTTATCTGTGGCGCGGCGCGCGCGCCGCCTGGGTCTCGCGTTGGATGGTGCTGGCCGCTTGGCGCCATGCACGCCGCTGATCGACAAGATCGCGGTGCGTGCCGCGCCCGGCCGTTTCGTGCGGCCGCGCCGCCTCGGCTCTCTGGTGCGCGCCACGATCCGTACCAGCGGCACCTCGGGCACGCCGCTGGCGATCGTCCAGTCGCTGTCCTGCGTCATCCGTGAAGAGGCGTTCGTGCATCGCCAGTTGCGCTGGATCGGCTACCGGCACGGCCAGCGCCGGGCTTGGCTGCGCGGCGACATCGTCTGCGCCGCGCGGCCGAAGCGGCCTGTCTGGTGGTGCCATGACTGGTTCGGCAAGATGCTCCTGATGTCGTCATATCACCTGTCCGACGCCACCATCGGCGCCTACATCGACGCACTGGAACATTTCGACCCGGTCGTGCTGCACGCGTATCCGTCGTCGGTGTCGGCACTGGCTGCGTGGTTGAACGGGCGCGGCAGGCGCTACCGCGGCCAGGCACTGCGCGGCGTGATGACGTCGTCCGAAACGGTTGAGCCGGCAGTGCGCACGCAGGTCGAGCAGGCGTTTGGTGTCCCCGTGTACGACTGGTACGGACAGGCCGAACGGGTCGCCGCGATCGGGACCTGCGAACACGGCCGTTATCATTTATTAAGCGATTACAGCATTGCTGAAGTGCTCGATGACGGCGAACTGGTGGGCACCAGCCTGAACAATACTGCCATGCGGCTGGCGCGCTACCGCACCGGCGACAGCGTGGCGCTCAGCCACCAGGACTGTCCGTGCGGCCGGGTGTTTCCGGTGATTGACAGCATCGCCGGGCGCGCCGAGCAAGTCATCGTGCTGCCTGACGGACGCCGCATCGGTCGCCTCGACCGTGTGTTCCAGGGCCAGCAGGCTGCGCTGGTCGAAGGCCAGGTGGTGTATCTGGGCAATGGCCGGTTCATGCTGCGCGTGGTAACGATCGACGGCGCGGCGTTCGACGATGATGCGCTTCTGGCCGCGTTCCGCCTGCGCGTGCCCGGGGCCGACGTGCACGTGCAGCATGTCGACGCAATCGCCCGGGGGGCGAACGGCAAATTTGCGTTTGTCGTCACCGAACTTGCGCCACCGGATATACCTGCACCGGCGCCTGCACACGAATGCGCACCTGGCCGCGTGATGATGTTTGGAACCAGCCCCGACGGCCGTGGCGGCATCGCGGCCACGGTGGCGGGCTGGCGCGCGGCCGGGTGGTTCGCGCGCGATGGCGTGCGCTACGTGCCGACGCATATCGACGGCGCCGCCGGCGCCAAGCTGGCGGTTTTCCTGCGCGCGATCGCTGCTCTGCTGCGGGCGCGGCCCGCGATTGTCCACGTGCACGCCGCGTCGAATGCCAGCTTCTTCCGGAAAGCATTGTTGCTCGCCATCGCGCGTGCGCGCGGCTGCCGCACCGTGTTCCACTTGCATGGCGGCGGCTTCCAGGCGTTTGCAACACGGCACCGCATCATCGTGCGCCACACGTTGGCACACAGCAGCGCGGTGCTGGCCTTGTCCGATAGCTGGGCTGGCTACTTGCGAACGTTGGCGCCGGGCGCCCTGGTGACAGTCCTGCCCAATGCAGTCGTGCTGCCGCCGCTGCCTCGCGAGGGTGTCGATGCTGGCCGCATCCTGTTCCTCGGAAGGCTGGAACCGGCCAAGGGCATTCATGAGTTGCTTGCCGCCGTCGAACTGCTGGCGCCGCGTTATCCTCACTTGCGCCTGGTCCTGGCCGGCAGCGGGCCGATGACCATTCCGCGCGCTCCGCATATCGTCCAGCCGGGCTGGATCGATGCGGCTACGCGTGCGGACGAACTGCGCCGCGCCGCCATCTTCTGTTTGCCATCGCATGCCGAGGGCCTGCCGCTGGCGTTGCTTGAAGCGATGGCTGCCGGGAAGGCGGTTGTTGCCACCAGCGTCGGCGCCGTGCCTGAAGCCCTCGCGGGTGGCGCCGGCATGCTGGTGCCGCCCCGCGACGTGCCCGCGCTGGCTGCCGCGCTGGCCACATTACTGGATGCGCCGCTGCTGGCCGCCGACCTGGGCCGGCGTGCCCGGGCTGTCGCCGCCGCGCGCTACGACAGCGCGGTCATTGGTGCGAGCTTGAGCGCGCTGTACCGGCAACTGGAGGCGCCATGACGCCGCGCTGGTTGTTCAACCGGCTGCGCTGCATGAGCATGGCCGAGGTGGCGCACCGGGCCGGGCGCGCCGTGGCCGGCAAGCCCCGTCCGCGCGCGCTGCCGGCCCAGGGCGAGGGCGTCGTGTTCGCCCAGACCGGCGCGCCCGTGCTGGCGGTGGCCGAACGTGCGGCGCTGCTCGAGCACGCGGCCGCCATCGGCGCCGGCCGGATACCGCTGTTTGCCAGCCACACTACCCAGGTCGATACGCCGCCGCGCTGGAACGCACCGCTCGACCCACACGACATCAAACCCTTGTGGGAGCTGAACCGCCACTTGCACCTGGTAACGCTCGCGCAGGCCTGGGCGATCACCGGCGATGTACGGTGGCGCGACAGCGTGTGCGCACAATGGCAAAGCTGGTTGGAACAATGTCCACCGCAACAAGGACCAAACTGGAAAAGCGGGCTTGAGCTGGGCATCCGCCTGATCAACTGGAGCCTGGCGTGGAACCTGTTGCAAGGCGAAATTGACGGCCAGCTGCAGACCGCGTTACTTGCCAGCATACGCTCCCATTGCACCGTGACTGCGGCACGGCTCTCGCGCCACTCCTCGGCCAACAACCATCTCATTGGCGAACTCGCCGGACTGTATGTGGCGGCGTCGACATGGCCCTGCTGGCCCGAGGCGTCCGCATGGCGTGCGCTCGCTCACCGCGAACTCGAGAATGAAGCGCAGCGCCAGTTCAGCACTGACGGCGTGCATCGAGAGCAAGCTTTTGCGTACCAATTGTTTTGTTGCGAATTCCTGCTGCTGGCCGGTATGGTGGGGCAGGCCGGCAGGCGGCCGTTTTCCGCGCGGTACTGGGATGGCTTGCGCCGCGCCGTCGATTTTATTCGTGCCGCGGTTGGCGCAGGCAGCAATATCGGCGACGCCGACGATGGCTGCGTCTGGCGCCTGCAGGCGGCTCGTGGCGGCCAGGCAGCGCAGGTGCTTGCGCTGGCCGATGCACTGTTCGACGGCGCCATTGTCGGCCATCCGGGCGTGTGCTGGCTGCGCCATCTGTTGCCCGGGCCGCGGCCCGAGATGGCTCCCGCGCCGGCCGGGCCGCAAGCGAAGTGGGCCTTTCCCGACGGCGGCTACTTCCTGTTCGGCACGCAGGGCAAGGTTCAGGGCATGGTCGATTGCGGCCCGCTCGGCTACCTCGGTATTGCCGCCCATGGCCACGCCGATGCGCTGGCGCTGACGCTGACGATCAACGGCGCACCATGCCTGGTCGACCCCGGCACGTACGCTTATTGGTGCGACGGGCGCTGGCGCAACTATTTCCGAGGGACGTCGGCGCACAACACCATGCGCGTCGATGGACTCGACCAGTCGGTGGGCGGCGGTCGTTTTTTGTGGTTGCGCAAAGCCAGCGCCCGTATCGACGCGATGCCAGCGTCACCGGACCGATTCGTGCTGCGCGGCAGTCACGACGGTTATATGCGCTTGCCGGATCCCGTGCGTCATGTCCGCAGCGTGTCATTCGACGAAGCTTCCTCGACGCTGGTCGTGGTCGACCAGGCCACCGGCGCCGCGGTGCATCGCACCGAAGTCTTCTGGCATTTCGCGCCCGAACTTGCGGTGCAACTGGCCGGGCAGATGGTCACGGTCATTGGCCCAGGCTACACGTTGATGTTACAAGCCAGCTGCGGCAAGCTCGACCTGGTGCGAGGCGCCGATTATCCTCCGTTGGGCTGGTACTCGCACGCATACAATGTCAAGGAGCCGTGCACCGTATTGCGCATTGTCAACGAATCGTCCGACGTGCGGGTGGAGAGCCGGATTACAATGACATTTTCCTGACAAGCAGTCATTGCGAAAGCTTCTCCATGCTGGTTTACCTGGTTGCCGGGGCCCGTCCCAACTTCATGAAAATCGCACCAATTGTGCGTGCCCTGCAAGCCCGGGAGGAGCTCAGTTCCGACGACAATGCCGAGCGCGGTTCCGAGTTCAGCTCCAAGCTCAGTGTCAAGCTCGACTTCAAAATCATCCACACCGGCCAGCATTACGACCACGACATGAATGCCGTCTTCTTCGAGGAACTGGGCATTCCGGCGCCAGACCTGTTCATGGCCGCCGGTGGCGGCACCCATGCCGAGCAGACCGGCAAGATCATGGTTGGCTTCGAACGCCTGTGCAGCGAAGCGCGGCCCGATGCAGTGCTCGTGGTGGGGGATGTCAACTCCACGCTGGCGTGCTCGATCGTGGCCAAGAAACTCGGTATTCCGGTTGCCCACGTGGAAGCCGGATTGCGCAGCGGCGACATGAGCATGCCGGAAGAAATCAACCGGCTCGTCACCGACAGCATTGCCGACTGTTTTTTTGTGACCGAACCATCCGGCGTCGCCCACCTGCGCCGCGAAGGCAAGCCGGAATCAGCGATTCATTACGTCGGCCATGTCATGGTCGATAATGTCCTGTTCCAGGCCGAACAGCTGGCGCAACGCGACACGTCGGCGTTGGAGGGCGCCGGCTTCAAGGCCGCGCATCAGCGCTACGGCGTCGTCACGCTGCATCGGCCCAGCAATGTCGACGATCCGGCCGCGCTGGCCAGCATCGCTGGCGCGCTGCGTGACATCGCGCAAGAACTGCCGCTGATCTTTCCAGTGCACCCGCGCACGCGGGCAAAACTCGACCAGTTCGGCATCGATCTCGGCCCGCACATCACGCTGGCCGGCCCGCAAGGCTATATGGCGTTCCTGAACCTGTGGAAGGATGCAGCGCTGGTGCTGACCGACAGCGGCGGCTTGCAGGAAGAAACCACGGCGCTGGGGGTGCCCTGCATCACCATGCGCACCACCACGGAGCGTCCCGTGACGGTCGATGAGGGCTCAAATGTGCTTGCCGGCACCGATCCGGCGACGATAGTCGCGTGCGCGCGCCAGATCCTGCGTGGCGAAGGCAAACAGGGCCGGCGCCCGGATCTATGGGACGGCCACGCCGCCGAACGCATCGTGGACATACTTGCACGCACGCTCGCCCCCAAATGAACGAGCGTATTTTGCTGATGGGTTGTAAAATAGACAACCTCACCATGCAAGAGACGCTCGACAAAATCGCCGGTTTTATTCGATCCGGGAAACCGCACCAGCATGTTGTGGTGAATGTCGACAAACTGGTCAAGGCCAGCCGCGATCCCGCCATGCGCCGCATCATCAATGCCTGCGCCCTGGTCAATGTCGATGGGATGCCAGTGGTGTGGGCGGCGCGCCTGCTGGGTACGCCGCTGAAAGAGCGGGTAGCCGGCATCGATTTGTTCACGGCGCTCATGCAGCGCGCAGCGCAGTGCGGGTGGCGGGTATTCTTGCTCGGGGCGCGCGACGATGTGCTGGCGGGCGTCGTACGCCACTATGCACGGGCTTTGCCGGCGCTGACGATTTGCGGTGCACGCAATGGCTACTGGCAGGGTGAGCAGGAGGAACAGGACGTGGTGCAGCAAATCCGCGCCAGTCGCGCTGATTTGTTGTTTGTGGCAATCAGTTCGCCACAGAAAGAGCATTTCCTGGATCGCCACCAGAACGTGTTGCAAGTGCCGTTCCTGATGGGTGTGGGTGGCAGTTTCGACGTCGTCGCGGGGAAAGTGAAACGCGCGCCGCAGTGGATGCAGCGCGCCGGGATGGAATGGTTTTACCGGTTTTTGCAGGAGCCGCGCAGGATGTTCCGGCGCTACTTTCTGGATGACATGGCCTTTCTTGGGCTGTTGCTGAAGGAAAAAATAGCGCAGCGCGGGAAGGCACCGTAAAGTTGCACAACGAGCGATGAAGAACGAGGATAGAAAATGAAGATACTTGTTACAGGCGGCATGGGTTACATTGGTTCCCATACCTGCGTTGAACTGATCAAGGCTGGACATGACGTTGTCGTCGTCGACAATCTGGCCAATGCCCAGGCTGCCGTACAGCAGCGCGTCGAGAAGATTGCCGGCAAGCCGATCGTGTTCGCCAACGTCGATATCCGTGACCGCGCGGGCCTGGAAGCCGTGTTTGGCGCCCACCAGATCGATGCCGTGATCCATTTTGCCGGCCTCAAAGCTGTGGGCGAATCGGTCCAGAAGCCTCTGGCCTACTACGACAACAATGTCAACGGCAGCGTGATGCTGTTTGAGACGATGGCCAAATTCGGCGTCAAGACGCTGGTCTTCAGTTCGTCGGCCACGGTGTACGGCGATCCCGCGTCGGTGCCTATCCTGGAAGACTTCCCGCTGTCGGCTACCAATCCTTACGGGCGCAGCAAGTTGATGGTCGAAGACATCCTGCGCGACCTGTCAAAGGCGGAGCCGGACTGGCGCATTGCCCTGTTGCGTTACTTCAATCCGGTCGGCGCGCACGAGAGTGGCCTCATCGGCGAGGAGCCAAATGGCATCCCCAACAACCTGGTGCCTTTTATCGCCCAGGTCGCCAATGGCCAGCGTGAAAAGCTGTCGGTGTATGGCGGCGACTGGCCAACGCCCGACGGTACTGGCTTGCGCGACTACATCCACGTGGTCGACCTTGCCATCGGCCACGTCAAGACGCTCGACAAGCTGGCGACAGCTCCCGGCACGGTCACCTACAATCTTGGCACCGGGCGCGGCAACAGCGTGCTGGAAATGGTACGCGCTTTCGAAGCCGCCAGCGGCAAAACGATTCCCTACCAGATCGTGGCGCGCCGTCCTGGCGACATCGCCAAGTGCTACGCCGACCCGGCCAAGGCGCGCGCCGAGCTGGGCTGGACCGCCGAGCGCGATATCGCCCAAATGTGTGCCGATTCCTGGCGCTACCAGACAACCTCCAAGCAGTAAGGAAGCAACAATGAAAGCAATGATTCTCGCGGCAGGCAAGGGTACCCGGGTTCGCCCACTGACCTACGATGTACCGAAACCCATGATTCCCCTCCTGGGCAAGCCAGTCATGGCCTACTTGGTCGAACACCTGGCCAAGCACGGTGTCAACCAGATCATGGTCAACGTCAGCTACCTGCATGAAAAGATTGAAGAGTTCTTTGGCGAAGGCCATCAGTTTGGCGTGCAGATCGGCTACTCGTTCGAAGGCTATACCAAGGATGACGGCGAAGTCGTGCCTGAGCCAATCGGCTCGGCCGGCGGCATGAAAAAAATCCAGGAATTCGGCGGGTTTTTCGACGAAACCACCATCGTCCTGTGCGGCGACGCACTGATCGATCTCGACTTGGGCGCTGCGCTGGCGGAACACAAGTCCAAGGGCGCGATCGCTTCCGTCATCACGCGCGAAGTCCCGTGGGACAAAGTGTCCAGCTATGGCGTGGTCGTCACCGACGCCGATGGCCGCATCACCCAATTCCAGGAAAAGCCAAGCCAGGAAGAGGCGAAATCGAATTTCATCAGCACCGGCATCTATATTTTTGAACCGGAAGCAATTGACCTGATCCCGTCCGGCGTCGCTTTCGATATCGGCTCCGAATTGTTCCCGTTGTTGGCCGAGCGCGGCCTGCCGTTTTATGCGCAGAGCCGGCCATTCAACTGGCTTGACATCGGCACCATGTCCGATTATTGGGAAGTGCTGCAGAGCGTGCTGACCGGCGAAGTCAAGAACATGGAAGTTCCCGGCGTCGAAATTCGCCCTGGTGTGTGGACGGGACTGAACACCAGCATTGACTGGAACGGCACCACGATCGAGGGGCCGGTCTATCTCGGTTCCGGTGTACGCATCGAGGCTGGCGTGACCATTACCGGACCCTGCTGGATCGGCCACGGAAGCCATATTTGCGAGGGCGCGGAAATCGTCAGGAGCGTGCTTTTTGAATACACTCGAGTACTACATGATGTAACATTGCAAGAGATGATCGTATTCAAGGAATACAGTGTGGACCGCGCAGGAGAAATGAAGCACGCGTCCGAATATAGCTCGGACGAGTGGCTCAATGCGCGTGATCGGCGCCGCTCCCGCCGTGCCGACGTGGTAGAAACACAACAATAACCTGTTTAGAAAGTTTTAAATGAAAATTTACCCAGTTATCCTCTCCGGCGGCGCCGGTACCCGTTTGTGGCCGCTGTCACGTGCAGTGTTGCCCAAGCAGCTGTTGCCTCTGGTTTCGAACCGGACGATGCTGCAGGAAACCGCACTGAGGGTGACTGGTGGCACGGAATTGATGGCGCCGTTGATTGTGTGCGGTAATGAGCATCGCTTCCTGGTCGCCGAGCAAATGCGTGAAATTAACGTCACGCCGCTCGGCATCCTGCTTGAGCCGGTTGGCCGCAATACCGCGCCAGCGGTGGCTGCTGCCGCTGCTTTCTTGCTGGCCAAGGATCCTGACGCAGTCATGCTGGTCTTGCCAGCTGACCACGTCATCAAGAATGGCCCTGCGTTCAACGCAGCCATTGCCCGCGCTGCGGCGCTGGTTGGGGACGGCGCGCTGGCCACCTTCGGCATCGTGCCGCAAGGCCCTGAAACCGGCTATGGCTATATCCGTCGCGGCGCGTCCGTTGCAGGTACAGAGGATGGCTACCAGGTCGAGCGCTTCGTCGAAAAACCGGACCGCGCCACGGCCGAATCGTTCCTGGCCGATGGCAGTTATTACTGGAACAGCGGCATGTTCCTGTTCCGTGCAGATCGTTACCTGTCCGAGCTGAAGGAATTCAATCCTGACATGGCGGAAGCGGCCGCATCGGCGCTGCGCACCGGTTACAGCGACCTCGATTTCTGCCGCCTCGACGAAGCCATGTGGAATGCCTGCCCAGCCGACTCGATCGATTACGCCGTGATGGAACGCACGACCCATGCGGTGGTGGTACCGGCCGACATCGGCTGGAGCGACGTCGGTTCATGGTCGGCGCTGTGGGAAGTGCAGCAGGGCGATGCCCAGGGCAACGTGCTGCGCGGCGACGTCTATCTCGATGGCGTGAACAATTCGCTGGTGCGTGCTGAAAGCCGCATCGTGGCTGTCGTCGGCCTCGACGATGTCGTGGTCGTGGAAACCAATGATGCCGTGCTGGTGGCGCACAAGGACCAGGTCCAGCGCGTCAAGCAGGTTGTCGAGCACCTGAAATCCAAGGAACGCACCGAGCACTTGCATCACACCAAGGTGTACCGTCCATGGGGCCATTACGAAGGCATCGATTCGGGCGACCGCTTCCAGGTCAAGCGCATCACGGTCAAGCCGGGCGAAAAGCTGTCCCTGCAAATGCACCACCACCGCGCTGAACATTGGGTCGTCGTGAGCGGCACCGCCCGCGTTACCTGCGGCGAATCGGTGACGTTGTTGAGCGAAAACGAATCGACCTACATTCCAATCGGCATGAATCACCGTTTGGAAAATCCGGGCAAACTGCCGCTGCACATCATTGAAGTGCAGTCCGGCAGCTACCTCGGCGAAGACGACATCGTGCGTTTCGAAGACATCTACAAACGCGCGTAAATCAAACAAAAGTAAAAACCTACTTTTGTTTGGAAGGGCGATGGCCAAAAATCACTGGCGGAGCCAGATGATTTTTAGAAGTAACCCCTACGAAAAAACAGGGGTTTGCGGA
>Ga0265780_10001731_pt1 | contig 30266 bp, 25 predicted proteins | sample P1T30metagenome_FD_192432 | JGI IMG/M metagenome (GOLD analysis project Ga0265780, IMG submission 192432) | Plant litter microbial communities from East Loma Ridge, Irvine, California - P1 T30 | ecosystem: Environmental > Terrestrial > Plant litter > Unclassified | place: USA: California... | reverse complement strand
TGCGACTTCGTGACCAAGGCGCGCAACGTGCAGGCCGCCGGCGCGATCGGCATGGTGGTGGCCGACAACCAGCCGGGCGACGTCGCCGGCATGAGCGGCAGCGACCCGTCGATCGCGATCCCGTCGGTGCGCGTGACGCAGGCCGACGGCGCGGCGATCAAGGCCTCGCTGCAGCGCCGCTCGCGCACCCAGTCGGGCGTGGTGGCCAGCCTCGGGCTGAACACCACGCGCCTGGCCGGCACCGACCCGCAGGGGCGCATCCTGCTGTACACGCCCAGCATCTACTCGCCGGGCTCGACGGTGTCGCACTACACCACCGAGGCCAAGCCGAACCAGCTGATGGAACCGTCGATCAATGACGACCTCACCCACGAGGTGACGCCGCCGCGCGATCTGACCTTCCCATTGCTGCAGGATATTGGGTGGTAAAACCGGTGGGGCAAAAACCGATGCCCCAAAAACGTCGTTCCCGGCATTGCCGGAAACGACTCCCTGCGCAAGCGAAAAAAGCGCCACTGGCGCTTTTTTCCCCAATTTGCACGCAATTCGACTGCGCGTAAAACTTGGGTCCCTGCCTGCGCAGGGACGACGGTGGTGCACCTCAAACGGTGCCAGTAACGATTACTGCTGCTTGCCCTCGAAAGCCTTCACCCCATTCAGGATCTCCTGCTTGGCGGCATCCGGGCCTTCCCAGCCTTCGACCTTGACCCACTTGCCCTTTTCCAGGTCCTTGTAGTGCTCGAAGAAGTGCTGGATCTGGCGCAGGGTCAGTTCCGGGACGTCTTCCACGGTCTTCAGGTTGCTGTACAGCGGCAGCAGCTTCTCGACCGGCACGGCCAGGATCTTCGAATCGCCGCCGGCTTCGTCGGTCATCTTCAGCACGCCCAGCACGCGGCAGCGCACCACCACGCCCGGGATCAGGGCGAACGGGGTGATGACCAGCACGTCGCAGGGGTCGCCGTCGTCGGCGATGGTGTTCGGGATGTAGCCGTAGTTGCACGGGTAGTGCATGGCGGTGCCCATGAAGCGGTCGACGAAGATCGCCCCCGATTCCTTGTCCACTTCATACTTGACCGGGTCCGCGTTCATCGGGATTTCGATGACGACGTTGAAATCGTTCGGCACGTCGCGGCCGGCGTTGACGTTGTTCAGGCTCATGGGTTGTCCTTGTAATAAAAGAAGAATTATAGCGAATCGCACCATCCTTGTGCGCCGCACAAGGTTTCAATGGAAGCGGACACGCTCTCAGTCGTTGAAATATTCGTTCAAAATCTGGCTCTGGGTGAAATAATATTTCACATCAAATTGGCCAGCGCGCACAGCCGGTAGTGGCGGTTCGCCTCGTCCTGCTGGCCCAGCGCTTCGTGCAGCTGGGCCAGTTTCAGGTGCGTCTCGCGCACCATGGCCGGCTCGATCGCATCCGACAGCGCGCTTTCCAGGTAGCGCTGGGCCTTGCCCCACAGCTTCTGGCGCAGGCACAGGGCGCCCAGCGTCAGCGCCAGTTCCGGATCGTTCGGATGGGCGCGCATCCAGGCTTCGCAGTTCTCGATCTGGGCCAGCAGCGTGGGCGAGCCTTCCGGCCCGGCGGCGTCGCGGTAGGCGCGCACCACGCGCTCGTCCCAGTCCGCCTTGAGCGCTTCCTCGGCGATCAGGCGCGCCTCGTCGTGCAGGCCGCGCGCATTGAAGGCGGACGCGGCCCGCGCGGCGATGGCCGGCTTGACCCGGTCCGGGCCCGGCACCGCGCTCCACACGCGGCGGATCGATTCGGCATCGCTGCTGCCGCCCGACAGCAGGGCGTCGTAGGCCAGCTCGCGCAGGCGCGCGGACAGGGCCGGATGCAGGGCGTTGCGCTTGTCCAGCGTGCGCACCAGGCGCAGCACCTCGGGCCAGTTGCGCGCCTGCTGGTTGGCCTTCATCGCCCACTGCAGCGCGTGGATGTGGCGCTGGCCGCTGGCGTTCAGTTCCGCGACCGCTTCCAGCGCCGCTTCCGGCTTGTGCTCGTCGACCAGCAGTTCGGTGACCGTCATCAGGCGCGCGGTCTTCATGCCGGCGTCGTTGACGGTGCCGGCCAGCCAGGCGTCGCGCCGCGCCGGTTCGCGCATGCGGTGGGCGGCACGGGCGCCGATCAGGGCGGCCAGGCCCGCGTTCTCGGGCAGCTCGGCGGCGCGCATGGCGGCCTTTTCGGCGTGGCCGAAGCGGCCCTCGAACAGGGCTTTCAACGCGTCGCGCAGGCCGCGGTTGGCTTCGCGCTCGCGCTTGCGGAAGCGGTAGGCCGCCACCTGCTTGGGCATGTCGAGGGTGGCGCGCACCGCGCGCACCAGGCCGTACAGCACCAGGAACAGCAGCGCCGCCAGCACCACGAACAGGTTGAGCGACATGTCGATCCGGTGCGGCGGGTAGAAGAACACCACGTTGCCGGGGTTGAAGCGCGCGGTCACGGCGATACCGATCGCCGTGGCCATCAGGGCGACTAGCCAGAGAAGTAGACGCATGGGCTCAGGATTTCGATTTGTAGTTGCGCACGGCGTTCAGGCTTTCCGACAGGTCCGGCACGTCGATCGACACGTTGTTGGCCTGCACCTGGCGCAGCAGCGCCTGTGCCGCGATGGTCGAGCGGGCGCGCGTGTCGAAGTACTTGACCAGGGTCTGCTGGGCGTTGCCGATGTCGTCGCGGAAGGTGCCTTCGTTGCGCGACAGCAGCGCCAGGCGCGCGTTCAGCAGGCGCAGCTTCAGGTTCTCGCGCACGAAATACGATTCGCTCGGCGACAGCATCAGCGACTCCGGCGTGTCGACGGTGCGCACGCGGACCAGCTGGCGGATGTCGTCCCACATCTCGCGACTCCAGTTGCGCCAGGTTTCCGTGACGCGCTGGCCCAGGCTCAGCGCCTGCGGCGGCTGGGCCACGGCCTGCCTGCCCTTCTGGACCGCGCCGGCGCCATTCGCCCCGTTCATGCGGCTCGGCGCCATCGGCTCGGCCGGCCGCTCGTCGGACAGCAGCGGCAGCGTGTCGATCTGGGCGATGACGTTGTCCAGGCGCAGCGCGATGCCGGCCTGGTCGACCGACGGCAGGGCCTTGAGCTTTTCGATGTCGCGCGCGATGGCGCGGCGGATCGTGATGAATTGCGGCTTGTCGGAGCGCGACAGCGAGCGGTCGGCGTTGGCCAGCGCGATCAGCGCGCCCTGCACGTTGCCGGCCAGCTGCAGCTGCTGGCTGGCGGTGGACAGCACCTGTTCGATCTCGGTCAGCGCCCATTCGTCGCGGTTCTTCGAGATGTCCTGGTACATCTGTTCCAGCGCCGCCTGCTGGCTCTGGGCCTCGGTCTGGCGGTTTTCCAGCACGCCGACCTTGACTTGCAGTTCCTTGGCGGTCTCCTGGGTGTCGCGCACCAGCTGGGCGGTCTCGGCGTTCGAGGCGTTGTCCTTCTGCAGCGTGCGGGCGACGTCCTCGCGCAGCTTGTTGAAGCGGGTGTGGGTGGACCAGGTCTGCAGCGCAAGCAGGACGGCCAGCGCGACGATGGCCAGGTTCTGCGGCTTGTTGAACAGCGTGCCCATGCCGGACGGCGCTTCGGGCACGCGCGGCTCGACCGGCACCGGGTAGGTTTCCGGCGGCGCCACCGGGCCGCCCACATTCGGCTTGTCTGGATTATTCGGCAATTCGTTCATGCTTGTGATTGTAACGCGGCAAGCATACGCTCGTCGCCGGAACCGGTGAGTGTCACATCGGTGAAACCCAGTGCCCATGCGGTTTCCGCGATCCTGGCATGGGGTACGATCAGGTGTTGCTGTTGCAATTTCGCCACATTTGATGATGTAACACTGTCGGAATCGAGTTCCCGGGCCCAGCCGGCCAGGCCGCGCAGCGCTTCCGAGCTGGTGATGAGCCAGTCGTTGGGCCGCGCCAGCAAGGCGCGCAGGCTTGCTGCGCGCGCCGCGTCCAGCGGCGGTACGGCGCGCCGGTAGGCGGCCACCGTCTCGACCGCGCAGCCGGCCGCGCGCAGGGCGTCGGGCAAGAGTTCGCGCCCGCCGTCGCCGCGCACCACCAGCACGCGGCGCCCGGCGATGGCTTGCAGGTCGAGCGCCTGCAGCAAGTGTTCGGAATCGCTGCGCGCCGGGTCCAGCGGGCAATGGATGCGGCAGGACGCGTCGTCGACGCCGTGGCGCGCCAGCGCCGCGCGGCTGCCCTCGCCCACGATGGCGGCCGCGACGCCGTCCGGCCAGCGTTCGATGTGGGCAAAGGCGGCATCGACCGCGTTCGGCGAGACGAAGGCGACCAGCGCATACCCGGGCAGCCCGGCCAGCACGCGCGCCAGGGCGGCCTGGTCCTGGACCGGGGCGATCTCCAGCAGCGGCAGGATCACCGGCGTGCGTCCCAGTGCGGCGACGGCGGCCGCCAGGGGTTCGGCCTGCTTGCGTGGGCGGGTGATGACGACCAGCGGCGCAGCGGCACCGGCCGGCACGGCGCCCGCTGCGGCGGCTTCGGCTGCCGCCATGCCCGCCACGGCGGCATCCTGCGCGGCCGCCACCGAAGCGGCAGCCACGGGGGCTGGAACACCCGCGCTGGCGCCTGTCTCAGGCATCGCCGGCGGCATCGGCCTTGCACTCGGCCAGGATGGCGTTCGCATCCTGCTCGACCAGCAGCCGGGCCACCTGCTCGCCCACCGCTTCCGGCAGCGCCGCCGGGCCGCTGGCCTCGGCATAGGCCTGGCGCCGGCCATCCGGGGTGGCGACCATGGCGCGCAGGTGCAGCGTGTCGCCATCGAGGGTGGCGTGGGCCGCCAGCGGGATCTGGCAGCTGGCGCCGAACATTTTGGAAACCTTGCGCTCGGCCATGACGGCGTGGGCGGTGGCTTCGTGGTTCAGCGGCGACAGCAGCGCGGCGAGGTCGACGCCGTCGCTGCGTTCGGCCGCCAGGATCTCGATCGCCATCGCGCCCTGGCCGGCGGCCGGCAGGCTGTCTTCCGGCGACAAATAGGCGCGGATGCGGCGCTCCAGGCCCAGGCGCTTGAGGCCGGCGGCGGCCAGGATGATGGCGGCGTAATCGCCGCGGTCGAGTTTACCCAGGCGGGTGTCGAGGTTGCCGCGCAGCGGCTTGATCACCAGCTGCGGGTAGCGCGCGGCGATCAGGGACTGGCGGCGCAGGCTGCTGGTGCCGACCACGCTGCCGGCCGGCAGGGTCGCCAGGCTGTCGTAGTCGTTCGAGACAAAGGCGTCGCGCGGGTCTTCACGCTCGAGCACGGCGGACAGGCGGAAGCCTTCCGGCAATTCCATCGGCACGTCCTTGAGCGAGTGGACGGCCAGGTCGGCGCGGCCTTCGGCCATCGCGACTTCGAGTTCCTTGACGAACAAGCCCTTGCCGCCGACCTTGGACAGGGTCTTGTCCAGGATCTGGTCGCCGCGCGTCGTCATGCCAAGGATGTCGATCTGACACTGCGGATATAATGCCGCGAGGCGGTCGCGCACGTGCGTGGCCTGCCACATGGCCAGGCGGCTCTCGCGCGATGCGATAATCAGTCGCGCAGGGATCTTCTGCGTCATAGTAGAGTTCAAAACGGATTCTTTCACTGTCGTTGTGCCCGGATCGGCCAGCGCCGGCAGGCGTCTGCTCGAGATCATAAATTTTAGCATGCGCCCCTGGCGCGGACCGAGGCCGACCGCCCGCCGCGCCGCAGTACGAACAACATCGTTGCCCATCCGCTTTTCCCAACAAATCAAACGTGGTCGAAACATGGACAAACCTGCCGCATCAGATCTGCAAGCCCCCCAATCATCCACCGCGCCCGAGGAGGACAAAGACGCGCCGCTGAAGGAAGACATCCGCCTGCTCGGGCGCCTGCTCGGCGACGTGGTGCGCGCCCAGGAAGGCGAAGCCGTCTTCAACGTCGTCGAAACGGTACGCCAGACTGCGGTGCGCTTCCGCCGCTGGGACGACCCGGCCGCCGGCAAGGAGCTGACCGAGCTGCTGAAAACCCTGACGCGCAACCAGACCCTGTCGGTGGTGCGCGCCTTTTCCTACTTCTCGCACCTGGCCAACATCGCCGAGGACCAGCACCACATCCGCCGCCGCCGCGCCCACCTGCTGCGCGGCGCCCAGCCGCACCCGTCGACGGTCGCCTATGCGCTCGGGCGCATCAAGGAGGCCGGCGTCGACAAGGACAGCGTCGAGCGCTTCATGAAGGATGCGCTGATCGCGCCGGTGCTGACCGCCCACCCGACCGAGGTGCAGCGCAAGAGCATCCTGGACGCCGAGCACGACATCGCGCGCCTGCTGGCCGAGCGCGACGGCTTGATGACGCCGAAGGAGGCCAAGCGCAACAGCGAGCTGCTGCAGGCGCGCATCGCCACCCTGTGGCAGACCCGCATGCTGCGCTACGAAAAGCTGACGGTGGCCGACGAGATCGAAAACGCCTTGTCCTACTACCGCCTTACTTTTCTCCGCGAACTGCCGGCCCTGTACGACGACATCGACGACGAGCTGGCCGAGTACTTCGGCACCGAGCGCGCGCAGCTGCTGGACGCGACCTACATGCAGATGGGCAGCTGGATCGGCGGCGACCGCGACGGCAACCCGAACGTCAATGCCGACACCATGGCGCGCGCGCTGGTGCGCCATGCCACCACCGTGTTCGACTTCTACCTGGACGAAGTGCATGCGCTGGGCGCCGAGCTGTCGACCTCGACCCTCCTGGTCCCGGCCAGCCAGCACCTGCAATTGCTGGCCGATGCCTCGCCCGACCATTCGCCGCACCGCAAGGACGAGCCCTACCGGCGCGCCCTGATCGGCATCTACGCGCGCCTGGCCTCGACCGCGCGCGAACTGGGCGCCTCGAACATCCTGCGCAAGGAAGTCGGCCACGCCGATCCCTACCACGACCCGATCGAATTCCACGCCGAGCTGAAGATCGTGGCCGAGTCGCTGGAACAGAACTTCGGCGCCATCCTCGTGAAGCCGCGCCTGCACGGCCTGATGCGGGCGGCGCTGATCTTCGGCTTCCACCTGGCCTCGCTCGACATGCGCCAGACCTCGGACGTGCACGAGCGCGTGCTGGCCGAGCTGTTCAAGCGCGCCGGCGTGCAGGCCGATTACGCGGGCCTCGACGAAGCCGCCAAGGTCGGGCTGCTGCTGGCCGAGCTGGCCCAGCCGCGCCTGCTGTACACGCCCTACGAAAGCTATTCCGACGAGACCCGGTCCGAGCTGGACGTGCTGCGCATGGCGCGCGAAGTCCGCACCCGCTACGGCAGCCGCGCGATCCGCAATTACATCATCTCGCACACCGAGACCGTCTCGGACCTGCTGGAAGTGCTGCTGCTGCAGAAGGAGACCGGCCTGCTGCGCCCTGGCGAGGGGCGCCACGATGTGATGGTGATCCCGCTGTTCGAGACCATCCCCGATTTGCAGCGCGCCGGCGCCATCATGGCCGAGTGGATGGCGATTCCCTTCGTCGCCAAGCTGATCGAGCACCAGGGCATGCTGCAGGAAGTCATGCTGGGCTACTCGGATTCGAACAAGGACGGCGGCATCCTGACCTCGACCTGGGAGCTGTACCAGGCCGAACTGAAGCTGGTGCAGGTGTTCGCGGATGCGAAAGTCAAGCTGCGCCTGTTCCACGGCCGCGGCGGCACCGTGGGCCGCGGCGGCGGTCCGACCTACGACGCGATCCTGGCCCAGCCCTCGGGCACGGTCAACGGCCAGATCCGCCTGACCGAACAGGGCGAGATCATTTCCTCGAAATTCTCGAACCCGGAAATCGGCCGCCGCAACCTCGAGCTGCTGGTCGCGGCCACGCTGGAAGCCGGCCTGATGCCGCACGGGGTGGACGCCGACCAGGTCGCGCAGCTGAAGCGTTTCGAAGCGGTGATGGCCGAGCTGTCGCAGCGCGCCTATAAAGCCTACCGCAACCTGGTGTACGAGACCCCGGGCTTCACCGACTACTTCTTCGCGGCCACGCCGATCGCCGAGATCGCGGAACTGAACCTCGGTTCGCGCCCGGCCTCGCGCAAGTCGACGCGCCGCATCGAAGACCTGCGCGCCATCCCCTGGGGCTTTTCCTGGGGCCAGTGCCGCCTGCTGCTGCCGGGCTGGTTCGGCTTCGGCGCCGCCGTCTCCGGCTGGCTGGCGGACGGCGAACCCGAAGAGCGCCTGGCCCTGCTGCGCGAGATGGCCCGGCACTGGCCCTTCTTCTCGACGCTGCTGTCGAACATGGACATGGTGCTGGCCAAGACCGACCTCGCCATCGCGTCGCGCTATGCGGAACTGGTGGAAGACGTCGAGCTGCGCGAACGCATCTTCGCGCGCATTTCAAGCGAGTACAACGAGACGCTGCGCTGCCTGGAACGGGTGACGGGGAACGACGAACGCCTGGTCGGCAACCCGCTGCTGGCGCGCTCGATCGCGAACCGCTTCGCCTACCTGGACCCGCTGAACCACCTGCAGGTGGAGCTGATCCAGCGGCACCGCGCCTTGTCCGGGGATCCGGAGCAGGTGGATGAGCGGGTGCATCGGGGGATTCATTTGTCGATCAATGGGGTGGCGGCGGGGCTCAGGAATACGGGCTGAATACTGGCTGCTGTCAGCATACCTGCCAGTTAAATAGTACCCGCTGCTTCAAAACGTCGTCCCTGCGAAGGCAGGGACCCAAGTACTGCGTAAGTTATCGGGATGCGTGCAACTTGGCCCCCTGCCTTCGCAGGGGCGACGTACTGGAGCAGCAGGCGACGTGCGGGAGCAGCGGGGCGACGTGCTGCGGATTACTGCAACGCGAAGCGCATTTCTCCCGGCATCTCCACCGGCTCCCTACGCCCTTCCCCACCCGCCAGCACGAACACGCTCACCAGCCTGCGCAACTGCTCCGCCTGCGCCTGCATCTGCGCCGACGCCGCGCTCGCCTCTTCCACCAGCGCCGCATTCTGCTGCGTCGCCGCGTCGATCTCGACCACCGCCTGGTTGATCTGCTCGATGCCCGCATCCTGCTCGCGGTTGGCCGCGCTGATCTCGCCGACGATATCGGTCATGCGGCGCACGCCGGCCACCACCTCGTCCATGGTGGCGCCGGCTTCGAGCACCAGGCGGTTGCCTTCGCCCACGCGCAGCACCGAGTCGTCGATCAGGACCTTGATTTCCTTGGCCGCGGCATTCGCGCGCTGGGCCAGGGTGCGCACTTCGCCGGCCACCACGGCGAAGCCGCGGCCCTGCTCGCCCGCGCGCGCGGCTTCGACCGCCGCGTTCAGGGCCAGGATGTTGGTCTGGAAGGCGATCCCCTCGATCACGCCGATGATGTCGACGATGCGCTGGGCGGCGCCGTCGATCGCGCCCATGGTCTGCACCACCTGGCCCACCACCGCGCCGCCACGCTGGGCGACTTCGGCCGCCGACAGCGCCAGCTGGCTGGCCTGGCGCGTGTTGTCGGCGTTCTGCTTGACGGCCGAGGTCAGCTCTTCCATCGAGGACGCGGTCTCTTCCAGCGCCGCGGCCTGCTCTTCGGTGCGCGAGGACAGGTCGAGGCTGCCGGCGGCGACTTCGCGCGCCGCGGTGGCGATCGAATCCGTCCCGGCGCGCACCTCGCCGACGATGCGGCGCAGGCTGTCGCGCATGGTGGCCAGCGCGCGCTTCAGGCGCCCGGTCTCGGTGGCGTCGTTCGCCAGCACCACGAGGTCCGCGTCCAGGCGGCCGCGCGCGATCTGGTCGGCGAAACCGATGGCCTCATCCAGCTCGCGCCGGATCGAGCGCGACAGCAGCGTGCCGGCGCCCAGCGCCACCAGCGCGGCCAGCAGCGCCACCATGGCGATGCGGCGGCGTACGCGCTCGACGGCGGCGTCGCCCTGGGCGCGCGTGGCCTGGGCCGCATGCTCGATTTTCCCGGTCAGGCCGTCGATGCCGGCTTCCAGCTTGTGGAAGCGCCCCATGAAGGCGGCCTGGGCCTGGCGCCCGGCGGCCGGATCCTGGAGGGCCAGCGCCAGCGTCTGTTCGGCGCTTTGCAGGTAAGCCTCGGCGTCCGGGCGCAGGGCTTCGATCGCGGCGCGGATGTCCGGCGTCGCCTCATGCCTGCCGAGCGCCGCCACCAGCGTGCGCAGCTGGCCGACATGATCGGCACCGTCGCGCCTGGCGGCCGCGCGCTCGCCCTCGCTGGCGTCGGCGCCGGCCAGCAGCGCGGCCAGCACGTCGATGCGCAGCGCGTCGTCGGCCTGGTCGACCGCCATCGCATCCTTCATCAGCACGCTGTCGTCGCCGATCGCGTCCATTTCGGCGTCGAGTTCGCCCACGGCCAGGTAGCCGATGGCGCCGACCAGCACCACGAAGCCGATCGCGGCCAGGTTCGACGCCAGCAGGCGCAGCTTGATACTCAGTTTGCTCATCTCTCTCTCTGCTCTTGTCGATGTTTTATCGCCGCACCGACAGGCCGAAGGCCAGCCCGAGGTCGGGGGTGCGCCGGTTCAGGCCATGCGTCACCGCCACGTCGACCTGGCAATCCTTGTTCAGCGCATACGTCACGCCGGCGTCGGCCAGCAGCTGGATGCCGCCGTGGGCGGCGCGCGCGACCTGCGGTGCGGCCAGTTCCACGAAACCATGGGCATGCTCGCCGAAGTCCTTGCCGAGGTTGGCGGCCAGGACGCCGTAGCCGTAGCGCTGGCCATTGTCGTCGCTGTCGCTGCCGACGCCCGGCATGAGGCCGAGCGCGTAGCCGTCCGCCAGTTCCCATTCGGCCGACAGGCGCAGCGAGGGACGCAGGCCATGCCCGCGCAGCGCCTCGCTGCCACTGGGCAGCGCCGCGTGCAGCAGGACGCCCAGCGAGGGCCGCGTGCCCCGCGCGTCGGCCAGGTGCCATTTGAAGCCGACTTCGGTATCGGCCCAGCCGGCCGTGGTCACGGGCGCGGCGCCGGGCGTGTTGTCGTGGATGATGCTGCGGCCATCGGTCTCGATACGCAGCTCGCTCGACTCGCCCAGGCCGATGCGCAGCAGGGTCGGCGTGCTCAGGGTGCGGCTGTGTTCGTCGTCGCTGCGCAGGCGTTCCCACTGAACACTGGTTTCAAGCTGGACGCGGCCCTTGCCGACCACCTGGCTGGATTCGGCGACGCCGGGGCGGTCGGTGGTGATGGTGTCGTCATCGGCGGCATGGGCGTTGGCGATGGCGAAGCTGCACAGGGCAGCCAGCAAGATGCGGGTTGGGCGCTGGGACATGTTCGGTTGACACTGGATAATAAAGTGAGAGTATCCAAGAGTCGGCGCCCCGATGCCAGTCTTGACGGTTTTTCCGTGCGGAAATTATATTCGTGTGCTAAACAATTGTCGGCACGAGACAACGATTGTCAATTTTTTGTTGAGAAATTTTACAGTATCAATGATGCTCGTCCGCCATGCCCGGGTAGGCGTCGATCATCCCGATGAGCTCCCGGGCTTGCGCGGCGTAATGCTGGTAGCGCTCGTAATGCTGGCTGGTCGCGAACATCTGCTTCAGGATGCGCTTGCCCCTGGGGGCGGTCAGCAGGCGGAAATGCGCGGCCGGGCTGTCTTCTTCCAGGGTCTCGTCGCGGTAATCGCGCAGCTTGCGCTGGCGTGTCGACCATCCGCCTTCCGAGGTCTGCACCTGGGACAACTGGCTCTGGTAGAGGTTCAGGATGCCGCTCAAGAGTTCCGGGTCTTCGATATTCGTGAGTTTGCCGCTCATCATGAAGCCGTCGAAACGGCTCTTGTTCGGGATCAGGAAGCGGTTCGCATCCATGAACAGGTAGGCCGCCTCGAAGGTCTTCTCGTCCGGCATCTTGCCCGGCTCGAGGGCGGTCAGGTAGCGGAAATTGGCGTCGAAGCTCTTGTAGTCGCGGATCAAGCCGTCGATGTCGCGGATGTCGCTCTGCAGGTCATGCTTCAGCCCGGCCAGGAAGGTGCGCACCTCGTGCTGCTGGTGCCGGTGCTCGCTCCAGCCGTGCAGCCAGATCGACAGCAGCACGGCGAACAGGATGGTGGCGAACTCGATGGCGATCTCGCGCAGCTTGTGGCCGAGGCCGTGCTCCTTCGAGGTCATCAGGCGGATCACCTGCTTGCCGTGCTTTGCGATTTCCTGCTCTGCCATGCTGTGCCCGCCGCGACGTGTTCAGTTATCAATAGCCTAACACGTGGTTTTACAACAAGGCAACAAAAACGGGGCCGCTGCCGGCCCCGTTTTCATGTGAATGCCGACACCGGCTCAGCGCGACGTCGTGCGCTCGTCCATCCCGGTCCCGCCATCCTCCTTGATGGCCTTGCGCACCTTGGCCACCTGCGATGCGCTGACCTCGCTCGCATGGTTGCCCCAGCCGTTGCGGACAAAAGTGACCACTTGCGCGGTTTCCTCGTCCGACAGGCGCCAGCCGAAGCCCGGCATCGCCAGGTCGGACGGCCGCACCTTGGTCGACGGCAGGCGGCTGCCGGCCAGCACCAGGCGGATCAGGGACGTCGGGTCATCCGCCAGCACCGTCGGGTTGTTCGGCAGCGCCGGGAAGGTGATGCGGTTCGAGTGGCCGTCGCTGCGGTGGCAGGCGTTGCAGTTGTCGAGGTAGAGCTGGGCCGCGCGGTTGTCGCGGTCCTGGCCCGAATTCAGCAACTGCGTGGTGCGCGGGTCCGGACTGAAGCTGGACTTGCCGGCGCCGGTGGCCGGCAGCGACTTCAGGTAGGTCGCGATCGCGAGCAGGTCGTTATCCGTCATGAACTGCATGCTGTGCGCGACCACGTCGTTCATCGGTGCGCCGACCACGGCGGTGGCGCCGTTGCGGCCGGTGCGCAGCGTGTCCATGATGTCCTTCTCGGTCCAGACGCCGAGGCCATCGACCTTGTCGCCGCGCAGGTTCACGGCGCGCCAGCCGTCGATCAGCGGGCCGCCGGCCAGGAATTCCTTGCCGCTTTCGTCGAGGGCGCGCTCCTGCATGGTGACGGCGCGCGGCGTGTGGCAGGTGCCGCAGTGGCCCGGCCCCTGCACCAGGTAGGCGCCGCGGGCCAGCGCCGCGCTCTGGTACTTGTCCAGGCGCAGCGGTTCCATGTCGGGCGGCGCGAAGGTCTTGCGCCAGATCGCCACCGGCCAGCGGATCGACAGCGGCCAGCTGATGTCGTTCTTGCGGTTGGCGGCGTTCACCGGCTGCACCCCGTGCATCATGTAGGCGTACAGGGCGCGGATGTCCTGGTCGCTCATCTTGGCATACGAGGGGTAAGGCATGGCCGGGTACAGCGAAACGCCGTCCTGGCGGATGCCGTGGCGGATCGCACGGTCGAACTCGTCCAGCGTGTAGTTGCCGATGCCGGCCTGCTTGTCGGGCGTGATGTTCGAGCTGTACATGTTGCCGATCGGCGAATGCACCGGCCGGCCGCCGGCGAAGGGCTTGCCGCCCGGCGTCGTGTGGCAGGCGATGCAGTCGGAGGCGGCGGCCACGTAGGCGCCGGCCTGGATCAGCTGCGGCTGGTTCAGGTTGACGCTGGTCTCCCCGCTTGCGCCATCGATCTTGCGGGTCGTGCTCGGGCTCAGGGCATAGGCCAGGACCGCGATGAACACGATGAGGATCAAGGCCAGGACCGTGATCAAGGTCTTTTTCGTCGTTCTCGTCATTGTCATGTCCTCATGCCTGTACCAGCGGGCCCGGATTCTGCAGGTACTGCTCGCGGATCGCCTTGGCGCACCAGTAGGCCAGCGCGCACACCATGCCGGTCGGGTTGTAGCCGTTGTTCTGCGGGAAGGCGTTGGCGCCCGGGGCGAACACATTGGCCACGTCCCACGATTGCAGGTAGCGGTTCAGGGCCGAGGTACTCGGGTCCTTGCCCATGATCGCGCCGCCGCAGGTGTGGGTCGACTGGTACTGGGTGATGTCGTAGTGCTGGCCGTCCTTCTTGGCGTCGCCCTTGGTGGCCAGCGGGTTCAGGTGCTTGGCCATCTCCAGCGCCTGGCCGACCAGGAATTGCGAACCCTTGATCTCGTTGTCGTGCCAGTCGAAGGTCATGCGCAGCAGCGGCCGTCCGAAGGCGTCCTTGTAGGTCGGGTCCAGGCTCAGGTAGGCATCCTCGTAGGACATGCAGGAGCCCTGCACTTCGTAGTAGAAGGAGTGGCGCAGCGCATGCTTGACGCCCTGCTTCCAGGCCGTGCCCCAGTTCGGCACGCCCGGCGCGGTCGAGATGCCGCGCACCGGACCGGTGCCCGGCTGGCGCGCCCACACGATGCCGCCGCCGACGAAGCCGGTCCTGGTCGGGTCGTTGCGGTTGCCGTTGAGGTCGTCGATCGTGGTGCCGCCGCCGCCGATGCCGATGAACTGGTTGGCCTGCACGCTATCGTCGAAGTACAGGTTGACGCGGTTCAGGTTCTGGTACGAGTAGTTGCGGCCGATGGTGCCGGTCTTGCTGACCGGGTCGTACGGCGTGCCGATGCCCGAGTACAGCATCAGGTGCACGTTGTACAAGGAAAAGGCGCACAGCAGCACCAGGTCGCAGGGCTGCTCGGTCTCGCGGCCCTGGGCGTCCAGGTAGGTGACGCCGGTCGCCATCTTCTTGTCGGCGGCCAGGTTCACCTTCAGCACCTGCGAGTGGGTGCGCATCTCGAAATTCTTGCGCCCGCGCACCACGGGCCAGATGTTGACGTTGGGGCTGGCCTTGGAATAGTTCAGGCAGCCGTAGTCGGAACAGAAGCCGCAGAAGTTGCAGGGCCCCATCTGGCAGCCGTAGGGATTGATGTAGGCGCTTGATGCGTTCGAGGCCGGGATCGGATACGGGTGCCAGCCCATCTCGCGCGCCGCCTTGTAGAACATTTCGGCGCCCAGGTAGTTCGGGTTCGGCCCGAGCGGGAATTCGCGCGTGCGCGAGCCTTCGAAGGGATTGCCGCCCTCGACGGCCTGGCCGTTGATGATGCCGGCCTTGCCCGAGGTGCCGCACACGTATTCGACGTGGTCGAAGTGCGGCTCCAGGTCTTCGTAGGTGAGCGGGAAGTCCTGGATCGTCATGCCGGCCGGGATGATCTTCTTGCCGTAGCGCTGTTCCATGTTGGAGCGCACGGTGAAGTCTTCCGGCAGCGCGCGGAAGTGGCAGCCCGACCAGTGGCTGCCGGCGCCGCCGACGCCGGTGCCCGGCTTGAACGAGCCGATCTGGCGATACGGCAGGGCCACGTCGTTGACGCCGTGGCGCACGGTGACGGTTTCCTGGGACAGCGCCTGCAGGTAGCGCCGGTGTACCGAGCCTTCGAGTTCGTCGATCACGCGCGGGTAGGCGAAATCGGGGACGGTATCGCGGTCCGGGCCGCGTTCGATGCAGACCACGTGCAGGCCCTGGTCGGTCAGTTCTTTCGCCAGGATCGCCCCGGTCCAGCCGGCCCCCACGATCACGGCGTCGACTTTGTTTTTCAAGATTGCCATCTATTGTTGTCCTTGTTATGTCTCAACCGCGTCTGCCGGCCAGGTCCACCGGTCCGATCGGATACGGCCGGTCGCGCACCGTGACCCAGTCCAGGTAGTCGCCGCGCATGCCGGGGTAGCCGATCGCCTTCCATGCGGCCATGTCCTTGTTGCCGCCATGGCCAGGGTCCGAAAAGTAGCCATTGCGGGTCTCGGACAGCAGGTTGGCGAAGAAGATCTTGCCGCCGATGTTGGGAAGCTGGAGCTTGCTCTTCTCGAGGGCGCTCAGCAGCTCTTCCTGCTGCTTGTGCTCGAGGTCCGCAAACTTCTTGCCGCCCAGGTTCTGGACGCAATGGTTGTCGAGGTCCTTGATGCCCACGCGCAGGATGTCGCGCAGCGGCAGCCGGCCCTGGTAGCCGAACTCCGGCGGCGCGTCCTGCCACGGCCCCTGCAGGTACCAGATGCTGCCGGCCGCGTACGGCGTCTTCATGTGGCGGTCGATGAACTCGGGCACGCCCACCTCGATGGCACCCGGCCCGACCTCGTCGTGCGGGATCAGGCGGTCGACGGCGGCGTTCAGGAAACGCCATTCATCGGCATTGAAGTAGCTGGGGGTGTAGGGATTCGGCTTGCCTTCGGGCGGGGTGGTGGCGGCGGCGTCGGCATTCTGCAGGGTACCGTGGAGGGCACCGGCCGCGCCGGCCGCCATCGGCACGAACATCAGGCTTTTCAGCAGTGTCCGGCGCGAGCCGGGTGGTTTTTCTTCGGACATGGGGGCTCTTTCATCGGCACAGGAAAGTTAAGGCATGCTTAATATGCACGAAGGGTCGTAAATAGAGGCGCAGGATACGACCCGACAACAATTGTTGTGGACGAAAAAAAGGCGAGACCTTGCGGCCTCGCCTTTTTGCTCCCTGCCCTGCGCGCTTGTCAGTGCTTCGTATCGCCCTGGTCGGCGCTCAAGCCGCCATCCTTCTCCAGCGCGCGGCGCACCTTGGCCACTTCCGACGCCGTGGCGGCCGGGGCCGCGTTGCCCCAGCTACTCCGCACGAAAGTCACCAGCTGCGCGGTCTCGTCATCCGACAGGCGCCATGCGAAGCCCGGCATCGCCAGGTCCGACGGACGCTCTTGCGTCGACGGCAGGCGCGAACCGGCCAGCACCAGGCGGATCAGCGAGGCCGGGTCGTCGGCCAGCACCGTCGGGTTGCCCGGCAGCGCCGGGAAGGTGATGGCGTTCGACTTGCCGTCGGTGCGGTGGCAGGCGGCGCAGTTGTCCAGGTAGAGCTGGGCGCCGCGCGTTTCATCATGGCCGGCACGCAGGGCTTTCGCCGTGTCGTCGCTGGCGGTAAACGTCGCCTTGCCCGCGCCGGTGGCCGGCAGCGTCTTCAGGTAGGCCGCGATGGCGTGCAGGTCGGTGTCGGTCATGTGCTGCATGCTGTGCGCGACCACGTCGTTCATCGGACCGCCAACCACCGCGGTGGTCTTGTTGCGGCCGGTCTTCAGCGTGTCGACGATGTCCTGCTCGCTCCAGGCACCCAGGCCGTCGGCCTTGTCGCCGCGGAGGTTGGCCGCCAGCCAGCCGTCGATCAGCGGACCGCCGGCCAGGAATGCCTTGCCGGATTCGTCCAGTGCGCTTTCCTGCATGGTCACCGAACGCGGGGTGTGGCAGCTGCCGCAGTGGCCCGCGCCCTGCACCAGGTAGGCGCCGCGCGCGATCTGCTGGCTCTGGTATTTATCCAGCTGCAGCGGCGCCATGTCGGCGGGGGCGAAGGTCTTGCGCCAGATGCCCATCGGCCAGCGGATCGACAGCGGCCAGGGGATGTCGTTGCCGTGGTTGGCGGCCTCATTTGCTGTATTAACCGGGGCCACGCCCTTCATGAAGTAAGCGTACAGGGCGCGCACGTCCTGGTCGCTCATCTTGGCGTACGACGGGTACGGCATGGCCGGGTACAGCGAGCTGCCGTCCTGGCGGATGCCGTGGCGGACCGCGCGGTCGAACTCGTTCAGGCTGTAGTTGCCGATGCCGGTCGCCTGGTCGGGCGTGATGTTGGTCGAGTACATGTTACCGATCGGCGAGGCGATCGCGCGGCCGCCGGCGAACTCTTTGCCGCCCGGCGCCGTGTGGCAGGCGATACAGTCGGACGCCACCGCCACGTAGCGGCCGGCATCGATCAGCGCCTGGTCGGGCGCGCCGCCGGTGGCGGCGATGGCGCGCGTTTCGCTCGGGCTCGAGGCGTAGGCCCAGGCCCCCGCGACCACCACCACGGCGGCGGCGACGAGCGCCACCAGGCCCTTCTTCTTGGAACGCATTGTCATTCTTGTTCTGTCCTTGTGTTACGCCTGCACCAGCGGGCCCGGATTCTTGAGGTACTGCTCGCGGATCGCCTTGGCGCACCAGTAGGCCAGGCCGCCGACCAGGCCGGTCGGGTTGTAGCCGTTGTTCTGCGGGAAGGCGTTGGCGCCCGGCGCGAACACGTTCGACACGTCCCACGATTGCAGGTACTTGTTCAGGGCCGAGGTCTTGGGGTCCTTGCCCATGATGGCGCCGCCGCAGGTGTGGGTCGACTGGTATTGGGTGATGTTGTAGTGCGTGCCGTCCTTCTTGGCATCGCCCTTCATCGCCAGCGGGTTCAGGACCTTGCTCATCGTCTGCGCCTTGTCGACCAGGTACTGGGACGCCTTGATTTCGTTGTCGTGCCAGTCGAAGGTCATGCGCAGCAGCGGCCGGCCGAACGCATCCTTGTAGTTCGGATCCAGGCTCAGGTAGGCATCGTCGTAAGACATGCACGAACCCTGCACCTCGTAGTAGAACGAGTGGCGGAAGGCTTCCTTGACGCCCTTCTTCCAGCCGCTGCCCCAGTTCGGCACGCCCGGCGCGGTCGAGATGCCGCGCACCGGACCGGAACCCGGCTGGCGCGCCCACACGATGCCGCCGCCGATGAAGCCGGACTTGGTCGGGTCGTTCTGCTTGCCGTTCAGGTCATCGAAGGTCGCGCCGGCGCCGCCGATGCCGATGAAGGGATTCGCCTGCACGCTCTCGTCGAAGAACAGCTGGACGCGGTTCAGGTTCTGGTACGAGTAGTTCTTGCCGATGGTGCCGGTTTTCGTGACCGGGTCGTACGGGGTGCCGATCTCGGACACCAGCATCAGGTGCACGTTCATGTACGAGAACGCGCACAGCAGGACGATGTCGGCCGGCTGTTCGCATTCGCGGCCCTGGGCGTCCAGGTAGGTCACGCCGGTCGCCTTCTTCTTGTCGGCGTCCAGGTTCACCTTCAGCACCTGGGCGTGGGTACGCATCTCGAAGTTCTTGCGGCCGCGCACGACCGGCCAGATGTTGGCGTTCGGGCTGGCTTTCGAGTAGTTCAGGCAGCCGTAGTCCGAGCAGAAGCCGCAGGCGTTGCACGGGCCCATCTGGCAGCCGTAGGGATTGATGTAGGCACTCGATGCGTTCGAGGCCGGGATCGGGTAGGCGTGGTAGCCCATTTCCTTGGCGGCCTTGTAAAACCACTCGGCGCCCAGGTAGTTCGGGTTCGGACCCAGCGGGTAGTCGCGCTTGCGCGCGCCTTCGAAGGGGTTGCCGCCCTCGATGAGGGTGCCGTTGATGTTGCCGGCCTTGCCCGAGGTACCGCACACGTATTCGAAGTGGTCCAGGCTCTCTTCCAGCTCGTCGTAGCTGATCGGGAAATCCTGGATCGTCATGTTGGCCGGAATGAACTTCTTGCCGAAGCGCTGTTCCAGGCTGCTGCGTGCGGTGAAATCTTCCGGCAGCGGACGGAAGTGCGCGCCCGACCAGTGGCTGCCGGCGCCGCCGACGCCGGTGCCCGGCTTGAACGAACCCATCTGGCGGTACGGGACCGCGGTGCCGTTCATGTCGTGGCGGACGGTTACGGTTTCCTGCGACAGCGCCTGCAGGTACTTGCGGTGCACCGAGCCTTCGAGCTCGTCGACCACGCGCGGATACGCGAAGTCGGGCACGGTGTCGCGGTCCGGGCCGCGCTCGAGGCAGACCACGGTCAAGCCCTGGTCGGTGAGTTCTTTTGCCAGGATCGCGCCGGTCCAGCCGGCACCGACGATCACGGCGTCTACTTTGCTTTTTACGATTGCCATTCTTAGTTCCTACGTCCTGCCAGGTCCACCGGTCCGATCGGATACGGTTTGTCGCGCACCTCGACCCAGTCGAGGTAGTCGGCGCGCATGCCGGGGTAACCGATCATCTTCCATGCGCCCATGCCCTTGTTGCCGCCGTGGATGGGGTCGGCGAAGTAGCCGTTGCGGGTCTCGGCCAGCAGGTTGGCGAAGAAGATCTTCGCGGAGATGTCCTCGAACTTCAGCTTGCCGCCTTCGGCGTCCTTGAGCAGCGCTTCCTGCTGCTTGTGGTCCAGGTCGGCGAATTTGCTGCCGTTGAAATTCGCTGCGCAATGCTTGTCGAAAGCTTTGATGCCGACGCGCAGGATGTCCTTCAGCGGCAGCTTGCCCTGGTAGCCGAACTCGGGCGCGGCTTCCATGAAGGGGCCCTGCATGTACCAGATGCTGCCGGCCGCATACGGGGTCTGCATGTGGCGGTCGAGGAACTCGGCCACGCCCAGCTCGACCGCGCCCGGACCGTGTTCGTCGTGCGGGATCAGGCGGTCGATGGCGGCGTTCACGAAACGCCATTCGTCCGGCGTGAAGTATTTCGGGGAATACGGGTCGGGCTTGCCTTCCGGCGCCGCGCTGGCGGCTGCGCCGGCGGTGTTGAGGCCGCCATGGAGGGCACCGGCCGCACCTGCCGCCATCGGCACGAAGACCAGGCTCTTGATCAGCCGGCGGCGCGACGCAGATTTTTGATCGTCAGACATTTGATGCTTTATGACAAGGAAAGGGCGGAATTTTAATATCCACACGTGTATGTAAGCAAAGCAAAATACAAACGTGAAACAATTCTCCTTTGCAATTTTGGTACAAATACGCAGAACTACGTATTGCACGATTCTCTCCAATTCTCACATCGAGCTTGGAAACAGGCAAAAAAAATCCCCGGACAGTCCGTCCGGGGATTTTTGGTGAGAATTTTCGCTGCCGCTGCGCTTACTGGTTCTGCAGGAAGGTCTTCAGCTTGTCCGAGCGCGACGGCTGGCGCAGCTTGCTCATCGCCTTGGCTTCGATCTGGCGGATACGCTCGCGGGTCACGTCGAACTGCTTGCCGACCTCTTCCAGCGTATGGTCGTTCGACATCTCGACGCCGTAGCGCATGCGCAGCACCTTGGCTTCGCGCGGGGTCAGGGAGTCCAGCACTTCCTTGATCACGCCGCGCATCGAGGCGTGCATCGCGGCTTCCAGCGGCGCCAGGGTCGCGTTGTCCTCGATGAAGTCGCCCAGCTGCGAATCGCCGTCCTCGCCCATCGGGGTTTCCATCGAAATCGGCTCTTTCGCGATCTTCATGATCTCGCGCACCTTCGATTCCGGCATCTCCATCTTGGCGGCCAGGGTCGCCATGTCCGGCTCGGTGCCGGTTTCCTGCATGATCTGGCGCGAGATGCGGTTCATCTTGTTGATGGTCTCGATCATGTGCACCGGCACGCGGATGGTACGGGCCATGTCCGCGATCGAGCGCGTGATCGCCTGGCGGATCCACCAGGTCGCGTAGGTCGAGAACTTGTAGCCGCGGCGGTACTCGAACTTGTCCACCGCCTTCAGCAGGCCGATATTGCCTTCCTGGATCAGGTCGAGGAATTGCAGGCCGCGGTTGATGTACTTCTTCGCGATCGAGATCACCAGGCGGAGGTTGGCGACGGTCATTTCGCGCTTCGCGGTACGCGCGCGCTTTTCGCCAGCAGCCATCTGCTTGTTGATCTTGCGCAGGTCGGCCAGCGGCAGCGCGACGCGTGCCTGCAGGTCGATCATGCGGCGCTGCAGTTCCATGATGGCCGGCGCGTTACGCGACAGCACGGCGCTGTACGGGTAGGCGCAATCGACTTCGCGCTGCACCCATTCCAGGTCCGTCTCGTTGCCCGGGAAGACCTTGATGAAGTGGGCGCGCGGCATGCCGCAGCGGTTCACGCAGATGTCCAGCACGGCGCGCTCGATCGAACGCACTTCGTCCATCTGGCCGCGCAGGGTGTCGCACAGCTTTTCCACGATCTTCGCGGTGAAGCGGATGCCCAGCAGCTCGGTCGTGATCACGTCCTGGGCCGCCAGGTACTGCAGCGAACCGTAGCCGTGGGTCTTGAACGCGTTGCCCATCTTGTCGAAGTTCTTTTCGATGACGGCGAACTTTTCCAGCGCGCTCTTCCTGAGCTGGGCCAGCTGCTCGGCCGAATAGCCGGCGGCGGCGCTGCCGGCGGTGCCGCCTTCTTCTTCCTCTTCGTCCTCGACCTCTTCCTCGTCCTCGTCATCGTCCGACGAAGCCGATGCGGCCGGGGCCGGCGCCGACGCGCCATCATTCAGGTCGACGAAACCGTCCACCACGTCGTCGATCTTCAGCTCGTCGCTGGCGATCTTGTGCGACAGGGCGATGATTTCCGAGATCGTCACCGGGCAGGCCGAGATCGCCTGCACCATGTCCTTCAGGCCTTCCTCGATGCGCTTGGCGATCGCGATCTCGCCTTCGCGCGTCAGCAGCGACACCGCGCCCATTTCACGCATGTACATGCGGACCGGGTCGGTGGTGCGGCCGAAGTCGGAGTCGACGGTCGACAGCGCGGTCGCGGCGGCGGCCTCGACTTCGTCTTCGGAGGTCGGGGTCACGACCGCGTCCGACAGCAGCATCATTTCCGCTTCCGGGGCGCGCTCGTAGACGGCGATGCCCATGTCGTTGAAGGTCGCGATGATGCCTTCGATCGCTTCCGGATCGATGATGTTTTCCGGCAACTGGTCGTTGATCTCCGCATGGGTCAGGTAGCCGCGCTCCTTGCCCATGTTGATCAGGTTCTTGAACTGGGTACGGCGCTTTTCCAGCTCCTCGGTCGAGAAACCTTCCTCGCCGCCCAGCATGGCGGCGCCCTTGGCCTTGCGCTCGCGCAGCTTCGAGGCGGCCTTCAGTTCGGCGCGCTCGACCGCGTTCAGCGCGGCGATCTCGTCGTTTTCCGGCGTGAACTCGCTCGGCTTGCGGCCGCGGCGGCCCGGCACCTTCACGCCCGGCAGCGTGTAGCCGGAAGTGTCGATCGCGGCCAGCGTGGCGGCGTCGGTGGTGGTGCTGACGCTGCCGGTCGGCGTGGCCGGGACTGCGGCGCCCGGTTCGACGCGGCGCGGTGCGGTGCGGGTGCGCACGACGCGCGCCACCGGCTGGGCCGGCTCCACCGGTGCGGGCGCGACGACAGGCGCCGCTGCGACCGCTTCCGGCGCCGGGGCGTCGGCGGGCTTCAGCGCGGCCAGCTTGGAGACGCGTTTGCGCACGATGACCGGCGGCGCGGCGGGCGCGCTCGGGGTCGGCAGCGGATCGGAGGCGTCGGCGGCCACGGCGGCGTGCGGCATCACGATCTGGGTGACGGCGGGCGCGGCGGTTTCGACTGCGGGTGCGGGTGCGGGTTCGACTGCGGCTGCGGCTTCAACTGCCGGGGCTGCCTGGACGGCGGCGGCGGGCGCAGCGGCGATCGGGTCCACGGCCGGCTCGGCCGGCAGGCTCGATGCGCTGGCGGCCACGGCGGACACGTCGGCATCCGCGACGATGGCCTCGGCGGCTGCGACGCCTGCCGCTGCCGCCTGGTCGAATTGCTCAGGCTGCAGTTGCGCCACTTGCGCCTCTTCACCCGCCAGGCCGGCCTGGACCGCCTTCAGCGACGCCAGGCGCGAACGCGTTTTAACCACCGTCACCTTGGCCGCCGGTGCGCCGGCCGCCGCTTCCGTTTCGAGGAAGTAGGAGGTCGCGGTTTTCGGCACCGACAGCTGTGCCGCGCTTTTCGCCGGCGCTTTCTTCGCTGTCAGTGTCAAGGTCTTGGCGGTGTTTTTCATGTAACTATTCTCCAGTCGAGGCGAGATGCGCGCCTGCGAAGTCAATAATCCACCGGGCTCGCTGGGCAAGCCTTGGGAAGGGATAACGGGATGGCCCTAGCTAAGGGCGAGCGGGCCGGAAATCAAGCTCACCGTGACGTAACATCCGCCGGACGGATCGTTCGGCAGCCAGAACGGGCGGCGCCGGACACGATCGGGGGGCGGTATCGGTACGAGATGGGGTCGAAATCGCGGTTTAACATGTCAGAACGAAAAAAAGCCCGTCGTACGACGGGCTTGAAATCTATTTTTCCAGAGGAGAAATAGAGGAGACAGCGGCATTATGCATCAGGGAAATATTTATTGATAATTGCATTATCCAATAAGGGATATAAACAATTCAAATATCGTCCCGTGCCCTGCCCTTCGCCCCCTGGCCAGTCTGCGTCGGCGCAAGCCCGACGCAAGGAAAGGGGCGGATCATACACGATTTCCCGGCCCAGTGCCCGCCGGCCCGGCTTGAAATGAAGGTCATTTCCAACCGAAAACGATTCGTCACACGGCTGAGCGGCACATCGAACGCGCCGGCCATGCTATCCTTCCGCTTCTTGTTCTTACCATGAAGTCAATGAATACGATGAGTTCTGTCGCCGCGTCCACCGAGGCCCCTGATTCCGCCGCTTCCGGCACGCCTGTCGAGACCGGCGCACCCGCCGCGACCGGCACGCCTTCCGAGTCCACCGAGGCGAGCACGCCCGCCGCGGCAAGCCCCGAGGCAGAGGCTGCCGATGCTGCACCGGCCACCGATGCACCGGCCGCCGCAACACCGGCTGCCGGTTCCGATGTCCAGTCGCCGCGCGCCCTGCTGAAGCAATTGCAGGAACAATTCCCGGCCTTCCGCAACTGCCTGCCGCTCGCCATCGGCATCGACAAGCAGGTGCTGGCACGCCTGCCGGGCCTGAACCGCAAGGTCATGCGCGCCGCGCTGGGCATCCACACCGGCTCGATGCGCTACCTGCGCGCGATGGAAAAGGCCACCGTGCGCTACGACCTCGACGGCAATGCCGGCGCCGAAGTCACCGACACCCACCGCCAGCACGCCAAGGAACAATTGCAGGAACGCTTCAAAAAGGAAGCCGAGCGCAAGAAAGCCGAACGCGAAGCGGCCGCCAAGGACGAAGCCGACCGCAAGCGCCAGGAAAAACTGACGCAGCTGGCCTCGAAGTTCTCGCGCCGTTGATGAGCGCGGCGCCGGACGACGCCCTGCCGCCCTATCGCGGACTCGACCTGGCCGGTGTGCGCCTGGTGCGCACGCCGCAGGACGCCGAGGCGGCGCTGGCCGCCCTCCTCCACGTGGATACGGTCGGCTTCGACACCGAGTCCAAGCCGACCTTCCAGAAAGGCGAAGTCTCGACCGGCCCGCACCTGGTGCAGCTGGCGACGGACACGCACGCGTATCTGTTCCAGCTGCCGGTCAAGCTGGCCGGCGACCTGCCTGCGCTCGAGCCCATCCTCGCCGTGCTGCGCGCGGTGCTGGAGTCGGAAGCCGTGCTGAAGGTCGGCTTCGGCCTGGGCGACGACCTGCGCCGCCTGCGTGCCAAGCTCGGCATCGACGCGCACAACGTGCTCGACCTGGCCATGGCCCTGCGCCGCGGCGAGCGCAACGCCTGGGGCGCCAAGACCGCGGTCGAGCGCTTCTTCGGCCAGCGCCTGCAGAAGTCGCGCAAGATCACCACCACCAACTGGGCCCTGCCGCGCCTGAGCGACAAGCAGATGCTGTACGCGGCCGACGACGCCCACGTGGCGCTGCGCATCTACCGCCACTGGCGCGCCAATCCGCCGCCGCCCTTGCCGCCGAGGCCGCCGAAGCCGCCACGCGCGCCCAGGCCACCCGCCCCTTCAGCCGCACCTTCAGCCGCACCTTCAGCCGCACCTGCACCTGCACCGGCACCTGCACCCGCCTCTGCGCCGGATGCCGAGCCGTGATCGTCGGTCGCCTCTAGCCGCCCGTCTTATAATGGCCGGATGAATTTGTTCCGCCTGCTCGTCGCGCTTCTCTTCCCTCTTGTATTGCAAGCCTGTTCCTCGTCGGACCAGCCGCCCGACGGCGCCGCCCTGTTCAAGACCTGCGCCTCCTGCCACCAGGTCGGCGCCAATGCCCGCGCCGGCTTCGGCCCCGAGCTGAACGGCCTGTTCGGGCGCCGCGCCGGCACTACGCCCGACTATGCGTATTCGACCGCCATGAAGCAGTCCGGCATCGTCTGGGACGAGCGCACCCTGTCGGCCTTCCTGCAGGACCCGGAAAAAGTCGTACCCGGCACGAAGATGCGCTTCTGGGGCATGGGGGACGAACGCGAGCGCAAGGCCCTGCTCGGCTACCTGCGCAGCTTCCAGGACGCGCACTGACAAATTTGCAACATCCGCGTGGCAACGCGGTATGATGGCGGCTCGTCCATTACGGGATTCGCCATGCGAGGCTTGTCGTGTTTCGTGCTTGCGCTGTCGTCCGCAGTCTTGCCCACCTCGGCCTTGGCCCAGCCGGCGGCGCAGGCCGTGCCCGACACCCAGGCCCAGCGCCTGCTCGCCTGCACGGCCTGCCACGGCAGCCCCACCACGCCACCCGCACGCGACAGCCGCCAGTACTTCCCGCGCATCGCCGGCAAGCCGGCCGGCTATCTGCATAACCAGCTGATCAATTTCCGCGAAGGCCGGCGCCAGTACCCACAGATGACCTGGATGGTCGAACACCTGTCGGACGACTACCTGCGCGAGATCGCCGAATATTTCTCCACCCAGCACATCGCCGCGCCTGTGCTGGACCGCGCCGGCCTGCCGGCCGCCCAGCTGGCGCGCGGCCAGATGCTGGTCACCCGCGGCGACACCACCCTGGGAGTACCGGCCTGCATCGCCTGCCACGGCGCGCGCCTGACCGGCGCCCTGCCCGCCATTCCCGGCCTGGCCGGCCTGCCGCGCGACTACATCAACGCCCAGTTCGGCGCCTGGCGCAACGGCACGCGCCGCGCCCACGCGCCCGACTGCATGGCGACGATCGCGGCGCGCCTGTCGCTGGCCGACGTGGCCGCCATCTCCGCCTGGCTGGCGAGCGAGCCGCAGCCGGCGGACCCGAGCCCGGCGCAGGCGCCCGCGCGGCCGCTGCCGCTGGCCTGCGGCAGCGCACCGGCGCCGCGGCCATGAAGCGCCGCATCCTGCTCGCCGTGCCGGCGCTGGTCCTGGCCGCCATCGCCTGGATCGTGTTCGCCTGGCCACGCGCGCAATTCGTGCCGGCGCGTTCGCCGCAGGCCTGGGCCGCGACGCCCGAGAACGTCGCGCGCGGCGCCTACCTCGCGCGCGCCGGCGACTGCATCGCCTGCCACACGGCGCGTGGCGGCGCGGCCTATGCGGGCGGGCGCGCCATCGACACGCCTTTCGGCAAGCTGTACGGCCCCAACCTGACGCCGGACGCCGCCACGGGCCTGGGCAACTGGAGCGCCGACGACTTCTGGCAGGCCCTGCACAACGGCATCGGGCGCGACGACCGCCTGCTGTATCCCGCCTTTCCCTACACGCACTACACGAAGGTCACGCGCGACGACGCCGACGCCCTGTATGCCTGGCTGCGCACCCTGGCGCCGGTACGCCAGGAAAATCGCCCGCACGAACTACGCTTCCCCTACGACAGCCAGCTGGCCCTGGCCGGCTGGCGCCTGCTGTACTTCCGGCCCGGCGTGCAGGCGATCGATGCATCGAAGCCGGCGGAATGGAACCGCGGCGCCTACCTGGTCGAGGGCCTGGGTCACTGCAGCGCCTGCCACAGCGCGCGCAATGCCTTCGGCGGCATGCAGGGCAGCCTGTCCGGCGGACTGCTGCCGGGCATCGGCTGGTATGCGCCTTCGCTGAGCGCCGGCAATGAAGCCGGACTGGGCGACCGGGCAGTGCCGCACATCGTGCAATTGCTGCACACCGGTGTGGCGCCCCAGGGCGCCGTGTTCGGGCCGATGGCGGAAGTGGTCGGGCGCAGCCTGCAGCACCTGTCGGAGGCGGACGTGCAAGCGATGGCGGTGTACCTGAAATCGCTGCCGGCCACGCAGGACGCACCGCGCCCGGCCACTCCGCCGCCGCCGGACGACGTGATGACGCTCGGGCGCCAGCTGTACGAGAAGCACTGCATCGACTGCCACGGCGGCGATGGGCGCGGCGCCGGGCTGGCCTACCCGCCGCTGGCCGGCAACCGCGCGCTGACGATGGAGGCGCCGGTGAACGCCATCCGCATCGTCCTGAATGGCGGCTTCCCGCCGGCGACCCGCGGCAACCCGCGTCCCTACGGCATGCCGCCCTTCAGCCCGGTGCTGAGCGATACCGAAGTGGCGGCGGTGGTCAGCTACGTGCGCGCCAGCTGGGGCAATGCGGCGCCGGCGGTGACGGCGGCGGAGGTGAACCGCTATCGGGCGGTGCCGTTGGACTAAGCACGTGACGCCACCAATCGTATTGAGCGCCATCAAATTCATCAGTTATGTATATTTTCGCAACTAGCACGCCGCATGCGTTTGCCGCCTGCAGTCGAACTTTTACCACCCACTTGCGAGATCAAACATGGCTGACAAAAAGAAAGCGAAAGACACCAACAAACACGTGATCCAGGAATTCGGCGCCCTGCAGCCGGTCCGTATCGGTCTGTCCGAAGAAGTGCGCTCGAAGAGCGTGCGCGCCCTGAACCGCCTGCTGGCCCACACCATGGCCATGCGCGACGCCTACAAGAAGGCCCACTGGCAGACCGCCGGCGCCACCTTCTACGAACTGCACCTGCTGTTCGACAAGCACTACGAAGAACAGGCCGAGCTGATGGACTCGATCGCCGAGCGCATCCAGACCCTGGGCGGCCTGACGATTGCCCTGCCGGGCGACGTCGCCAGCGAATCGGAAATCGCACGCGCACCGCGCGGCCGCGAAACCGCACGCGCACAGCTGGACCGCCTGGCGAACGGCCACGAAACCATCCTGCTGGATGCGCGCCCGCTGGGCCGCGAGGCGGACGAGATCGGCGACGACGGCACCAACGACCTGATCGTCAGCGAAATCGTGCGCACCAACGAACTGCAGAGCTGGTTCATCGTCCAGCACCTGTCGCGTCACTCGGAACTCGGCGATACCCAACAGGCGCCCGCCGCGTCCGTCTGATCCCGCACGGCCGGGCGGGCACGCCCGGCTTTTTTCATGGCTTCACAACAGGGATCGAACGATGAACCTCCGCAGCCTGCTTTCCTCCATCCTGATCGGCGCCGTCGCCAGCGCCCGCTCGATGACGCCGATGGCCACCATCGCCACCGCGCGCATGGCCAACCGCCACACGCCGGGCCAATTGTTCCTGCTAGACCGCCCGCTGTTCAAGTACGGCGCGATGGCCATGGGCATCGGCGAACTGTTCGGCGACAAGATGAAATCCGCGCCCGACCGCACGGTCCCGCTGGGCCTGACGGCCCGCGTGGCAAGCGCCGGCATCGCCGGCGCCGCGCTGGCGCCGAAAGGCCAGGAAGCGGCCGGCGCCGTGGCCGCGATCGCCACCGCCGTCCCCCTTGCCTACCTGACGCTGGCCGGCCGCAAGCAGGCCATGGCGCGCATCGGCCAGACCAAGAGCGGCCTGATCGAAGATGCCCTGATCGTCGCCGCCGGCCTGGCGATCGTGGCGCTGTCGACGCGCCCGGCGCAGCAGTAAAGCCTGGCTCCCTGTCAGGCGCCGCGGTCGGCGCCTGACGCCTTCTTGCGCGTGAACCACGCCACCAGCAGGGAGCCGGACAGGTTGTGCCACACGCTGAACAGCGCGCTCGGCACCGCCGCCAGCGGATTGAAGTGCGCGGCCGCCAGCGCCGCGCCCAGGCCCGAATTCTGCATCCCCGTTTCCAGCATCACCGCCTTGCGCTTGGCCAGGTCCATGCCGAACATCTGCGCGAACAGGTAGCCGAGCAGGAAACCGAAGCCGTTGTGCAGGATCACCGCGGCCAGGATCACCAGGCTGCCGCTCGAAAGCTGCGCCTGGTTCAGGCCGACGATGATGGCGATGATCAGGACGATGGCCGTGGTCGACACCAGCGGCAAGACCTTCACGCTGGCCGCGGCCTGCCTGCGGAACAGGGTCTTGGCGACAATTCCCAGCACGATGGGCACGATGACGACCTGCACGATGTCCAGGAACAGCGCGTGCGCATTGATGCTCATCCATTTACCGGCCAGCAGCGACACCAGCGCCGGCGTCGCCAGCGGCGCGATCAGCGTCGACACCGACGCGATCGATACCCCGAGCGCCACGTCGCCCTTGGCCAGGAAAGTCATCACGTTCGACGCCGTGCCGCTCGGACAGCAGCCGACCAGGATCACGCCGACCGCGACGTCCGGCGGCAGGCGCATCGCCACCGCCAGCACCCAGGCGATGCCGGGCATGATCAGATAGTGGCCGACCACGCCGATGGCGACGTCGCGCGGCCGGCGGAACACTTCGCGGAAGTCCGCCGCCGACAGCGTCAGGCCCATGCCGAACATGACGATGCCGAGCAGCGGCGTGATCCAGGCTTTATGCGGCGTGAACAGCTGGGGAGCGAAGAAGCCGAAGGCGGCGAACAGCAGGACCCAGGCTGAAAAGGTTTTTCCGACGAAGTGGCTGAGTTTTTCCAGTGCGTTCACGCGTGCTCGCTTCCCTGCTGCGCATCCTTTTGCATGAAGACCGACAGCGGATGGTCCGGGTAATCGCCGAACGGTCCGCAGCGCCGGTAGCCCATGCGCTCGTACAGCGCCAGGGCTTCCGGCATCGTCGGGCCGGTTTCCAGCATGAAGGTGCGGCAGCCCTGTTCCTGCGCCTTTGCTTCCAGGCTTGTTATCAGCCGCCGTGCCAGGCCCTGGCCGCGTGCCTGCGGGCGGACATACATGCGCTTGATTTCGCCATACCCGGGCGTCACGACGATGGCGGCGCAGGCCTGCGCGGCGCCTTCGTGGTCGCGCGCCACCACGAACAGCACGCTGGGGTGCAGCAGCGAGGC
>Ga0265780_10001730_pt1 | contig 30269 bp, 20 predicted proteins | sample P1T30metagenome_FD_192432 | JGI IMG/M metagenome (GOLD analysis project Ga0265780, IMG submission 192432) | Plant litter microbial communities from East Loma Ridge, Irvine, California - P1 T30 | ecosystem: Environmental > Terrestrial > Plant litter > Unclassified | place: USA: California... | reverse complement strand
TCATAAAATCCGGCCCGGCTCACGCTGAGAAGGCGGCAGGTTTGTGCGACAGGTATGGCCTTCGTTTGCAGCTCGTCGATGAGCCGATAGCTCACTTGAGCTCGCGGGCAAAGAAGGCCGATGCCTTCCTAAGAAACTCACTTTCAAGCAGGGGTCTCCTGTGGTTGCAGCGCGTAGCCAAATTGTGCAGCACGCCGATGCAACTGCTTAATGACGCGGTCACGGTATTGTTGTTCATAGTGGTCCGCCCCAGGATCGCGGTAATCCATGCCATATCGCATCGCGTTGTAGAACAAGACCGCAATCTTTCGCGCTGTTGCAGTTACGGCCTTGGCATTGCCAATGCGGCCGGCGAGCCGTCGGTAGAACGCGCCGAGTGCCGTATTGCTGCGGCCGACGGTGACTGCGGCAAGCCGAAGTGCGACGGTGATCCGACTGCTGGTCTTTCGGGTGTGTGACGACAGCACTTTACCGCCGCTGATCTTGCAACCTGGCGACAGCGTAAGCCATGAGGTGAAATGCTTGGCGGTGCGCCAGCGGCTGAGATCCGTACCGCATTCGCCGATCAGGCGCAGCGCCAGGAATGGCCCAATGCCGTGGATCTGGGTCAGGTCGGTGCCGGCGAGCTGGTACATGGCCGAGCGCACGTCGAAGTTGGGGTCGCTCGGCATCTTGCTTCGGTGTTTGGCCTTGGGCAAAGGTGCCTCTGGTACGGGCCTGTCGATATTCAGCCCCGCAACTGTGCGCTCGATCTCGACATCGCATTCGTCGATGCATTGCTGATAAAAATCGTAAAGTGAGAGGGCCTGTTTCAATGCGAACAGGTGCTCGGGCTGGTAATTGCCCACGAGCGCAGCGCGGATCGTCTCGCTGCTTTCCTTGCAGCGGACATCGCGCATGGCGGCCAATCTTTCCGGGTCGCGTTCGCCGGCGACAATAGCGCGGATGATCCGCATTCCCGTTACACCGGTAATAGTTGAAATCACATGATGTAGCTGGATGTTCATGAAGGTCAGCGCCTTCTGCATATGCTGGATATGCGCTGCGGCGTAATCGCTATGCCGCTCGCGTGCACGCAGGTAGGCTCTCAGTTCGGCAATATCGCGGCCAGGACGAAAACTGGCGCGAAGCAGCCCACACGCATGCAGTCGCTGTAGCCATTGTGCGTCGTTGACGTCGCTCTTCCTGCCCGGGACCGCGCGCGCTTCGCGGGCATTGGCCAGAATTACCTCGAGGCCGCGCGATTCGAGGACCTCGAAAGCGGCGACCCAGTAGACGCCGGTCGATTCCATCACCACCGTTTTGGTGCCGGTAGCGACCAGCCAGTCGGCCATGCGTTCCAGATCACTGGTGAAGGCCTGGAACGTCTGCACCGGCTCGTCGCAGAGATCCGGACTGACAGCAGCAACGTGGAAGCGCGAGCCGATGTCGATACCGGCGGCGAATGGATGAATAATCGGCAGCCCGGCGGGCTTCGATGTTGATCTGGATTTCGGCATGGTCCACCTCCTGATTTCAGGTGCAGGACGGGGACTCGGATTTGATCAACTTCCTAAACGGGGTCGCTTGACAGCGCCGCCACAGATGAGTCCGCAGCTTCCCCTGGGCCAGGTTTTTTGACGGGGTCAAGCCTCCAAGAAGCTTACGGCCACAATCCTGCGTCCATCCAGTGTACTCGCCTGGAGTTTCTATTCATGAGGGCCACGGGCAACCGTGTGGGGCGGTTTTTTAAGACGTCCACATCACTACGAAGCTGACGGTTTTCCTGCTCCAGCTGACGAATACGCTGCTGCTCAGCCGTCAACGGTTTGCCAATACCCGGCTGGCCTTGTTGCTCGGCTTCGTATTGCTCCATCCAACGACGGATTGCCGTCACGCCGATATCCATTGTCTGGCTCACGTGCGAGATGCTGAGGCCCTGTTCTTTGATCATACGAACGACCTCGAGCTTGAAGCTGGGGTCGAAATTGCGGCGCTGCCTGGTCATGTAAACTCCTTCGAAGGTGAATTATCCACCTATCGAGGTGTCCGGGGACATTAGACCACTACATTTTGCCGTCCACACTACGACCACAAAGCTGATCTATGTGGCGTTCGGCTTTACCGTTTTTGTGTTGAGTTATGTGTATCGCAAGCTCATCGTGGCACTGGGAATCATCGCATTTTTCGGCTTTGTGCTCTTTTGCGTAGGGATGGCCTTCTTAGGATGGGTACTCAAGTGAAGGGCTATAGCTGTTAGTCCTCATTTGCAAAAATACTCGTAAGAGGCCTTTTGTCGGCGAGCTGAAGTCAGATGTAGCTCAATTTATAGTGTGGCGGAAGCAATGTTGGGAGCGGTTCCACTGCACATTTCTGGAGAGATTCTGTGCTCATCTTTCTTGATACGGAATACACAGATTCACTGAACTGCGACCTCATCAGCATTGGCATGGTGAGCGAAGACGGACGACATGAGCTGTACTTGGAGCGGGCGGATTTTGAGCAGCAATGGTGCAACTCGTTTGTCCATGCGGCTGTCCTTCCGCAATTAGGAAACACAGGCACGGCCCTCGACCGAACGCAAATGGCGGTCCAGCTAACCTTGTGGTTCTCAACGCTACCGCGCAGCATCACCATTGCCTGCGACAGCTTTACGGATTGGGAGTTGCTTCTTGATGCGTTGGGTGACGTGCATCCGCCCAACCTGACGGGCCGATACGACTTGCGTGGGCATGTCGACTCATCCGTTTTTCATCATGCCGTAGTTGAATATCACGAGCGCAATGGGCCATGGCATCACGCATTGCACGACGCACGAGCGCATCGACAGGGCTGGTTGGCATGGCACGACAGTAAAAAGGGTACCTAACTTAGGTAATCCACGCCGAGCGCCGCTATTGACAAGACTGCAAGCTGGATAATTCAGTGTAGACACTTTTCGTCAGCGCAACGCTCGGGGTAGACGCGACTATTTCGACGTGCGCTCCTCCAAACTCGGACGTCTCATCCAAAGCGAGGGGCCGCTTTTAGCGTTCACCGCAAGCCCCGCCCGCATCAGAAGCGCCGGGCCTGTTGTTATATCAGCGGATTTTCCATACCCCAACGTCCTTCGAAATCCGCAGACCGAGACGCCGGCGGCGTCCTAGGTCTGCGCACTGACACTGGAAGTGGCATGGGGGCGCCTACGCCAACGACCATTGCTTCACCCTGCCCCAACGTCGGCAGGAACCGGGCAGCCGAAACATCAAGGTCGCCGCACGCCTTCTCGACAACCTGGCGGTCCCGTTCATTGATCAAGCGATGGACGATGAACATTCCCATTTGACTCAGGACATCCTCGGGGATGTCGCGAGGACGCTGCGTCGCCAGAACACACGTAAGAGCATATTTGCGCCCCTCTTTAGCGATAAGGCCAAATGCATCGAGATCGGTTCGCGCGAACTCGTCGCCCACGGACTTATCGAGGAACTGGTGAGCTTCATCGATCAATACGACCGTTGGCATTTGCTGAAACTGTCCAGCCCGAGCAAGACTTAACAAGTAGCGGCCAACCGCGTTGGCCACCACCTCGCGCGCATGATGTTCGAAGGAGAGATACTCGAGGCTGACGCGCAAGATTCGCTGGCGGGGGTCGTTCAGGAAGTTCTGCAGCACGGTTGGCAGCGGTTCCAGACCATCGGGAGAAAATAAGCAGGAAAGGCTGGGAGACGACAGTTCGCTTTCGATCCTGGACAGTAGCGTGACGCATGCCGATTGCTCGTTCGGTGTCGCCGCCCCCCACAGGCCAACGCCTTGGGCGCCATATCCTGTCGGATAGACGCATTCCTCCCATACCTGCCCTGCCAGCATACGGATGTCAAAATACTGGCCTGGTTGACTGAGTGCGATGGCGTGCCGGACTGACGCTTCTTCAAATGCTTGCTTTGCCTGCCCAGCCTTTCTGACAAGGCCGTCCCGGGCCAACTCCGGCGCAAGACTCGCCAGCTTCAAACTCTTGAGCGCTTCTTTCAACTTAGGAGTTTGAACGCCTGGACTTGGTCGTAACAGGACGAATAGGTCCGAATCGGTGAGTTGCCAGTACGGAAAGCTGAGAAAACGTCGTGGATCATCCGCATTGGCTTTCCGGCCGCCCAGGTGGACGTGGGTCACACCCGGCATGTTCTGAGTGTGGAATTCGCCTGTCGCATCAAGCAGAATGGCCTTGCCGCCCAGTCGAGCGATCTCTTCAATCAGCAGCGCCAAAGTCCAGCTCTTGCCGCCACCAGTGGAGCCGAGGACGGCACAATGCCTTCCAAGCAATTGGCTTGGAGAGAACGAGACGGCAGTGTCGTTTGCATGCGGGAAGGTCGCCAAGCGGATGCGCTTGTGCTCAGGCGTCATGTTCGACTCGACGATCTGCTTCACGATGAGCGGATGGGCGGAGAAAATGTGCTGTCCAATGCGCGGAGCGACTGGGATTCCGCAAAGCGGGACGCCGGTGGCTAAGTCGACCGAAGTAAGCAGCTGCACAACGCCTACAGGGTTCGCAGGCTCATTGCGCTCGCGCATTGGTTCGACGCTCAACCGATCCCGCTCGGGCAAGCGGGTCTCGATCATCCGACCAAGAACTGCGTGTTCTTCGCCTTCAATGATGACGAACTCGCCAACCTGGCCGCGCTGCATGGAGTAGCCAGCGACATGCGCACTGCCCGGCCGCGTTGCCAGTGGGAGGTTGACCTCGACGACTGCCGGCCGGACTAAGCAGACCGAACCGATATATCGTTGCCTGTCGTACGGCGAAACAACAAATCCGCTCATGCCAGGTCCACGCGGCGCAGCCGTTCCATATGAAGTTCAAGGTCCGTGTCGGCTGCGAGGTCCGGCATTAACGGCACCAGCTCTTCAAACCGCAGATTCAATAATCCTATCCGAGCGTCGCCTGCGCTGGCCAGGTCTCGGAGCTTCCCCAGGTGCTTGTTCGAGACGCACTCGCCTAGCCCTCGCCTCTCGCCTTCCTCCCATGGCGCCAGCCCAGGACTTGCGAACACGGCTTTCAGCGAGAGATTCGATCGGATCGCGGACATGATCGGTTCGGCCAGATGGTTATCGTTGAACCCGAAGCCGACCACGACAAGGCCCGTGTCCGGCCGCCGTAAGGCTGCTTGAAACGCGCTGATCATTTCGAGATAAGGCTGCTCGAAGGCCAACTCGTACTTCGAATTGCGCGGGTAGATCAACACGGGCTTGCCGCTTTGTGTCCACTTGGTGATCTCACCGGATCCCGCATGCCGTTGCCAATCAACTGAACCGTGCAGCTTGTAGAGGTGGAACAGATTGGGAATCGGCTCCAGGGTTTCAGTATCGCCGACGTGCCTGGCGGTTTCGTAAGTGAAATGAATCGCGTCGAAGGTTGGCGGTACCGTATGCGAGAAGCCATCGACAACAACATACCGCCCTTGCCGACCGGCTTCTTCGAAACACCGGTCGTAGTTCGTTGTGAAGATTTTCGCCCGGGACTTGCGCTGAGATCGCCGCGCAATACGGCGCAAGAATTCGGTATGAACAGGCAGCTCATGGTTGATCACGACGAAGTTGGTCGCCTCGATAATGATGGCTTCCGCAAGCTCGATGAATCGGACGACTTGATCTTTCGGACGACCATCCAAAAACGCTTCAGCCAGCCGGCACCTTGATAGCAGCGCTTCAATATCGATCACTCCGGGTGGGTGCCCAACCAGCGTCAACATGTCGAGAAACGACGCTCCAGCAGGCGCCTCGGCGCTGGAGCGTGCGTTGTGTCGGGTACTCAAGAGCATCCACAGATCGGCCATCGTCGGCGCCTTATTTGCGCCTGGCGCCGCCGGCGCGACGCACAGCGAAGTTCCCAAACCCGACAGTACGACGAGGTTTGAGCAACGCAGCACTTCCGACAAGGCTCGCTTGATCTCGGCTACCGCTGGATCGTCTCGCTGGAGGGTGACGGAGGAGTCGGCAGTCGGCGCAGGTTGAGGTGACAGCCATTCACCACTTGTTCTTGAGCTCAGTACTTTCATGTGATACCGCATGGACCAAAGATTACTAATTTCAGATTAACAATACTTTAACCCATGAGGAAATGCTTGTCAGGCATTTTCAGGGGCCAGTGAGACTGCAATTCTGTAATGCCCGCGTTAAGGATGAGCTGTCTGGATTCTTGCGAATTTAACCAGGGCTCCAGCCCACCGCGGCGAGATCGCAAGAAGCGTTCTAGCGCCGTTACCGATACCGCCTAGGCCAGGGTTGGCTGCACCAATGGAAGCAATGCCGCTAGCGACGCACCGAAGCGCCATGAAAACTCACTGCCACCGGCTCTAGGCGAGACACTTGATTATTCGGCGCCCAATCGGACGTCAGCTCTATGACATGATCTGTGGCGTGCCGACCGCTTGACGCATCGCCGACTGCCGCATGTCGACCACGAAGAAGAAAACGGTCACATCCGACCGGTCACGGCGATACGCCCCTCTAACGCCCTCCCGTCCAGATGCTACATGGGCCATAGATTTGTTGCGGGAACGCAACGGATCCTGAAATATTTTTCTGACGCTACCTCAACTCCTTGAGGCAGGTATTGAACAGCTATGTATCTGTTTCGAAAGAGTTTAATTAATTAAAAATCTGCAATTATAGATTTTGAGTATCAGCCTAAAATTTCAAACATCCCCATCTTATTCTCCGTAAAAATCTTCGCAACTAGGCACCAACTGCGAAGTTAGGTTCTTCCACACTCCCGCAGAAGCGACTGTCTCGACTGTGAAGTTTGCCATTTCGATCGGTCAGAAATTTGCCATGATGCGTTTCTAGCAAATCAAGCAAACTGCAAATTATTTCACATAAGACACCAAAAACGCCCCCAAACCTCGCTATCGACGTTTTTGCAAAAAAGATGAAAAATACACTCATCACTTCACGCAATAAGGAGCAACCAAATGAAAGCACACATCCTCAGATACTCAGATCTTGAAATGCAGCTGGGCATAAATCGAGTTACCATCTGGCGCCGAACAAAAACTGACCCGACCTTCCCGCAGCCAATCCGTCTTGGAAATTCAAAGAACGCAGCGCTCGGCTTTCTAACTGAAGAAGTCGAAGCTTGGATTGCACGGCAGTCTGATAATCGAAAGGACAGCGAATCGCAATGATTAGCCATGGCACCCGCAAATGCTTCAAAGATCGTAAAGATCCGGCGACCAGTTACCGGAAGCTTCGCCCAAATCCAGAACGACTTGTTCGGTAATGCTGAAATAAGTTGGAAAGCAACTGGCCTTCTCGCGTATCTCCTATCCTTGCGCGCCGGTTATCGCATAAGCCTTGAAGGTCTGTGTAAACGCAAGATTGATAAAGAAGCCTCTGTCCGTAGCGGCATGAAAGAACTAGAGGCCTTGGGATACTTAAAAATTGTACGTGAACGCGGCTCCTCGGGGCAGTTTCTCGGGACGACATGGCTGGTCAGCGACTGTCCCATTGTGGACTGGGATCCATACCTTGAAAACCCAGCCATGGTCCAGCAAGCCCTGGATGAGCCTTACGAGGCTGTTCAAGGGACTACAAATACGAATTTAGTATCAATACCAAAGAATCTAATGACAACAACTTCTCCTATCGAACTCCCACAAGTAGAAGGCACAGAGGCAGAAGGCACAGAGTCGCACTTCCACCAAGAAGCATGGTCGTGGTTGTGTGAACGTCTATCGATTGACCCAGAACAGACCCGCCAACAAAGTCGCGGTCTCGACTCCGACACCGCTCTAAATGTCCTGATCGAGACCTACTCTTGCAAGGTCCAAGGAAGCATCAAGAAGACAGTGGATCAATTTCTTGCAGGACTACTGCAACGAGCCGCGATGGGTAAGTTCAACCTTTCCGCGGGACGCCAGAGCAAAGACGATCTCCCAGCGATACTCGCGCACCAACGTGCGGTCGAAGAGGCTTACCGAAGCACGCCACAAATAGCAGCATCACCAGAAGCCACGATAGCCTCCCAACAAGCGGCACTTGCTGCAAGAGAACAACTTAAGCGTCTAAATGAAATGACAAAGCAAAGGTTCGCATAATCGGCAGCCTCATGAAGATTTTTATTGGAATAAATATTTACATGATCAGATACTTTCTTAAAAAATGGGATGATCTGGCTGGCATCAGCGATTTACAGCATCCAAAATGTTTGCATGAAATACTTTTAATCAACTCAAACACAATCATGAATCACTCATTAATCGCACAATGGCTACCATACAATTGACACATTGCTGTCACACTGTTTGCGTGAAGGCTGCCACAAAGACGGATGGGCATTCGCACAAACTCAACACTTGAAACACACCTTATCGCCATATTGCTCACACATTCACGACGGGTCCAGGGGCATTGCCCTTGGCCGAGATTATTTATTGCGGCGGGTGCCGCGATAAATATAGTCGGTCACTATATTTGCAAACACGATTTCTAATGACGACAAGCGGCATCCAATTTGTTCACGTCTCCGTCTATTCGCTGCAACAACCAAAAAAGACCTCACGGCGAGCAGACCGCAAATGGTCTGTGCGCGATGTCCTTGCTGAAGCCAACCGTGAAGCGCAAGCCTGCTTGCACGTGCCAAGGCCAAAGCCACCGATCCTGCTCAGCGGCCCTAGCATCGACGAGCTTGAGGTCGAGATTGGCGTCATCCATGCGCGCAGTACTGACGCAGCGGGTCGTCGGCTCCGCAAGGATGCATCCGTTCTACTAGCTGGTGTGACGTCCTACCCTCGCGATGGCGTCGAATACGGATATTGGAAGCAATGCGCAGTGGAATGGCTTCAGCTTGAATTCGGTGAGAATCTTCGCTCCGTGGTCGAGCACACCGACGAAGCGCATCCACATCTTCACTTCTATGTGGTCAACCCAGCCGGCGGCAACGTCAAGGACTAACACCCGGGCTTTCGCGCGGCCAAAGGCACTCAGACGCCGAAGGAACAGAAACTTGCCTACAACACGGCAATGCGCGCTTTTCAGGACCGATTCTGGGAGCATGTCGCTGGGCCGTCTGGGCTTGCGCGTCTCGGACCTGGTCGTCAGCGTATGAGTCGGGCGGAATGGAAGCAAGTAAAGCTTGGACTGCCAGCACAAGCAGCGTTGCTCAAGCGAGCGCAAGCCATCACCCGCGGGACCGATGCGCGCGACCTCGAGCTTCGCGCCTTTGCGCACAACTCGATGCTCGAAGCGCGAGCTCTAATAAAGGATTTGGAGGAAAGGGAAGCCCGGGTTCTCGCCCTAGAGGCGAAGCATGGTTTGATCGAGCCTGGCCCCGACTAAGAGCACCTATTAAAACCCTTCCTTGCTGTAGTGGCAGCAACCTCGCACACTGAGCCATTCCGAACCTCTGCTATTGGCTAGAACTACGTTCTCAACACGACGAACTTATCCTATTGAACGCACAAAGGTATCTGATGTCCCCTTCCGCCGCCCGCTGTGCGAAAAGAGAAGGTGAATTGCGCGGCAAGCGGGCTAGCGATAAGCTCGTAATGTGTCCCGATCTCTTGTGCGTTGGTAGCATAAATTCGAGCGTTTGGACATCCATGCGGCGAGAACCCCTTGTATATAAAATAACGCTACTGGTCGGCCGCGTTGAATACGGTACCGTCAGCGTGTGGTGGGGAAAACGGATGACGCACATGCGGACTGAACACAGGTCGCGAGATGATCGTGTTCGATGATGAATACTTTGCCATCGAGTCCGCCAACACCTTGCCATGTCAGGTCGTAAAACCAAACGCCTGACGGTGCGCCGCGAGATAAGGTCGATGTTTTGCGTGCACAAAGCGTAAGCGCGTGTCGTCATTGATCCCTAACGTCATCAACTCATGTACCTTCAGTCCAGGTTGACGCAACAGGCTGCCGTCCTCCCTAAAGCTGATCAAGCCCTGGTCGAACAGGCGGTCAAGGGAGGCGATGAGCAAGAGGCCGTTGTAAGGGTCGAGCCTGGCTGCATTCGTCGCTTGGGCCCATGCTTGTGCGTGCGACGCAATGAGCACTTCTGGCACGCTGCATCCAGTCACCGCGCACCGGTTATCCCAAATCGCCATCATGCGGCGCCGGAAGCCTCCTTGACCCAGGCGCGCATTGATCAGGGCCAGGCGCGTGGTCGAGCCAATGTCGCGCGATTGCGGATCAGCGTCGACCGCTTCTGTTGCGGCGCGTGCCTCCCACGTGTCGGGTAGCTCTGGCTCGGCGTCATGCATCGCCTGGCCCATCGTAGAACGCGCGCCGGTGTCATCTGCTATTTGACGCATTAAAAGCGCTAGCAGCCGCTTCAGCGCGGTCACATCACGCACCGCGAGTGCCCGTCCGTTCGGTGTGTCCTCCCCCCAACGATACTTGGCCAATCCTTCGCTGTGATACGGTCCGGTTTCCATGGTAACGCCGTCTGGCATTATACCTATCGACTCAAGCAGGATGCCGTCATCGTGATGGATCACTAAAGGCGCTTTGTCGACCGGTTTTAGGTTGCCTTTGCGGCCCGCGATTTTTACATAGACAGGATGGGGCATCCTCGGATGCTCATAGCCATGCGCTTTGGTGCGCCCTGCATCGGTGAGTGACGTGAAGTCATGCTGTCTTAAAACGGCAGCGATCTCAAAACTGTTGAGCATGCGTTGTTCTGTTGCTGATGAATCGTTGGTCACTGCAACTCGGCACCCATAGCGGCGTAGTGAGTTGCAGTGCTCCTATGTGGTTCAACGTTGTAAATCGTCGAGTTTAATGGCTTCCACGGCTTCGCCCATCTCCGCATCCGACAAGAAAGGCGCTTGCGCATACACCAGACCTTGCTCGCCACTTAAGCGTGCGGCGAGGTGTCCACGGCCCAGTAATTGTTCGGCGCCAGGGCGGTCTAGGACGATCTTCGACGTCGCTTCGCTGGCGACTTTCAAAATCAACCGATTTCCTAAGTTGTCGCGCAACTGCATCGGCATCACGTCCTTGTCAGGGCGCTGCGCGCCAAAGAACAAGTGGATGCCGGCTGCGCGCGCCTTCACACCGAGACGCTGGACCGCGGCACTCACCGCGGCCTTATAGGCATCGTCCAACATCCAGTCCGCAAACTCATCGTGTACCAAGAACACCATGGGCAAACGTTCGCTTGCCTCGACGCTCGCGTTGTAGGTAGTCAGGTCACGCACGCGAGCGGCGGCAAACTTCCGATACCGTCCTTCCATCTCGTCCACCAAGCCCGCCAATACCTGGGCTGCGCGCTCTTTTTCGGTCACGACCGGCTCTTGCAGGTGCGGCAAGGAGTCTAGGACTGCGTAATCGACGCCCATCTTTGGATCGATCAACACGATCTTCGCAAGCGCTGACGAATTGGTGGCGGCGATATCGAGCAGCAAGGCCTGGATGAGCACCGATTTGCCGCTCCCGGTGGCGCCCGCCACTAGGGAATGCGGTTCATGTTGGGTCATCCCACCGAAGTCGCCCGTCAGGTTCAAATACAGCACCGAACCATTCAGTTCTTGCAATCCTAGAATCAACGAGCCATTGATGCCGGCGACGTTGCGATTGATTTGGCGCGTATGCCAAACATTCCACAAGGACACCGCTTGACGGCGTTCTCCGGCAAGCGTGACGACGATCTCGCCCGGTTTCGGTTGAATCGTTACCAAGCGGATCCCATGCGTCGTCAGCAACTGTGTACGACGCGCTTCGATGTCATCCACGCGCAGCTTATCGGAGCCGGCAAAGCGCACCAAACAACCATTTGGGGTCAGTCGGGTTCCTAAGACTTGCGCTTGCAAGCCATAACCGTTGAGCGCGGACTTGAGCTGGCGGGTGGCCTCCTGGGCCCACGCGTTACGTTCTTCGTCATCGGTCGTCGCCGCGGCTTTCGCTGCCACCAAGGCGCTCAAAGTGGGACCATATTTGGAGACGCTGGCACCCATGCTTGACGCTGGCGGCGTGCTGGCATTGGGCAGTGTGGCCAAGGCGGCCGCCGAGGTGGACTCCGAGGTGGTCGTTGGCGCGGGGTGCGGCATTGCCGCGGCTTGCGGCGCCACTACCGCGCTGTGTTCTGCCGTTACCGGCATGGATACGCTGGGCGTCGCCTCAGTCGCCACGACCACATCATTGGGCGTTTTTGGCGCCGGGATCAGCTGTCCCACCATCTCGGTCCAGGTCGTGCGCCGGGCGGGCGACCGTATGTCGACTACACTCCACGGTGCATCCGCGGCAAGCGATTGCCGCACCGCGAGGGAGTCGCCATGCGCGACATATGCATCCAACAGCTGTCGCAGCTTTTTCCTATCGTAGACCTCTTGTGAGGCAGGCGATGTGCCTTTGACGGCCACGACATGCCGCCCAGCACTGACGCCCGCGCCATCATCTTCCTGCGAATGCACGAACACTTGCGAATATCCGCGCATTGAAATCGTGACGTTGCCGTCACGGATTGCTGAGCGCGCACGCTCAAGCAAGCCGGTCAATCCAGGTGGAACCACCGCGTCGAGCAGCAAATCGGCTAAACGCGAGAGCCACAAATCGCGATCGAGTCGGCCGGGATCGCCAAACAGTGCCTCATCCAAGGTCGACAAGGTTGCGCCTAATTGTGCAACCGAAGAGCGTTTTGCGTCGGCTGCGCCTTGTGCAGACACATACTTTGCCTCGACCACGCAGATATGGCATTGGATGCCGTTTTCATCTTCATGAACACATAAGCCCAACAGGTCCGCGAGACGGCTTTCTTGTTGCGCCAGCCAAGACGCATAATCGTCAAGCAGGAAAAATACTTGAAGCTGTGCCTGCGTCCCGCGGCTGATGGCCGCAAATTCTTGGGTCATCAGCCAGCGACTCAACACCAGTCCGATCAATTCACCAGCGGACACGCCGCGCTTAGCGGCACGCATGACGATATCGCCCGACACCAACAACGCGTCATCGACCAAGCGCCTGGCCACCGTATCGAGTTGCTCGTCGTTCGGCGCGAAGCCGATTTCGACCAGACGACGTTTGACGAGGACCGACAACAAACGCAGTTCACTTGTGGAACTCACGATGACGTTCCGACCATTCGTTTGGTGGCGACGATAACGCACGACCGTCACGCCGTTGGCACGCAGTTGGCGCTTATCGAGCAACTCGTCATAGGTCGCCACCCACTCCGCCAAGCCGTGCGCTTCGTCGAGCATCGAGCGAAGCTTTTCGTCTTGCAGCGAAATGCGCCGTGCCGGGACAAATGACTTGCCCTCGACGTGGTCAATTTGGCGCTCGGCCGCGTGAATCGCGTCAACCCATGCGCGGCCCGACCGCGTTTGTCTCGGACACGTTAGGAACGTAGCGGCTTTCAATTCGTCTTCACCGGAGACGGCGCGATACGACCAGCGTGACGGTGCGTGTTCGAGGTCGTCAGTATGGTCGGTGTAGCCAACGGGGAGCCATTCAACGGTCGCGGTACGCGCAACGACGTCGTGCAAGAAGGCCACGTCGAACGGTTTGAAGCCGTGCGGGCTCTTGGCGGCATTGGCGCCTGGCGGCGACACCGAGACCCGCAGCTTCGACATGAAATTGTCTGAGATCTCGCTTGTGATCGGCACGTCACCGTCGGCGTCGCCTTTCGCTACCAACTCCGAATAGATACCGCGTAGCTTGGCTGGCGTGCGATGACGCACCGCGATATTGCAGTGCATCGCGCGGTCCGCTTGCATGGCTTCGAGCTCACGAATGGCGGCAACCGGCAAGGCCGCCGCATCCGCGTCGTACAACAGCACACTCAGGTTGTTGGCTTCGTGCGGTTGCAGGCTGACGAAGCGTTCGAGCAAATCACGCACCTGTTTGGCGGCCGGACCGGGCAGCACATCGGTCATGCCAGCCGTTTCATCACGTGCGGGCGGTTCAAACAAACTGTAGCCATTGACGGTGGCCGTTTCCGCCACCAAGGTCAAGCCCTTGTCTTGCGTCGCCAAGGCGATCTCAGGGTAGAACGGATGCTCGAGCTCCTCCGTGAAATCACGGAAGAAGATCTTCGAATCGCCAAAGCTCACATTTTGGCCAATGAGCAGGTGTGCGATCAATCCGGCCGTGCGCCGTGTTTTGATGGACAGGGCTTTTAAGCGCTCCGGGTGCCAAGGCGGGATAATCAATGCCTGCGGACTACCGGATAGCCTCACGGTACCAATCGACAGCACGGGCGCTAGGATGTGCAACCGACACACGTCGCCGCGCGCGTGGACCAGCAGCGTACGTAGCAATTCGCCATAGGCGTCCGCTTGCGTCAGCATGGACTCGGCATGCAGGCCGTCGTTGAAAAAATCGTTCAGTGCACGCTCGTAATCATGTTCGAACGTGTCCCACGCCTGGCGAATGGCGTCGCGCTGATCAGCGCGATAGCGGCCCTGCTTTGCTTCTTCCTCGATCTGCCCCTTGATCTTCTTGCGCATGTCCACCATACGGCCCGACGGCGGCACCAGGGATCCGGCGTCGCGGCCAAAGACGGCCTCAAGGGTGCTCACGTCCAATAACGAGACACTTTGCGCGGCGCCTTTGCTGCTAACGAGCTTACGCGACACATCAGTACACGCAATGCCACCCTTGGGCAGCAGACGTTGTACATCTTCCCTGAGCGCCAAGCCGATGGCACGCGCGTTGCAGGACCACAGCAATTGGGTCTTTTGCAACGCGAACTCGTCCTGACCGCGCCGTTCAACCAAGGAGACGTCGAATTTCAGTTGTGTCGCCGCCCGGCTTTCGGAGATGTTGACCTTGTACTTGTCGTTGCGATTCGCGTGCGCAAAATATTCTGGGAAGGAGAACAAAGGGTCGTGTGGATTGTTCCCCTTGCCATCGACTTGCCACTCGACGCGTTCACCAAGACTCTCGCGCACACCACGGTACATCATCGAGAAGAACGCACCCACGTCGTGGTTAAAGTTGGTACGCCAATCCTTGCTCGTACGGCGCACCCGAATACGCAAGAAGCGATCGCCCTGCACGCTGTCCACGCTTTGCGTCAAGCGATGTGTGGCCGTTACCAACCCGTCGAGTAAGTCAGTGCACTCGACGGGCTTACCGAAGATGATCTTTTCCCAGCGCTTACGCAGGTCACTGTTCTCTTCAATAAACTGCCGGTGGCGGTCAAAGAATTCCTCGTCCTCTGGCTTTTGCCAATCCGAACGGCGTTCCCTGGCCTTGAGTTCTTCAAGGTACTGTGTCCAACGCTCATCGAGGGCATCAGGATGATCGTCGTCGAAGAACTCGCGGGTGGCAGCCGCGAGGCCCAACTGGCGCTCTTTCGGGCGATCAAAGATCAGGTTGACGCCGTCGACTTCCCATTCCAGTTCAGCCAACGCGGCAGCAGCGTGCTTGTCCCCGGCATCGGCCTGGATAAACGCCCGCACGATAGGACGGGCGTGCTCCGCGATCAATGATTCGTTCGCGTCATACCGCTCTTTCAATTCAGCCGCATCGATCGGCTGTCCGTTTTTACGCGACTTCCCAAGGAGCTCCCTCCGATCGAGGGCGGTCTTGTCGAATTGCTTGCGCCATGGGCTCATGGCGGTACCAAAGGTGCGTTCGTTGGCAAATAACGAGCGATCACGGGGTAGACCAAGAATAGGTAATGCATAGCCGAGCGCCAAGCGAATCGGCAAGCCTTCGACGTGGATCGCACTGGCGACGGCTGCACAATATTCCCCGGCCTGGCGCAACGGCAGATCGAGGTCGGCGACGGCGAACAAGCCCGCCAACGCAGCCCGGAAAATCCGCATGTCGTCGGCGGTCGGCGTAACACCGACGATGCGCGTGGCGGCTTCGGCCCATGCCTCGCTGTGGCTCTTGAATTCGCGCGCGCCCAACGCTGTCAAATACGCAACGGTATCCGCAATGCCGGGCTCATCACCGTTGGCCGTCAACAGAACCGGCTTGTCGGTATCTAAATTGCGCCCATCGCCCGCATTGCCGGTAATCGTCGCCCCATCCGGTAGCTCCTCGCCGTGCACCAAAAAGACTGGCACTTTGACGTCAATCTGTCCCGCCAATATTGGGTCGCTCGTCACCTCGCGCACGACCGACGCGATCTGTGCGGAAGACAGCCGATCAAGGCGGAAACGCGCAGCGGTGTCTTGCGCGCTCTGCTCCATATCGGCAATACGTTTTTTTAGGATGGTGGCACCGACCCGTCCTACGATGCGGTTTGCCTGCATCAGCCAGCCTCATTAGTAAAAGGATTTTCGACAAAGGCGCATGCATCGGACAAGCGACGCAGGAGCCCGAGACTCAACAAGCGCGACTGCAGCTTGGCCGCGTTATCGCTCAAGGCCTCTTGGTCAACCAGATTGTCTTTGACAAAGCGCGCCCCCTCGACCTCGCCAAAAATTAAGCCATAGCGCTTTTTCGCCATTTGTAGGAACTCCGTGAATTCCATCGGTCCCTTGACGAGGGTGACGACGAGTGTCTTGAGGAATCGATCATCGGGCGCATACCGGGTCCGGCGACTCAAGCGCCGCGAGCTCAAGCCGATGGCACGCGACCACGCCGAATGCACTTTGCCCAGGTGTTTCGAATGACGCGACGTGGCATCTTCGATCAGTTCATCGACCAGGCCCTGTGGTGTTTTATTGGCATAACTGCTCTCGAGGGGCGGCCACTGGAACATCCCGCGTAGCACCTCCGCGCATGATTCCGAGGGGCTCGTCAACGCGAGCGCCTGCTGCCATTCGGGCAGCGCAGACACGCCCTGGATCGAGGTGCGCACGGCGCGTGTCGACAGCGTTTGATAGTGCTGCCAGGCGTCGCCCGACAGCGTGCGTATCTTACTGCGGTCCTGCGACACGATTTCGCACAACAGCTCAAGCGGATCGGTGTCGCCAACCACCGCCTTGCCCTGCTCGATGAAATACAGCAGCAAATTTAAACCCGCCGAACGCACGAGATGTTCGATCGCATCTTCGATCGGCATTTGGCACGATAGGATCGTGATCCAGTCTTCGCACATGCGGTCAAAGCGCGCTAGTCGACCTGCTGGTAGATAGCCGGTCTTCTTCGGCGAATTCGCCAATTGTGGCGCGCCTTGAATGGCTTGCGCCAAGCGGTTCAGCTGCGTCGAATGGTCGAATAATCGCGCGTTCAACAGCTGCCCCAATTCGCTTGCACGCTGGGCGCGTGCCAACATCAAATACAGCAGCTCGCCGGTACGGCCGAAAAAATTGCGATCGTTCGTGCCATTGCCGTTGCTATCGACTTTCAGATCTTCGTACAAGGTTGCTTTCCCGTATGGGAAGACAAACTTGGAACTCCAGCGCTTGTTACTGTTAGCTTCAAAGGCGGACGAGCGTAATACGTCGACGGCACGCGCAAAATCGTCGAAGCAATCGAAGACGTCGCGCAGATGGTCGAGGTCATGCTCCCCGAGGCCGACCGCGCCGTCCAAAAATAGTCTGGTCCACTCCGACCATTTATCGTCGTCGGCCACACGGCGACGGGCAACGGTATCGATGTGCGGGTTATTGAACAAGATATGGCGCAAGCGGAGTTGGCGCTGCGGGGTGTACTCCGCATAGCCATCGGCGCCCACCTGAAACGGCTGGGCGACATTCGACGCGTACACCGTTAAAAACTCGAGGAAGGTCAGATGCGGTAGTTGGGCATCGTGTAATCGGTGCCCCCAGATATGCTCATCAACCGCAAAACTGATGTTGTCTTGAATACGTGGCCTGATCATGTCGGCACCCTTACCGTGATACGCTCAAGTGAGCCGTTGCCGTTGCGATCATTGATCTCGATGAACGATAGGTCGAGTTCACCGTCGTCACTACTGCCATACTCAGCAGCCAGCTCACGACGTTCGGCTTCGGATTGCCGCAGCAAGCGCGCCTTGAACGCTTGCACATCCTCTAAGCACTCATTCGAGAAACTACCCGGCAGGGCGCCGTCGGCAACGTGACACAGGAACTCGAACCGGATCGGAGTGAGATCGAAAGCCACCTTGGCTTGATCAGCCCCGAGCGCGACCTCGACACTCGGTATGCCGGTCGTCTCGTTCCGCCGGAATGCAAGCCCGGTCCCGCCGGCGCCCCTGCGTACTGCAATTTCGGTCTGGCATAACACACTGGTGCGTGACCGCGTCGAGGCACCGGCCTCGGCCACGAACACTTTGTCGACGTTCTCCAACAGCAACCCGGTAAAGACGCGATTCAAGCCCTTGATCACCATGGCCTTGGCACGCTCGGACACCGTATTTTTAAGGCCATCGAACGAGGTCAACAGGGACAAGTAAGCGCCAGCATGACGGAACGCCGTCAGTTCCCAGAACGAGTACGGCGTCGCTGCGACATCGGGCAAAGTGAAAAACAAGCGCCGCCGTTGATCCGCCAAGCGTTTTAGGAATTCGTTGGCGTTGTCGTCGCCGTGGTCGCGCTCATCCCCTTCGAGATAGGCGCGCTGCGCCGTGATAAACGTGTCCGAAGCGCCAAATAAAGGGTCGTTGGCGACGAGGTCGTTGAAATCGGTTTTCAGACGCGTGTCATCCGACCCATACACGAGTAGACCGTCCACGCCGTTTCCGGTCTCGGCGCCGACGCCAAACAGGGCGAGCGTGCGACTGACGGGCTGCGCCGCGGCGCGTTTCGGCTTGAGGTTCGCGAAGAAGGTGTTACGGTAAAGACTCGCCTGATCCACCGTGCCTTCGGACTGGATCTTCGGCACGTCGGCGCAAGTCATCAAGCCTTCTTTCGCATCAGGATGGCCAAGCACGACATTCGTTACCAAGGTCAGCATGTCGCGCACTGGCAGATGGGTGCCATTCAAACGCGACAGCTCCACCAAGTCACCCAGCCGCCTTGCAAACGAACGCTCGTCGTGCTGGCCGAGAATGCGCGTACGGTTTTCGTAAATCGGACACACTTGGCTTGCTGTGTTGAATGCGCAATCATTGCAGCGCGACCATTCGGGATGCTTCGCGACCGCATTGAGAACGTCATCGAGCGACCCACGGTTCGACGCTTTACTCAGATCAACGACCTTCAGCCTGGGGTGGCACGCGTCAGGATCGAGAAACGCGCGCTGCACGGATTCGCGCAATGGGCTAATCGGTCCGCCATGTTCACGCGCACGCAAGTGCTCCAAAATCTTGCCATGGTTCGTCGCGATCACATACGAGATGCGATCGTCGCCATCGACCGATGCTTGCAGACCACCACAGATATGCTGACTGTCAGGGCTGCCGAGTGTCACGGCGCTCAAGTCTTTAACGAAAACGATCGTGCGCTCCCCAACTTGCAGCGTCTTGATATTGCCGGACGAGTTCCATTCGGCTTCTGCACCGCCTAGCCGTTCCCACAGACTGCGGCAATGGTAGGTTTTACCGTCACCGGCCGTACCGGCAACGAGCAACGAACCTCGGCCCGTCTGCAGCGCTGCGAACATGTCGTCGAGACGCGGCGTGGGTAAGGTGATTGGCTGCACACTTGCACGCTTCAGCGCTTTATTCACGTGTTCGTCGAAAAGATTGCCATTGGTCGGCAGTGGTCCGTAGTTTCTTAAAAATCGGACCCAGGTGGAAGCTGGAGGGCTGATCGGTTCAGTCTTCTCGGACATGGTCGAGCTTTCGAAGAGCTTCGCTATTTATTAGCGAAATGATTTCGCCATCTTAACCTTTCTTGGAATCAGGAAAAAGCCGTTATTGTCAAAAATAAACTGCGATGTGTGGAATGTTGCTGTGCTGTCACGCACTGAAGTGGATAAACTAAGGGCACTCTGCCATAAGTACAGCTTGGAAACTCATGTGTCCCAAGTGGGCCCGCTGCATCGATGACTCAACAACTACCGATCTGTCTCCGATGGCGGCCTCAGAACTGCTCGGACGTGCGTTGGTTGTGCCGCAGTACCAAAGCATTTCTGGATCTCGACGACGATGTCCAGGTGAGTCTTGAACGGCTCATCGGCAACGCGTCTTGCCGGGACGCGCGCGCGTTAGCGGTCGCCGATCCGAGCTTGATCCGGGATTGCGGCCCACGCCTCATGCGCGAGCAGGAAGGCACGATTGACTGGCTCTCGAAATACAGGGTGTCTATAAGCACGTCGAGCTCTACAGCTATGCTCGGTACCGCGAGCTATTGCGCCGTTTGCCCAGCTTCTTCGCCGGTCTGTACCAAGATGGTTATGATGGACGGACGGGCGTCGGTTGAGGGATTAAGTGAAATCAAGAGACCGGCCTCTGTGTCTTAATCGTGCGATTTTCGCAGCACCCGGGGCACCCGCCGGCCAGAGAGGTTCGGTAGCATGGCTACGAGCTGTCGCGCAGGGGTTTGCGAATAGCTGACGTGAATAGGCCGGTCTTTGCCATAGAAATACACGCGGTCTACAAGCGTGTTTTCAAACACCCAGTTCGCGACTTCTTCCATATCTTCGTCCTCGACCAGAAAGTCGCAGGCGGCACCGAGCCGTTCGCAAACCGGTTTGCCATTTCTCTTCCGTTCGTGCCCCGCGTGCTGATCGAGCTCGGGCGCGATCCGCCCGCTAATTTCCTTTGCCAGTTCCTGAGAACAGAAGCCATAGGTAAGCTTGACCATGCCGAAGTAGTCGATCACCGGATCGAGCACGCGTGTTGCCAGCTCGTACAGGGCGGTGTACGTGTCCGCTTCGCGCGGGCGGTTCGCCAGGCCCAGCCGTGCTTGGGTCTCGCCGCACTCGATCAGGTCGCGATAGGTCAGATGCGTGCCGCACCGATCGTCGATAGCGGGGGCGCGCGTACAACGCCGCAGCGCGAAACCACCGACCTCCCAGCGAGCGCGAGTGAGCGTCAAATAAAACTCGGCCTCCGAAGGACCATACCCGGACAAGTCATGCAGACCGAGCTGGTCAAGGGCGTCCTCGAACGCCAGTTGCTCCGCAAAATGTGGGAACTCTTCATTGATGAAGCGCGACTTGTGATACAGCAGCGTGGGTGGATAGTCGACGCCGTAATTAAACACGTCGAGATCCTGGTCGCGCAGGTTCACCTTCACTCGCTGCTGTAGGCGCGGCAATGGCTGGGCCGCGAAATCCGCGAATTTCAGCAGCGTAACCTTGCCAGATTGGATGTGAATTTTGACCAGGTCGAATTCCGAAACATCCCCACACAACAGGGTTGCGCAGGCGACGTAGACACGCAGCAGGGTTGGCAAGCGCTCCAGCAAACTAATGTGTAATTGCAGCGAGTGCCCTTGCGTTAGCCACCCGTAACCCTTAGCCGCCGCCTCTTGGCACGCGGCGTCGATGCGCGCGCGATTGCCAACGTCGAATAGCACCGCCCGGGCATGCGCTTGCCAAGTCGTGTAGTCGCCAAAGAAGTGGCGCACGTCGGCGCGCAAACCAGGCTCGAGCTCACGGTAGGCAGCGCGCTGTTCGAATTGCTGCTGCGCGCCAAACACCAAAAGGTCGGAGATACGGGCGACGCGTGAGGCGTCAAGTTCGCTTGTCGGAAACCGGTCGAGAGTGATGCGCGTGGTCTTTGCCCAAGAGCTGATCGATTGTTCGAGCCGAGCGCGCAACGCCTCGTCGACCTCATGCTTGTCGGCAGGCCTGCCGAGCTCAAGAAAGCGCTGCCACAGTCGTCCGAAGTCTTCCTGATGGGCCTCGAACAGCAGCGTGGTCCGGTCAACCGTCGGACGCGGCCCTTTTGGCTCGCGCGGGATCCGCGCTGGCTTAGAGGGCTGGGCTTGGCGCGCATAAGACCATCCCTGGGCAGTCGCTTGGCGCTGTCGCCCGTAGCGCGCCGTCAGGAATCTCTGCTCGAGCTCCTTGTCCCGGAACACGAAAAACACCCCGGGTACGACCGCGATAGCATTTTCATCCAGCGTGTGCTCGATGAAGTCGCGTAGCTGTGCTTGCGAATAGTATTTCTGAAAGGTGTTACGCGAGGACAGATAGCCGTCCCGATAGGGGCGGCCGTCGACCGGACACTGGCTCGTTAGCATCGCGGCGACGGAGAGAACTCCTTGCGTCAGGGCGTAGGCGCCGCGCAAGGCCGCTATGCGCTCCTCGATATCTTCGATCACGTTGATAACGAAGCCGAGATTAACTGTGCGGGCCGGGGACTTCGGCGCATCACTCGCATAATGGGGATCCCAGCCAGCCGCGGCCACGCCGTTCGCTGCGAGGTTGCGAACGTCGTCGCCCTTGCCACAGCCGTAGTCGAAAAATCTCGTATCGAAATCGATCAGCCCATGGCGCAGTAAAGCCTGCACTGGCGCCGAGTAATTCGAGCGCGACAGCGCCGTCAGGTGACGGCGCACACCACCGCCTTCGATTAACACGGATGGCGTATCGGGAGGGGCAATGGCGTTAGCGAGGGGGCACAGCTGCCCGTCGATCAGTACGTAACCGCGCTCTTGAATCAACGCATGCCATTGCTCTCGAAAGCCAGTGCGATTGGTTTCGGCAAAGAGCCCCAGTGCTTCCGCCGTCTGCGTCATCGTTCGGTATTCCTCGATTCGCACGTGTGAGGCCGGCAGCAACAATTCCTTGCGGTGCAAGATAGGCGGATTGCGCGATTCTTCATAGGTACGAAATACCACCGAACCGCGCTCGAGCGAGACGCGCCAGCTCCTGCCCAGCGCAGGGAACGGGTCGTCGAAGAAGTCACGATAGTCCAGCAGAGACAGTTCGTCGCCGCGCGGGTTGAGTTTGACGACGTTAAAGTCTTGGTCTGGGCAAACACGCGCCAACTCGACCGCTTGCGCGGTGGCTTGGCGCCACGCTTCCGGCAGTCGCGGTAAGGCGGTCGTGTGCAGGTACAAGTAGCCGCCGACGAACTTGCCGACGTCAAGACCGCTTAACTGCTCTTTGCTCATGTCGATGGCTCAGGTTCAGGCCGCCTCACCGGCCGGTTGTCGATGCGCATGTCGAAGCGACGGATTGCGACCGGGGGCCAGGTCACCGGCTGAGTATATGACAACGCTCCCCCGATGAGTAGACCGAGGAATAAAAGCGTGGGGTTTGAGGGGGCAGATGGGGGACAGGCGCGGGCACGACGGATCATACAAAAAGGGCTCCCCCTTTTTGTCGGGCTAAAGCGGCCCATTCCCTATGTTCACTTATGGCAGATGTTGCACGATCCGCCACCTTCGTCTTCCCCGTACAGGTCGTCGATATCGATTGGCTCGTCCCACTGGCGCAAGGGATTAACGGGGCGACGCGCCGTTTCGCGTTCGAGGCGAACCTCGTAGTCCTTCTTGATTTGGATGACGCGTTCGGGCTTTTCGAGCTCGGTCAGCGGCTCGCCCTGTGTCCACGTAAACGGCGAGCCACTGTCCAAGGCGGTCTTTTCATAGCTTTTCGCCTCCTCGTACGCCTCGGGGTGCCGCTCACGCAGGCGCACCCACTCGATCTTCTGTTGGAAGAAGCAGAACGTGCAACCGGAGCGGCTACGCCAGTCGTAATACTTGGGCATGCCCACGCCGGACGACTCGAGGATCTCGATGACCCCCACTTTGTCGATCCCGGCCTCGCGGAACGGCAGCACGATTTTCAAGTTAGCCTGCGACGAGGAGTATCCTTGACGGTATTCCTCGTCGCCGCGGATCGCGACGTACGAGAACACCTTATCACCGGCAGCGAGCATGGGCCGCACGTACTGCTCGAACGGCGCGAGTTTAAGTTGGCGCGTGCACCAGCGAGTCTGGGCGGAAGGCAGGAAGTTGCCATACTCGCGTAGCCAGAAATCGAAGTCACGACGCGGATTCAGCCTGAGAATGGGTTTGCCGAGAAAACCCTCCAAGCGTCCCAGAAACTCGTACACCTCCGGCAACTCCTTGCCGGTATCAGTGAAAAAGTATTCGAAGTCCACTTCCGGCATGGTTTGGCGCACATACACAGCCAGCGCCGCGCTGTCACGGCCGCCTGACAAACCCAACACGTGTCTTTCAGCCATTCTTCACTTCCTTTTCGTAGAGGGTCGAACTGGCCTTGGCCAGGGCGGCGAACAGCAGGTCGCCTTTCAGGCCCAGGCTCTCGAGGCGGCTCAGCACGTCGCGCGCAGCGGCGTCGACCGCTTGCTTGTCCCGACTGGCTAGCTCAAAGGTTTTGGTGATGACCTCGGATGTGCCGCCAGCGCCGACCACGACGGCAATGGCCTCACGACCGAGTCCTCTGCCGTGCACGTTGACCAAGGCCTCGGCCTTGCGGAATGCGAGCGACAGATCCGACACCGCCAGCAGCGCCCCGTCGATGTCGAGGTCGGTCCAGTCACGGGGCGGCTTGTTGGCTGCCAGACTAAGGATGCCTTCGATCGCCCCGAGCGAGCCGTCGCGCTTGACCAAGCGCGCGGCGAAGCCTTGCAGACGCAGGTCGGCGCCGAATTTCGAAATTGGCTCGGCGCGCGCACGCAGTTCAGCGTCCCCACCCTCGCCTGCGTCGAGTGAATCGGCCATTTTTTGGTCGACCGTGCGCAGCATGAGCGGGTACGCATCGAGCAGCTCTTTGAGCAAAGGTTGCAGTAGTGCGCCTACTTCCCGCATCGGCACTGCCAACGTCGCCGGCAAATCGATCATCAACAGTCGGTTCGGGTCGTTGGCACGCAGCAGGATGTCGCGCACCGCACGCGCCTGTTTAGAGACGCGCTGCGTGCGTTTGGCCCACGACGGCAGCGAGAACGCCAACTTCACCAGGCTACGCGACACCTCGAGCGGGGAACCACCCGTCGGCGCGAACCCACATTCGCGCAAGGCGTGCGCGATCGCTTCGAGTGCGGCGGCGTGGTCACTGTCCTTGTCGACCCAACGCAGGGTGAAACGCCGCGGATCTTGCAGGAGCTCGTCAGCATCGACATCGGTCAGCTTCGGCTCAAACATGCCGTCGCGGTATACGGCGACGTGTTCGGCGTGGGACAAGGCGAAGGCAAGCAGAAACACGGGCATCAATCCGGACTTCACGCCGAACGGCGGCTGAGCCCAGAGGTTGTACAGCTCGGCGGCGCCGAGGCCCTTGCCGGCAGCGTCGAGGACTGCTTGTTCGGTCGCCTTCCATACGCTATGCAAGCCCGGCTTGAGGTCCGCCATGGGTGCCTTAAAGCCCCACGCGTTGTCGCCGATGGCGCCATGCAGTCCCGTTTCGGCCAGCACGGTCTCGTACAAGCCACGTTCGGCTGGGAAGCCCTCCATGCCGAGGCACTGCCGCTCGCCGTTGTTGACCATCCGGTGCATCAAGTCGCGCCGTGCCTTGACGCTGTTGGTCGAGAGCACGTCGCGGTTGATCAACTCGCTCCAGACGCTCGGGCTCGCGTGGAAGCGCGCGTCCGCCATATCCGAGGCGATGGCCGACAGGCGTTGTGCCTTGCCGACGCCATCCTCGAACACCCAGCGCGCCTTGGCCACCGCTTCACGCAGCGATTCCTCGAGCGCGCCCTTCACCGCTAACAGGCGCGCCGCGACCTCGCGCCGCGCGACCGAATCGCCCTCAAGTTCGGGACTGGTGTCCTGCACGATGCGTAACGAGACCAATTCAGAACCGAGGTCAGCGATCAGCGGATAGTTCGGGGGAACACCGAATACCAGCGCGCGCGTGGGATCCGGGCGCAACGTCGCCAATTTGTTAAGCACGTCGCGGTCAACAGCTTGGCGGTCGGGCAACACCAGCGCAAAGCGTCCGAACTCGCCGCCCTCGGCCTTGTAGGCGTCGGTTAAGCGTTCGGCCTCTTGCAAGGTGTGCAGCGACACGCCCATCCAGCGAAAGGTTCCGGTCTCGTGATAGTGACGCTTGGCCACGATCGGGGTGAGGTTGGCCATGCTCGTGAGGGTCGTGGTGTCCACACCGACGAAGGTTGCGCGTGCCTGGCTCACGGCATGGTCGATGTCGAAGTCGCTGCCCTCAAACACGGTCCACGACGGGATGTGTTTGCGGTACACGGCAACGCGCCAATGACTCAGTTTTTCCAGCGCCGTCGTGAGCTTGTGCTCGGACACAGTCGGCAGTGCCGTGCGCAGCACCTCGTCGGAGGCCATCAAGCCCGAGGTGCCACGGAAGATGTCGATCAAGGCGAGCACTTTCGCTAGCGCCAGTTCGACCTCGTCGGCACCTTTGGACTCGGCGCGCTCGACGGCTTCTACGGCCTGTGCCCAGCGGTGCCCATCCGGCGAAGCCAGGATCGCCTGTTCGAGGTTGGCGCGTAGATAGTCCCAATAGCGGTCCGGACCGTAGACACTGCTGCCATCCCAGCTTTGCAGGAAATCCTGGAAGCCATGCGGCTCGAGCGAGGATAGGAAGCCGAACACGCTGCGTTCGTTTTGTCCGAACTGGCGACGCGACGCCGGTCCAAGTAGCGACGCTGTTACCGGATGCAAGGGCCAGCATTTATCCAGCAACCCTGCCATGCTTTCGCCAACGCTCGGACGGCGGCTCGCGATCGCGGCCGCGATGACGCGCGCGGTCGGCGCGCTCTGTGGGTGCTTAACCCGGCATTCGATCGCGTTGCCGATCAGTTGTACGACTTCGTCGCCGGTGGCGACAAATGAGATATCGCCGTAGCGGCCCTGAATCTTTGCCCACTCTTCTCTTGCCTCGATGCCGAGGCGCGACGCGTACTGGCGGAACGACTGATGCAACAGACCGACGACGACCAGTCGACCTTTGGACCGCCCTGCCTTCTCCGCCAGATCCTGGAAAAAGTGGATGTCCTCACCACCGGCAGCGGCGGCCTCAAGGAATTTACCCATCTCGTCGACGAGCAACAGTACGCCGTCGAAACGCCCGCCTTCAGCCAGCGCGATGAGATCGTTGACGACTTGACTCGGCGCGTGCGGCGCGGCCGACTCGAAGTTGGCATTCAAGACCTTGGCGGTCTCGGCGGCAACGCTGGCCCGCTTGCCCACGACGGGCAGCACCAGCCAGCCTTTCGACGAGACGCGAAACGCGTCCTGGAAACCTGGCACGCGGTCGCCAAGGATGGCGCGCGCGCGTAAGCGCACGGCGGCATTTGCCGACAAGGCGGACGCCAACACCACTGCCAGCGAGGATTTGCCGCCGCCGTAGGGTCCGGTCCAAGTGAAGGCGCGATCGGACGTCTCATTGATTTGTCGGCTCATGATCGCCAGTGCTTCACGCGCAGTGTCGGTCAGCACATAGCCGTCGAGTGCTTCCGGGCGGCCGACGTCAGCGTCGATCCGGACCGAACGGCGATAGTGGCGCGCAATCTGCACGGCTTGGGTCAAAGGCATCTCGGCAGCCTTATTCATACCACTTCTCCATCATGGCGCGCTTAAAATTGCTGACGTCGAAGTCGCCACGATAGATTTGGCGCAGTCCTGAGGTATCGGACCATTTCAACCGACCGTCCGTCAAACTCGAGAGCGAGAATAAGCGCTCCGCAGTCGACTCTTCGTCGAGCTTAAACACCCGCCCCGGCGATCCGGCGCCGTAGGCAATCGACTCAAACGTCAACGAGGTTTCGCCGGCGTGATGGGTATCCCAAAAATCGACCAGCGCCCAGGCGAAGAAGGCGTCACACAGCGACGACTTCGGCCCGCGGCGGAACGAGTACACGCCCTTACGTTCCTCTTGTATAAGGCCGAGCTCGGCCAGCATGGGCTCGGCTGCTTCCTCCACTGAGCTCGATGCGGAACGCGGAGCGTAGCCGCGCAGGCAAGTCTCCAAATCGCGCGCCAAGGTCGCTTGCGACAGTTTTTTGCCTGCCGAAATCGATTGCGCGAATTTTGCTAGGGTCGGCATCACCTCGTCGCGCGTAAAAGTTTGCGCGTTCAGGACGTTGAATAGCCAGAACCACGTGGTCGAGCGGCGCCCGCGTCCGGCGAGACACCAATGGGCGTACCACGCGGTCGTCGGGTGCTCCGAATACGGATCGTGCCCATAATCGGCAAAAATTTCTTTCGCGATCTCGCTGATCACAAAGTGACGTTTCGACGTGTCTTCACGCATCACTTCGCAGGCGAGCGCCCAATGCTTGATCGACGACACCATATTGCGTCCGACGCCAAAGGTCGCGATGGCATTGTCATCAGAAAAAGTTTCTTTAGAAACAATCCAATGCTTGTCGGCGCTGTTGACGGCCTTTTTCAGCCACAATTGTCGTAGGGGGAAGGTCTCGTGCCCGGAGAAATGGGCATCGATGTTCAGTTCTTGGTTAGCCATATTCCGTTCGGATGGTCCTGGAGACATAGTCCAGCAGCAGATCGTACGGACTGGTAAACGACGCCAGTTCGCATGGTACCGATTGTACCTTTTCCATGAATAGCTGTGTTTATTTACAGGAAAGTTTAATAACGCTCTACAATTTTGCACAGACTCAGCTTACACAGCAAACCTCGCGCGAAACTGAGGGAGCGCCGTGGTAGAACGATGTTGCAATTTTTTAACAATCATGCTGATGTCCTCTGAGATTCGGATTGCATAAGTGGGACGCTTGTCGATCGAGGCACTGCATCCCGACGAGTTCACTGCGCTCGACACGGTAGGCGCCCGCTTAGATGTACGCGACTGCACGCAGTCCGTGAACGCGCTAACTCGGCCGAGAGACATCTTGCTTTGACGGACTGTAGGGATGGCTCAGCGCATGGGTTGTTGCTCTCATAGCAAGCAAGAAATTTTGTTAGGCGTTTAAGTCCGCTAAATCTGTAATAACTGACCAATTTGACGCGTTGTAACGGATCAAACCCGCTCGATCTCAGCTCGGCGCATAAACAACATGTCGAGGGTACCGATCACATATTCAGTCTAGCTCGCTGGCTTGATCCTGCTGCCGGTCCTGCTGCGCTTCTCCTAGCGAGTACGCAGCATCTTCTCCGACAGGTCATCCGCGCGGCCCTGTGTCGATAGCTTTCCAAGCATCAAGCTTGTTTGCCCAATCCTGCATCATAGCTCGCCTCTCCTCTAGGTAGGTCGCGTGGTTGTAGGTGCGACGCACACTGTTTGGTTCAGCATGTGCCAGTTGAGCTTCAATGGCATCGGGTCGATACCCCATCTCGTTCAGCCGGGTGCTACCTGTCGTGCGAGTGCCATGCGGGCTATACTTTGTCGCCCATCCGAGCTTTTTTAGTGCCTGTCGTAAGGCGGCATCGGCCATTGGTCGCTGTCTATCATCCCGATTCGGGAAAACAAACTTTGTATGCCCTGTAATCGGCTGCATTGCCTTCAGGAGGTCAACGGCTTGCGTCGGTAACGGTACGATGTGTTCACGCCTAGCCTTCATCCGTCGAGCTGGAATTTTCCAGAGGCCATTTTCCAGATCAAACTCGCCCCACTCAGCCTGAACTGATTCGTTGGGACGGCTCAGCGTCAGCCACATCAACTGAAACGCTTTGATCGTTTGGAAGTTGCCTCCGTGCCCGTCAAAGTCAGCGAGCAGCTTGCCGACCTCCTCGACGCTGAGCGCTCGCTTGTGTTGCGTCTTGTTCGGGGGCAGTGCTTTGCGCACGGGCCAAACAGGGTCAGTGTCCGCACGCAACGTAGCAACTGCGTGCTCAAATACACCAGACATGCTCCGCTTTGCCTCAGCAGCGACGGTAGGCGCTCCACGCTTCACGGTTTTGGTAAGGATGTCGAGCACGTGAGCCGAAGTGATCTGGCGGACAGGAAGCTTGCCGATGTAGGGAAACACAACGCGCTCCAGCATGTCCAACCGACGCTTCTTTGTGACCTCTTCCCAGTCCTTCATTGCCAACCATTCCTCGGCGATGGCCTTGAATGTATTGGCAGCATCCTGCTCTCGTTTGATGCGCTCGATCTGGCGGTTCTGGACGGGATTAATGCCTTCCCTGACCAGCTTGCGCGCAACGTCACACTTCTCGCGTGCTTCGCCGAGAGTCACGCTAGGGTAATCGCCCAACGCGTACCAGGAGGCTTTGTCGTTGAGCTTAAACCTATAACGCCATGCCTTGATACCGTTCGGCTTGATCTCCAGGTACAGCCCCTTGTAGTCATTGAGGCGATAGATACCTTCTTTGGGTTTTGCAGCGCGGCACTGAGCATCGGTGAGCATGTGAGTGAGGTCGTTGTGGCAACACGCTCATCATATACACCAACCTTGTTGATCTGCAAGTTTCGTATACACCCCCATATGCACTTGCGCAGCACATGCGCAAGTTGTTTCATGCAACAAGAAGAAACAAGAAAGCCCCGATTCACGGGGCCTTCTTGAGGATTTCAGGCAGTTTTTGCAAGCTCTTGAAACTATCTGAAATGGCTTGCTCGAATCAGACGTTGAACAAGAAGTTCAACACATCCCCATCCTTGACCACGTATTCCTTGCCCTCGGCGCGCATCTTGCCCGCTTCCTTGGCGCCCGACTCGCCCTTGCAGGCGATGTAGTCGTCGAAGCCGAT
>Ga0265780_10001729_pt1 | contig 30279 bp, 27 predicted proteins | sample P1T30metagenome_FD_192432 | JGI IMG/M metagenome (GOLD analysis project Ga0265780, IMG submission 192432) | Plant litter microbial communities from East Loma Ridge, Irvine, California - P1 T30 | ecosystem: Environmental > Terrestrial > Plant litter > Unclassified | place: USA: California... | reverse complement strand
CCGCTCTTTATCTACCTGCTTTCTGAAGTGGCATTCATCTCATTCAAGAATATACATACAGCACCGGGGCAAAACCTGCTGGAATGGATAAATACTTCCATCTTCCAGGTGATTGCTCCGGGGCCTGCCGGCTCTCTTTTATTCGCGATCAGTTTCATGCTGTTCTGCTGGAGTGTTGCCTGGCTGCTTGACCGCAAAAAAATCTACATTAAAGTATAGTTATAATGAACAGAAGAAATCTTTTAAAAACACTGGGAATTGGTATCGGGTCTACAGTAATTAACACTGATGTAGTTGCGAAACTTTCTGACAATTCATTTTCTTATTCCATACCTCCGAATCCCTTACATGAAACTCCGGAAAGACCGGTAACTGTAATTATCCTCGGAGCTGGTAACCGGGGATCTGTATATGCAAACTTTGCAGCAACTTTTCCGAAGGAGATGCGGGTTACCGGTGTAGCTGAACCTGTTCCTTTCAGAAACGAAAGACAGGCAAAAAAACATAATATACCGAAAGAAAATCGTTTTAACAGCTGGGAACAGGTATTTACCCGTCCGAAATTCGCTGATGCTATAGTAATAAGCATGCCCGACGATATGCACTATGAACCCTGCCTCAAGGCTCTTGAACTCGGATATGATATCTTACTGGAGAAACCCATTGCCCCCACTGAAAAAGAATGCAGGGAAATTCTTGCAAAGGCAAAAAAAACCGGGCGCATTGTTGCCGTTTGCCATGTACTGAGATATGCGCCCTATTTTGTTAAGATGAAAGAACTGATCTCGAAGGGTGCTATTGGAGAAATTATCAGTATCCAGCATTTCGAACCTATAGAACATGTTCATATGGCGCATTCATATGTCAGGGGCATCTGGCATAATTCAAAAAAGTCTACACCGATCATCCTGGCAAAATCATGCCACGACCTGGACATCATCAAATGGGTGATCAATAAACCCAGCAAACATATCGTGGCAATGGGCGATCTGAAATGGTTTAAAAAAGAAAATGCACCGGAGGGCAGTACGGCGAGATGTACCGACGGATGCAAAGTTGAAAGGCAGTGCCCTTACTCTGCCATCAGGATATACCAGGAACGTGAAGAACGGGTAAGGGTTCTGGATATACCGGAAGATGCGAAAGATCCAAAGGCTTTAATACTGGAGCGATTAAAAACGTCTGACTACGGACGATGTGTTTACAGGATGGACAACGATCAGCCGGATCATTATATTACCAGCATGATGTTTGGCGATAACGTGACGGCGAATTTCTCAATGGAGGCCTTTACTTCTTACCATGGAAGGCGTACACGTATTATGGGTTCTATGGGTGATATGGTCGGGGATATGGAAGAACTGGTAATAACTGACTTCAGGACGAGGAAAGATGTAAAATTCGTGCCCGTCGCAGAAGATGTTGAAGAATATAAAAACAGCGGGCACGGCGGTGGTGATTTCCTTCTGGTACGCGACTTTGTTCAGGCGGTAAGCAAACAGGATCCGAAACTGCTTACTTCAACGATCGATGAATCTATAGAAAGTCATGTTATGGCATTCATGGCCGAAGAGAGCAGAAAATCAAAGAAAATAATGGAAATCAAAATGTAATATCAGATAAAAGAGCAGATCCGCTGCACAGCAGTAACAAGTGCATATTGATTTTAATTACAAGGTGTTTTCTGAGCACCTTTACTGCTTCATGCATGCAGTTCCTGATCGTCTGATATTTTACAGACATTATAGCTTCGATTTCTCTATAGCTGTGCTGCTTCACGTAAAAGAGATAAATCACTTCCTTTTGCCTCTTACTAAGAAGGCTTAGAGCCTCTTTTAAGTGCTGAATTCTCTCATCTGAAGACTGATCTGCGATCATTGTTTCTTCAATGCTGCATTCTGCACTATCTGTTAACATGTCTGTGCTGTTAATATTACGGCTTATCTTTTTCAGGTTATCAAAAACTGTCCTGCTGTAAGAAGTGAAGAGATATGATTTGACGGAACTTACTTTACCTACACCCGTTTTATTCTTCCAAAGTTTCAAAAAAAGCTCCTGTAAGCAATCTTCTGCCAGATCTGAATCGCCTGATAGTTTAATTCCATAGTTATAAAGCATCGTATAATACTTCAGATAGAGCTCTTTGAACGATTTTTTATCACCCGAACGAAAAGCGGACCATAATTCCGCGTCGATTAGTCTGTCTTCTTCTCTCATAGTAAAAATGGGGCTTTAAAAAAATGAAAACCAGGGACATACAATAGTTAAATATAACGATAATATTAACTAAATATACTTTTCTATGAAAAACAGGAGATTTTTATAATGATTATTTAATATTTCATTAAACAATCGTTCATTTTTGAGAAAATCAACAGAATGGAGATACAATTAACAAAAAAACCAGCGAAGACGGCAATTTTTGACATCAACAGCAAAATAACGCACCTGGAATGTGCAACTAATATTGAGGCCGGTTTAGTATGGCCTGTTTAATTACAGCGTCGCGCATATCAAAATCATAATGTGTTTCTTCTTCCTCTACATGAGGTACGAAGCCATGAGGATGAGTTTTATGGATCTTACGGTTTCTCAGCACTTCCGGAGCCGGCACTTCCGGATTATACAGTTCGGCTTGTTTAGCAGATTCTGCGGTTGCATAACTATATTTTTCTTCTTTCACAGAAGGAGCCTGCATCGGTTCTTTATAAATAGGCCTGTATTTAGGTTCGTATGGATATGCCGGATCAAAGACCTCTTCAACAAGCTCGGGCTTGTGATTTTGGGATGTCTGAGCATGAGGCTCAATTTTTCTCTCCCATGTTTCTTTGGCGGCGGGCTGAGTTTCAGGAGTTCGTTTTCCCGGATTCCTTTTACGTGCCTTTTCCTGTTCCTTCTGGAAATTTGCATAAAAGCGGTAGCCCGCAATAACAAGCATTATAAGAAACGGGAGGTATTCTTCCATTTAGCAATGTACATAAAATCGATAAAAAACGGATTAAATTTCCGAAAACTTCTAAATTTATATATAACTTGCTGATTATTTTAAAGATGAGTCTGGGACTTTTGTCCCTTTGAGAGAAGATGCGATTAAACCGGCTGGAAATAAAGGGCTTCAAGAGCTTTGGTGATAAGATTACGATCAATTTTAACGAGGGTGTTACCGCAATTGTTGGTCCGAACGGATGCGGAAAATCTAACGTTGTAGATTCCATACGCTGGGTTCTGGGCGAACAGAGCACCAGGATGCTGCGATCTGAAAAGATGGAAAACATTATTTTCAATGGATCCAGGACCAGGAAACCAGCTCAGCTGGCAGAGGTTTCTTTAACTTTTGATAATACGAAGAACATTCTTCCTACAGACTTCTCGCAGGTTACCATTACCCGAAAGTTGTATAGAAGCGGAGAAAGTGAATACCGGCTAAATGATGTTCAATGCCGCCTGAAAGACATAACAGACCTGTTCCTGGATACAGGTATAGGATCAGACTCTTACTCGATCATCGAACTTAAAATGATCGATGAGATCATCGCCAATAAAGAAGGTTCGAGAAGGGCGCTTTTTGAAGAGGCTTCAGGGATATCAAAATACAAAGTACGCAAAAAGCAGACTTTCAGTAAATTAAAGGATACAGAAGCTGACCTTAGCCGCGTTGAAGACCTCCTGTTCGAGATCGAAAAGAATCTTAAAACCTTAGAGAACCAGGCCAAAAAAGCGGAACGATATTATAAGCTTAAAGATCAATACAAGGCACTGAGCATCCAGCTTGCCTCTTTCAGGATAATCAGCTTCAGAGATGCGCTCGGCACGCTGGAGGAACAGGAACAGCAACATGCAATTGAGATCTCCGGAATTGCTACGGAGATAGACAAACTGGAAGCTGCTCTTCAGCAATATAAGGCCGACAATATCACCAAGGAAAAGAATCTTTCAACTCAACAAAAAGCCGCGAATGAATTCACTTCTAAAATCAGGGCTTACGAGAGTGAGAAGAAGATCAAAAATGAGCAGCTGCGCTTCCTTCAGGATAAAGAAAAACGCTTAAGTGAGGAACTTGAGCGGGACAAAAATCAGCTGAACCATGTTCTTTATAATATAAAGAGGCTTAAAGAAGAACATCTTCAGGAAAGCGAATCGCTGGAGAACATCAGGAATATTCTGACTGACAGAAAAGAGGAACTGGATGAGCTGCGGATTCAGCAGCAATCGACAAAAGCAGGACTTGACAGTTTCATTAAACAGAACAATGATATCCAGAACCAGTTATACAAGGCTGAAAAAGATATTACGGTACTGAATATCCAGAAAGATGCCCTTGACCAGGAAAGCAGACGAAACATGGCTGACACTGAATCAAAGGAATCTGAACTTAATGAATTTAATAAAGCGATTGCAGAGATTGAAAGCAACCTGCAGGTAAAGACCGGTGCTTTGAAAGAGATAGAGCAGTTTGAGGAAACGCTTAAACTGCAGATTACCGGTGCCGAAGACCAGATCGTTCTGTTTAAAGAGAAGTTGGCGGCAGAAAGCCGGAAGCTTGATGCCAAACAGAACGAATACAATCTTACCAAGTCGCTGGTCGACAATCTTGAAGGTTTCCCCGAGTCGATCCGCTTTCTGAAAAAGAATACAGGCTGGGCCAAACAAGCTCCTTTATTTTCTGACGTATTGTTTTGCAGGGAAGAGTTCCGTATTGCCATAGAGAACTACCTGGAGCCTGTAATGAACCATTACGTTGTCGAGTCGCAGGCAGAAGCCGTGCAGGCCATTCGCCTGTTAAGTGATTCTTCTAAAGGACGGGCTAACTTTTTTATACTTGAAGCCCTGAACAATACACCGGAAGTAAGCAAAACTGATATTATCAGTGACAAACTTGTTCCGGCGCTGAGTATTATTGATGTAGATTCAAAATATGCCCGTCTATGCAAACAGTTATTATATAATGTATACGTCCTGGTTTCGGGGGATGAGGAAGAGCTCGGCGGTACGATGCCGGATAGTAATATCGTATTGTTAAGCGGCACCGGTAAGTTCACGAAGAGCCGCATCAGCATGTCGGGCGGATCTGTTGGTCTATTTGAAGGTAAACGTATAGGGCGTGCAAAAAATCTGGAAAACCTGGCAAAGGAAATACGTTCGCTTGAGAACCAGATCAGTACGCTCAAAACTTCTATAGAACAGGAAGCGACAAGAGTTACAGCACTCAGAACTTCGTCGAGAAAAAAAGAAATGGAGGAGCTGCAGCTGGCAGCTAACCGGCTCGGCAATGAACATATTTCTCTAAAAACCAGGCAGGAGCAATATATTGCATTTATAAAAAACAGCCAGAACAGGAAACTGGATATAGAGCAAAAGATCACTTCCATTAATATAGAAATTTCCCAGGCTGAGCCCAGGCTGGCACAGCTGAAATCGACAAAGCAGCAAATGAGCGATGAACTGGTTGAAAAACAACAAGCTTATCATGAACTATCTGAACTTGTAACTGAAAAGTCGACCGGCTTTAACCAGGAAAACATCCGTTTTCATCAACAGCAAAATAAAGTTTCAGGCATAGATAAAGATCTGGACTACAGAGACAGTCAGCAGAGAAACCTTGACAGCCGGATACTTGCAAACAGCTCCGACCTCGAAAAAGCACTGAAAGAGATTACTGATACCCTGCAGCATGTTGACCACTCTGACGAAGATCTCCTCAATATGTACACTCAAAAAGAGGAATATGAAAAAGGTGTACGGGAGTCTGAACAGATTTATTATAACTCCCGCGGACAGATCAATGAAACAGAAAATAATATATCTGTATTCCGGCGAAACAAGGAGCAGGCAGATCTCATTGCTACCGAATTAAAGGATAAAAAGAACAATCTCAAACTGGAACTGAACGCTTTGAAAGAGCGGCTTTCCATTGAGTTTTCTATTGATATTGCCGACCTTCTGGATGCTGAGCTTCCGGAGAACGAACTGGAAGACGATCTGAAAGAAAAAACAGAAAAGCTAAAAAAACAGCTTGACGATTTTGGCGCAATAAATTCTATGGCCATGGAAGCCTACCGTGAGATGAATGAGCGTTATACTTTTATCCAGAACCAGAAAAAAGATCTAACAGAAGCGAAATCATTACTGCTTCAAACGATCAAAGAAATTGACGACTCTGCGAAAGATAAATTCATGGAAGCCTTTTTGAATGTCCGCGAAAACTTCATCAGGGTTTTCAGATCTCTTTTTAATGAAGAAGACAGCTGCGATCTGGTGCTTATAAATCCTGAAAGTCCGCTCGAATCGGATATCGATATTATTGCGCGACCGAAAGGAAAACGCCCTCTGTCTATAAACCAGCTTTCGGGCGGTGAAAAGACGCTCACTGCGACGGCGCTTCTTTTCTCTCTTTACCTGCTTAAGCCAGCTCCGTTTTGTATATTCGATGAGGTAGATGCCCCGCTTGACGATACAAACATCGACAAGTTCAATACGATAATACGGAAGTTTTCAAGTGAATCTCAGTTCATTATCGTTTCTCATAACAAGCGGACTATTGCCAGTACCGATATTATATATGGTGTTACAATGGTAGAGCAGGGAATATCGAGAGTGGTTGCGGTCGATTTACGTGAAGTGGCATAAGGTTAAGTCTCTAATTAAATTCATATTAAAAATGCGGTCAGGAACCCTCACAATAATGCTCCTGGTAAACCTGATATGCTGTAAGTTATCGTACGGCCAGCAGTTGCTCAATGATGTCAGGGAGTTATCTTCTGATAAATATAAGGGCCGGAAAACCGGCACAGCCGGAAATAAGCTGGCGGCAGACTATATAGTGAGCCGCTTCAGGGCAATCGGGCTTAAACCATTGAATAACTCTTTCACTCATCCGTTTTCTGTTAAAAATGCATCGGGCAAAATAGTAAAGGGCACTAATTTGCTTGCTGTTATTCCGGGAAAAAAGGAGGACATCATTGTCATATCTGCCCATTACGACCATGTAGGGGTGATAAACGGGAAAATATATAACGGGGCCGATGATAATGCTTCGGGGATAGGCGGACTGCTATCTATTGCAAAGTATTTTAAAACCAATCCACCTGATCATACATTGCTTATTGCCGCGTTTGATGCAGAAGAAACAGGTTTACTCGGAGCAAAGGCTTTTGTTGGTAAGCCGCCTGTTGCCATTGGAAAAATTAAGCTGGATATTAATATGGATATGATAAGCCGGAGTGATAAAGGAGAAATATATGCATCGGGGACATATCATTATCCGCAGCTGAAAAAGTATCTTATATCTTCTAACCCTGAAGTAAAATTGCTTTTAGGCCATGACAATCCAAAAGAAGGCAGTGATGACTGGACCAGTCAGAGCGACCACTATGCTTTTCACAGTAAAAAAATACCCTTTATTTATTTCGGAGTAGAAGATCATGAAGATTACCATAAATCTACTGACGACTTTGAAAAAATAGACAAAGATTTTTATACCGGAGTGGTTGGCATGATAACAGAGGTTATAAAGAATATAGATAAAGGTCTGAGCATTCAAAGCCTTTTCAAGGATAAAAAGATCATGGGAAACTGATCATAAAACAACAGGCCTGAAGAATAATCAGGCCTGTGATGAAATATAATATAATAAATTCGGTCTTATTTTTTCAGCTTAAGTCTTGAAGGAGTTTCTATCATTCCTTTAAATTCTTTATCATCAAGCGACTTTCCATTTACAGAAACGACCTTCGTTCTAACATCTGCAGCAGCTGATATCTTATTAGTAGATACAGATGATACAAATGTTCCCCTGGTTAGATAATTATAGGCTGCGGCCATAGATCTTTCCCTGACATCACCAAAATCATATTTTGGATCGTCGTCATCAGCCGTTGACGTTCCTGTATCAGGAGTCATTCCGGAGTAATAACCACCCTCTCCGTTTTTATTCTTTGATTCGAACATACTATAATATACATCGTACTGACCTATACGTATCGGGGCAAAACCAACAGGTTTACCGTATGAGGTTGCTCCTACTATTTTGACTGTGAGATATGGCTTCAAACTGTTGATAACAAGTTCACTCGCGGAGGCAGTGCCGCTGGTTACGATAAATACAACATTTTTCACACCGTTCAGGGAGCCGGCTTTCGTAAAGTTATTCGTATTGGCACTTACAGAATAATTAACATCTGCATATGTCAAAAGCTTACCATTCTGATACCGAAGTTGTCCATTTGCATCAAGCAGCGGCTGCTTTTGTAAAATAGTAGCTTTGTCCTGCTGCATCAGTTTATTGAAGTGCTCTACATACATCACCTGGCCATTAAGGCTGGATGGTGCAATGAGATTGATCAGATGCTCAGCTGTGGTTACATAGCCACCTCCGTTATATCTGAGGTCTATAATAAGATCTGTAACCCCCTGCGCTGCAAACCGTGAAAACACTTCATCCAATTCTGCATTTGAATTAGCCGGTGATGAAAATCTGGCGTAAGCCAGGTATCCTATTTTTTTTGAATCAGCCGTCAGAATAACATCCTTATAGATCGGGCTGGTAGCATAATAGGAAGCAGTCAGCGTAGTGTTAAATGATGTACCGTCGGTATGGGTACCTTCTATCTTAATATTCTGAGAACCAAAGATGACATCGTTAATAAAATCGATTTCTGCATCATAATTACTTCCTATTGTTCTGCCATTTATTTTTGTGATAAGATCTCCCCTTTTGTGCCCGGCTTCTTCGGCCGGTGAATTCTCATTAACAGCCTGAATGTAAAGACCATACACAGTTTTGGCTTCATTAAGCCAGTAAAGACCGGGTTTGAAACCGAAATCATCACCATTTCCATCCAGATCAACAGAACTTTTCCTTTCCGGCATAACACCCACAGGGCTTTGGGTTCCCGCATTTGTTACGTAGGAGTACTTAGGCGTTCCTGTATCTACACCTCTTGAATTTGCAAGAAATTCATAAGGTCTGCTTGTAGCCGGATTCACCGCATAACGGGTCAAAGCAAACAACTCCGCGTCCAAAGAAGAGTAATTACGGGGGGCAAATACCGAATACCCCGGTATATCTGTCCACCAGAGATAAACCTGCCTGGCATATAGGAATACGGAATCCCTGTTAAGTTCATCCCTGCTCCCGGTGGCAGGAGCATTATCAACAGGCGTTTTTACGTCATCGTCGTCTGACTTTTTATCTTTTTTACAGGCAGAGGCGAAAAGCAGAAACAGGACCAGTGTAATACCTGCATTTCTTAGCCCGGTGAATTTATACATGTTAGGATGATTTTTTGTTTAACGTGACAACATAGTTAATGATTTATTCTAACAAAATCAATACCAGCATTTTGAGCAAAACGAGCATCTGCATCAGACACACCTAAGCAAAGTACTTCATCCGGTTTAAGGTTGTATTCATTTAATATTAAATTCAATACATCCGGCGAAGGCTTAGGCGAAACTTCATCAGCAAAATACACTTTCAGATATTTTTCCAGTCCGTTCCATTCAGTCTGTTTGATTTTATTCAGCTGCATTAATGGTAAACCGCCGGTTACTATAAAAATGTCTTTTCTATCTACTACGATTTCCTGCAAGAGAGTGAGCACAGCATTAAAAAGCAATAGTTTAAGGGGGAGTCTGGCCTCTGTATGCAGCCTGTTAAAATTCTCACGGTATTTTTCATCGATACCAAAGACCTCCCTGGCCTTATCAAAAATCTTATCCTGTCCATGATTTTCGTAGGCCTTTTTAAAGAAATTTGTAAGCTCAGATGCGGGTGGAACGGTTTCTGTAAACTCCAGAAAATTCGCGAAAAGATAATACACCTGGAGCAGATAATCCTTCTCAGGAAAAAGAACATTATCGAGTTCAAAGACAAAGGCTTTTTTAGAGGGGTCCAGTTCTGAATAAGTTATCATTAATCTGCCGTATAAATTTGAAATCCGGATGGATTATCCGGAGATTGTAAGAAAACTCCACGATCAGCAATCAGACCTTCCTGAGTTTCATTCTGGTTCAGCCCTTTTATAACAAGATCGCCTTTTTTAAGATTTCCGGTCAGATCGTTAAGCATAGCGGGTAATGGAATCATTAACCTGATACCATACTCATCAAATAATTGCCTTGCCTGTGCAAGCACTTCCAGTTCAGACTTACGTAAAACGAATACAACGTTAACAGAAAGGTCTAAACAGCAAGTAAGGAATTCGTGCGCAAACGAAGGGGAGCCTGCATCGGGAATCTTAACAAATTTCTTTTTCTGTAACATTACCTCGGGCAGATCTGCTGAATCTGCAAAAAATATATTCTGGCCCTGATCCAGATTTTTCTCAAGTATATAAGCCTGTACAGAGGCTGCTGCCGTTATTAATATATTCAATATGTTAACCACTAATAATTAATCCATCTTTCATCACTACTTTCCTGTCTGCCATCTCTGCAAGTTCTTCATTATGGGTTACGATAATGAACGTTTGTTCAAAGCGATCTCTTAAAGTGGTGAACAGTTCATGTAATGCACAGGCATTCTGAGAATCAAGATTTCCTGATGGTTCATCAGCCAGCACTATAGAAGGCTTATTTACCAACGCCCTGGCAACGGCTATACGCTGCTGTTCGCCTCCTGAAAGTTCAGAAGGTTTATGCTCTGCCCTGTTACTGAGCCCCAGCATTTCGAGCAGGCTATAGGCATGCTGCTCAGCTTCTTTTTTACCCATACCTGCAATAAAGGCGGGGATACAGATATTCTCTAAAGCAGTAAATTCGGGCAGCAAATGATGAAACTGAAAAATAAATCCTATATGACGGTTTCTAAAGGCACTCAGTTTACGGGAAGACAACTGGGAAACGTTTATTCCATTCAGGAAAACTTCGCCTTTATCTGCTTTATCAAGGGTGCCCAGGATATGTAAGAGGGTACTTTTGCCAGCTCCTGATGCTCCCAGGATAGTGACTATTTCGCCCTTTGAGGCAGCAAAATCGACACCTTTTAATATTTCCAGCTTACCATATGACTTCCTTATCTCATTAGTCTTCAGAATAGGACGAAGATAGTTTTTTACCTGATAAGGTTAGGCAGGTGGTAAAAGTTTTTGTAATGACATATTATTCTAAAACTTATATAAACTTTCGGAAATTGAACCAAAATAGTAGTTTTACACCTGCAAACTTTCAAAACAATGAATATTCACGAGTATCAAGGTAAAGCTATTTTAAAAAGCTTCGGCGTCCGGGTTCAGGAAGGCATTGTTGCCGACACACCAGAACAGGCTGTTGAAGCTGCAAAAAAGCTGAAAGAAGAATACAACTCAGACTGGGTTGTGGTAAAAGCACAAATTCATGCCGGCGGCCGGGGAAAAGGCGGAGGTGTAAAGCTGGCTAAGAATCTCGAAGAAGTTCGGGAGAAGTCTGAGCAGATCATCGGTATGCAGTTAATTACTCCGCAGACCGGTCCTGAAGGCAAAAAGGTAAACAAGGTACTCGTTGCCCAGGATGTATATTATCCGGGCGAAACTGAAACCAAGGAGTTTTACATGAGCGTACTGTTAGACCGTGCGAAGGGCCGTAATATCGTTATGTACTCTACAGAGGGCGGTATGGATATTGAGGAGGTCGCAGAACATACTCCTCAGCTGATATTCAAGGAAGAGATCGATCCTAAAGTTGGATTACAGGGTTTCCAGGCGCGCAAAATCGCATTCAATCTTGGATTGAGCGGAGATGCGTTCAAAGACATGACAAAATTTGTCGCTGCTCTTTACAAAGCCTACGAGAACACAGATTCTTCAATGTTCGAGATCAACCCGGTTCTTAAAACTTCAGACAATAAGATCCTCGCAGTAGATGCCAAGGTTAATCTGGATGACAACGGATTGTTCCGTCATGCTGATTACGCTGCATTCAGGGATGTAACAGAAGAAGATCCAATGGAAGTTGAAGCCAGCAAATCAAACCTTAATTATGTTAAGCTTGACGGTAATGTTGGCTGTATGGTTAACGGCGCCGGGCTTGCTATGGCAACAATGGATATTATCAAACTTGCCGGCGGTGAACCAGCAAATTTCCTTGACGTAGGTGGAACAGCAAATGCCCAGACAGTAAAGGCTGCTTTCAATATCATTCTTCAGGATCCTAATGTTAAAGCAATACTGATCAACATTTTCGGTGGAATTGTACGTTGCGACCGTGTAGCACAGGGTGTTATTGATGCATACAAGGAGCTTGGAAATATCCGTGTGCCGATCATAGTAAGGCTTCAGGGAACCAATGCTGAAGAAGCTAAAAAACTTATTGACGAATCAGGGCTTAAAGTATACTCTGCGATTCTTCTTAAAGAAGCTGCTGAGCTTGTATCAAAAGTTCTGGAAGACTAAAAAACTTCTTTTATAAAAAGAGCCCGGTGTTACATAACACCGGGCTCTTTTTGTTTCAATATCTGTCTGATCAGTACGGGAGATAGGGCTTTGCGATCTTCCTGGAAATAATATAACACAGGTAAGCAAAAAATGGCGCGCATACTACATCAATCGTAAAGTGTACATGTTGTATAAGTACCAGAACACCCATTGCTATTGTGCCTATAAGGGCCATTATTTTATCTGATCTTTTTTGAAGGCACATAAAAAAAAGGAACTGGGTTGCAGTATGGCCGGAAAAGAAAAGGTCTTTTGTTATATATGTCTGCCCGTAAAAATGATTTGCAATCGGATCTGTTATCGGAATGAGCTCAGCCGGGGGATCAAACGGAAACAGCATAATAGATATAAAACGAAGAATATTTAAACCGATAAAACCATACAGATAAGTAATAAATATCGCCGGACTTTGGAGTGCTCTTATTATCAGAAGAATAGCCATAGCCCAGGTAACAATGAATATCGGCATCGAAACGTCTATTGCAGGGATCTGCTGAAGTATTATATCGTTCTGATCAAAGCCATTCCTCTTCTCAATATACTGGTAGAACACCGGAAATACCGGCATAAGACTTATAAAAACCCCGATGCCAAACAAAAATTTCTGCTTAAACAAAGGCTCCTGCCAGGCAAGCTCCCATTTATTCAAAGAAGTCTCTAATTGTTTAGTTCTGTTATTACTCATTTACAAAAAGTTAATGCAAATTTAACCCTTAGATTAAGGCGGGTCAAATATATCGCATTCTTGCAAATTTTTCAGGAAAATCTGAAAACAATTTTTACTAAACCCCTGTTACAACGGGCTTTAAAACAAGTTTTTAACATTAGTTTAACACAAGGCCTGGCGAATGTTAAGACTAATAAACTTCTGCAAGCAGACCTTAAATGCTATTTTTGAAAAAATATTCCGCAAAATGCCGCCAAAAAACATAATACCTCCTGCCGCTTCGAATCCGGCCTCTTCTTTTGAACGTTTGCTCACCATTATGGATACGCTCAGAGAACAATGCCCCTGGGATCAAAAGCAGACAATGGAAAGCCTGCGTCACCTCACGATAGAAGAAACTTACGAACTGTCTGATGCTATCCTTGACGGAGACACCACTGAAATAAAAAAGGAACTGGGAGATATTATGCTTCATCTTGTATTTTATGCCAGAATTGCATCAGAAACCAATGATTTTACTATCACCGACGTATTAAACAGCGTCTGTGATAAACTGATATCGCGGCATCCACATATATACGGTGACGTTCAGGTCGAGAATGAGCTGGATGTTAAACGCAATTGGGAGCAATTAAAATTAAAAGAAGGGAATAAATCTGTTCTGGGCGGCGTTCCTGTATCACTGCCTGCTCTGGTCAAAGCATCACGCATACAGGAAAAGGCCCGCGGTGCAGGCTTCGACTGGGAAGAAAAAGAGCAGGTCTGGGAAAAAGTGGAAGAAGAGATGCAGGAGTTCCGGAATGAATATAATGATCAGGATCCTGAATCTGCAGATATAGAAAAGGCAGAAGGCGAATTCGGCGATCTTCTTTTCTCTCTTATAAATTACGCAAGATTTATAAATATAAATCCGGAAAATGCGCTGGAAAAAACAAATAAAAAGTTCATAAAACGGTTTCAGCATTTGGAAAAAAGAGCTGCAGAACAGGGAAAACAGCTGCAGGATATGACATTGGCAGAGATGGACCTCTACTGGAACGAAGCAAAGAAATTCTAGTTCTGTCTGGCCCCTGAATACTTGGAAAGAAACTAACACAAAAATTTATTTATTTTTTTGTAGCGTTATCGTCATTCCTGCCGTATTGCATTATTAAAGTGTGAAATGAAAACATTATACCTTCTGCTTATAACTTTATGCTTTTTTATTCAGGGATGTGATGAAAAGGAAATACAGTCGTTCAGCGGCACCTATTCAGGGAAGTTTATTTATGATAATCCTGCCCGTTCTGCTTCTGCTACTGTTTCAGATGCCTCAGTCACATTTTCGGAAGGATCATACAAAGCTGAAGGAAATCCGGATAAGATCCCTGCAGGAGGATCAGGAACATTCAGCGTAGCTGGTAAAAAAGTAAAGTTCAGTGATGAAAATATGTGGACAGCTGAATTTGACTGGGGACTGATTTTAAATGGGTCCTATGACTATAAGATAAACAAGGACAGCCTGATATTGACAAGGCAAACCGAAGAGGGAATAAAATATCAGTATCGTTTAAAACGGACCCGGTAATAGATGCAGAAAAAAGCCCTTGTTTCTGAAGAAGAACTCATTCAGAAATGTAAAATAGGCGATCTCAAGCACCAGGAAAAGCTGTATAAGCATTTCTATGGATATGCTATGGGCGTAGGGCTGCGCTACCTGGCAGAAAGAGAAGATGTATTGGAAGTTGTGAATGATTCGTTTATCAAAGTTTTTAAAGCTATAAAGTTTTTCAACGAAAGCCAGCCCTTTAAATCATGGCTGAGGAGGATTGTTGTTAATACAGCAATAGATCATCGAAGAAAAAATTTAAAACATGCTAACAATGTAGATATCTCAGAGGCTGTTTACGTAGGAAAATCAGCTGATATCATTGATCAGTTGTCGGCTAAAGATATTCTAAAATTGCTGGATGATCTTCCCGAAAGTTACAGGATCATTTTCAACTTATATGAAATAGATGGTTACTCGCATGACGAAATAGCGGGTATCCTGAATATACCGGAAAGTTCGTCGAGAGTTTATCTGAGCAGGGCTAAAGATAAATTACGCAAAAGCTGGAATAAACAACAGGAGATTAGTTATGTACGATCAGTTTAACGATAAGCTTAACAACAGGATAAAAGCCGTTTTCGAAGATTACGAAGACGACTCTGCTGATAAAGGCTGGGAAGAGCTGCGTAAACGGTTTCCTGAAAAGAAAGAGAAAAGGCGAGCCTTAATTTGGTGGAATGCTGCAGCTGCTATTCTGCTTGTTTCATTTGGGACCTGGGCATATTACGCCGGAAAACCTGACAAAATTTATCTTACAGGCAGGCCACGGATTGAAGAAAGTACTAAAACGAAAACTGGGGTGGTTCAGCCCTCATACGGAGAGCTGAACCGGACAGATAATGAGAAGATCGCACAACAACCTGTACCTCCGGGCCCGCATCAAGACCGTTATGCAGGCAGAAAAACAACAGGACGTTCTGGAGCAAATGCGGTGCCTGTCTCTGTGAATGGTGTAAATAATAGCAGCCTGCTTAAAGCCGGGTCTTCAGAAGCGGCAATGCCGGCATCGGCCGGAGCCTCTTACTCTGAACCTGCTGATCTGACTATCTCCGACAATCTGCCAGCCGCCAATGTCATCAGGGAAGAAGTATTGTTTGTTAAGGCTGGTCTATCAGAAGTCTTGCCTTTGCCCGAATTGACACTGCCGGTCGAGCGCCATACAAACCCCGCACCGCTGAGGCAGCTTCCTGTGCTCGCAGCCCTTCCCGAGACTAAAAAGACTGATGCAAAGAGCAAAAAAAGCTTGTCGTTCGGAGTGTATGCGGGCAGCTATTTTAATTACGCACAAGGGAGTGAGAGTAATATGAATACAGGTGCAGGGCTGATATCGGAGATTGCCATAAGTAAGAGACTTAAAATCTCTACCGGGATTGCGGTAGCGCAAAACACGCTCAAGTATGATGGTTCTACCCCGGATGGAAGTAATGCGTCGTATGCAGCAGCTCCCAGTGCTGACAGTAAGAGCCTGTTGTTAGGTTCAACTTCGAATATAACGGCGGCAAACTATAATATTAATAGTTATAACGCCTCACTTCTTGGCCTGGATGTACCTGTTAATCTCAGATACTCGCTTATTCAGAAAAAACATGAGTTGTATTTTACAGCAGGCCTGAGTTCCAACTTCTTTTTTGATGAATCTTATACATATACTTATAAGCTGAACACGAATTATCAGTTTTCACAGACAAGTGAAGAAACGTCGTCAAAAACTGAATATCAGAGTTTTGATCTTGCACGTATGCTCAACCTGTCTGTCGGATTCGAACAGCCTATAGGAAAACAAAGTAAGCTTTCTTTTGAGCCATTCATTAAGTACCCACTCGGTGGACTTGGAGCACAGGACCTGAAATTCGGAGCAGCAGGAATGAATCTAAAGTTAAATTTCAGTACTTCGAAAAAATAATGATATGAAAATAAACCGGCAGCTGTCCGGTTTGTTATGCAATAAAAACAAAACTACCTAATCTCAATGAAACAGTTATTCTGCCCTATTTTAATTCTTTTGTCATGTACATATCTGTCATGCAAGAAAGAGGATATTTCAAAACTGAGGCAAACCACATTCGACGCACCTTTTGAAGTGACCTTAAATGAGAAGGTCGCAGTTAAAAAAGATGATTATGCCTTAACGGCTATGATAAAAAATATCAGCGAATACGGCTGCGAAGGAAAGAACCCTCCCTGCGATGAGCAGGACAAAGCAGTAGTACGGATAGAGTTATCAGATAACCGCAAGTTTCATGCAGAATCACTTCTTTGCCTGGGCTGCGCTGAAGACGGACCTCCAGAATCTTTGGTGTTACACCTTGACGATAAAACACTAACCGTTTACCTGCTTGATATTAAGCCGGCTACAGGATCAGCAGGCGCTCCATATGTTCAGCTGAGCATAAAAGAAAACTGATATCATTTAAAAGCTATCGCTTTAACGGGTGAGATACGGGTAACGAGCATAGATGGAATTAAAAGCACTAGCAGGCACACTACCAGGGTGCCTGCATTAAGAATAACAATATCTGAAACATTGAACTCCACGGGTATAAAACTTATATAATAGGATGCCTGATCCAGTTTGAAAAAATGTGTATGTATCTGAAATACGCCCAGCCCTATTCCCAATATATTTCCAAATAACAATCCCATTCCTATAAGATATGCAGCATTATTAAGAAATATCTTCTGGATGGACCAGTTGGTACTGCCGAGTGCTTTTAATATACCGATCATACTGGTTCTCTCAAGAATAATTATAAGAAGGGCAGAAATCATATTGATAACCGCAACCGCCAGCATAAGAATAAGGATTACTTCAGTATTTACATCAAGCAGGGAAAGCCACTGAAAAATAGTAGGGTAATACTCTTTTATGGAATAAGACCTCAGATTAACATCAAGATTTTCGTACACCTCATCAGCTGTATGATCTAACTGACCAAAATCTTTCACCCTTAATTCATACCCACCCACCTGGTCAGATTCCCAGTTATTAAGCCGCCGTATTAGACCGAGATCTCCAATAACGTATGTTTTATCAACCTCCTCTATGCCTATATTATAGATCCCAACGATTTTAAATTTCCTTTTCCTCAAAGGTTGCTGAACAAAGTACATCAAAAAATCGTCTCCGACATCCAGCTTCAAACGGTCTGCAAGAAATTTAGAAATAAGGATCTGACTACGGGCGCTGGTACTGTCAGAGAAATCTATTACATTTCCTGCACTAAGAATATTTTTGAAATAGCTCCAGTCGTAATTTTTATCTACCCCTTTAAGCACTACCCCCTCTACTTCATCATTTGTATTAATTATGCCCGGTTTCAGTGCATAGGGCTGAGCATGTGCAATTTCTTTAAACGAGGTGATTTTGCTAAACGTCTCCGGGCTCATGGTAAACGGAGAGTTCTCATACGAAGCATTGAGGTCGTATTTCATTACAATTACATCGCCCGAAAAACCTCTTACTTTCTCCCTGATTTCCGCCTTGAAGCCTTTTACTACAGCTATAGACAGGATCATAACCGCAAGGCTAAGAATGATTCCTATAATAGCAATACGTACGCTAAGTTTAGAGAAAGTACGTTCCGATTTAAATGTTATTCTTCTGGCTATATACGCTGAAAGATTCAAGATCCAATATTTTTGTACTTTGGCAAAGATGCAAATTTTTCCGGCTGTTACTTACTATACACCTATCTTTGCATACCACATGAAGAAGTGCTTTTTCGCATTTTTGTTTCCTCTTTTTCTGAGTTGTTTAGATACTCTATATCATTTATTTGAAAGAAAGGGGAAATTATAAGAAGTGTGGAAGATACCTAAGAAATTATTAACCCTCAGACGTTATATAAAATGTCTGTTTTAAAAACATTAACATGCGAATAATTTTTATGGGGACGCCTGAGTTTGCGGTGGCTTCCCTTGACGCTTTAATAAACTCCGGAGCCGAAATAGTAGCGGTTGTTACTGCTCCAGACAAGCCTTCGGGGCGCGGCCAGAAGGTAAATGAATCGGCTGTTAAAAAATATGCTGCCTTACACGGACTCAGGACGCTTCAGCCTGTTAAATTAAAAGATCCCCTGTTCCTTGATGATCTCAGAACCCTGAAAGCAGACCTGCAGGTTGTGGTTGCTTTCCGTATGCTGCCCGAAGTCGTATGGAATATGCCTCCCAAGGGTACTATTAATTTGCATGCCTCTCTCCTGCCCGACTATCGCGGTGCCGCGCCAATAAACTGGGCAATAATAAACGGTGAAGAAAAAAGCGGGGTGAGTACATTCTTCCTTCAGCAGGAAATAGACACAGGGAACATTCTGTTTCAGGATACTGTTGCAATAAGCGAAGATGAAACCGCCGGAGAATTGCATGACAAGCTGATGGTAGCTGGAGCATCACTGCTTGTTAAAACCGTAAAAGCTATCGACGAAGGAAATTATGAGGAAGTATCACAGGAAGAAATCATCAATAGAGAAGGCGCATTGTCCCGCCAGGCTAAACATGCTCCTAAAATCTTCAAAGAAGATTGTGTTATAAACTGGGACCAGCCGGCAAAGCAGGTATTTAATATGATCAGGGGACTGAGCCCTTACCCTGCAGCTTACACACTTTTTAAAGATAAAACGCTGAAAATATTCAAAGCAACGGCAGAGCCCGGAATACCCGGACTAGCTCCCGGCGAATACCTGAGCGACTCCAGAACCTTCCTCAAATTTGCCTGTAAAGATGGCTTTATAGCAGTTACAGATATACAGATCGAAGGCAAAAAGAGAATGGGGATTGACGAATTTTTACGTGGTTTCAGGTTGTAATGAAGGAACGGCAGGACTGGAATATATAATCCTCTGTAAGTTTTCTCGAGTCCGGCATACTTATCTGCATGCCGGACTTAAAATTTAACAAACCGATCAGAACAAGGGCGGAAATTTTAAAGGGTTCGCCTCACTCATCATATCGTAAATCATTTCAAATATGTCGTCATTCGAAGGCTTGGTAAAATAGTCGCCGTCTGAGCCATACGGCGGACGATGTTCTTTAGCCGAAATAGTCCTGGGCGCACCATCCAGATAATAGTAACCTTTTTGTTTTTCGAGTATCTGCTGAAGGATAAATGCCGAAGCTCCTCCCGGAACATCCTCGTCGGCAACGAGCAGTCTGGTAGTTTTTTTCAGGGACTGTACACATAATTCATCGAGATCAAACGGATGAAGCGTCTGAGGGTCGATAATTTCCACGGAGATACCTGATTTTTCAAGTTCTACGGCAGCTTCCTCAACCACTCTGAGAGTTGAGCCATAGGAAACAACAGTAACGTCTGTCCCTTCTCTGATAATCTCTGCCTTACCCAAAGGAACAGTGAATTCTCCGGGATTGGATGGAAGCTGCTCTTTAATACGATAGCCATTCAGGCACTCGATGACGAGTGCCGGCTCATCAGCCCGTAAAAGAGTATTATACATGCCGGCAGCCCGGGTCATATCACGGGGAACACATATATTTACACCTCTCAGAATCCCTAATATCATTGAAATTGGGGAACCGGAATGCCATATACCTTCCAGCCTGTGTCCGCGTGTACGGATAATAACCGGCGACTTCTGGCCTCCCTTTGTACGGTAGCTCAGGCTGGCTAAATCATCACTGATCACATTTATGCAATACAAAAGGTAATCGAGGTATTGGATCTCCGCAATAGGTCTCAGGCCTCTCAGCGCAAGCCCGATGCCTTGTCCGATTATAGTGCTTTCACGTATACCGGTATCAGCAACACGGAGTTTACCATATTTGGACTGCAAACCAGCGAATCCCTGGTTAACATCGCCGATACTTCCCACATCTTCACCAAATGCTACGATGCGAGGATCTCTTTCAATATTCTGGTCAAAGCAGGCATTTAGTATTTCCCTTCCGTCTACCCATTTTGCATCCTCCTCATAGGTTGGTTTTATCTGATGAACAGCATGTGGAGATTCTGCAGAAGACGTAAATAGCTTAGAGTTATATCTTTCTTTATTCAGGTCAAGATTAACCTGATACCAGTCAAGAAGTTCGTCTTTTAATCGTGACGACTCGGGAGCCAGCAAACGAATTGCTTTACGCAAGGCAGACATAATTTCTTTTCTGGAAATTTCAGAAGACGTTTTCAAAGAATGAGCAAGCTCGTTAAAATCGGCACGCTGGAAATTTGAAAGGATCTGGATGGCCTCATTGGCTTCTCTCTTCAGTTGGTCCTGCACGCTGTTCCAGGCCGTCTTCTGGCATTGGCGCACAAACTCCCTAGCGCTGGTTTCTATTTCTACCAGCTCAGCTTCTGATGTTATTGCTGATTCGATCATCCATTTACGCATCTGAACGAGGCAATCATTTTCTGCTTCCCATTCCAGGCGTTCCCTTGTTTTATAGCGTTCGTGCGAACCTGAAGTAGAATGCCCCTGCGGCTGGGTCATTTCATAGACATGTATAAGTACCGGAACGTGTTTCTCCCGGCAAACCTCTATAGCTTTTTCATATGTCTCGCACAAACCGGGATAATCCCATCCTTTAACTTTAAATATTTCGAATCCTTCGCCCTTTTCGTCACGCTGAAACCCCTTAAGGATCTCCGATATATCCATTTTGGTGGTCTGCAGTTCGGAAGGGACTGAAATAGCATAAGCATCGTCCCAGACAGAGATCGCCATCGGTACCTGGAGTACGCCGGCTGCATTGATAGCTTCGAAAAATACCCCTTCCGAGGTTGAACCGTTTCCGATAGTGCCGAACGCTACTTCATTTCCCCGGGCCGAAAAATGATCAAGATATTTAAGGTCAGGATTCTGACGGTATAATTTTGAGGCCCAGGCGAGCCCGAGCAGGCGGGCCATCTGCCCTCCTGTAGTAGAAATATCGGCAGAAGTATTCTTTGTATCCATCTGGTTCTTCCACGAACCATCTTCATTCAATATACGCGTAGAAAAATGAGAGTTCATCTGCCTGCCACCCGAAAAAGGATCGGCGCTAACCTCGGTATTCCCGTATAACTGGGAAAAGAATTCAGTTATAGTAGCCATACCAGTGGCAAACATAAAGGTCTGATCCCTGTAATAACCTGCACGCCAGTCGCCCTTCCTGAACGCCTTAGCCATGGCAACCTGGGCAACTTCCTTTCCGTCTCCGAATATTCCGAATTTAGCTTTTCCGGTTAATACTTCCTTTCGGCCAAGTAAACTGGTCTGCCTGCTTTCAAAACAAATTCTGTAATCATTTATTACTATTTGCTTGAAGTCGTCAAAGCTTAACTCAGAAACATCAAACTGGTTTGTTAATTTCATCTCCATTGCCGCCATATTTACAAGGTCAATTGTCAAAATTAATAAAATATAGACGTTATGAAACCATAAGTTTTTTGTTACGTATAATGATATACACTTTTAAATAAAAAAATACTACTTTTATATTTTATTAAACGATCAGAAATGAAAAAGCTATTAACATTATGTGCGGTTGTATTAGGCTTAGCCTTTACTATCGCAATGAAAGCAGATCAACCAGCAGAGTTTAAATTTGAAAAAGAAACTAATGACTTCGGGAAAGTTCCTCAGGGCAAACCAGTTACTTATGAGTTTAAATTTTCAAACATAGGAGATCAGCCTTTAATAATCAGTAATGTTGAATCTACCTGCGGATGTACGGTTCCTAAATACACCAACACTCCAATAAAGAAAGGTGAAACAGGAGTAATTACGGTTACTTTCAACGCAGCTGCAATGGGTCCTTTCTCAAAAGCAGTAACAGTTAAATCAAATGCGAAGACACCTGTTAAATTACTGTATATCAAGGGAGAAGTAACAACTCAAAGCTCTAAATAAAAATAAAAGCTTAAAAAAATTGAAACCTCTCTGTAAACAGGGAGGTTTTTCTATTTTTGCGCACTATGCCACAAATTTCACATAAGGGAAAGCTGATGCCAGCTTCACCTATAAGAAAGCTAACCCCATATGCCGAACGTGCTAAACAGCAGGGTAAAAAGGTATATCATTTAAATATAGGACAGCCTGATATTGAAACACCTCATGTGGTGTTAGATGCCATCCGGAATATAGATTTTAAAGTATGGGCCTACACACAGAGTGAAGGCACTTTATCTTACAGGGAAAAGCTTGTTGAATATTATCAGAGAAACAATTACGACATAGGCGTCGAAGACATCGTTGTAACCAGCGGAGCTTCAGAAGCCATTGTAATTGCCATGCAGACCTGTCTTGACAGCGGCGATGAAGTAATTATTCCGGAGCCCTTTTATGCGAATTACAATGCTTTCGCATGGATGAGCAATATCACGGTAAGGCCTGTATTATCGGTTATAGAAAACGGCTTTGCCTTACCTCCTATCAGTGCATTCGAGAAGCTGATAACTGAAAGAACCAAGGCAATTTTTATTTGCAATCCCAATAACCCGACCGGCTATCTTTACTCATATGAAGAGCTTGTCGAACTGAAGAAACTTTGTTTGAAGTATGACCTGTACCTCTTCGCAGATGAGGCATACCGGGAGTTCTGCTACAATGGAAAACAGTTCTATTCTCCCATGCATCTTGACGGGCTGGACGAACATGTGATTATTTTTGACAGTATATCTAAAAGGTACAGTGCCTGTGGAGCAAGACTGGGATGTTTCATCACTAAAAACAAGAAAGTGATTGAAACGGCGTTAAAATTTGCGCAGGCAAGGCTTAGTCCGGGTATGATCGCCCAGATTGCAGGCGAGGCAGCAGTAGACACTCCGCAATCTTATTTTGATGAGGTTAACAAAGAGTATACAGAGCGCCGGGACATGCTGGTTGAGGCACTGAACGATATGGAAGGTGTTTATTGTCCTAACCCGGGTGGTGCTTTTTATGTAGTGGCACGTTTCCCTGTCGATAATGCAGAAATATTCTGCCAATGGATGCTTGAGGAGTTTTCATATGACAATCAGACAGTGATGATGGCCCCGGCGGCAGGATTTTACAGTACGCCAGGCGCAGGAAGAGACGAAATCAGATTGGCATACGTTTTGAATAAGGAAGACCTGGCAAATGCCATGACATGTCTGACAAGGGCATTGAAGGAATATCCGGGAAGGACCTTTGTAGGTCAGGAACCGGCTGTTCTGCAATCATAAAATATAAGGTTCTAAAACAACCGTAATGTACTGCGATAGTACATATTGAGCTTCTAATTTAATAATACATACAAAAAGGGCCCGACCGGAATTGACAGGATGGCGGCAGGTATGTAAGCATGCAGCGCGTTGTGAGTATTGCGCTTAAATCTGAACTTTCAACTTATAATTGGCGAAAATAACTACGCCTTAGCTGCCTAATTTAGAATTAGCATAGCTTTTGTCCCGCTGGTATGTGGTTCTGTCATATCAGCATCCGGGGCATCGAACTACGGAACTGGCTTGCTCAGAGGTGTGATGGGCAGGCGAGAACAAACACCTAAGGAAGACGGTACAGGCAATCGGTCAGCCTTCCCCTTCTCTACAATTTAATGACAGATAAGCATGTAGAAAGCATAATTTGTTCCATGTTTGGACGAGAGTTCGAATCTCTCCGGGTCCACTCTAAAGGGATTTTCGTAAGAAAGTCCCTTTTTTTTTGCAAATTATATTTTTGATATTCAGCAAATTACACAAAAATTCATCTAATATAACAGGTGTTCAATAGGCCCCCGGCCAGAAAACAAACCATGAAATAAACTTATTCACCATTATAAGCTTGCTGCAAAGTTGCAACATCAACTTTTGTCATCTGCCTAAATGCCTCTGTTACCCGTTCGACCTGTTCAGCGCTGCCATTTTTCAGTGCATCGAACATTACCGTTGTGGTAACCTGCCACGAGACACCGAATTTATCCTTTAACCAGCCACATTGACCTGGTTCGCCGCCGGCCGAAAGCGCAGACCAGTAATAGTCGATCTCTTCCTGCGTTTCGCAGGTAATCAGCAAAGAAACTGCGTCGTTAAAAGAAAATCCATGCGAATAAGCGCTGTCCATAGCAGCCAGCCATGTCTGGTTGATATAAAAATCAGCATACATCAGCGTACCCGCTTTATCCGGTCCCATATCCTGCTCGCGCGGGGCGCTGATTCCTCGTTTGCCGTCTTTAAATACCGAACAGTAAAAATCGATGGCCTCGTTTGCTTTACCAGCAACGGCCCCTGTGTATAACAGAGATGGCACAACTGCAGGCCGCTCTTCACCGTCAGGTCTGGTCTGGATCAATTGCCAGGATACGCCGTACCGATCTTCTATCCAGCCATAGCGGTCACTGAAAGGGTAACGGTCCAGCGGCATCAGCACTTTCCCGCTTTCTGACAGTTTGTTCCAAACTTCGTCGATGCGTTTACCGGCATCCGGATCACGGGAAGGGTCAAAGTGGATCATAAAGGAAATAGAAGGGTCAATACTCAGACCTTGGCCGGCACTGATTCCCAGGAAAGGCTGACCGGCAACGATAAATTCGACTATTTCGCATTCGCCGCCCGGCATTGGGAAATGATTAACATAATTAACGACCGAGTCGGGCATGATCGATGTGTAGAATTCGGCAGCTTCTTTGGCTTTGTCCTGGTCGAACCAGATATGAGGTTTAATGGCTAACATAGGTAATGATATTAATCTTTCGTATATGACAGACAAAAATAAACCTTATTCGGTTTCGCAATCAGGGGCGTATGAGACAATTTAGGGGCTGATAACGACACGAATGAGACGAGCAGAAGTGCGGCATTTTATTTAAGCTCCCGACTTCTTTAAAGCACTACAAACTATACTCGGCGTTCACGCCGAGAGATCCAGTCATTTTTAGCTATCCCATAGATAAAATTCAACTGAGGTGCTTCACCAAAATAAGCAACCTTCTGTTCTGCAATCTTCTCTGCGCCTAAGCGGCTGATGGCTATCTGAGATCGGATATTATTAGCCCCGATATGGAAATATACCTGCGATACAAACTCAAAAATATAGTCCAGCATCAACGCTTTAACAGAGAGATTAATACCCTTGCCCCAATATGTCCTCGCATAAAATGTATACCCGATCAGAATGCTATCTTGTTTCTCATCATAATCATAAAAGCGTGTGCTGCCTGCAATGGCTCCTGTAGACTTATTCAGGATCTTAAACGCACCCTTGCTTTTTACAGCCCCGTCGAAGAATATCTGGAAAACATCTTTTTTCCAACGGTCTTTATTAGGATGCTGTTCCCAGACTCCGGGATCGGAAGCGGCTAAATAAAGCGCCTCAAAATCTTCTTCACCCAAAGGATACAGAATAATCCTTTCATTTTCCAAAACAGGCTGAATGTCAATGTTCTTTTTTACAGTTTCCATATTTTACAAGGTATTTTGAATGTGTACAGCCAGCGCATTCTCTACGCTATTCCCACTTTTTTTAAGCTGTCTGATAATTCGTTCTCTTTCTTCTTCCGATTTATTCTGGCTTAGTTTCTTTTGTCCCTCCAACTTTGAAACTTCCAGCTCAAAAACCACGATGCCACGTAACATACCCGTTTTATAACTATCGGATAAACTGTTCCATTGTGCTGCATAATCTTTATCGTAAAAAGCAATGGTTTTCTCCAATGCACCGATCTTAGATGCATCATCCTTTAGTACAAAAGCCTTTCCATAAGCATGTACGCTTATATAATCCCAGGTTGGCACGCTTTCCTGCCTGTCGTAATGCGAAGGTGAAATATAGGCATGAGGTTCTGAGAATATCACCAGAGAGGTATTCTCTCCGATATACTCAGCCTGTTCATTAGCCACGGCAAAATGAGAGGTCAGCAGCAGTTTTTCGGAACTATCCTCTATCACAAAAGGCAAATGGCTCGCTACAGGAACATTTTTCACCGAAGTAATGATAGTGGCAAAACTATATTGTTTCATAAAAGCAATTTTGCCGGCCAGCTCGTCAAATTCAAATGCCTTGGGGATATGCATATTCTTTATTAGTCGATCATTGCAAAAATAACCTCCAATTGGATTATACTTGTAATCCAATTGGAACAAAATGGATAGTCCAATTTTTGAGCAGATTCTCGCAGTAGCACCTCTTGACCATAAGTCTGAAAGGCCCGTATATCTTCAGCTTGCAGATATTATCCTGGCAGCTATAAAAAAGGGCAAATTGCGCCCTGAACAAAAGCTGCCGGGTACAAGAGAACTTTCGGCCCTGTTCAGGATCAACAGGTTAACTGCATCCAAAGCGTATGAAGAACTTCAAACTCAGGGCTGGCTGGAAAGCTTCGTAGGTCGCGGCACATTTGTTCCGGCACATATTCCTGAACACGCCCCTCAAACATTGAATAGCAATCTTGCAGCCACTTCCCGGGAAACTGCAGGGTTTTCTATACTGCAGCTGGATTACCTGGATAAAAAAGTTTCACTGGTAAGCACCGGCCTCCATCTCGACGACGGATTTCCGGATCCAAGACTGGCACCGCTTAAAGAATTGTACAGGGCATACCGCAGTCAATTGACCAGAAATGGCTTATATCAGCGATTTGGTAGTTACAGTCATCCTGGCGGTCCGGATTATTATAAAGAAGCATTATCCGCATACCTCAATGACTCAAGAGGTTTAAAAACGACCGCTAACAATATCCTGTCTGTAAAAGGCACAGTGATGGGTGTAAATCTCGTTTGCAACGGGTTAATTAAAGCAGGCGATATCGTCGTCTCTGGTATTCCGGGCTGGAACAGGGCTCAAAATAATTTTATTCATGCCCGGGCAGAGCATATTGGTATACCTGTAGATGAACACGGTTTGGTTGTGGATGAATTGAAGAAGATATGCCGCAAAAAGAAAGTAAGATTGGTATACGTTACACCGCACCATCATTACCCGACTACCGTATCCTTAAGAATTGACAGGCGACTGGAGTTATTAAGGCTCTCCAACGAATATGGATTTATCATTTTTGAGGATGATTATGATTATGACTTCCATTATAAACAACGGCCTCTGCTGCCACTTGCAAGTGCTGATGAAAACGGGATGGTTATATACTGCGGGTCATTCAGCAAAAGTTTCTCTCCTGCATTCCGGATGGGATATCTGGCAGCACCACAAAATGTAATTGAACATCTCGCCACTGTTCGTATGTTATTAGACAGGCAGGGAGATCACATCCTGGATAATGCAATGGCCGAGCTTTTAAATGATGGCACTATACAACGTTACCTTAGAAAAACTCTGGTAATATATAAGGAAAGAAGGGACTATTTCTGCAAGCTGCTTCATAAAGAAATGAACGATGTGATCGATTTTGACATTCCTGAAGGCGGGATGACTGTCTGGGCGAAATTTGCCAGCTGCATAGATCTGGAAAAAGTGGCGGAAGCAGCGCTGAAGAAGGGCCTATATATTTCAAATGGCAAAGCTCATTGTTATCCTGATTTTAATCCCAATGCCGTCAGACTCGGTTTCGCATCTTCTTCTAAGGAACAGCTGGCTGCAAGCATTGAAATATTAAAACGTGTTATAACTACTTATCGCTGATATAACATCTTCTGAATGAGACAAAAACACATATTTTCCAGACCTTGAGTTTATTCTGTACCCTTGCATATAAGACTTTATAAAGTCGTAAAAAGATTGAAACTTTAATTTCTCTTTTTACGTAAAATACAGGTCTTTAAATATACAATGAAGAGTGCCCAAAGCATATATTATCTTATAGGGGCCGCCATTTTAATTATTGTGGTGAACACGGTTTTCTTTCTTCAGGATTCCTCGCGCAATAAAACGAACTATGAAAATGGCAAAAAGAAACATGAAGTTATAGAGAATGCCAATTTGTTACTGGCCTTTCTTAAAGACGCCGAGACTAGTCAAAGAGGGTATCTTTTAAGTAACGATACGACTTATCTTTTACCTTACAGAACTGTCGAAAAAAAAATCCGTAATTCTTATCTCAGCCTGCATTTCCTTACCAGCAGCAATATGCTGCAACGTGATAATTTACTGTCGCTCGATAGCCAAATCCGGATTAAACAGGAAGAACTCAGTGAATCGATCGACCTTTATAAAAAAAAGGAATACCAGAAAGTAAGGGAGCTGACCGCTACAGGAACCGGTAAACGATCAATGGAAAACATTGAAGTTCTTATTCAGCGCGTAATAGATACAGAAAACGGCGGACTGCTAAAAAACAAGCAGGCTATAGATGCACAAACCAACAGGATACAATTATTCTCGGTGATAAGTAACTGGATACTGCTTGTCTGTGTGATCTCTTCCTTAATAATCATTATACAAAGCAGAGAGCAGATAAATGTTTTATTTAAAGAAGTTGAAGATAAAAGCAGCCTCTTAGAATCACAAAAGAATGAACTTCAAAGCCTGAGCCAGGATCTGATAAAACAGAACCATGAGCTGGAGCAGTTTGCCTATGTTGCCTCACATGATCTGCGGTCGCCGGGCGTTAATCTGAACGCGCTTTTACAACTATATGAAAATGCTCCGGATGAAGAGGAAAAGACCGGGCTGATGAAGGTAATCAAGGAAGTATCAGCTAATCTTGTCATCAAGCTGGACGACCTCATAGATATTCTCAGAAGTAAACATGAATCTTATGCAGTACACGAACAACTAACTTTTGACAACATCTATAATAAGGTAATCAAAAATCTTTCGGCCGATATTAAAAGAACCAGGGCACAGCTTACCAGCAACTTTACGGCGGCCGAAAAGATCCAATATCCTAAAAGTTATCTTGAAAGCATACTTCAGAATCTGCTGTCGAATGCCATCAAGTACAGGAGCTGTAAACGGGATCTGCTTATATCCATCCGGACCTACAGGCTCAGCAATAAAATTTTCCTGGAAGTTGAGGATAACGGAATCGGGATAGATCTTAACAAACACGGAGATAATATTTTCGGAATTTACCAGACTTTCCACGACAATGATGACAGCAAGGGAGTAGGCTTATATATTACAAAGGCGCAAGTGGTTGCCATGGGCGGTAATATTGAAGTTAAAAGCATACCAGACCAGGGAACTACGTTTACTATTATATTCAATTAAAAGATTACTACGTTAGCCATTGCATCTGTTAATCAGGAAAAAATTCCTGGCTGAAATTTACCAGGTAAAGCTCCCTCACCGAACGCGTAACCGCAGTATACATCCACCTGAGAAATTCTGTATTAAGCATTTCTTCTGTAAGATAACCCTGATCAATGAACACCGCGTCCCATTGTCCTCCCTGTGCTTTATGGCAGGTTACGGCATAGGCAAATTTTACGTGAAGCGCATTATACCAGGAGTTCTTTTTCAATTCTTCCATCCTGATCTTTTTGTCTGTTATATGCGAATAATCTTCCATAACGGCATCGTAAAAGCGTTTGTTATCTTCTTTGGATAAACCAGGCCCGTCTGAATATAATGTATCAAGCAATACGGTACAAGTAAGCGGGATCTCATCAGGATAATCAACAAATTCCAGGATCACTTCGGCAAACCTGAATCCATACAGTTCTTTAATATTTCTTACCCGTCTCACTTTTGCGATATCACCATTTGCTATAAAGGCTCCGGCTTTCTCATTTTCCTGCAGCCAGTAATAATTATTTCTTACAACCA
>Ga0265780_10001728_pt1 | contig 30285 bp, 33 predicted proteins | sample P1T30metagenome_FD_192432 | JGI IMG/M metagenome (GOLD analysis project Ga0265780, IMG submission 192432) | Plant litter microbial communities from East Loma Ridge, Irvine, California - P1 T30 | ecosystem: Environmental > Terrestrial > Plant litter > Unclassified | place: USA: California... | reverse complement strand
GCATGTGGTACTTGTACGAGACGTGAGCGATGGTTTCACCACGGCCTGCAGGGCTTGGTGGTAAATCCAGCAATCGCTCTCCACGTTTTTCGCGACCCCCACGCCAACCAAGAGCTCCGACATTTCGTTACGGCGTGCCTGATTCGGAGTAAACTGCAGGATACAGATTGCGCGGGTGCGGCAAGCAGGTAGGAGGCTGTTTTGGGGCAACTAGGGCTGAAAGGTGTTTCACAGAAGATCTGGTGTGATTTTAGGCAGGTGCGATCGGAGACGTTGCTGGAGGTGTATACGAGTGCGCCTGGAAAGATCTCGGGAGGTGTGCCCCATGGCCTGGGTGCAAGCAGAAAATTGAGAAAGACAGACGTTGGGTTCATGGGCAGTGGGTACGGATGGTGGGGTCGCAGTCTCGATAGCTCAATGGATTCTGATTTCACTGCACATTTGACCCTTGCACCGTCCTGCTTGCACTTTATCTCTCTCATCGAGAATCTTTTCTTGAGCTTCGTGATCGACCGAGCACGCTGTTTGGCTGTTAGACATTGACAAAATTTCAATCTTGGAAAGGGCCTCAGATCTTTGACCTCGCGGGTCTGTTGTCATCACTGGCCGTCCCCCAGGAATGAATGATCTTGTCGGCAAAGGAAAGGGTGAGGCTCTGGTTTTATGGAGTGGCTTGGTGTGAAGTTTGGTCCGTTGGGACTAAAATATACGTCATGTAGGTATAAAGTTGGCGCACATTTGATCATGCAACGATTGCTGCGTACATCGTGTCAGCTTTGAGCGATGTCTAGTCTAGGTTTCTTGTTCTAAGCCTCGTGAAGTCGATTCTGTGCGACGACACGTGACATGAAAGCGCATGACTTGCGTGGCAGCCTAACGTGACGATATGGAGAAGGGGAAGCGAGAAGCCTCAACGCCACAAAACTCTAGCCACGTATCGCCACTGCTCTAGACAACGTAATAATCATTCCAATTTTCCATATTGTTATCACGTACCTTAGGGTAAGTACGGTACGGTACAAGAATTGGGAGATATATAGAAGTAAGACGCACTGCACCGTAGTTTTATGGCAGAGCGGTGGCAATCTGTGGCTAGGAAACCGTGGCTAGAATCTGTACCCGATGTGAGGTGTAAATCATGAGCGTCAAAATGATCAGAAAACTCAATTTGCCCATCGTAACGAGCTGAGGAAATGCCGTGTCGATCTCGGTTGACGACTCCACGTGGGATCGGCTTACTGTGCCAAAGCCTCCGGAAATTCACACCGACAACGAATAGGATAGCGTTGGCGTGCCTGCCGTACGCCTACAGCCAAAACCGAAGCTTTGCAACGGTTCCCAACCAAGGGCTTTCGCTCCTTGTGCTACTGTGTAACGTCGGCTTGCCTTTATTTAGGAGTGGCTCAAGTTACACACCATTTTCGTGGAAGGCATCATGCTGGGCCTTGGCGGGTCGAGGCTTCGCGGTCCTCACTTGCATCTTCGAGGCTACACCTTTGCAATACGGCAGCCACCGATCTGTCGTCGACGAACAGGCCCTCACACTCAGTTTCGTCCGCAGAACTAGAGAATATGACAATTAATTCACTGGCAACATGGCTAATAGTGAAAGTCCCTAGGAAACGCGGTTCCGCAGTATTTGCGCCCCAGGTCCACGTACGGTACTTAGCCAGAGCTTCCGCCGATAGGGTCTTATCCTTCCGTCGTCGCTGCGATCGTTGCCTCGGGTGGGGAGCTACAATACATGCTAGCACGATCGGGCATCCAAACGTCATTGTTGCGAGTGCCACTGTGAAAAGGGCCATAGCCTTGCTGAATCCAGGCTTGGTGGTATGCAGGTGGTTGGGAATCTCGATTCGAAAGTGGTCCTCGAAGCCCTGATCCGTGGAGTTGAATATATGCTGCGAATGTCGTTGGCATCATCGAATCGTGGGATAATCCCCCCTTTCCTCGTCAGTGGTGCACGGTGTACACCGTGTAGTCACAGCACACTACCGGTCAGTAGTCTCGATGCATTACCCTCAATCCGCGAGGCTTCAGGCCAGTCTTTCCCATTGCGTGAGGTATGGGGCTTTCAAATTGCATCGTTGGGCCTGCCAGGGTCGTCCGGACAAAATGGCCGGGCCTATCAAACTTCGCGTGTCCTCGTCTCTTCTACCCTGGCAGCTAACCTTCTTACCTATGGCCGGGGCTCATTGTCGTCGGCAAGTAGTCAGAACCCTTGCCTTGAGGCAAGAATTGTCACCTTCAAGAAGCGATGCTCCTCACACTGTTCTGCGGCCTCGAACGCTTCTATGAATGTACACCGAGCGTGACAGTAGCCGTATAGCCGATTGTGGTTCTGTTATTGGGCCGCACTGTTTGTTCGTCAGTCTTCTGGCGCGGAAACTTCGTCCGTACCTGTCAGAGTTCCAGGACAGCTAGCAAACACCACACTCAATGCAAAATTACCGCCAGCCGGAGCCTCAAACCGGCCCTTTTGGACCACAGATAAGGTACGTATGTCAATATTGTTGTCATAGTGCGAAGCTCATCTTCCGACAGTGAGCAGAATCCCATATGTAGTTTTGGGTGGCAAACCTCGGGGAGATCGAGTCGTGGGCACGATCGTGAGCCTGAAAATACCACACGCCCGTTGGCTTGGCGTTGGCTAATCGACATACTTCTTTCAGAAGTCGCTATACCCCGGCTTGCTCGCCCAGAGCGGCAGCCTTCCACGATTCAAGTCAAGCACAGAGATAGAGTAACTCGAGCATGTCGAAATTGCCATAAGAGAAGTAGGTGGACGATCAGCCTGTATGGTCTTTGAGTAAGCCTGAGCTAATGTTTTCGTAGAGGTCAAGTGCAGGTGCGTAGCTTGTGAACGAGATGGGTGTAAGACTGACACACTGACATCGTACTCTAAAGCGGTGGCCTTCCGCGGTGCAGTAAGTCCATATATATGCTGCTCGTGTGAAACAAACACTGACTTCATGCCTCAACCCTCACAGACTTCTGTGAGAAGATCAACAAAGCATGTATCTATGAAGCTACTCGCAAAGACCGGCTTGCGACGTAAGCTCATCTACCACTCATTCACCATGGGCAGCGTGTTGGATCTAATTCATTCTAGGGCGATGGATCGCAATGACGAGATGGCGACACTGCTCAGAGAATTGACCGGTCGTGTAGGATTAGCGGACAGAGCAAAGATCGAAAGTATCATCAACCACGATGTGAGTTTTGCAGCACTGCTTGGCAATAGACGAAGGGCTCTTTCTTCACCGGTGCATTGTTGGTATCGACCATCTTTCCTGAGACTGACAATTCAAAGTCGGATGACGACGACGACTTCCTCGAAGCCACCGAAGCCAGTTCCGTTGGAAGTTCCTCTCAATTTAGAACGATTTCTTACTCTCAATCTTCAGAACGCTCACGCCAGCAATCTCTCTCGCAGGCATCACCTTCGTCGACACTTTACACTCCTACAGAGAGTGTTGCGTCTTCGGCACTTGAAGGGGCTCGGGAACAACAAAGCTTGAGTTACGATGATGACTTTCTTGCTGAGGATGCACAACACGTCATCGGTGAACACAATGATGGATACCTGGGACAGATCTGCGAAGTCCGATGGTATCGCCAACTGAGATCTCGCATTCAGCTACGCAACGATCCAGCTTCACCTGCTCTCCTCCCACCACCCAGCGAGACAAACTTCTACATGGATGATTGCGACATACAGCTTATCGAGCGGCCAAATCCTTTCCTTCTGCCGCCAGAGATGTCCGCGATGGCGCTGCTACATTGCTACTTACGAACAGTTCATGTCACATTCCCACTCATATCATCGGAAATACCAAACCAGCTCCAATCGTACTACGATGCGGCACGACGAGGCGAGAGTGTGACCTTCCCGCACAGATGGTTCGCGATTGTCAATCTTGTTCTCGCTATTGGTGCACATTTTATGAATCTGACCAAGACGGGTGGTGGATCTTTCGACGAAACTGTGTGTTTCTCCAGTGCATGCCAGCTCCTGTGTCTCAACGATGCGACTATGATGGTTTTCGACCTTCCACTCATTCAGGTCAGTGTTCCAAATCCGTACAGAGCTCAACACTGACAATGCTTCCAGGCCACTGGTCTACTAGCGTTTTACTACATGTCTATTGGCCACATCAGCAGGTAAGTATGGCTATGTGTACGCAAAACGCCGTTCCCAAGGCTACATACTATGCGCCTCTCCACCACATGATATCTAAACTCACTTATTTTTTCTAGAGCATGGGTTACCGTCGGCAGCTCACTACGTTTTGCCGTCGCTTTGGGTCTCCATGCGCTGCCCCAAGTCTCCGCCACCGATCCGCAACTTCAGCACGCCATGACACACACATGGTGGAGCCTCCACCATCTCGAAAGTCTTCTCAGCACTATGACAGGCAGACCGTTTATGCTGCGTAGCGACAATATCACGACGTCTCTGCCGGGCGAAGTAAACCGTGCTCTCCAGCAACAGAGTTCTATCGTTGGCACCATCACGGCATTTTCAGACGCCCAAGTCCGCTTATCAGTCACGTTGCAAGAGATTCTGTTGCAATTGTACACTAAGCAAAGACTTCCCCGGACTTGGGCACAGACACATCGAGTCATCATGTCGATGATGGCGGAGCTCGATGACTGGTCGGTGGAGGCTACATCGCAACTTTCCGAAGAAAACCATATGATACCTAACCACCAACTGCACCGGACGATGCTAAGGAAGCAATACTGTAGGACGAAAATACTAATCACTCGACCTGCGCTGTACCACGTGGAACGGTGTTTCGCCACAGGCATCGACGAATTGACGCCTTTTGACCGCGAAGTTGCAGAAGCATGTATCCAGACAGCACAAGAAGTAGCTTCACTTCTACCTGATGAGGTAGACCTCAAGTTGGTGTATGAAAATGGGCCATGGTGGACAATGACGCACAATAGTAAGTATAAGTGGAGCACACCGAAATGCGACCCTAGCTTCATTCCACACACATGCATCCATGCTAATGTTGAATTAGTCATGCAGGCACTTGTCGTCCTTCTTGTCGGCACGTACTGCCGTCCCTACTTCGAGTCCTTTTACGCGGACTCTGTTGCCAGCGTAAGGAAGCTCGTCATATGGCTAGGTTGCATGCGTGAGACCAACGAGACAGCAAGGCGCGCATATCAGGTGGTGCACAACACCGTGAGCGCGGGTAATCTTACTGATCCGCACATGTGGAAAGACATCGAGGGCTCTTTTTACCACCAGAGCATGCCACACCAGAGCCAGGTATACATGCCTTGGGTCGGTGAGCAACAGCCGCTGCATGAAAATCAGAGTGCGGCGCCATACGTATATTACAGTATGGGACATGCTGGGGAACCAGCTCGGTCGTGATGGGAAGGCGAACAAAGATATCAATAAATAACATACTTTACAAAGTTCGTGGGAATGTTTGCAGTGATGACAAGAGGTACAATGTAGTCAGGCAAAGCAAGTATGTTCTGTTACTTCAAATTTCTTTCTTCATAGCTTCGTCTCTGTGCCTCTCAGGGCCTCAATGTCCACAACCTCTCTTACCGCCTCTGTCGTCAACACATATGGACTCTCCTCGTCCACAGCTACACTATCTTCAATCCTCATGCCGATGCCTCGTGCCCAACTCGGCCAGCGCTCATCATCCGGCACGTAGATGCCCGGCTCGACAGTAACCACCATGTTCTTTTCAAACGAGCGGCCGCGAGTAAGACCTGGGCTGTCGTGTACATCCAGGCCTAAGTAGTGCCCCACATGGTGCGGAAACAACGTGGTGATTGCGTCGGGCTTCTCCATATCAAACCCGAGGTCCTTGAGGCCTGCTGAGAGAGAGTTGCGCGCTATGTCGTGTAGTTTGTCGAGAGAAATAGATGCGGATGTGCGGCAGAGGGCTACACAGCTTCGTTGTACCGCGAGCAGGAGGTTGTACAAGTCTCTCTGTGCTGGAGAGAACTTTCCGTTGACGGGCCATGTGCGTGTGATGTCTGTTACGTAGCCGCCGTAGCTGGCGCCTGCGTCTACGAGTACAAGTTCGTTTGGCTTCAGCTGCATGTCGTTGGAGACGTAGTGGATGGTGTTGGCATTGATGCCGCCTGCGACTACGGGAACGTATGCGGGGCCGTCGCACAGATCTTGCTTGAACCAGTAGTCGAGGAAGGAGTCGAGGTCCTTTTCATTGGTGAAGGTTTGACGCATGGCGTCTGTGATGGCACGACCGGAGTGCTGGCCTGCTCTTCGCATATTGGCTATTTCTGCTTCGCTCTTGATCACACGGAGCTCGTTGAGAAGCGGTCGCAGAGGCTTGATAGACGCCTTGCTGTCGCGGAAGACAGATGCTATGCCACCTGTTCGCGAGGGCTCAGCGCCCGAGAGATATCGAGACAGTATGTTCTTGGTGATGCGACTGCCTGGCAAATCTGTGTACACATTCTTACTCCTGTTCACGACCTCAGCCAGAAGCTTTGGCAGATCATCTATGGAGCCCGTGACGTCTGCATTGAAAACATCTTCGGCAGCCTCAATGCCTGACCTTGGCCCCTCCCACGCCTCGAGTTTTGGATCCTTGGGCCGCACGTAGAGATGAAAGGTGTGTTCGTGTTCGTCGAGCTTCTCTATTATGGCGAGCGCATCAGGTTCGAGGAAGCCAGTGAGGTAGTGGAAGTCAGGGTCTTGGTGAAACTTGTAGAAGACGGCGCCAGATGCATATTTGAGGTCTGAGGCAGCGAGTACGGCTATCGAGTTGGGCGGCAGCTCTTTGGCGAGGTTCGATCGTCGTTGAAAGTATTCGAGGGCGGTGATACCTGGGGTCACTGCAATGCTTGGTTAGCATCGTTCGGGATTGTATGCAACGGTCGCACCTTCCCCAGCTTGGAGCAGATGTCCATGTGTCTCGTGCAGTGGTTGGCCGAATCTGAGGTTCGCGGCAGGAACATTCAGGCTCCTCCTTCCCCGATTACTCGTTGTGTATGCCCACCTGGCATTGGCCACGGGTCGCCTCAAAAACCTCGCAGGGCAGCTCATAACAACACAAACATAGAAGACAAGACGTCGTGCGGGAACGAATCAACTTCGCCGCGGAGGTGACACAACTTCCCGTCGACCCTTATCGATAGTGCCTGACGACGTCGTGCGCCCCACTCTCCACTTCCCCAGCTTATATGCATGCCTAATCTTGGACTTTTACCTGGACAGCGCATATATGTCACACACTACGCCTTCCCCTCATTGTCCCCTGGTATATAGAACAAAGCCACCGCCAAATTGTCACTGCCACATCTATACCGCAAAATGGCTTCTGCCGCCCGAACCAGTGTAGTACCGCCGGAACAACTGCAAAGCTTCCAGGAGCACCTGAGTAAATCGACGAGAATACTAGCACTATTAGGTGCCGGCTTGAGTGCAAGCTCAGGTTTACCAACTTTCAGAGGCGCTGGCGGACTATGGCGGACACACGAAGCAACACAGCTGGCGACGCCCGAAGCATTCGAAAGAGACCCTGGGCTCGTGTGGCAATTTTACAGCTACAGGAGGCACATGGCTCTGAAAGCGAAGCCTAATCCAGCACACTATGCTCTCGCAGACCTGGCGAGGAAGAGAGAGAGCTTCATCACGCTGAGCCAGAATGTTGATGGTACTTTCACCCTCCCTATTCAGCCTACCATCGTTACTGACCATATACAGGCCTTTCACCACGCGCGCATCATCCAGCGTCACAACTCAAGCTCCTCCATGGCTCCTTATTTGACGTCAAGTGCTCAGAGTTCTTCTGCAACTACATCGAACGCAACAACTACACTGACCCTATTGTGCCTGCCCTCGCAATCCCGACCGACGAGTCCGACCCCACGACCACAGCAGCGATGAAAGCACGTGAGCTCGACATCTCAGACGAAAACGTTGCTCTGCCTGAGCTCACGCTGTCACATCTCCCACGTTGCCCCACCTGCAAAAAGGGGACTCTGCGCCCTGGCGTCGTCTGGTTCGGCGAGTCTCTACCACGTGATGTTCTCAAAGACGTGGACAACTTCATGGATGCACCGGAAGACATCGACCTGATTTTGGTCATCGGAACGAGCGCGAGAGTGTTTCCGGCTGCTGCATATGTCAACGAAGCGCGCCGAAAGGGGGCCAGGGTGGCGATCATCAACATGGATCGCAACGATGTACCTCCTGGTGGCCTGTACGACCAAGATTGGTTCTTCCAGGGCGATGCGGCGCAGATTGTGCCGGAGTTATTGGAGGGCGTGATTGGCGAGGTCAAGATGGACGAGGTGGATGATGCTGCGGAGCGTTCATTACGGTACGTTGATAGAAGTGAAGTTTAGCGAGTAGGATGGGTGGGAGTTTGGCATATGCCTGCAATTCCCACCTAGGACCGATGAATGAAGTGCTTGAAACTGCCGGTCCAACCAACCTGCGTGCAGCGCCTCATCGTGGACTTGCTTGCTCACGCGGAAGATGATGTAGTTGGGTTTGTCGGCCAAGAAGGTGATCATGGATGGCGAATGGTAGCCTGCGTATCCAAAATACTAGAGATGCAAGTGGGCTTGGACCGCTTGAGGAATATCAGGCTTCTTCTAATGGTTTAGCCTCTTGCTTACTCTGCGTACCAGAGCAATGGCACAGTGCTCAGATATCTTTCATCCTCCACTCAATGCAAGTGAGCAGTTAAACTGCTGCTAGACAATCTGAGAGATAGCAGACATACGCCGACATTGACTTCCGCAGACCCATCTTCGTGTCGTAAGGAAGACGACACAATCCCAATTGGAAGGCTCTAATGCGAACCTTGAGTCGTGCTAGGCTCGCAATAGATAGCTCATTGAAGCTCAGGAAATGGCCTTCGTCAGAGAACACCGCTACACCACTCAAGAAGAAGTGAGGGTGTCGGTGTTACCAACGACCAGAATATTTCATAGCGAAACAACAGCCATCTCTGTTGGAAAATTAAATACCTATAGTTTGTTGCATTGCACCTATGGATCGAAAAAGAGGCTCGAGTTTGTTACCATGTCACTCCATGCCATCCTTTTCCCAACAAATGCCCTTGAACCGATTGTAGCTCGTGTATCACCATCAAAATACCAACGCCAATCCCATCCCATGAACATCAAATCTCGTCATTTTGTCTCAAATAGTGAAGCGGCCTGCGAGCACGCTGAACGAGTGACTACTCCTCCTGTCCTCCGTAACTCATCACTAAGTCAAAAACACCTTTACACCTGTTCCCCGCTGTTCCTATGCGGTCGATCATTCACGCCCTTTCAGGCAGGTAAGGAATCCTTTGGCAGGCGCTTCAAAGCAGCCTCGACGTCCTTGTGGTCAACGACAACGCCGCTCTCTGAACAACGTGCCTTGGCACGTAGCTCGGAGCAGAGATTGTCAATGTCGATGGTACCGTCCTTAAAGTCAGGACGACTGGAAAGTTTGTCCCTACTTGTAGTTAGTGTGCAAGGTCCTAGACCGACTATGGGCAATACTGACCAGATCTTGTGGCAGTTGAGCATCGAGTTGATGTCGTCTCCAGGCACAACTTCATCCTCACCGTCTTGTATGCGCTCAATCTCCTCAAGAGGATTTGGCTTCTGCACCGCGGGTGTATCGCCAAAGTGGAATGGACTGCCGTAGCCAGTGTTCATGAAGGCGTCGTTGAAGAAGCCACCAGTAAAGTCTCCATCGCCGACGATAGCATTCTGAGTATCACGGTACTCGCCAAAGAGAGCGGGATCGAATTGACCGCCGTTTTGGTTCGCGAAATAGTCGATGCCGTTGAGCTGTGGGGTGGAAGACTTGGCGGTGTCTAGGACTATAGAAGAAGGTTTGTCGTCAGATTCGGACATCGTACGAGGCACGGGGTTGCGAGGATTGCCGCAGGCCATGTTGAGTTGCTCGCAGAAGAGGACCTCACCTTCCGAATTGCCATGACACACATATCCATCTGCGATTGAGTCCCTGGGCTGACCAGGCGACATATGACTCGGCTCTGGAGAAGTACCACAAGATGAGTCTTGATTATTTGAAGGTGATGTTGACGACGACGGGGAATCGGAATGTGTTGACGATCCGCTATTGAACTGGAACACACGAGACTGCGGCGTTCCGGAGCTGTCGGTGCTACCACGGTTGGTGTTGTTTGGCGCAGTGTTGAAACCAGAGAAACCATTGACGCTTTGGTTGCGCTGTGCACCGTTCGTCGCAGGGCTGTTGACCAATGGATCTGGCGAATTGGTGAACGAGCTCCTGTAGTTTGTAGCGGGACTGACGTTGGCTCCGTTGCTATTTTGACGGGCCGGTGTGATTGACGAGACCGAGGCGTTCTTGGTCTTCGAAGACAATGGCCCGTTGTCGAGAAGCTGTGTACCAGGAAGCCCACCAAATCGCGGAAAGTCAAAGGAGAAGTTGCTGTTGCTGTTGTTGAGCATAGAGCTGAACCCATTTGCAAGCGGCGGGGAGCGATTCAGCCCACCGCTATTGAGTGATAGGCGCTTGCGATATTCGCGAAGCTCCATCTGTAGTCTCTGGACCTGACCACGGAGCAGTCCATTCTCGTGGTTCGCAGCGTCTGAGGCCTTCTCCAGCTCCCCGACTTTGGTCTCGAGGTCCTTGAGATGCTTCTCCTTCCTCTCTCTGAAGGCTCGCTGGGCAGCCCTGTTTTGTGCCTTGCGTTTCTGCATAACATGTTAGTATTTCTGGGCACGACGCTGTCGCAAGAACGTACTGTCGTGGGTTCTGAGGTCAAGGGCTTGCGCCCTGGCTTCTTCTTATCCTCGCCTTCCCTGCGCTTGCCTATAATTGATGCTAATCAGTGTTTGTTCCACATGCACTATGTATGGCTTTGTGCTTACCACCACCCTCGTCATCGTCCGCATCGTCATCGGGACTCTTGCGCTTCTCGTTTGAGTCAGGTGAGCCCCCCGGAAGCGCGCCAATCATGTCGCCATCGGCGTTGTCGAAGTCGAAGCTGTCGCCATCAAGATAATCTATGTATGGTGACTCGTCGATGCCTGCGCCATTGAAGGCATTTGCGGGAGTGCTTTGCTGGGGAGAGGTGAAGAAGGTAGGGTCAACACCATCAGTCGCAGAGTACTGAAACTGCGCATTGTTCGAAGCGCCGGTGTTGTTGATGTTCGCAGAGAAGAGATCGTTTGTGTTCTGACTGTTGGAGGCCAGCGCGGCGAGCAAGAGGTCCTACACATGGAGACACCAGGTCAGCACTCGCCCTGGATGAGATCTTGGAAGGGACATCTCTTACCTGCTGAGTCGAGTCTAGATAGAACGGCGTGCCATTCTGGAAGTCGTTGGTAGTGCCAGCCATTGTGAAGGGCGGTGCGGGGTCCAGGCAGAGCGCTTGCGCCAGATTTGAGGGTGGGTAATTGAAGGTGGTTCACCGCAGGAGAGCGATGCGGGTGGTCGCGGGAATGCCGTCAGCGGGACACGTATCTATTCGGGTTCGAGAGCGTGTTTGGCGCACGTTGCGCAATCGATGTGTCCCACGAAAGGGCTTGTGCTTGGAGAGGTTTGCAGTGGACGGTGGATCACGGCGGACGGGTGTGAGGTGGAGGCCGAGCCTCGTAGCTCTGTCTGAGATTGTAGCCGGCGGTGGTCCAGTGACCCTTGCAAGATGAGATAAGCCACTCGTTAGCAAAGACGGCGAACAATCGAGGACTCAATGCAGCGGAAAACGTCACTGATAGGTTGTGTTGGCCTTGTCGGGGCGGGCAGCGACGTCGTGTCAAGGCTCCGACCTCCGCTTAGAAATCACCAAGCACATCATGAGGGGAGGGGCAGTGTCGAGAACCATCCGAACGGATTAGGTATAGATCTTCTCTTTGTTCCTGGTAAGGCAGAGATTTTCGTCACCGTGTAATAAGCACACAACAGCGCGTAGTGTTCTCACGTATCTGCCTAGACTGAACTCCAGTACTTGCAACATGTCTCGATCACTTGGTGTTAATGCTACTTTTCAAAATTGTGTCACTCTTGTGTTTAGTAGACAAGCTCGGCGGACTCTTCGCTGGCCAACTACACAGCTTTCCAGCATCACTTACTTTTCTATTACCCGCGGTATATAATAGGCTATGGTTGGCGATTTTCAAGCTATGGATGAGTAGTGATACGCTCCTCTGTTTATGTGCGCAATGACCAGGAGACGTCATGTCGAAGGTGCAGGCGCTGTGTGCAATCAAAACCATTCACTTCAACCCTTGAATCGGCCATGAGTCAAAGAGGTTGGCGGTGAGCATGGACATGGGATATGAACGTCTACAACTCCAATGCGCTAGTAATGCAAGAACACGTGAATGACAACCACTGGCATCACCTGGGCAATTGATTGTTACTCCCGTGGGGGTGCACGCGTAGGGCTGAAAGTGAGGGTCCAAAAAGTGGGGCAACGGGCACGGCCATGCCAAGCCCAACCCCAGCGTCGCACCTTCCTCGACTGTACACCTCACTTTCCAATCTCCTTGAACTCACCACAACAACACGCACTTCGAACAACAACCTTCACACTGCGCAGAATGGCTGACATCAAAGCATTGAAGGACTCAATCTGGCTGAAGAAGGAGGAGATCAAGAAGGAAGATGAGGGCCGACAGTCATGGGCCGACCAGGCAAGTGCCCGCGAAATCGCTATCGGTGGACATTACTAACAGCACGTAAAGTTGCCCAACCTGCAGGAACTCGTGGAGAAAGACGGTCGAAACGAGGTCTACGACGACATGGAGAAGGAGATTCACGCCGCCTTGGTTTTGCACGATGCTACGTTGGTACGACTACGCGCAGAGCTAGCCAAACTCGAAGCCCAGATGCCGCAGACAGCGCAGCCAGCAGCGCCCAAATTCGATCCCGCGAAACACCCTCTGCTGCGCAAGACTGCCGAGAAGCAGGAGCCCGATGCGCCCGTCAACTTCACCCCCGGCGACATGGTCGAGGCGCAGTGGAGTGACAGGTCTTGGTACAAGGCCAAAGTCCAGAGCGTTCTCGGCAGCGCCTCAGCCCCCAAGTACCTTGTGCGCTTCATCGAGTACGAAGACAGCCTTACCGTGGATCGCAACGCAGTTCGCGCTCTTCCCAGCAAGAGGAAGCGCGAGGAACCAGCCGCGGTTCCCTCACCAGCTCTGCCCTCCACTTCGTCACCACACGTCATCTCCGGTCCCGCATCTGTAAACCCCAATGCGCAGGCCGTAAAGAAGAGCGCAGCCAACGAAAATGACGAAGAGAAGCGCCCAAATAGGTGCCCCAACAACGGGCAGCTCAAGAAGCGCAAGAACAACTGGCAGGATTTCCAGGCTAAGAGCAGCAAGAAGGTACCCAGGAAAGAGTCCATGTTCCGCACCAGTACGGAGGCTGGTAGTCGCGGTTAGTTACCTGCACAACACATCATGTAGGACACGTACTGACATTGATACAGTTGGCTTCACCGGCTCCGGCAAAGGCATGACGGAGACCCACAAGCGCAAGCGTTATGACCACAAGGCGGACGCGGCCGAGGATGAGGACGAACCCACGCCTCCTAAGCAGGAATACAACGGTTCCATGCCTCCTCAAGGCCGCAAGCGCTCTTAGTGCTCACCGACTACTTTTGAAGGTATGAAACGAAACCAAATCAGAACAAACCATATATGTGACCTTGCTTACGTCGTCTATGGGCCGTTCCAGACCTGTGCTGTCTTTTAGTGCTTTGGCGCATCGCATGCTCCCTCTACAGAGACGCACAGCGTTGGCGTAGTACTTCGATTGGATCCCTGCTGACTTCATGCAGGCCTGTCTTAATCTACGACTGTACAGTTGACAGACTCGGCCGTCGATGCTGGTCCCTTTCCTCTGCATAGTCACGGCGCAACGGTCTTTGCATATTCGGTATGGCACTGAATCCACTCATTCCACCTCCTGAGCTCTGACGCTAAGCACGGTCCGCTCGATAGGCGTTCTATACCCAAGTGAACTGCTCACATCTCTGGCACTGGGCGTGGAAAGCCAACAACGGGCTCTTTCTGGTAAGCACCATGTGATTGTGGGTAGTTTGGTAGCGGCCATTCTACCTTCAATCACATTCCTTCCCTTGTTCTTTTTTTTTTGCACTGTGCAGCATGGCGGACGGGCGATCTCCACCGAGGAGGGTACATACACTTGATCATGTTTCATCCAATACAAATTCCATGATTTCTGTCACATCGGCCAAAATTGACTCTCAACCGGGCGCCTGCTGCATTCTAGAGCATAAGAGCGACAAAGCAGCTAGGGCCTCCGCCAAACAAAAGTAAATTATGCCAGCTACAGTGAAGTGTAAACAATGTGGTCCTCCGCGTCATGACTGCGCTCCTTGGAGATAGTTCGATTTCGCCTCAAAAGTGACAGCACGCAGTGATTTACGTTAGCACATGAGCTTTCGATCACGAATATTACAGCAAATTTTCGGATTGAGTCAGTGGCTCGTGATCAGAGCCAGCGACCTTCAATTTGAGGTGCTCATGAACACCTAGGTGATTGGTAGATGCAGGCGATGTCAACGGCCGCTTCCCAACGCGAGCGCTTCCGAGGCTTTGTTTGCGCCCCACCACCCATCGGCCAGTGGTGCATCAACCCGCATGGAAGCTCCGACTTCACTGCACAACTCACACCCACCTCACAACGCGCATCTTGCAAGCACACCAGGGGGCTCCAGATATGTTGGGGGCTCTGTTTAGTGCGAGTGAACTAGCCAGCGCGTCATAGCTATGGAGGCAGATTGGGACGAGGTAGGACTCATCTCGTACGGCGCGTGTCGAGCACCAGGAGACAGCGCCCAAGACTCACTTGCAATTCATGACTGATACTACGTAGCTAGCAATAGCTCAGCTGCCTCCGCCAGGACCCCACCAGCCGTCTGCACCCGTATCAACCTTCGCTTTCGACACCACCCAAGAGTTGCTCTGGACTGGTAATAACCATGTGAGTACGTTTGCCAATACACCCTTCGATGATTCTGTGCTTACACCGAGTTAGGGTCGCATAACCTCCTTCTGCGGCCCCCAACTCGAACGCTACACCTCCTTTCGGGGACATACCACCGCCGAAGGTCCCGTTAAGCAATTCTTGTTCACAGACAAAGGCGTCCTTTCTGTCTCGCGGCAAAGCGTTCATTACTCACACCGCCGTGGGCTTTCACAATGGCATCTGACGTAGGTTGGGGTGCAAGGATGGAGTACACAGCGAGAATAGTCATCTGACAGACAGCTTGTAGGAGTCCAGACTTCAAGGATTTGAAGTGCATGAACTTCACCTCCAAGGGCACACGCGAGATTTTGATTGCAGGATGTCAAGAGCAAATGTTCAAGGTCGATGTAGAGAAGGGTACCATAGTGGACACTGTATGTATGGGCGTAATGGCTCTCGGATAGACACTGACCTGTCACAGCTGCCCGTCGATGCCCAGTATACCATAATGAAGCGCGCCGGCCAGTATCTCTGCGCAGCCACCAATAATGGCGGCATACACATCCTTGATTCTGGCTCGCTCTCCGTCATCAAGGTCTTTGAAGGTCACACTGGTAGCATCAGTGATATGGACGCAAAAGGAGATTTTCTTGCGACTTGCGGCTGGTCTCCCAGGCAGCAATATGCGTACATGCTCGATCCGTTCACGAATGTCTTTTCCTTGAAGACCCTGAAGCAATTGCCGCCCATTCCATTCCATACTGGTGCAGCGTTCGTACGAATGCATCCACGTATGTCTACCACGGCAATCATCGCTTCGCAGAACGGCCAGATGCAAGTCATCGACCTCATGAACCCCGACGCTGCCAACTTGCGACAGATCAATCTATACGACTCATATTTAGCTAGCTTTGAGATGGCTCCATCGGGCGAGGCCTTTGCGTTGGCTGACTCGAATTCGCACATTCATCTTTGGGGCTCGCCCACCAAAGTTCACTTCCCCGAGTACAGCAATCCCACTGAATTCGCGGACCATCCAATACAGCCAGCCTCGATGGACTGGAGCCCTGACACGTGAGTCTTGCTTACCCTTACATAGGTGCTTCGCCTAATTTCGACAGTCCCTTGAATACAATCGGCATGCCTTACTACAAGGAAACGCTTCTTTCAAGCTGGCCAAGCCACATAATATTCGAAGTTGGAGCCCCGCCGGCAAAAATCGATAATGCAATATTGACCAACATGACACGGACAGACATTGGCTTCTTCGCAAAGAACCCAAGAACGAAGCGAAGAAACCAGGTCGAAATCACCAGACAAGTAGACAGGTCGGGTGACTCCTTGACGCCACCGAAATTTCTGAGTGAAAAGGCCCGAGTCTCGCAGTCGCCGAACGGTGCAAATTCCGAGGTCATCGCGACCATGGAGACTCTTACAGACCTTCATCTCGATGACGTGACGCGAAAGGATGTTCCTGCGATGTACGGTAATGTGGAGATCAAGTACAGCAAATTCGGCGTCGACGATTTCGACTTCGCCTACTACAATCAAACTCCTTACTCCGGACTGGAGACTCACATCACCAACTCATATGCGAATTCGCTCCTGCAGCTGTTCCGGTTCACTCCCTTGATACGGAATCTTGCGTTGCAGCATACGGCGTCTCCATGTCTCTTCGAATCTTGTCTTCTATGCGAGCTTGGCTTCCTCATCGACATGCTCGAGAAGGCAGCTGGCCTCAACTGTCAAGCATCCAATTTCTTGAAGACCTTCAGTGGCCTCTCAAATGCCGTTTCGTTGAATCTCTTAGAAGAGTTCGCACCAAATGTGGCTCTCACCAGCATGATCCAGAATCTGAATCGCTTCCTGTTGGACAAAATTTCAGAAGAATTCCGGCAAATGCTACCGGGTCACAGTGGTCCGTCGTTGATGGATCAAGTACTGGAAACACAAGCACGAGCTAGCATGCGATGCGCGCAATGCGCAAACGAGACCATCAGAGGTGGCAAAAACTTTGTCAACGAGCTAGTCTATCCGGCAAAGCATGTCATGAAGAACACAAGAGTGCCACGACCCACATTCTCTCAGATCTTGAAGGCGAGCGTCGAGCGACAGGACCAGACACGAGGATGGTGCACAAAGTGCAATCGCTACCAGCAGATGGTACAGCGGAAAACGATACAATCAGTCCCCGGCGTCTTGATGCTCAACGCGGCCATTCAGAGCCACGAAGCGAAACTGCTGTGGGCCATACCAAACTGGTTGCCACAAGAAATCGGGATCATAGTAGATCAAGGGCAATTCTTTTGCTTTGAGGGCCAGGACTTGAAGCTTCATCAGCAGCGCGGTGTCTTCGACATAGTGGTATACGAGCTCGTCGGTGTCGTTGCAGATATCAACAGTGGGGAGCACCAGAAGCCGCACCTTGTGGCCACTATCAACACAGGACCCTCCTCTCGAGATCCAGATGCAGAAGACAAGTGGCATCTTTTCAACGATTTCCTCGTGCGGCCCATACCCAAGGAGGAGGCCCTACGTTTCGAGCCAAGTTGGAAGTTGCCATCCGTATTGACGTACCAGTTGAAGGCTGCCAGGAACGACATAGATGATAGTTGGAAGGAGAGTCTGGACACATCAATTCTGTATCGATGGTGGTCATCCAATCCCACGCCTGCGGATGAGAAGTTCAAGCTATTACAGGCTTCAACGGAGACGCCACGCCCTGGTTATCCAGTAGCAATTGATGCAGAGTTCATCCGACTGCAATCCGAAGAGATCGAAATGAAAGCAGATGGCACGCGCCAAACCATTCGACCCGATCGCAAAGGCCTGGCTCGTGTGTCAGTCTGTCGTGGCGAAGGCGAGCTCGCGGGCCTCCCATTCATCGATGACTACATTGCTGTTACCGAGCAGGTCGTTGATTACCTCACTGAATGGTCTGGCATCATGCCTGGCGATCTCAATCGCGAGACATCAGCGCATGCGCCTGTTAGTCTCAAGCACGCATACAAGAAGCTCTGGCTCTTGCTCAACCTCGGCTGCGTGTTCGTAGGCCACTCGCTCGCGAACGATTTCCGCACTATCAACATCCACGTTCCCAAGTCACAGGTCGTGGACACAAGCAACCTATTCTTCTTGCCAGACTTCAAGAGAAAGCTCAACCTCAAGTTCCTCGCGTGGTGCGTCCTCAAAGAGCAAATCCAGCAGGACACGCACGACAGTATTGAGGATGCAACATCGGCCTTGAAGCTCTGGCGGAAGTACGAAGAGTTTGTTGATGCTGGTGTGCTGGAGCCGATGCTCAATGACATATACGCCACCGGCAGTCAAGTAAAGTTCAAGGCACCTGGAAGCGGTGGTGCTACTACAGGGAACTACAGTAGGCACGGGGCAAGTGCAAGTTTTGGAGGCGTAAGTGGGAGAGATACGCCGGAGCCCATGACGACGCCGAAGAAGGGCAGTGCGTTCGGAGGTGTTGGGTTTAGGAGCCCCATGCGTCGGTGAAGCGCCGGTTGTGTACGGCGGGAGTAGGTAGATGGGAGCCGCTGGAACGACAACAAGCACAGTGTGCTGTGAGAGGAGAGGTTGAGTACTGTATTCTTATAGCAAATCAGATAATGACTCCCATCAGGTGCTGCAGGGCTCTTGTGATCAGTGAAACAGTAGCCTGCTTTTCCCCAACGATTTTGTGCCAGTCAGTAAGCTAACATGCAGCGCATGGATCATCAAGCTTTTGCTGATCTCATCGTTCACGAGTTTAGTACAAAACCTGATGCCTTGATGCTACCGGATGACATCCCTACACCCTTCTTCCGGCGCTATAACCGACGTCATACTCTGCCTCTCCTAGCGCACCACTTTCCAGTCTCAGGCAACCCAGTGCTCTCAAACTGTTAAAGCATTGTCACAATAAAGTACGCGGTTTTCGTGAGCGCAAAGTCCACTGCGTCAGATACACATGAGCATCATCACAAGTATCGATGTTTCTAACATGCATTGCCGAGAGCACCAAAGAAGAGAAGAGACCCTCGATTTTGGTTGAGCATAGGATATTAAGAGGTAACCAAGTCCTATCCGTATGTTAATGGCAAAAAGTAAAAACGCCGAAGCCAATGCATGGTAGATGGCCTGCACAGATGGAAAATCATCAAGCATCCATCCGTTCCTACACCGCGTACCCACCCGTCCATAGTCAAGACATTTTTCATGCGTCATCGGTCATCTCGACCGTCACACCGCCTTCTTCTTCTGCGGCAATGTCGTCCTCCTTCACACCTTCGCCGTTGCTGACTTGAACCTCTTCTTTGACATCAGCTTCCTCCTTGGCATCAGCCATCTCCTCGTCCAACTTCTTCTGTGCCCTCTCCTTGTCGGCAACGTGGTTGATGATCTCCGTGTCCTTCTCGTTGAACAAGCGGAGCAGCATCGCCTTCCGGTCGTCCTTGTCAACCATGAGATTGGCGCTGCCTGGATGCCTCCAGAGCGGAAGGACCATGCGGAAAGGAATACCTTGGTCATCGTCCTTCTCGACGCGGACGAAGCAGCAGCCAATGTCCATCTGTTGCAGCTGGTCGCCGACCTCGCCTAGGTCGTGCTCGCCTTCCCTGGGTAGCTTGGGGAACATCTCTACGATGAGCCGGTGCAGCGTTTCCTTTGAAGTGCAGTTGACGATGCGCTTCGATGCCCATGGCTCGATGATGCGGATGCCCTCACTCTGTAGCCGCCACGGCGCATGAGTGTAGTCCTTGTCCTTGATCTTGTGTGCGACGAACATGACCACGCCACAATGTATGAACTTCATGCCACGGTCTTTGTTCTGCTGAAGGATGGATTTGGCCATGTCAGAGGTGTAGTAGATCTTGTTGAGCGAGAGACCCTCCTTGTTCTTCACCATGAAACGGTCTCGTGGAAAGCGTTCTGAGATGCCGAAGAACGACATGATGGATGCGATAGTAGTATCCTCCGACGGCAGATATTCGAAATACTCCTTGATCTGGCTCTGGTTCTCTGGTTTCAGTCTGGCGTCCGAGTGTCCTGCTGCGATGGCTGAAGCCCCATTTGTTGAGCCATTGGCTGCCGCTGCTGACTCTGTCTTCTGAACGAGTGCGGTGTCTGTGGGCTCAGCAAGTGTCTCCTCTTCGGGCTTGGCTTTCTTCAAAGTTGTGGCCTCTTCAGGCTCTTCCAACTTACGCTTCAGGCTGGCCGCAACATCCGGAACGTCGCTGTCCGTCTCTGCTTTAGTGGCGTCCGCCTCAATGACGTTCTCCTCCGGCGTTGGAATGGAAGAGTTTGTGGTCTTCTGGGTATTCGACTTGGACGTCTGGTTCTGAGCGACCTTGATATCATCAAGCTTCTCGATGACAGCGATGAAGAATCCTCCGGTGTCCTGCAGATGAGGATATACACGTATGCACCTTTCCAGTGGAATCCTCTCCTCCTCGAACTTCGGAATGGGTGGAAAGCATCCTGCGGAAATCTTGGTAGAGAACGTGCGCTCGGGTTCCTCAACCTCGTACTTTGACCTTACCTTCTGGAATGACTCCCAGCTAGTAAACATGTGTGCTGTCTTTTCGCCATTACCACCAACCTGCGAAGTATCGAGTACTTTCCACGCATTTAGACCCGGCTTGCGCTTGAGGTTGGGCAGAAGGTCGGAACAGTCGACGAGCTTCACTTTCGCGGTTCCTCCGCACGCCTCGATAGCTGCAGCGACTACAGCCTCGTTTTCGACAGGGTTCATGCTACATGTTGAGTAGACCATGCGACCGCCCTTCTTCAGCATCTGCAGACCTCGGAAGAGAATGCGCAGCTGAAGCCCATGGAGACCAAGGCCGTCCTTGGGTGTCCATTTCTGCCACACATTGGGGTTCTTGCGCGCGGTACCGTCGCCGGCGCATGGCACGTCAGCCAATATTCGATCGTACTTGAGGTAGTTCTTCTTCTGGTTTGTACTCGGAAGCTCGATCGAGGGGAAGATGGACGCGTCGTGCTGGGTGACGATCAGGTTGGGGAAGTTGAGTCGCTTGACTTGGTGGACCAACATGCCGGCGCGCTTGTAGTCAGTGTCGTTCGCAATTAGTAGGCCTGTCGAGCGGCCATCGTCGCTGTAGTCGCCCTCTGCGCCACTGTCTACAGACTCGCCATTGGCAGTCCTGCGCACGCGGTCTTCCTCGTCGCCATGAATCATCTCTGCCAGCTGCGCAGATTTGCTACCTGGTGCAGCGCACATGTCCAAGACTACCTGTCCCGGCTTGACGTCGAGAAAGTGCGGTGGGATCATGCTGACCACCTCTTGCCTGCTGATATTGCCTGATGCGGCTTCGGCAACAAGGAACTTCTGGAAGTCGGCGAAGGGAGCATGACGGCGGATGATCTTCTTGTGCGTCTTCATGTGCCATACGAGCTCGTCTGGAAAGGCGTTGACACACTCTGGGGGTGGCACTGGCTTGCCCTCGAACTTCTTGGATGCGATGGCTGGGATATATCGCTGCTTGAAGATCTCACGCACTGCGAGAGCGTCGGACTTGGTGCCGGTGAAGCGGAAGCTGTTGGGCAGGTCGGTTTGCAAGGCCGTCCACATATTCTCGAACTCTGCCTCGTCCAAGAAGCCACCCATGCGATAATAGCTCTCGAACAGCTCGTTCTTGCGCGGAATCTCTGACCACGGCTCCGTCCTCGTATCGCGACCGCCTCCACCGCCGCCGCCGCGACCTCTGCCTCTCCCACGAGATGCCTTGCCGCGACCGCCGCCCTGCTTCGAGTCAGTTCAAAAAAAAAACTTCTGATATCCCAATAGTACTTACGCGACTGCCTCCACGACCTCTAGCCATAATGATATGAGGTAAAGGTGTTTAAGAATGTGGGACTTCCAACGTGCAGCTGCAATGGTAATTGTCGCAAAGTTCGAAGCTCACTGAGAAAACGGAAGTAGCTCGAGAGGTGGGCCTGTGTAATTGGTGGGGTCGATCGCGGCTGCCGTTGGAGAATCTTGGCGCAGCGCTAGTCCAGCTAAGCGAGCACTTTGCCAAATTCCACCTCGAATTTCGTTCCCAGCAGCTTCACGACCTCATCAAGCCCAACTAACCACCAGCACAATGGCCAAGTCAACGTACGTACAGACGAAAACTGATTACATACGCACGGCATGCTAACAATGACATTGCAGCCCCCACAGCATCTCCCAGAAGGACATCGAGGTTCCGGAGACGATCCTCAAGAAGCAGAAGGCCAACCAGAAGGTCACCGACCAGCGGGCTGCCGAGACACAGAAGAAGCGTGAGGTGCGATAAACCCTCTCCAATGATCTGCGCAAGCGGTTAGGAGTATCACAGTTGGCTAAGACTCTCTTAGGCCAACAAAAAGAAGCGCGAGACCATCTTCAAGCGCGCCGAGAAGTACCACCAGGAGTACGTCAAGGCCGAGCGCGACGTTATCGAGGCCAAGCGCGCCGCGAAGAGGGACAATGCCCTTTTCGTCCCCGCTGAGTCCAGGCTTGCCTTCGTTGTCCGTATCAAGGGGTATGCCACATCTTATCTGCCACTCTTCGAGCCATACTAACATCTCACAGTATCAACAAGATCGACCCCAAGAAGCGCAAGACTCTGCAGCTCCTCCGTCTCCTCCAGATCAACAATGGTGTCTTCATCAGGCTCACCAAGGCCACCAGCGAGATGCTGAAGATCGTCGAGCCCTTCGTCGCATACGGCTACCCCAACCTGAAGACCGTCCGTGAGCTCGTCTACAAGCGCGGCTACGGAAAGGTCAACAAGCAGCGCCTCCCCATCACCGACAACGACGTCATCGAGGAGAACCTCGGCAAGCTCGGCATCGTCTGCGTCGAGGACCTCATCCACGAGATTTACACCGTCGGCCCCAACTTCAAGCAGGCCTGCAACTTCCTGTGGCCGTTCAAGCTGTCCTCGCCCACTGGTGGCTTCCGCCCAAGGAAGTTCAAGCACTTCATCGAGGGTGGTGACCTGGGTAACCGGGAGGAGTTCATCAACCAGCTCGTCGCTCGCATGAACTAAGTTCAGCTGGTGCTGTCTGGGTGGAGTTACGGAACGATACCACGAAGATCACGAAAGATGGTCAAACCCACTTCTCCAGCGAGAGTGAGGGCAGGCCGAGCCACATGCTCTGGTTAGCTAGACAAGTCTTCTGCACACCATGCGAAGGAAAATGAAAATCATCCACTTCACGTTCGTCCACACATTTATTATGACTGTGATCTTGTCCATGAAATTGGAAACGTACGTGCGTAGATGCAGGGAAAGACTTTTCTACTCAATGCGTGTTTGATTTTGTATGTATAACATGCGACTGCGTCTATTGCTTTGCACTCAGCACCTCCTTGACGACCTCAATGACCTTGGGAAATACGTCCTTGGGCGCAGCTACCACACCCTTGTTCTCCTTGAGCGTCCTCCCAATGCCAAAATCGAGCGGCTTGCCCCATGCATCTGTAACCTCACCGCCCGCTTCCTGTACCAACACCACGCCAGCAGCGTGATCCCAGATCTTCTCCTGGTATGTCGCGCTCACTGGCAGCCTGAGGTAGATGTCGCCTGCACCACGTGCAATCGAAGCGTACTTGGCCTGCGAGTCCATGCGCACAGAGGACTTGGTGATGCCTAGCTTGGACGCAATGGCTGCGTTATCACCATGGGAAGAGTGTCCTGCCTCTACCGATTCGCAGAAAGTGGCCTGGCTGACGTCCGGCACTGCCTTCATGGATATCTTCTTCGAGCTTTGCAATGCGCCGCTGCTCAGTGGTCGGCTCGTAGCTCCCTCGCCCTTCACGGCGCCGAACAGTACACCCTTGCCCTCCTTGTCGTCTGCGTCGGCACCAATGGAGCTGTCGAGCGGCGCTTGGTCGTCTATGGGGAGGTTCGGGCATCCAATGACACCCACGGTAGGCACGCCGTCGACCATGAGTGCCAGGCACACCGCATACTGCCCGCCTCGCAAGAACCCTTTTGTGCCGTCAATGGGGTCAAGCGCCCATATCCTGCCCTGCCGTCCGCCATTGCTCCTGCCACTATCCAGCGCCGTAAGCATATCCTCCACGCTCTTAATCGGCCCGCCAATCTTGTCCTCGGCCGCGCTGTCGTCGAGCTTTGCTGCTTGCACCAGGTCCCAGACTAGCTTTCGCTCATCTTCGTTCTTGCGCAGATCGTCTGCGTCTTCCTCGCCGACTACTTCGTCATTGGGGAAGGCGTACTTTATGGATGCGATGATGAGGGCTTGTGCGCCGAAGTCGCCGATTGTGACGGGAGAGGAGTCGCTTTTGGAGAGGGTGCCTTTGGAGTGGCTCGAGTAGACGGTCTTGGTGAGGATGGATGCGCGCTGGACGGCTAGGAGGGCGACCTCCAGTTCCTTCTCGTATGCCATTGTGTGGAGTGTGTGGTTGGTGGAGAGCGAGGCTCGTCGTGCTTGGGATGGGCGGAGGTGTTGTGTCAGTTGCGCAAGGCGAGTTGCACTTCGTGAGAGGAGGGACGGGCCGAGGAGTGAGAATGCCAGGATGACGAGAGCGAAGAGAAAAAGTCGCGATGTCGCAATTGGGGGCATGGGCTAGAAAAGTGAGTAGTTTGCTGCAGGGCGGGACTCTGGTGGGGTTGGAGTGGTCGATCGGTTGACGTAACAGGCGGAGACACGTCTCGGGGGTTTCCTCTTTCGCTGGCCGCCATGGTAACGCGCATCCATGCAGAGGCGAGGACGAGACAACAACGTAACCTTGCTCAAATTGCATTATAATAAACCAATAGTTGCATCCGCCCAGCTTGATCTTTGGTTGGCCTCGGTGCTCTCTCTATGGGACGTGCAACCATCACGTTCGAAAAGTAAACAAAGATCTTCACAAAGGACCTCAGCATTCCTCACCCACGCGACCCCGATTCAACACCCAACGTCGCACTCACAACGCAGAAACCGCCATCATGACAGACACACAGCCAGCCCTAGCCACTACCAAGCGCAAGTTCCACAAGCTCGTGGACAGCATCGCCGCCAGCACATCGACGACCTCACTTGCGAGCACCCTGCAGCACTCGAATGCCTCGACCACATCGCTGGGATTGTCTACCACCCCCGAACCACCAAACAAGCGCCCGCGGAGTTCGATCGACATGGAGCGAGACAGGAGCATATCTGCCAGCCAGGCCCGCATACAAGCGCTGAAGGACCAGCTGCTCACACCACAGCGACAGGGCACGGTGAGGGTGGTCGGAAAGGCGTCCATATCAAAGCCGTCCACGCCGCGACAGCCAGCAAACTTTCAGCCTTACAGCCAGGAGCAGTTCCTGAGCCGAGTCAAGACGTTCGCGGATGTCAAGAAGTGGACGACCAAGCCAGATGCGATCAACGAGCTTGAATGGGCTAGACGAGGTTGGAGCTGCGATACGTGGAACACAGTGGCGTGCAAGGGAGGGTGCGAGAAGCGCGTGGCAGTCAAGCTGAGGCCGAAGCGCAAGGACGCAAGTGGGAAGGCCATTGAGATGAGCGAGGACCTGTCTGCTGAGGTCGACGAGAAGCTGGTGGAGCGATTCGTGGAGCTCATCGAGAAAGGGCATGCTAATGATTGTCTGTGGAGAAAGCGTGGGTGTCAAGGTAAGATCATGAGCCTATACAGAGTAGGGAATTCACTAATGCATGGTGCAGAGGACGTCTACCACATTCCTATCGCAAGCCGCGCGACTAGCAGTGCTGACCTACTCTCACGTTACCAATCCTTCAGCTGCGTGGCCAACGATCTGCCACTTCTCGAGAACATCACATACCCCGACCCGTCAGTGAAAGACGTCCTCGAGCGTCTACCGAAAGGCTTGTTTGGCTCATCGCCGCCATCGTCACCATCAGATACCGTAGCAGCCGCATTTGCTCTCTTCGGCTGGTCAGGCGCGTCCGAATCACGAATCTCACTTGCGATCTGCAACCACTGCTTCCAGCGCCTCGGTTTATGGCTATCATCAGATACACGGCTGAAGGAAATGAGCACCAAGCTCGACGTCCCAATCGAGAGTCTGCGTCTCAATCTCCTCGAATCGCACCGCGAGCATTGTCCCTGGAAGAACGCAGCATCACAAGCCAACTCAAGCGACGGGCCAATTGCAAATATGGCTGCATGGCAAACACTACAATTCATTCTCCTCGGCAGGCAGCGGGACTCGCCACAGAAGGCGCGACAAGACCCAGGCCACAGTAGGAATGTGGAGAGCGTAGATCTCGGCAGCGAGCTGGACTACCCGCGAGGAAGTTTGGAAAGCTATCGCGGTGATGATGCAGGGAAGGAGAATGAGTCTGTCACTTTGGAAAGCAAGTGGAAGAAGTTCAAGGCCAAGCTAAGGCGGACGACTAGCAAGAAGAGTCTGAAGAGCATGAAGAGTGTGAGGAGTGGGAAGAGCATGGCAGAGAAAGAGGTAGAATGATTGATTAGCGAGGTTGAGGAGTTCTTTTCTTATGCACAACTGTCTTCTTATACCCTTTGCATTTTTAGATGGTACTCTGAGGTCGAATTTCCAGCGTTGTTATCGAGTAACCAGCCGGAAATCTTTATTTATTCCCACCTCGCCGCGCAAATCGGCTAGCGTGCTGATGCCGCTTGATCTCATTGGTGTACCTGATGATGCCATACGATCAACACCACAGCCACCGCTAATCAGTGCAAGGCCTAGACGCGGAGCTGAGCTGGCGGATACATTGGTGCCGTTGTGGCTGCATAAGAAATGAGGGCGACCCATGATTGACTCTCTTACATTGTCAAAGCTGTGAAGCTCTACCTCAAAGCTCGACTGTCCCTACTCTGCTAATACTACATGGGGCTGCTTCTCACAAGAACAACACAGTCGTCTGATCTATAGTTACCCGGGATACTAGAAACGATGCCGTCCAAAGGCGTGGAATGCTACACCTACCTCGCCATTTCAGGTGTCGAAGTCGAATTCTCGGGGCCCAATCAAAACGTAAAAAGAAGCAACCAGCAAGAGTTCACAACCGATCGTGTGGAAGTCGATAAGAAGAACCTACCGACATTCGACTTCGACGGCGAATTCTCCTTCACAGTGCGCCGCGATGGCCGCGAACTCGCGCGTCAGGCCGTCCAGGTGAATGCCGTGACCGGGAAGCTAGGTGGCGGCACGATGAAGACCATGGACCAGACGCCCAGTATCTTTGCCGAGGACCTCATCATCTCGTACGGCTTCTACGACGCTGGACCAGGGCACGCTCACCTACCCAAGCAACATCAATGCTACGTCTACGTAGCAAGGAATAACGAGAATTGGATGCACGAGCTGGCTCCTCAGGATGGCGAGAAGAGCGAGTGCCCGTTTACGCGCATGGTGCTTCCGTCTGCTCACGACATTGGTATGAATAGTATGGATACGAGTCTTGCTCTTCTTAAGAATGCGGGTACGGGTGCTATTAAGGAGATCCTCGGACGAGAAATACCTTCCATCTTCGACATATTCAACCGCGTGGGGGACAAGGCGGTCAATCGCATCGCACCAGACATAATTCGCGCTCTAGCCATCACACAGAAAGACACTCTCGACACCATCCTCAGACTCGGCGCCCGGTATTTCGAATTCCGCCCCGCCAAATGCCACCGCCAACTCCAGGCAGTCAGTCCGCTAGAAGACACATTGTACTTCCAGCACGGCGCGATCCCCGGAATGCCATATCGCCAGTTCCTCACTGACATCGTACAATACCTATCTGACCACAGCGATGAAATCATCGTCGTGCAACTCCGCTGGGACGGCGTCCCAAGTGAATGTCCCCGACCCAGTGACGACGATCTGCGCGCCGTACTCGACGACGCACTGCGAGACAGGGACCTGAATGTCGGAGATGAAGGAGACATGACCAGTAAATCCATCCGCGACCTACGCACCGAGCGCAAACGCCTCGTCATCCTTCAAAACGCAGCACAAGTCTCCAACTACGACGACATCGCCAACGCCACTCTAACCGGCGCCTCCATGGTCGCCAAACTCGAAGACATGGCCGACAACCCCCCATCCGGACATGCTATCACGTTACTGCAGTGCCAGGCCACTGCGACGAATATACGGGACGTGGTTGTTGCTAGTGTGCTGGATAGCGATGTGAGTACGAGTCCGATGCTAGCGACCAAGGCGGTGTGCGATGGGAGGGTTTTGCCGCTGCTGAGAGGGGAGGTGGGGAGGAGGGTGGTGGGGTGTGAGGGGGTGGTGGTTGTTATGAATGATTTTTTGGAGGGGGGGACGGTGGATGTTGGGTTGGGGATGTGTAGGGAGAGACTTGGGTAGGTTGGGAGCGATTCACCGTCTATATGGACCAAAGAATGGAATTCAGGGGTCCAGTCTAGACACACTGTACACACGAATCTCGGTCTGGGCCACACACTTCACTTTCAGCTGCAGGCAAATTTGATTGCTGCGGTTGCAAACGGCCCAAATCGTGCCCATGCTCCACTCAGCGCAGCTCTCTGTTTGAGCACTGCCTACCGTCCAAACGTCATACAAACAGCATGTGACTAGACTTGCCTGTTTGCACCTCTCCTCGATACCATATAAGCCCTCTTCCGCTCCCATCCTCTTCTTACTCACTACCTCTACACAACTTCCTCGCCGCAGTCAATCAACACGACTTCTTCACTTCACTCACACAACCTCCATCCATCCATCAACACAACACGCTCACCATGTCCAACATGACCAACCACACCGCCTGCGCCATCGCGCCCTTCCAGCCGCCCACCAACCTAGCCGCCGTCGTCATCCAGCTCGACACCCACTCACACTGGGACGACCACTGGAACACAGCCAGCATCCTGAGCAAGTGCACCAACAGCAGCGCCCTGACCGGCCTGTACGTCTACGGCAACGAGACCGCCAAGCTAGGCGCTCGCCACGTCGACCTTGACAACTTCTGCTGGGAGTACGGTAAGAACACTCATTCTCGACGCACCAAGTTGATGACCATTGTATGCTAATCAGTGTGAACATTCAGGTATCGTCGGCTCGTGCAACGCTACCGCCGATCCGCAGTACAAGTGTTTCGACGACTCTCTCAAGGAGCACGGCGTCAATGCTACGGCATCGAGCTGGTGCTTTCCTGCGCGCAAGGTTGAGGAGCCGAAGACGGGTGAAGGCTTCAAGGGTGGTGTCAAGGGCTGGGCTGTGTTTGGTCTTGCTGTTGTGGCTGTTTTGGGAGGAATATAAGGTTTCTGTCTTGGAGGGATGGCCTTTGAGCTCGGATGATTGATGGGTTTTATGGATCGGATAGGGAGGCTGGTGGGCATTTGAGGTTAGGATCACCAACCAAAAGCCTTGTATTGACCGTTGAGAGGTCGGTGTATAATATTGGAGACTTCACACAATAAACAAAGAGAACATTCTGAGCTCTTAACTTGATCTGCCTCTTGAATCGTGAAAGGCGAAATTTGAATGTCATGAAGCGAGACATCAACTTGGTTCAAGTCGATAAGCAGGAGGCATAAGGAAATGATTACGCGTGCGATAAAGAGACGTACCTTGATTTGCCCATCTCACAGATCCAATCGCTCCATCCCCGCGCGGTTCACCGCTCCCAGTCTCTCTGAATGCTCAGCCAAAACTGCGAGTGACAAAGCTCAATCTCGTATTACAAACACAGCCCTCGTATTGCCGCTGAATGGATGTGAACAATAAGACGACGGCACAACACGTAGGTTGCAGGGGAGCAAGGGTCGGCATGCGACAGTGGCTAGTGTTTGTACTCACCATTGGTGGGAGATCCGTGAGGAAGGAGCGCCTTTTGGCTCATGGAAGGCACGTGCTCGACTACAATACGATTGATTAGCTCTAAAGACGGCCGTTGGAAGATCGTAGCTTGCGGTGTGGGACATTTGTCTGGACATAGCTTCGGGCGCTGTTCACCGTCTCCCCAGAACCAGACCAAAAACTTTGCTTCCTTCACTCCATCTATCTTCCACACACTTCAACCCCAACAACCCGCCGTGAACAACATCAAACATCCACCACTACCCATCTCAAACCATCACCGCCACAATGCCCCTCCACAATGCCATGACACTGCACAGACAACCCCACCCTCGTCCCACCAATCCCACCACCCCATCTCCCCGCCTTCATATCCTCCCACACCGACGCCGCCGCAAACACCACCCTGTCACGCTGCGCCCTGCACATGACCAACCCACTCAAGCTTTCCGACTGCTGGTACTGGGTGCCAATCACCACTGGCTTCGGGGGGTGTAGCACGAACCGCAAGCAGTACGCGTGTGTTGTGGAGGAAATGGCGGCTACGGTGTATCAGTCTGGCAGGGGGGATGAGGGGGGGAGGATTTGGTGTGT
>Ga0265780_10001727_pt1 | contig 30286 bp, 23 predicted proteins | sample P1T30metagenome_FD_192432 | JGI IMG/M metagenome (GOLD analysis project Ga0265780, IMG submission 192432) | Plant litter microbial communities from East Loma Ridge, Irvine, California - P1 T30 | ecosystem: Environmental > Terrestrial > Plant litter > Unclassified | place: USA: California... | reverse complement strand
ACATCCTCCGGCGTGCCGTCCCTACAAGCCCACCGATCCACATACCGCAACACTTCCGGACTCCACATCTTGTTCATAGCCAACAGCCTAAAAGGCACCAGAGCAATAATGATGATCGGGAAAGCAGGCCCAGCGACCGTGAGCGTGACGATGAAAACAACGACCGTCATGACAATCTCAAACAGCGTGTACGCGTGTATAGGCCAGTAGCTGCGGATTCCCGCGGGCAGTTCCGGGAGTTCCGAGGGCGGCGTGAGCATGTGGAAAGTGCGCATGAGGATCGGGTTGGCGGCTAGACTTTGCTGGCCCATGAAGATGAAGAGACCGGCGAGGACGCTCGTGGGTGTGAGGCCTAGGACTAGCTGCAAAGGCGGTGCTATGCAGATGAGGATTGCGGCGGCGTGGATGAAGGAGCTCCAGCGTTGTTCGTAGACTCTTTGGACTGGGACTTGGACTGTGCGCTCTAGACCGTGCTTGTCGAGGACGGTCTCTTCGTGGTATTCGCCCTTGACGGCGTGCATCAGGCTTTCGGAATGCAAGGGTGCTTGCGGTAAGAGGCCGTTTGCTGGTGGGATGCCGAGTATGCCGCAGAGAGCGGTGGTCAGTCCGAGCAAGACGATGTCGAGAGAGTAGCCCGTCGGCTTGCGTATGCCAAACCGCTTGATCGTGCAGATGATGCTGCTGATCTCGTGGTCGAAGAAGAACAGCACAGTGATGATGGCTCCGGGTATGATAGCAGCAAAGACCCAGCCTACAGGAAGATGCCAGAATTCGACGTAGAAGTGCTCTCGGCCAGGCAGTGAAGGGACGAGACTAGTGCTGCTCGTGTGAAGTCGGCCCTTGGGCACATCCTTCATCTCTCCGACGTAGGGTATGCCGACGAAAAAGATGATGCTAATGGCGGCGGCGTACTCTCGCAAGGCCATCCGGATATAGCGATGAAACAGCGGCTCCCAAGACTCGGCGTAAGAGAGAAACAGGGCGACAATGAAGGTGCCGATTGCGCCGATGATGGCATATAAGAAGCCCTCAAACGGCAAACTTGCGTGGGCGCGCTCCAGTTCCTGCACAGCTTTGTGAAAGTAGATGATCGAGTTCAGCAAGCTGAAGATCTCGCAGCTGAACTCCGTCACATAGAGCATCGTCCACTCGTGTGCATTGAAGAAGGCGAGAAGGCAGTGCATCCAGCCGGCGTGGATCAACGACCAGGCCATGAAAGGCAGGAAGGGGACATTGAAACTGTTTGTGCATAGCTTGTAAATGTTCTCAGCCAGCACAGAGAACGGTCCAGTCACGCCCAGAATGTTGAGTGGCTGTAGCGAGAAAAGCGAGTGTATGACGCCGCATAGCCCTGTGCTGAGAACGACTTCGATCGTCCCCCAGTTTTCACCAGTGTTTGCATATAGATCGCTGGCGAATGTGAGACCGGGCAGTAGATTTGTGAAGAAGACATATACAGCGCTCGCGACGATAAGCTGATTGAAGACGGTCCAGTCGGAGGGATAGCGCTCTACCAGGTGCTTGCAGTCCTGGCGAAGCAGTTTGAAGGGCTGTAGCGCTCCATTTTTGCGAAATGCAGAAACAGATCCCGATAACCAGCCTGCAGATTTCTTTGTTGGACCAGAAGTGGTCATCTTCTATTGTTCCAAATGTAAATGTCGACAATGTGGTCCCAAAATGCGAGACGTCCGGTCACCTCTCAAGGCCGCTTCGCTCTGCAAATTTGCATGGTCGTTTGTTTGTTGTATGGGCTATGCCTGGGTATGAGCAATGCGTGTCGCTGTATACAAGTCTACAGTGTAATGAGTGGCCAAGATTTCTTCAGGACCGTTGAGGTATGCACGAGGTCGCCGTCGGCCTATAAGACAAAAGTAGAGCCTGGCCCGTAAAAGCATGATTCCGCCTCCCGCGTCATTATTGGGCCATGGCCACGACGACTTCGCACGAGCGTTCGTGTTTTGACTTCACACCACCATGATCGCCACACCGTATCTTTGTGGCGCAGTGGTGGTAGTGGTAGTACTTTCATGATTGTAATTAATGTACATTTGGTGAGCAGTCAAATAGGATTGTGATAGCTATGCCTCCACAACATGTCCGCGCGACTATTGACTTGACTTGGCGACTCACAGAAACCCGTCTCGGTCAAGATCATACTCCACAAGGTTGCAAGTGATGTCCGACACATGGAAGCCTGAAACCGACGACAGGCTAAACAAAATCTCCACTCAAATCAGGGACTAACGACTGTCAATCAGACGAACCAAGCTTTACAAGCTTTTCGTCTAGAATGCTTCTTCACCGTCATCGGCCTTGTGCGAGTTAAGCAACCACCCCACCCCACCCCAGTCCTCTCACGATTCACCGTGCCTGCGTGGTGATTTCGGAACTTTCCATCTTTCCACGGCCCTCCAGAGTTGACTCCGTCGCCTCCACGTCTTCAGCCGCGCATGCATCCAGGATTCCAGGCACGCCAGTGCAAAGTGTCCTTGCGTTTCGGCAATATCTCTCTGGAAATTTGCCAGTAATGTCGCGTGATCGATTGAACTTGGACGGCGGTGAATTGCGGCGCCAGGTCTGGGTTGACCGCCACATGCCTCGGCATGCAAGTAAAGCGACAATAGCGCTCGGCTCCTGCTGTCGTTTCTGACCGGGCAGACTGCATATAGTGTGTTTCAGCGAGAAACATGTCGCCAGATGATCGCATTTGAACATTGTCGTCCCATCCCCAGTCAAGCTCAGCTGTCGCTCCTTTCGCCCTCTTCTGAGCCAGATCGACGCCGTTCGTTCGCATGCCCGTTCCAAACTTCCTCAACCTCGCCCTCGCTTCCAGTAACTCGCTCATCCTCCTCATTCTCCATTTCCTCAAGCTCCTCCCCCAAAGCACTTTCCCTGGGCTCCAGCCGATCCTCGTCCTCCAAAAACAATCTCGGATTGATCTTCGGCAGAGTCGTAGCGCAAACGCGAGTCTTGAGCAACAAATCATCAATGAACTGATCCACATGCGTCAGCGCCCACCCCTCTCTCGTCCTCCTCTTAAGCTTCCGCATATCATTAAGATAAGGCTCTAGCGTCTTATAAACATCCTCATCCTTCTCCCAAGCAAGTCGGATGTAGAAAGCCGCCAGCGCGCGCAGGTATTTGTACTCCTCCTGCTCGAGGTAGAACATGATGATTTCGCGGTCGGGGGTGATTTGCAGGAGTTTAAAGGCCAGGCAGAGGAAGGGCGTGGGTTTTTGGGCGATGCCATAGGTGCCGCCGATGAAGGTGAGTTCTGTTGCGCGGTCGAGGATCGTGGCGGCGTTCAGGCCGAAGCATTGTTCTTTCCAGTAGTAGGACTCGACGATGCGGTCGCGGACGGGCTTCTCGAAGAGCTTGAGCGGGTTGTCGCCGTGGATGAGGGCGCCGGTGTAGCCTCGTTCGTCGAGGGCGCGTTTCGCGTCGGCTTGGTGCGCCATGGTTGGTGTGATTGTATTTGAAGGAGGGTAGATTGTCGCAAGCCTTCGAGAGTCTGGATCTTTCAATATGCGACATGCGACTTCATTCAATTTTGCGGGGAAGGAGCGCGTTGCTCAGTCAACATTCACATACACAAATAGAACTGGGCCAAATCCTACACGATTCCTGACATGGGAAATGGTACGTCATGCTCCATCTACTACTATCTTTAAGTACACATACAGTATCTTGCCCTGGCCTCTTATCTCCACAGGATAACTCCATCAAAAAAACAGGACAATGGGAAGAATAGTTCTGACCCAAAGTCAAGTCTCAGTGGCTATATCCTCCACCATCGGTACGCACTGGCATTACTGCAACAAAGACAGCTCTGTTGTTCACCGTACTAACATACATCTCCAGTTGTAACATTCACAATCCTCCTCTTCCTTTCCGGCTACGTCCTTCAGCAAAGAACAGTCAAAGGCCTCCAAGATGCGATCAAACCCCGAATCCCACAAGCACCGCCCTCACTCGACGTCCAAACACCTTTCGCCGATTCAGTACAACCTTCTCGCCTGTTCGGAGGAAGCATAGGAAGCCAAGGGAGAGTGGCATACCAGAAGTTCATGCGAACAGAAGAAGCAGGCGCGAGCGTAAACTGGAAACGACTGGCCCACATCCAGCTGGCACGCACGCACCACGACGTCTGCAATTCGATCATGGTATTCGGCGAGCTGCACAGGATGAAGAGTCCCGCGAGGAAAGTGTTGCTGTTCCCCAAAATCTGGGCGGCGGAGAAAGAACCCATCGGCAGAGGAGCAATGGGCGACCCGTACATGGATTCCAGCCGGAGGCTGATGCGGATGGCTGCAAGGCGGTATGGCGTGGAACTGAGGCCCGTGGACCCGGTCGTCGAAAGCACGGAAGAAGGCGTCCCAGATACATACTCGCTCGCCAGCGCTTACAACCTCCACGACTTCGATCGGGTGTTGAGCATAGAGACGCCGGGCTTGCTATTAGACGCTTCACCGCTTGACGCGGTCTTGGCGTTCACGGAAAAGACTCCCTTCGCCATGTTGCAAGACACGGCCGCAGGCGACGGGGTGCATTCAGAGGACCTCTTCCTCCTGCAGCCGTCGAAGAAAGAGTACGCAGACCTGAGCGAGCGGATTGCTGCAGTGCCGTCTTTCAACGACTCCCTCCTCTCCACCGCCTTCTCCGAACCACTGCTGTTGGCTTCTTCGAACGAAGACAACGCCCTCATACGCTCTATCGGTCTTCTGCACGACGCTCAGCCAGGCTTCAACGCCACTGCTTACTTGGATAATGTGGCGTATATCCGATTCTCAGATCCCAAACTGCCTGGACCCGAATACGACGTGCCGTGGGCGAAGAAGCGAGAGGCGCGGCCGAAGAACAAGGATGCGGATTGGACGTGGACGAAGTTGTATGGCGAGTTCGCACAGAAAAGAATGGAGATGTGTGGGCTTGACCTCGAAGGCTGGCATGAATAGATGCGACGCATCTGGAGGGCTGGCGTTGGGTGGGAATGGTTTTCCTCTGGTGCATATTTGGGCGCGGCGTTTGGGTGTAATTATGGGACGATACCTGGTGAATTATGTAAATAGTAGGCTGCACAGCGCCCGTATTGGAAGATTTCCCATGTTTGGGATCAGCTCCAACCTTGCGCCATTTACCTACTGTAGTTCGAGGCCCTAAGTAGAGTAATTTTGACCGGTTGACACGCATGACAGTCAAGCTCATTTGGATTGAAGGGGTTGGCAACTACCAAAGTGAAAGGAAACTCTAAACGCCTTGATTCCATTTTATATCGTGACAAGTTACAAGCAGGCAAGGATTTTACTCTGCCACCCACACAGCCGCCATGCCCATACCACCACCAACGCACATGCTAGTGACGCCCACACGCTTCTCAGTTCGCTTCAGTTCGTACAGCAATGTTGAGACTTGCCTGCTGCCGGTGTTGCCGAGAGGATGGCCACTAGATATGAAGTCAATAAATCGGAAGACAAGCAAAAGTCAATCAGGGATATACATACAAAGCGATAGCTCCACCCTTGGGGTTGATCTTCTTCTGGTCAATGCCCAGCTCGTTGGCACACCACAAGCACTGGCTGGCGAACGCCTCGTTGATCTCCCAGATGTCAATGTCCTCGATCGAGAGGCCAGCCTTCTTGAGAGCGACGGGGATGGCCTTCCATGGGCCAATACCCATAAGAAGAGGGGGCACGCCGACGATAGATGCCGTGACGTACTTGCCGAGGATCTTCTGGCCGAGCGACTCTGCTGTCGAGCGCTTCATGAAGAGCACGGCCGAAGCGCCGTCTGAGATCTGCGAAGCGTTGCCGGCGTGGATCGAACCGTCCTTTGCAAACGCGGGCTTAATCTTGCCCAGGCTCTCGACGGTGACTTCTCGCACGCCGTCGTCTTTGGCGACTGTGATCTCCTTCTCCTCGTCAGTTTTGGGGTCTGTCCACTTGACCTTCAACGGCGCGATTTCCTCGTCGAACCAGCCGTTCTTCTGCGCCTCAGCAGCCTTGCGGTAGCTGTTGTACGCGAACTCGTCTTGGCTCTTGCGGCTGATCTTCCTGTCCTTGGCCATCTGCTCGGAAAGCATTCCCATGGGGACCTTGCACTCGGCAGCATCCTTGTGGTTCTCAAGCAACTCGCTGAATTCGGTGACAGCACCTGGGCCGTACTGAGTCGACATACTCTCGACACCAGCGCCGATACCGATCTCGATCGTACCGCACTTGATGGCGTTGGCAATGTCCACGCAAGCCTGCAGGCCAGACGAGCACTGCCTGTTCAGCGCCTTGACGGCGGTCGAGCTGGGGAAACCAGCAGCGAGAGCGGCAGCACGGAACTCGGTGGCGCCACCGCCGGGGGCGAGCACATTACCGACGGCGATGTCTTCGACCAGACTGGGGTCGATACCAGAGCGCTCGAGCAGACTCTTGAAGGCTCCGACGAGGAGATCAGCGCCGGCGGTGTCTTTGAAGCCACCCTTGCCACCCTTGGTGATGGCTGTACGAAGAGCGGCGGTGACGACAATATCGTCGGGGTGCTTCTCAATCACACCTGGGCGACCGGAGGCGTTCATGTGATGGGCGACCTGTTCGAGGCGGCGCTGGGTGTGGTCGTTCTTGCCTGATGTTTGGGTTGCCATGTTGGGTGGATGTGGCGACGGGGATGGAAGTGTTGTTAATGTTTCTTGATACGAGGAAGATAGATCCGTTGTTTTATGCTAGTGAGAAGTAGATCGGGGTGGTAAGAGTCTCTGGTCACGCGTAATTCTTTCGGCTCACGAGGATGTCGTTGTCAAATGTCAAGCTGCAAGCCGAGGCTCGGTGGTGTCTTGTGTTTAGGGTTTCTTTTGGGGAGGCATGTGAAGATCGCGGTACGTCATCACTTGGACTTCACTTCACTTGCACTCTGTCAGATCCAAGACAAAATCATGAAGAATCGGTGTTACTCTCTCTGCATCGCTATGGCTAAATACTTCGTACGTCGCCTTGGGTTGCCCGCGAAGAGTGCAGCACTGCAGCTGGAAAGTATGTCTTCGGCCAGCCTTCTGGTGAACTCTCCACGTCGCACCATTGGACTTCAACTCTTTCCCCATCATGCTATCATCGAGACGAAGGGTTTGTTCTGGGCGTGCCTCTGTCTGATACATACGTCCGGGCTGGAAGTATCTCCATCAGACTCCGAATCTCTATGACATTGCGATGCCACTGAGAACGAGTGTTGAGTATCTTCTTACGTGTGAGTTTAGTCGATGATTGTCGACGTAATTCTGTCAGGCTCAGGCTTATATGTTTTCCCATAGGAGACCATAGGAGACACATTCCGTACTTGGTGAAAAAATATTCGCAAGTGCTTGTTAATCCTCAATGTGATACCATCAGATCTGAATCAAGGTTTCCCTGCTGAGAGAGAAGTGTTCGCGCAGGGTTCCTCATCTCTCGCAACTCCTCACGAGTCCCCTTCGTGCAGTCTCTCTCTCTGGCCCTCAGAAGTGGAATTTGGTGGATAGGTCTTACGTTGGCGATAGTGATATATGGGAAGAAGAGGAAGAGAAGAAGAGTTGATGGGCGAAGGTGAGTCGTTTAGAGGTGTGTCAAGCAGGCGTCGAGGTGAATTCGCCCCATTCGCCCCCACTGTATTATTGAACTCGAGTACTCAAACCAAGAGCTGACATGAGCTCTTGCTACCGCCAGATCGCCGGGGAGATACTGTAAACTACTACTCATGCTCATATGCATTACGTTCATTGGCAAAGCGCAAGTCGCCCAGCTGCTGCCAGATCAACGTTTCCAAGCCCTTGGGCGAGGCCCAGTGGGAGTGGCGACCATGAGCAACGAGGAGCTGAAAGAGCCACAGGAGTACGAAATCATTCGCACGATCCACCCACTAGTTCTAAAGAGCTATCCCAAAGCTGAAACCCCAGCAGAGTACACGACTGCACAGCAAAAGGCGGAGTGGTGGAGCAAGTACTTCGAACGATGGTAGGGCCATCGAGCGAGGAGTCCAAGGCACTCCAGAGGGCTACGAAAGCAAAGAACAGCGGCGGCGGGACGCAGTGCTCAATGACACGTCTGTACAAGCGATCTGTGGGAGTATGAGTATATGTGCTTCGGCGACAGCGTGGGGTCTTTGCGGCTTGCCTTTGCCTGCTTGGGCCATGATCAAATTAGGACGTCTTTCGACTTGAGCAGGGTAATGATGGTTGGTGCTCTGTGAATGTCTTGCGAGCGTGGAGAAGGAAGAAGGAAGAGTGGCAGAATGAAGAGTGGAATTCGCTTTTGTTTAGTAGACAGCTCGAAGGATCGCTCCTTCCTTCTATTGTGCACCCAGCCAACAATAACAACAGGCAAACGTGACATCACGTTGAAATAGGCACGGATCCGACATGGATGTGAGAGTGATATGAGAGTGCTCGCAGTGCAGAGCGCAGTATCCGTGTAAAGGGAAAGACATGTGAAGGGCTGAACATACCACCATCTCTCCGGCGACGACGTCTATCTTCACTTGATGGCTTCAAGTATGTCCTCGCTGCTCTGCTCTGGCCGCAAAGCCTTTGCTCTCTCGGGAAAAGACTCACTTCTTTGCAGTCTGCCCAAGCCACGTGATAGCCCCCGGTATGTCCTTTGTTCTCATGATTGCCTCCATCCAGCGCGCGACGCTCTCGTCGGGCAAGATGTTCTGGATCGCCACCACCATTTTGCGAAGGTCGTCGGGCCGGACGTCGTCCAAGGTCTGCCACTTGGTGTAATAGGTCGGTAGGTACGCGTTCAGGTCAGCGAGCCTCTTTCTCTCGCCCTCCAGGAAGACGATCTCCTCCGGCGAGGCGTCCGGCGGTGGTGGTGGTGGCTGCCGAGGTGTAGGCGCCACAGGGCCGAAGGTGAAGCCATAGTCAGCGTTGGCCCAGGTCGTGCGGACACGCACGAGCAACGCCTCGTGCTGGCGCGTCAGTGGTGGTTCAAGTAGCTCTTTTTCCAGCATCAGGTAATAGATGACCTCCTCAAGGTCGTCTGTGTGGCCATAGTGTCGTATCTCCGGCAGGGTGAGTGCCCTGATGGCTCGCCAGTACAGTTCGTCTATCGGAGTGTGAGTACATGTGCTTTCATCAACAATGGGATAGATGTGCTTACCTTCTTGAGCTTGGGTCATGTTTGTTGGACTTTGGATGAGGGGAGTTGTTTGGTTGACCAACTGGATCTACATAGGGAGAGGGTAAGATAATTATACTGCTCCGTTGTTTGCTACTTCAAAGCACGTAGCTTGCTGTCCCAGAAGTGGATGCTTGCCTCAGGTTTGAGGCTTTACAAAGGTCAAGGTTCATGGAGAAAGGAATCATGTGTGGGAAGCCACGCCGTGCATATTGTGAGCCTACAGATCTTGGAAAGCAATGGCTGGTTCAGTGCGTTTCATAAGCAATACAGTATCGAACTTACAATTACAAAACCCCCTTCATCATACCGGAGCGGCGGCTGCGACTTCCCTGGTCTGTTCCTCCAAGGCTTTGCGATAGACATCCGTTGCCTGCGCCAAAGCAACAACAGTCGGCTTAACCATAGCGTCCACCACCTTCTTGCCACCCGGTATTATGTCAAAGTCGTACTTCACTTTCTTGCCCGTCTTCTTTTCGGCCGCCTCCACTCGCCGCTTCATGCTGGACACTGCTTTGTTGCGCTCATCATCGGCTGCTGCACCAACGGCGTTGATGCGATCGAGTGAGCGATCAAGCGTAGATACCAAGTTGGCCAGCTCGGCAGTGCGACTGCTATCTCCGGAGAGGAACACAGTCCAGAAGTAGTGCAAGAACTCGGTCGTGGTGGCATGTGTTGTGCTGAGATTGTTGTACGTCTCCTGGCTGAGACCGTACAGGTTTTCGGAATCAACAGAAGCAGATGCACGTTGCTGAGCAATCGAGGACATGATGTCTACTGTGGCGTGCTTGAGAGCGGGTTTGGCACTAAAGTGAGATGGTATTGAGCCATTGGTCTGATGTGCAGCCTCCTCATCTTCTGAGTCCGAGTCTGGATCAAATCCGATCGCCTTATCGAGACTGTACACTTCCTGGCCGCCGAGACTAAATGGTCGAAGATCACTGCGTAGGCTGGATAGGACTTGCTTCGGATCATGTTGTGCATACAGAGCAGCCTCCTTTGAGACATTGTCCTGCTTTTCCCCTGAGATTAACCGTTGTTGATCCCGGATATCCAATGTGACGCGGTTGTCGATTTCCTCGTTAGCAAGATCTCGTAAGCGCAGATGTTCGAAGGTCTGCTCGTCCATGCCGATGGGACCATGTGCCTCGCCATCTTCGGGTGCAACATGCGACAGCATCTTCTCGGACAGGTTGTTGAGAACTCGAAGAATAGGGACCTTGTCGAAATTGGACGGCCGCATAGTCTCATCCGGTCGGTTTCCTTTCCTCTGACTGTGATTCTGCTCGTTGCCCTCCAAGTCCATGTAGGTTGGGACGTGGCCAATCGATGCAGGCCCGAGCTCAGTCTTATCTAGGTATCGATCCAGGATTCCGTCTGGCGGATCTTGTTGTGTGATCCTCTCGCCCTTGAGCTTCTTGAGGAGTCTGCTGCCGAAGAAGCGGGTCCAGAACACGTCTGCTGCCAACGGAGGACAGTTATCGTGGTACGCAGCACTGACGACTGGGTATTGTTTCCAGATGAGCTTGACCTGCTCTTTGGTGATGTGAAGTACCCTGGTTTCTGGGTCGCCATCCTTCTCGCCGGGCTCCATGGTGAAGCGAATCTCAGGCAATACATTGTATTCTCCCTGCTTCTGTGCTTTCTCGATCGCATGGGCTCGAAGCAAGTGCAGTCGAGCTGACCAGAACTGTACAGTGAACTGCGCGACGGAAATTGTTTCCGGTTTACTGTTGAGTCCCTCTGTGAAGCGCATCGACAGCGTGTTGTCCGCAGCTAGTAGCGATTTTTGCAGTTCGTAGTCCACTTTCAAGTTCGCATCGTCGTACCAAGCGTCGTCCACTGATTTAGAATTGACTGCTTTGGCCATCGCCATCGCGGCAGGCTGTCCAGACACACCATTTTGAGCCGCACCTGGTGTGCCTGGGTTTGGTGTCGACACCGGCGGGGGTGCTGCTGCAGCCTTGTTTGCGGAGATCACATTCCGCAGATGATCTGTCACCACCTCTTGCTCCTTACGACCTGCTTGTTTGTCCGTGAAGCTGAAAACATAGCTCTCCTCATTCACGAAGATCTTCAAGGCGACCTTGGGGCTGGATGCGGGCGTCTGTTGTAGGTTCGTGATGTCGACTACGGTGATTGTCACGGTGGGTGCTGAGCCTGGCGGCGCCGAGGGGGTCCAGAAAAGATGTTTCGAGTCATCACTGACTGCCAGCACACCGTCCTTCTTCTTGTAAGTCACGGTGGCTTTCGGCGAAGTCATGGTGATGGTGGTGGTTTGTCGAACTGGAGCGACGCCGGGCGGCTTTGAAGAGGAGCCCTCTGATTGGGCGGTTGGCTTCATTTGAACCTCGCCTCCAAATTCCAAACAACACTCTTTCTAGCATGAGACCCTTGGACATGTCCCTATCCAAGGGCGACACCCACACTTCCACATTTCCACATGCCTCTACATGTACTCATCACATGTGTCGCTCTTCAAGCGCTGGACGTTGACATCATGCTTCGATCTACTACTTTTGCGGCTGCTGCTAATGTGTCTCGAGCATTCAATGCCAACTTCCAACATATACGACTCCACAGGACGGGACCTTCGCTTCACTTGACTGCCATGACTCTTCTACACAACACTCAGGGAATGCGGCCATCATTGAGCTTTGGCACATTACAGGAATCTCACTTTACACACCAGCATCTTCTCACCCCAGCGCAGCCGGAAGCTCATTCAGGAAAGGCGTCCTTTCTCCAACGTGTGGTTTAACACATGTATCTTGCTGCCGACAAATCATAATGTGAACAAGCCCTTGAACACGGAGGACTAGTAGAAGGCGTCCTAAGCGATGTAACAAACTGTTTGAAGGCCGGTCTTGACGAGCCAGCTCTTGTTATACTAATGTAACAGCCGAGATTGCCACACCTGAAAGACCACCAGCGACGGCAACATTCTGACTCGACACCTTCACCATTCACTCGAAAGCTAGGCTATTCTTTGTACCATCAGGTCTACAATGGCTTCCAAGAGATGTAGTGCCCTCCTTGGCCGTGTCGGCCGTTTTGGCATCACTAACGTGTCGGGGACGAAGATGTGATAAAAGCTCGAAGACCGGCCCGTAGACGAACGATGTAGCGCATCATCTCCTTCGAATACCCGCAGAAAGACTCTCATCATGATTGTCACGACGAATACTGGCGTCTCTTCTCAAGCAAGGAGACATGGTATCATCGTATGCCGGCTTTCGCGAACCTCGCCTCAGTCACATACTTCCAAAGGACCAACCCACGTGTCTCAGGCCGGCTCCTGAGTACATCTGTCTCGTCGCTTTCCTCCTTGGAAACCAAAACTTGCCCATACGAGGAATCTCATTCGGAGGGAAGAAGATCGTCCCCTACACTGCCGATCGATCAGAGTTGCCGACCGGACCGCCGCGCCCCAAGCACTGCAAACATCCCGCGGACATCACATGTCAACACGGAGTCTCCATACCGCCGCACGCACGCCATCTTGCATGGACAGTTGATCACCGTTGTCTTTCCGCCTGGAAGGCGTGGATCTGACGACAAAGTGCCCGAAACGCCACGGAACATGTTCGCAGACGCGACCATAGCCGTAGGTGCTCGACCGCTGCTTCACACCGCGCAAGGCTTTCCGTTTGATATGCGTCGAAGTCAGGTTGAGGCAAGCAGGGTTGACGGCGCCCCTTCGGAGTCGTCGTGGGATCTTCCAGCATCGAGCAGTTCGCGGTTGACTTCAATGGAGTTAAGTTGTTGATTGCTGATATGTGCTGCAAATGAGCGCATACCACTTTTGCCTTAGAGTGAGACGGAATGAACAGGCTGAAAATAATTGCAGTTGGGAATAGTAAGTCCATGGGAGCTTGATCGCTATCTATATCGTGTATCGAATTGTCTATCTTGCGCTATGTCTTCAAGTCTATTAATTGCAGCCAATGTATTCTGGTATCAAATTGTAAATCACCCCCCATGCATGCCCTCAAAGTCTCGCTCTAGGAGCCTTGTCTTTCGACCTCTTCTCGTTCTCTTGCCTAAGCGGCTCAGCCTCTTCGTAGCTATCCACCTCCTCCGCCTTCCCAGGCTTGCTACTCTTCTTCGGCGCACTATGGTAGCCGCCCTTCTCATTGTCCGAGTTGGTCACCTTTCCATTCTCGTCTCGCTGAATACCGAGCTCGATCAACTTCGCGAACACCTTGGCGAAATCCTCAAAGAACTTCTCCTTATCCTGAGCATACACGTTGACCCAGTGCTTGAAAGTGGGATCCGCCGTAAGTGCAAGGTCGGTCGGCAGCATCATGAGTTCTTCTTCGGCATCCTCGTCGTAATGCACGAACTGGCGCACGCCGTTGTCAAGTGTCTTCTCCTTCCAGCTCCGGCTGATCATAAGGCGGTAATACGTATTCGAGAACCTTGTCGGCGCATTCACCCAAGCGCCATCAAAGCCAGACCGATCGGCATGACACCTCCCCAAATTATGCGCTCCGCTCAGCGCGACAATCTCCTGGTCGTTGAAGCCCATCCGGTAGAAAATCCATCGCAAGTGGTCTGCGCCCTGCGCTCCATCCGGCAGTCTTCCGCGCGGCGGCAGCTTCGAGTCGTCGACGTAGTCCGTTCGTCCGGCCTGCCAGGGTATCTCGGGCCCGCCCATCTCTTTGATCGCCACGACGCCGGCGAGAGTCCAGAGGTCGGCGTAGGTGATCCATGGGTGTTTTGCTTTGAGGGGTTCAAGGAAGACGCGGGCGTGCTGGAGGCCTGCGTTTGCTGGGTCGCCGCCTTCGGATTCATAGCGCATACCGGCGCCGTTGCTGCCGCCGGTGTCGGTTTCTGCGTCGTAAGTTCCGGCAGAGTGCCTGTTGAGGCTCTGTTAGATCGCATCGTGGCATAGTACTTGAAGAATGTCGCTTACCAGGCCAAACGAACAAGCACTGGTCCTGCTGAGCCGTCATCGTAGTCCGGCTGGTGTAAGAGAGCAGCGATGTCCTTGCGGACAGCCGCGAAATCACCTAATGCGCTCATATTCGAAGATGCTGTATGCTGAAGATGATATCTAGAGTCAAGTAAAGCAGTACAAAGATGTCGAACGAAGCGTAGTGATACTTGAGCCTGTGGCAAAGGTACAGTACCTAGCCCTATCGTCGACAGCGTCCATGCTCGTCGCCATGTTGCCGAACCGAGGCCCTCTCGGCATGGGACTGAAGGATGGCAAAATCACAAGATAACAGCGGTCATGACTTGTGTGGTCCACAAAATTTGTTTCTGACGAAATCATCGTCGGCTTCCGATTTGGATTAGATGCCGAGATCGGCAATGTGACAGGAACAGGTTTAGCGGCGTTTTGGGATAACGCCCTCCTGGCACCTCACCATGGTTTAAGCCATACATGTGGTACAGTGTTCATGTATTTGCCAATAACAGGTTCTGCGCGCATGTACAACGTACTCATGACCTTAATCACCAATGTGAGGTCCGCAGCGGAAACCAAAACTTCCCGGCCGAGTGAGACTTGCCTCCTACCTCTACGGTGGTCTTCATATTCAGGCCCGCTTTCAGGCACACAAGAAGTGCCCGAATGAAGAGCTGCCAGCTGAACACGACTACCTCATCCATCTTCGTGCTGAAGGCTGCCGTTGAGAACCCAAGACTTTGCATGTGACATGATGTTCCGTGTTGTCGAACGAAAGAGACACGGTTCATGATTCATCACCATGTTCTGCAAGACCTCACTACAAGCAGCGCATCGTGTGTTCGATATAAATGCGCTCCACTGAAGGCTGGTTGACGATTCAATAGGTATCTTCTCTCGCAGATTGTTGTCCAATAAGCATGGGTCGCAGCCTTCGAGATCTTCACTGGAAAGGTGACCACTTTCATTCTTCACTTGCACATGCCAGCGTGCCAATCACATGCGAGCAATCTTATGAAGTGGAGCACGTCTCGTAGAGCAGACGCCTCAGGCTCATGCTGACTCTTCGAGCTTACCTCTAATCTTCTCGAGTCCACAATTCTCGCAACTTGACCTCAGCACCCCAAACCACTCGGCACGAGCGCTTCGCGATGGCGAACTTCTGGGACCTGCCCAAGGCCGTGCGCATGAAGATATATCGCATGCACCTCGTCCAGGATGATCCAATCACGAACGACAACTTCGACAAATTCTGCGGTTATGCTGGGAAGGCAAGACGCACCAGGACTAAAATTATGCCCCGCCTGCTCCAGGCGGATCCCAAGATTGAACGCGAAGCTTTTCGTGTCTACTTTGGAGAAAACACTTTCGAACTTTCGACACCCGTAGACATTGGCCTGTGGGTCGAATGTCTCCGGCTACGCCATCTCAATTCGATCAAAAGCATGGTTTTGAAGAGCTGGATCGCGATGAGATGGTCCCATATTCCGGACTGTCCGAAATATGATATACATTTCCAACGTATGGCTCGCTTGAAGTCACTTCAGTGCTTGACAGTCATGGTGGACGAGAGGCGTCTCCTGCATGCGGTGCTCAACACGCGTCTCGAATTGAAATGGCACAGCAGTCTCGGCTACGGACCCTTGATCAACATACAACTACTGCATATCAGTGGAATGACCGGCCTAAGATCGATCAGGGGCATCCGCTGCCTCGATTTTCTCCAAGTTGGCAGCTTCGGCACCCAAGGACCAAAACAGCTTGGCTCAATCGAAGGAGGTTTGCTGGAGACCACTGTTAGGAGTGAAGTCATGCTCCCACGTGCTGAAAAACGTGCCGCAAAAAGGTAAGCCTTCGATGAACAACCATCATCCAACACCGCTGACATGTTCTCGAGTAGTCACGCCCAAGCTGGTCACCTTCGCTTCCTTGATTTGCCTGCTGAGGTCCGCAACATGATCTACGGTCTGCTTCTGATCTTCCCTGGACCTACGTACCCTACCAGAGAACCGCCGACATCTGTCATCTCCCAACAAAGCCACATGCGACGAAGAAAGAGAGATGCTGTCCCAGTACCTAAGTCCGCTTTGGAGATGCTGTGCGTCAACCGTCAGATTCACGACGAGGCCAGGAAGCTTTTCTATCACGACAACGAGTTCGTCTTCTCATGGCCTACGGGCCTCCAGTCGTTCTTGTTCACTCTTGGAGACGGAAGGCTTCAAACCCTCCGGAGTGTGACCTTATTTCACACTTACTACCGTTCCTACACTAGCGAAAAGGAAAAACGCGCGTTGAAAATTTGCTTGTTTGCTATGCGATTTTTGCCAGGTCTTAGGAAGTTCCATCTGTTGGTTGACTTCTCAACGCGCGCTTACCCGTTCCATGACCAGAACCCGGCGCATCAAGGCGCACTGTATCCATCGGCTTTGCCACACGTCGAAGGGCTGTTCAAACTCAAAAACTTGTCCGACATTGCATGTCGTCACCTACCAGCCGAGGACTGGAAGAACAACCCTGTCAGTCAAATGCATCCAGGGGAAGACCTGTGCAGCTCATACAGACACTTCACGTTTGGATTGCGACTGGCTCAAAAAGGCTTCGTAAACAGCGAACTTTATACCGAGGTAGAATGGGAAAACAACACATTGTGGCCGGTTTTGGAAGGTTCTGATTGCGGCAGTAAGAAAGACTGCACATGCGGGCAGATTGAAGAAGCCCCAAACTGATGGCTCAGCTTTTTATCGACTCGACGGGACCGTAGGACTGGGTTCTCAAGGAGCACAGGGCCGAGATGGGATCGAACAGGTGCTGCAGGGTGACTTCTGCTTGCCTACGCAACGTGCAAGGAAGTTTCACGATGCATCAGGAACCTCTCGATAATGCCAGAGCTAAAGCGATGGTCTGCTACGGCGGTGGAAACCAGACGATGCGTGCATCCGGGAATTGAATTGAATACAGTACATGGTCTACAGAACAACTGAGCCCGAAAGTGTGTTAATGTCCGTGATACCCATGCAGAGTGGCTTTTGGAGCAGCCATGCTGTCAGCACCTTTATTGGATGCTGGATCGTTTCGTCCGCCATCTATTGTAGCTGTTCCAGGACAGGTGCTTTACAGCAACCTCAACGCAGCTATGCTGCGAGAAGTCGAGCCACCGCCTCATGTAATTGAAAGACATGGGTAACCCTTGGTCTTGGACGGACGACATGAAGCAAATCAAAATGAGAAACTCAATGACTGTAGACAACTTTCGAAGAAGATTTCGCTTTTGGGATACACTTTGAGGCCAGCAAGTCATTAGACGGGGATATTATTGTCACTGACACCCATGCATCTTGAAGTAACACTGCCTACTGGAGTCTCCCTTTGATGTTAGATCGGGCTGCTAACAAGGATCCCTCAATGCTATCGTGATCAACGTTGCCATTGAGGACATCTGATGCCTACCGACGCCAATCTTCCAAACAACTTGATGTCGAGGACTCAAGGGGACAGGCAAGGGTCCATCTTCAGCAATCAGAGAGGATGAATCGTCAACAGTCTCATCACGCTCCGCGGACAGCCCTGTGCCAGGATGCACGAGTGTGGCGGCGGCGGCCACTACGGGCCGGCTTTGGCGAGCTGCATGTAACGAAACGGCCGTGGAAGGAAGATGTGCCATGCTTGCAGGCGATAAGGCAAGCGAGATTGCGTTGAGTGTTGGAGTATGCGAGGGAGCTCTCAAGATAACACGGTGATTGCATGTGTCTGCATGCAGTCAGATTTGTCTGATTAATATTGAAGAAGGGAATAAGCAGCGATAAGAATTGCTGACTGGGAGAGGTATGTATTTATAGCCTCTACTTGTCGACGCCGCTGGCACTAACAAATGCTAGCGCTGGCCGAGATAGAGCCCAAAGATGTTCCCAGGAGTTACTTTACTGCTAGTCTCGTTGCTCTTCCTTCTGCTGGTCGCGTGCACTGTGTACCGACTGATAGTTGCCGTGTTACTAGTAACTACTGTGCCACTCTTGCTGCTACACGTACTGTACATATCTTTCACTACTTCCTCCCTTTCACCACCGACCCGTCATGTCTCAATAGCGTGACCCTGACGAGATCCCTGCGAGCCTGCGTCAACAAATCCCACCGGGTACAGCAAAGTACTTAGGTACACACCTCCCGAGCCGCATCCAACTCTGCCGATCGGGCAGCCAGCCGTAGCCAACATGGACGACCAAAACACACCCCTTAGGCCCTCCCCTCCTCCTCTCGCAACCCAGTCGATCATCTCACGAGAGCCCTCCCAAGTCAGCGTCCCGACTCCGACCCGCGAGCCGTCGTTTCGCAAGGGAGCATACACTGGCAACATTCTGCGTCTCGAGCAGAGTGCCGAGAAAATGAGCGAGGGAGGCAGTGACATCGGCGAGGAGATCCGGAAGATGAACGAGTTGGAGAAACAGCGGAGTCGGCAGAACAGCATCCAGAGCTCGCACCAAGGAGATGTCACACCTGGTAGGTCCGCGCCGATGGCACCTTTGGACACGACCAGAAGCAGGGCGAGCAGTCATGCGCAGAGCGTCACGGATGCCAACAACATTGCGAGGTGGGGCGGTTATTCTCCCTCGGCGTACATCACGAGTCCGGTAGGGTCTGTCAGGTCGCACAATTCCTGGAACATGAACAGAAAGCCCTCGGTAAGCTCAAAACTCTCGCACATGGTTGAGCCTATTCAAGAAGGCCGGCCTCTGGACTCTCCGCTTGCACCGAGTTTGAGGTCTCCGCTTTCCAATCCGAGCATGTCGAGGCAGGTCAGCCATGCCTCTGTGAGCAGCTTCGGAGCAAAGTACGACATGATTTCTGCACAAATTCAAGAGCAGCTGGACGATGTGCCGCCAACACCACCACGCAATGGCGACTTTTCAGACTTGGATTTCACAGAAGGAGGAGCTCAAGACTGGGGGAAGCAAAGAGAGGGAACGGCTACACCACCTGCGAGACCGCGGTCGTCCGACACTTTCCAGGAGATTGAGCTTGCATTCAAGGACTTTGATGGAGTACACTACCGGCCTGAAACGGATGAAATTGTAGAGGTGGACGAGAATGGGAACGAGGTTCGACGTGTATCCGCCCGCACGGTGTCTACCCAGGCTTCGTCAATGTTAAGAGCACCGGAAGGCCGTCCAGATTCGTTTGCTATGATGCCGCCGCCTGCCGAGAACAGCACTTACTACCCTGCACCTGTCCCACGCATGCTGAACCTTCCGAAACGGCTTTCTCAGCTGCCATCCGCGACAGTGCATGCGAAACGTAGGACCCAAATACTCAGCGAACTTCCTCCAGGCGCGAGACAGTCAGCACCATGGCTGTCACAAACGGACCTGAGTAGTTACAGCGGAGAGCGACGATCGGGCTCTGGTTCCCAACCTGGAGACCACCCTCGGCCGGCCCTCAACCAGCGTATGAGCATGGCTAATATGCAGAGCCTGCCGCCCCAACTTCGTGCTAGTGTCTTCTTCGAGCAGCAGGGTATTCAGCAGGACGTTCAGATCCAAAACCGATCCGCTGTTGCCACGCTCGAGGATATCTTGAATGCATCTGCTACTGCGCCCGTCAATGCGTTCATCGATCATCCATTCGCAGGCGATGTCAGGAAGACGAACTTCGCAGCAGAGCGACCTACAACGCGACACAGTACCGCGACCTTGATAGCCCAGGCCTCGAACCCGGAACCTGAAGCCAAAGAGATGAAGCGGAGGACAACTAGTCTTGGTGGGCTGCTCAAGAGAGCCAGCTCGGGAGATCAACTAGGCGATGCGCTCAAGGGAAGGCGCGGAAGTCGCGGTAGTATGTCCATGCTTGACTTCGCAGGCGGTGGAAAGAAGCTGCAGAAGCGAAACAGCAGGGCAAGCATGCTGGACATGCAGCAAGAGGAGGATGACACCAACGCAAGAACGCCGGCTACAGAGATTGATCATTCAGGCGGAATGGAAGCACGTGCGGAAGATGAAAGCCCAATGGACGAACATCGTCCTGTGGATCAGTCTCGGCCTGCGACTGCCATGAGTGGGGGTAAAATGATGACCGAGAACGAGCAGATTGAAGCAGACTTCCGCGAACAGGCAGCAAACGAGGACGCAGGCGACATTGAAGAAGAACACGAAGCTTCATTCGTGCAACCTGCAACACTTCTCGCTGAGCTGCAGGTGCGTAAGGCGCAACTGAAATCACGCAATCGAACGGCTGCCACGGCTTATCCTCAGGGCATGCATAGTACGCTACTCCAGATGGATGCCGTGGAGGAGATCAACACGCGAAAGCGTCGGCAGCAGCGCGTTGCTTTGGCATGGGAAGACCCTGCATTGCGTGAACAGGAGGCGGACAAAGGCGATGAAGACGACGATGTGCCTCTCGGCGTTCTTTACCCCAGCAAGAACGGACTCATCAATCAGAAACTCGGCGATACGCGTGATTGGGACCGTCCATTGGGTCTCATGGAGAAGCGTGAGCTAGAGAACAACGAAACTTTGAGTTCACGACGCAACCGCTTGCGTGGTGGTCCCGCACTGCCTCGTAATCTTGGGCCGAGCTCTGGACGACCACCTATACCGCTTGACAGCAGGAACAGTCAATTTAATCATGTTGTCCAGCCCGAAGCACCCGTCGATGCAGAGCCTGTGAAGGAAGATGAAGACGAGGGCGAGACTCTTGGGCAAAGACTCAAGAAGCTGCGTACCAAGAACGTTCTTGACACTGCTATCGGCAATCTTGACACTCCGCCTAAGGATGGCGAACGTCCTATTAGCACCTGGTCTGTTGATGTCCTCAGCCAGTTTGGAGGACTCGATGCTGCAGAGAAGAAAGACGCTTCTGATCCGAATGCCGTACCATCGCCGCCTGCTCAAGCCACACCACTGACACAAGAAGAGCTTGAGAACGAGACTCTCGGCCAGCGCAGGGCACGTCTCCAGCGCGAACGTGAAGCCGCCGAGGCCGCAGGCACAGCGCCAGAGGCCTCCGCATCCCCAGCCGTCCGCCCTTCCAGATCAATGGCTGATCTCCTCTCCGTGAACCCTGCTGGTGCCGGCAAGCGCGCGACCAAGGACCACCAGCCCGCCCGCGGCACTCTCCTCTACGCCTCGGAGCAAGAAAAGACCAAGAACCGCCGCAGCATCCTGCAAACTAACATGCGCAGCGTGAGCCAAGCAAACATGCCCACCGACCAACGCCGCGCCATGCCCCCACGCGCAGTATCCGGCTTCGCCATGCCCCAGCAACAGCAGCAGCAGTCACCGAACATGGTGCAAGCCGGTTTCGGCGGCTACAACGCCGGCATGCCCACCAGCAACAGCACCCCGATGTTCACCGGCGCCAACAGCTACTTCCCCTCCCCGACCGCCGCCATGCAGCAGCAGAACCAGGGCATGCAGATGGGAATGGGAATGGGAATGGGAATGCAGCAAATGCCCGGCTTCAGCCCTCAGCAGCAAATGCAGCAGATGCAAATGCAGATGCAGGCCAACCAGGCTTACGCCCAGCAGATGGGCTACGGCATGCCGATGAATATGCCTATGAACATGAACATGGGGATGCCGATGACGCCGATGGGCATGCCTATGGCTGCTGGCGGGTATGAGGAGGGGATTAGCCCGCAGCAAAGGGACAACATTGATCGCTGGAGGATGAGTGTTGCGCCGCAGTAAGATTTGGGGGGAGTGGTTTCTTCGGCTGATTGGATGTGTTAAGAATTGGGATAGTAGAAAAGATATATTTTTTTAATCCACGAGATTTACTCTGTGACTATACCTTGCCGTCTCTTTCGATCGTTGTTTTTCTGTAGTCGAAGACATGTCGCTGACACGGATTCTCAGAGCAGACAAAAGCAAATTGTATCAATCTCTCCCATAGCATCTATGCGTGTATCATTCGTAACATCGTAAAATGCGTTGCTACACGCACACCAAAGCACACATCAAACAAGGGTGCAACCCCCATCCCCACCCACCTTCTAGACGAATCCAACTCCAAACCCTCACCCACAATCAACATCCTCAAAAATAAAAAAGATCAATAAACATACCTAAACCCAACCACCGCCTCCCCCCCACCCCCGCCCTCAACCATTCCCTCCCTCTCCCGCCTCTCAATCTTGCCATTCTCCCACTGATGCACCCACCTCAGCGTCAACGCCAACGCCCCGATCGTCAGGCAAATCGCCGCGTTCGCGCCGCTGCCGGGGATGTATCTGGGGCCGTCGGCTGAGGGGTACATGTAGGAGCCGTAGATGGAGGCGGCGTTTGCGACGCAGTTGCCGATGGCGATGGCGCTCGAGCGCTTGACCAGGGGCCGGGGGAAGGAGTTTGCGACCCAGGAGACGATGATTTGGTAGGCGGAGACGGCGCCCATGGGCATCTGCGTGGGTGTTTAGTTTTGTTTTTTCTTTCTCTTTTCCTTTGGGAATGGGAGTGGGGTTGGGAAACCGGGAGGGAGGTTTTGATTGGGGGCTTACCAAGAACATGGCGAAGTAGCGGGCTCCGACGACGGTTGTGCCCGCTACAATAGCGTTGCCGGCTACGGCGAAAAGGATCAGCACGCAGATGTGGATGCTGCGGTCGCCTGTGGTGCCGGCGGACCAGGTTACCCCGACGGACACGAGGAAGGTTGCGAACCAGACTGTCGGAGGAGAGAGAAATGTCAACATCAGGTCTCACACCAGCGTAAAACCCGGGGGGAAGGAGACTTACCAGGCACAGTCAACAACAAAGTCTCGATCTTGCCAAACCCAAGCGTCTGCACAATGCTGGGGAAGAAGTACTGGAACGTCTGAGACAGAATGGACAAGTGCTGCGTCAGCACGAACAGGTACAGCCTGTAGTCTGTGAGGCACAGTTTGACTCCCTCCCAGATCGAGCGCGAGTGCGTGTCGTCTGTTTCGTTGATGTCGACCATCAGGCGCCAGCTGGCGAAGTTGCGCTCTTCTTCGCTCAGCCATTTGGTCGTTGCTGGGTAGTCGGGGAGGATGAAACCCGCGGCGATGGCGACGCCGATGGTGATGACGCCTTCGATGATGAAGAGCCAGCGCCAGCCGGCGATGCCCATGTTGCCGTCCAGGTTTTCGAGGATGCCGGCGGCCTATTGAGGGTTCGTTAGTTTTGGTACGGCTTCGTGGGTGGGGGGTTATGATGTTGTGGGAATCCATACGAGAAGTCCGCCGAACATGTTTGCTAGTGCGTTGCCGGAATAGAACCAGGAGATTCGCTTCGTTAGCTCTGCGCGGGTGTACCACGATGACATTAGGAAGATGGCGCCTGAATGGAGAGCTTTGTTAGCCGCACGTCCAGTATCAAGGACACTGGTGTTCAACACCGATCTAATCTTACCCGGAAAGAATGGACACTCCACGAATCCGAGAATAAGTCTCACAGCTACCAGTTGTCCAAAGCTTTGCACTGCGCCATTGCATGTAGACACAACACCCCAGACTGTGGCTGCAACGCTGAGGTAGATCGAAGGTGGGAGACGAGTGATGAGCAGGTTGCTGGGGAGTTGCATCATCAGGTAGCCAACGAAGAAGATCGAAGTGGCTAGGTTGAAGTCGGAGCCGTGCATGTCGAGATCACGTTCAAGGTCACCTTGTCTTGCTTGGGAAAGGTTGGCGCTGTTGAGCGGCGTTAGCATGTTTTCGTATAGATTGATACTGAAACGAAGGGTCGACTAAACATACCGATCCAAGAAATTCAGAAGATACAAGACAACAAGGATGGGCAATAGTCTTCCATCAATCTTCCGCACGAGCTTCTTGTCCATCTCGTTCTTCCATGCTTCATCTTTGGTTGCGAACTCGGCATAGAGGGCCTTTTGTGCATTGTCGACCCCAGGGACGATGTCGAGTTGCGCGGCATCTTTCTCCAAGCTGACGCGGTGCTCTTGACGCTCGGTGTCCGTGTCGTTGTGTTTGTCTTCGTTGCCCATGGTTGTGTCGACTTGCTTGGTCAGGATGAGAGAGTGACAATTGGAAAACAGGAAAGACGATGAGAAGATCAACCTAGTTGAAGGGCAAGAAAAATTGTCGGGATGTTACAAGCGATAACCGAGAGTACTTGCGTCAAGACCCATCTTTACGCGCTGTCATGTGCCTGCCTCGTGCCGGCGATTATGTTGGACACCTACTTATGCGGCTCGGCGAAGATCCGGGTGAGAAGTGAGGAGTATCTAGTTTAGTTCAACCTATCCCCACGCTCCTCCGCAACGATAATGGCTGGGGAGACGACGGGAGTGGAGGTTGTGGGTCAATACATTATGGGGTCCCCAAGGTCGACTCCAGGTTGGACGAGCAGAAGAGGTGTCTCCACCAGGCGTACAAGAGTCCGGTTATCGTCTCGGTGTACGTTGAACCGATCGGCGACTGGTGGGTCCTCTGCGAAAGGAGGCAGCACACAGTAGACGGGAGCATATGTATGGCCATGATCACGCCGAGCGCTTGTGTCTTGGTTTCTTGGACTCCTGGAGCCTTGTGAATTTTGATGTAGTCTCCTCGGGGAGCGATGGGTGAGCGATGATTGAAGTGAAGCATACTAGTCAATCCATGATATTAACGTGAATGCATGTGTCAGTAGGTGATTGAGCTTGATGATTGTTGCGAAGTGGTCCTAAGCATCGCCAAAAACTGCTCAAGTTCTCACGGCTTTTGCATTTGCGATCAAGATCAAGGTCGGCATTCGTAAAGGACGTCGGCATTTGTCGGCAGGCGATCCGGGTAGCGGCTCAAATTCCCTTTCTAGCTTTTCTATCATCCGGCCAATGCCGAGATCAGATCAATCCAATATCTCTAGCTGACAACTCTCAAGAGGTTGCTCTTTGTGCGAAGAACGACGTCGCCTCGTCATTCGAAAATTGGATTATCTTATTATGGATACTGTACGTTCGTGCAGTACAAGACTGCAGAGAGGTACAATCAAACTCTCGATGTCGAATCACATGCAAGCATCCGATCAGTATCATTTCGAGATACGGAAGTACTACTAAGGTCCAAATGTATATGCGTCCGCATGCGTCGATCGGCCAACCAATCGTATTGCATGTCGAGCTGGCAACAGCTGCCCTGCATCGCATCGTTTCGACTTCAGTATCTTCATTCCTGACAGGAGGCAAGCCATAGCAGTTGAAGAGCGCCAGTCTCAGGCACATGGACTGTGTCTCGCTCACCACACATCTTCACTTCCACCAACAACATCATCCCATCACTAGAGCCGGGCCGTCTTACCGCAGCGCTGTTCGCGCAAAACAGACATCGTTTGGTTCGTTACACAAGACTAAGCCATCGCTCATCAATAGACCTATCGCTTCCACCACCTGCAGCAGTCCGCAGGGTCTCATCCCTCCCAGTGACACCCATTGGTGGCCTCCGTTTGCACCTCAGCTGAGTCGACAGGCAGCTGTGCAGGGCGCGTCACTCACGCGCCGACCTTCACTTTTGCCACCGCAGCGCTGTGAAGAAGGCTGTCTTACTCTTGCAGTCTTGCTCTAGTCGCTGTCGTTGTATTCCAACCTCAGACACCTCACTACAGTACAGTATTGAAACACCTCTCTAGACCCCACATTGGATTGCAGCAAAACACCAGGTCAGTCAGCATCTCTTCGATCGAGACAAGCAAACCGTGCTTTCGTGGCATATATCACCACGCACCACGCACACCAATTGAGCTTTCCCCTTCCTCAACAGCTTCATCCTCTCCCGATACTTACCCCTTCGACTCACACTCACTAAACACCCGCAGGCTTTGCTGTGCCTTGCACAATACGAGCACGAATTTAGCGGCGTTAAAGATATGTCGGATTCCCCTCAAAGAGGACGCGGTGGCGGTGAGCGTGGCGGCAGTAGAGGCCGTGGCGGACGTGGTGGAGAACGCGGCGGAGGCGACAGTGGTCGCGGCCGTGGTGGATTCAGCGAGCGTGGCCGTGGCGAGCGTGGCCGTGGAGGTTTCAACGATCGCGGCGGTCGCGGCGGCCGTGGTCGTGGCGATGACCGTCGAATTGGACAAAGCCCTCAACAGAACCTGCCTTTTCGTGACGGAGCTCCACCTCCCACAGGAGGTAACCGGGGACCACCAACCGTGCCTCCTGGCATCTACCTGTAGGTCTGCCTTGCAATTATTCCGGTGCGGAACCAGCTAACTCTACCAGTGCCGATGTGCAGCCCACACCACCCGATGCGAAGGTCAAGGCTCTGGAAGACAAGATGGTGTTGTCGACCAAGGGCAAGATGACCATCGATGGCTTCCCTGGACGCAAGTCATACGGTACCAAAGGCAAGCCAATCACGCTCCGCACCAACTACTTCCACGTCCAGCTGGTTCACGACCTTGACAAGAAAGTCGTCCAAAAGCCGCTCCATCGCTACACCGTCGACTATGCCGATCACGAAATGCCCAAGCCAAAGAAGCGCAGGGCTATCGAGCAGATTCTCCAGATGCCTGCTTTCCAACAGCTCACCCATGCCTCTGATTTCGCCGCGACTATTGTCACTACCGAAAAACTCGACGAGGCCGTATTGAACAAGACCGATCTTGAGATTGTGCTTCCCGTCAAAGGAAGTGATAAGCCCAAGGAAGCCCCTGCCAACGACGCGCCGGAGCACATTAAGAGGGCCAGAGCCCGCAACATCGTGAAGTTCAAGATCACATCCGGTGGCTCGTTCAACCTGGACGATCTCACTGCTTTCATCAATTCAACATCTTCCCAGGCCCACTACGGGGGTTATCAGAACTTGGTACAGATGCTTAACATCATCATGTGCAAAGCTCCTAACGAAGCCAACGCGGTGACCAAGCTCCCAGGTAACAAGTTCTACCCCCACGAAGGACTGCTGGGTATAGGCGGCCACCCTGGAGTTGAGTCAGTCGATCTTGCTGGTGGTCTGGTGGCCCTTCGCGGTTACTACTCCAGTGTGCGCTGCGCGACAGGCCGGATTCTGCTCAACCTGAACGTCACCAGCGGTGCATTCTACCATTCAGTACCTTTGCTCGATCTTGCTACCCGCTTCGGTGGCCGGGACCCCGAGCAATGGGAGATGTTCATTCGCAAACTGAAGGTGCAGTACAATCGATCTGGCAAGGAGCCTATCCAATCCGTGAAGACCATTCTCAGCCTCGCCAGGCCAATGCCCCCGAACCGTGGGCAGCCCAAAGTTGTGGTCAAGCGTTTCGGTAACGCCAACGAGGTGTCGTTCACGCTCAAAGACCACACGAAGAAACCTGTCCAGGAGCGTAAGCAGACTGTCTTTGGTTATTTCAAAGAGCTCGGCTACGTCATAAAGCAACCGAATCTCCCAGTCCTCAACGTCGGTACTCCTTACGATCCAGTGTACGTCCCTGCCGAGCTGTGCACCGTTCTTCCCGGCCAACCGTACCGCAAGTTCCTCAGCGGCGACCAAACCACCAAGATGCTGAGATTCGCTGCACGCGTTCCGAACCAGAACGCTACATCCATTGCAGGAGATGCGAACACGCCTGGTACCGGCCTTAGACTGCTTCATCTTCAGGGTGCTCCCAATGTACAAAGCGGATCCATCGAGCCTTTTGGCCTGAAGACCAGCACGAGCATGCTGACGGTGGAGGGTCGCATCCTCACTGCGCCCGATGTCTTTTACGGCAGGGAGAAAGCCAAAATATTCAACGGGTCCTGGAACTGCGCCGGCCAAGTGTTTGCCAAGGGTGGAAGCTTCGCAGGTTGGGCGTCATGCGTCCTCAGCATCGCCGGACGTTCAGCCATGTATCCAGATCACAAGCGGAACGAAGCACTTATCCAGAAACTTGGAGGGGAGCTGAAGAAATACGGCTTGGCAATGGGCAAGGATTGGGGCACCCTTCAGAAAGATCTCAAACCCCTCACGATGTTCAATCGAGAGTACAACAACATTGTCTTGGAGGCAATGTTCGACAATGCTGCCAAAAAGCCAATTCCACTGATCTTCATTGTTTTACCCAACGACGACAAATGGCTGTACGCGCGCATCAAGTACTACGGAGATGTCAAGTTTGGAGTCCACACCATTTGCTCCATCGGAAGCAAGCTGTCCAATGAGAGAGGGCAAGGCATGTACATGTGCAACCTTGCCCTCAAATTCAACCTCAAGGGAGGAGGAGTCAACCAGGAAGTCGCCAACACCTTGCTCGCCCCTCTTGACAAGAACACGATGGTGATGGGCATCGATGTCACTCACCCTTCGCCTGGCAGCGCAAAGGGCGCACCGAGTATTGCTTCTGCTGTTGCCAGCAGAGATGGTCGTCTCGGACAGTGGCCTGGCAGTATCCGTAAGCAAACCGGGAAGCAAGAGATGATTGACCAGAAGAAGGCAGAATTTGGCGACTGTGTCTCCGATGCGATCTTGAAGAAGATGGTGTTGGAACGTCTTGAATGCTGGCGCAAGTACAACAACAGGCAATTGCCTACCAAGATTCTCCTCTACCGCGATGGCGTGTCTGAAGGCCAGTACACCTTGGTGTTGAGACAAGAGCTCCCGCACTTCGAGGCTGCTTTTGCAGAGCTGTACGGACCGGAGAAGAATTGGCCTAAGATGGCTGTGGTCGTTGTCGGCAAGCGCCACCACACCAGGTTCTACGCGACCAAGGAGCAGGACGCAGACTACAACCCTCAGACAAAGAGAGGCAGCTACAACACCAAGCCTGGCACCGTCGTTGACCGTGGCATCACGGGCAACAGCTACCACGAACTCTTCTTACAGGCCCACCAAGGCTTGCAAGGCACAGCGCGCCCGGCCCACTACGTTGTTATCAAGGACCAGATTGGGCTGGACGCGAACTGTCTCGAGCAAGTCACCCTCAATCTGTGCCACCTCTTCGGCCGTGCTCCCAAGGCTGTGTCTTATGCCCCGCCGGCATACTACGCAGACATTCTCGCGACACGTGGTCGCGCGTACCTCTTCAACACCCTGCAAGAGGACCATAGTGCTGACAGTACCACCGGTTCCAACGACGATGTCGAGTGGGACGGCACGGTCCATGATAACCTGAAAGACAGCATGTTCTACCTTTGAGCAATGCGACACTTCTCTGTGCGCATTCACGACATCAGCATGATTCACTTGCGACTTTTTCACGCAACACTCTAACGGCCTTTTGCTCGCTCGCTTGTTTCTTTGCCCTGCACTGCCAAGTACCCGTGGATCAGTTGTGATACGGATTGAATGTGCACATGGCTATGTTGAGATGGACGTTTATTACGAAAAGAGCGGTATCGACGACGACTGCTTTTGATTGACGATTGATAGGATTGGAAATGGCTGTAGTGATAGATAGTGAGAAATGCAATCGGGTATCACGAAATTTCCGCAAGCAATCTCAAGTGATCATGTTGTCAGTCTCATCTTCTGCGAGCCAACCATTGAATGCACTTGATCACCTTGGCGAAGGATCAATAGAGTTAGATCGTGGACGTCAACGCCCCCACAGCCACGCAGGCACGTGTAGCTGACTTCGCGGTGTTCAGCCTCTTTGCATCCTTGTTTATACATGACAAATCTTGTGATTTCAGTCCCTTGACACAATATGCCGGTACGCTCCCCTGGCTGCTTCCAGTGTCGAAAGCGAAAGATTCGATGCGACGAGGGAAGACCTGGCTGCGAGCGTTGTGCCAAACATGGAGTGCCTTGCCCTGGGTACAGGCGTGAGAAAGGAGGCCTTGAGTTCGAAGATCAGACTGTGATCACAGTCCGGAAAGCCAAGAAATCTTACGGCGAAGAAGAAGCTTTGGTTTTGAAGAAGTCACCGTCCAGTTCCAATTCCAGCACCAGGAGCTCGACGCCAAACCTGACAAGTCAGAACGCGAATCGATATGCATTCCAGACGTGGTCTTTGACATTGCCACCGAGCATGCTTGTCAGTCCCGCGGCGAATCAAGCCCAGCTATACGACAAGTGGCTCAATATATACACGCCGGTGACTTGTGGCACGCAAGGTCTGCATTTCGACTATCTTCGCGAAGCCATCGATATGGCAGAGAGTGAGCCCGCGCTTAGAGACGGACTGAACACACTCGCATTGGTTCAAGTAGGTCATGCTTCCAACGATGAGCACTTGCTGGCCGCATCTGTTCCCTCTTATGGGAGAGCTCTGGCAAGCCTGGCATATGCAGTATCAAAAGCCACCAGCGTGCGAGACAACACCGTCCTCGCAGCGGCCAGCCTACTAGTCGTCTGTGAGTTTTACGACAAGATCAAGACTCAAGGCATGAGCTGGTT
>Ga0265780_10001726_pt1 | contig 30291 bp, 27 predicted proteins | sample P1T30metagenome_FD_192432 | JGI IMG/M metagenome (GOLD analysis project Ga0265780, IMG submission 192432) | Plant litter microbial communities from East Loma Ridge, Irvine, California - P1 T30 | ecosystem: Environmental > Terrestrial > Plant litter > Unclassified | place: USA: California... | reverse complement strand
CGGTGCAGCTGATTTCATGGTCCTGCAAAATGTAGGGTTTGCCGATGGTGTCGATCAGGCGGTGCGCAATGCGTTCGACGTCCTCGATGCGGCGCATGCCGTCGAGGACGACGACGAATTCGTCACCGCCCAGGCGTGCGACCATCTGGCCGCTGTCCCTGGCGATATGGTCGGTGGGCGGACGCAGCACCGCGCGCAGGCGCTGGCTGATTTCAACCAGGAGCGCGTCGCCGGCGGCCTGGCCGAGCGTATCGTTGATCTGGCGGAAGCGGTCGCAATTCATGAACAACAGCGCAACTTCACCACTGTCCGCGGCGCGGTGAAAGCCAAGCAAAGTCTGCAACTGCTCGCGCACGGCGGCGCGGTTCGGCATCTTGGTCAGGATGTCGGTGCGGGCCGCGGTTTTCAGGCGCCGCGCCAGTGTTTCGCGTTCGCGCTGGATGTCGAGCGTGGCGTCGGCCACCACGCACATCAGGCGGGTGGCGTCGAGCTTCAGGAGGCTGATCGACAGCACTTCGGGCGCATTCGGGCCGCCCTGCCGGTCGCCCAGCGGCACGCGCAGGGTTTCGCAAATGACGCCGGACGGATCGGGGAACGCCGCTGCCATTGCCGCCAGTTCGGGGGCGTGGGCATGCAGCACCGTGTACAGGTTGTCCAGGCCGTCGCTGCCGACCAGCGGCATCAGGAGGTTCGAGGCCATGGGATTGAGCAGCTCGACCGCGCCGGCCGAGTCGATTTGCACCAGCCCGATCGGAGCGCGGTACAGGAACTGCACCAGCGCCTCGTAGGCGTCGTGGTGATTGATGGTGGAGTCGGCAGTATTCACAGGGGAGCGAGGAGGTCCGGCATTTGAAAATGGTCGGCCGGCGTCCAGTTGGCAACCTGGTTGCGGCCTTGTTGCTTGGCGCGGCGCATGGCCTGGTCGGCGCGCGCCATCAGCGCCGTCAGTTCGTTGGCGTCGTCGTCCATTTCGGCGACGCCGGCGCTGACGGTGAAGGGAATGTCGCTGCCGTCGGGGGCGGCTGCCTGTGCTGCGATCTGTGCACGCACGCGCTCGGCGACAATCAGGGCGCCGGCCAGGTCGGTCGACGGCAGCAGCACGGCGAACTGGTTGCCGCCCATGCGGGCCACCACGTCGACGTCGCGGAACGTGGCGCGCAGGCGCGCCGCCAGCTGGCGCAGCACCTGGTCGCCGGCGGCGGCGCCGAGTCGCTGGTTGATGTCCTTCAGGTGATCGGCGTCGAATACCACCAGCGACGTCGCGCGCGGGGACTGGCGGCGGCGGCCCAGCTCCTTCGAGGCAGCGTCAAAGAAGGCGCGCCGGTTCGACACGCCCGTGAGCGCATCGCTGAACGTGGCGCTGTGCGCGGTGGCCCCTTCTGCATGCTTGTCGCTGATATCGCGCAGGATCATGCAGTAGGTGCTGTCGGTTTCGCCTTCGTGCAGCGCGCCGTTGTCGGGCAGTGGCGAGATCATGGCGCTGCCCCAGAACTGGCTGCCGTCCGCGCGCAGGCGCGGACCTTCTTCCAGGTTCCAGCCATTGGCCAGCGCTTCGCGCAGGCAGTCGACCTGGCGCGCGTCGGTGGTGCCGCCCTCCGGGAAAAACACCGAGTAGGGCTGTCCCACGACCTCTGCGCCGAAGCGGGTGACGCGGCCGATCGTGTCGTTCCACGCGCTGACATGGCCGTCGCGGTCGAGGCTGACAACGGCGTAGTCGGTGATATTCGTCAGGATGGCGTTGAGCCACGCATCGGCCTGTTTCAGCTGGCGCTCGCGGCGCACCTGTTCGGTCACATCCGAGATCACCGCCATCAGGCGCGCAGCGTCCAGTTTCAGCAGGCTGATCGACAAGACTTCGGGCGTGCCGCGCTGGATGCGCGCGTGGCTGCCCTGGTGCAGGACAATCTGGCGGCCCTCGCAGATCATGCCGCTGTCGGCAGCAAACGACGTGCACATGTGGCGCAGTTCGGGCGCGACGTCGGCCAGAACATCAAACAGGTTGTTCAGGCATGCCTGCGGCGCCAGTGGCATCAGCAGCTGTGCCGAGATCGGATTGATCATCGCGATGTTGCCCGTCATGTCAGCCTGTACCAGCCCCACGGGGGAAAGGTACATGAACTGCATCAGCGCTTCGTGCTCGGCGGCGATGCCGGCGCGTTCTGGATCCAAGTCGTTGCTCATGCCTGCCAGTTCCTTATTTTTGCCGCTGCACCAGCACGTAGCGCACGGCGGCGCCTGGCACTGCGATCAGGCGCAGCGCAACCTTGATCGGGCGCATGCGCAAGGTCAGCACGTAGTCAATGATCACGTCGAGCGTAGTGCCTTGCTCCTCTGCGTCGTCGAAGCGCTGGGCGACCATGAAGTTGTTCATGCACGGGGCGACATTGGTGAACAGCGGCTGGGCGAGCACGCGCTGGGGCGACAGGCCGGCAGCGTTCGATTCGAACTGGTTGTAGCGGCAGACGGCTGTGGCGTTGTCGAAACCGATGACGCCAAAATCGAGACTGTCGAGGTCGGTGTCGCTCAGCGCGGCAAGATGCGGACCAAGGTCGGCCATGTCGAAGGTCAGTGCGGGGGCAGTCATCAGTGTTACTCCAAGGGAAAGAATTGACAGTATAAAGTATTGTCCTAGGGAAATGATAGTCTCATGTGTGGTGGATGAGTGTCAATTGTCGGTTACTGTTGTTGCGCATGAATTTGGTAACAGACAGTGGCTTTCGCACACAATGAGCGCTGGCGAACATACTGCTTTATTGCTTTGGGATATCGTGTTATGCATCGATCATTCCTTTACCTTGAAAGCCATGCCATGAAAATCCGTACTCTTGCATTCTCCCTTGCGTTGTTGATGCCGCTCGCATCAGTGTCTTCCGTTGCCAGCGCCGGCTGCCTGAAAGGCGCTGTGGTCGGTGGCGTCGCCGGTCACGTTGCAGGAAAGCATAGTGTTCTGGGCGCAGCGGCCGGTTGCGCTGTCGGTCACCACATGAGCAAGAAAAAAGCCCGCGAACAGGCTGCTGCCGACGCGCGCGCCCGCGAGCAGCAGCGCCAGGCCAACGCCGCGCCGCAGCGCCGTTAATCGGGGCAGGGCAGCCACACGATGCGTATCAAATTTTTCGCCGGCATGCACGGCATCATCGCGCTGATGTTCATTGCCATCTCGCTCCTGTTGATGTGGGTATCGGGCCATACCGCCTGGATTGCGATGACGGGCGACGACGCCGCCAACGAAGCCATCGAGGCCATCGGCTTGCTGGCCATCGCCATTGTTGCGCTGCAGATTGCCCAAACCATCATCGAGGAAGAAGTGATCCGCGACTCGCACGTCAGCGCGCCTACCCGCGTGCGGCGCTACCTGTCGCGCTTCCTGGTAGTGGTGGTCGTGGCGCTGTCGATCGAAGGCCTGGTCGCCTCGTTCAAAGCGCTGCACGAGGACCCGTTGATGCTGCCGCACGCCGCTTCGATCCTGATCGCGGCAGCGTTGCTACTGGCGGGGTGGGGTGTGTTCATCAAGCTCAACCGTTCCGCTGAAGATGTCGAGCCCGAGGCGATGGCGGACGCGAAAAGCGAAGATGCCAAAGTCGACGACGTGCCGGAAGAGGGCGGGGAAGCGAAATCTGCCGGCTTGGCCGCGCCAGTGCCGGCGCCACCGGCCGCCCCGAAACCCGGCGGCGCCTGACAGGCTGTACGCGTTTGCACCATATCAAATAGCGCAAACGCAGTTCCGGAAAAATCAGTGGGCGCAAGCCCATTTTCCGGAGCATAAAAATGCAACTAACCGAAGGCCGTCACTTACTTTTCCTGCTGCTGATGTTGACGCCATGGCTGATTCCAGCAGGGCGGGCAGACGAAACCTGCAATTCCCCCTATCTCTCGAGCCTGATCCGCGGACAGGAAGATTACCTGTACGTCTGGACGCTTGGCGTAAAAGGCATGGGCGATGGTTTCGACAAGCTCGTCACGCTCGACGTCAGGCCAGGATCGGCTACCTACGGCAAAGTCATCGCACAAGCCGCGGTCGGAGAGCGCGGCGAGGCGCATCACGTCGGCTTTACCGACGACCGGCGGTTTCTCTGGGCCGGTTCGCTGGACAGCAACAAGATCCACATTTTCGATATCGGCGCGCATCCGGCGCAGCCGAGGCTAGTGCGCACCCTCAGCAACCTGGGTGCGAAATCGGGCCTGTTCGGCCCGCACACATTTTATGCGTTGCCTGGCAGGATGCTGGTTGGTACCTTGTCGAACGTAAAAGATGGCGGCGGCGTGACTGGCATGGCGCTTTACAACAACCAGGGCGAGTACCTGCGCAAGGTCGACATGCCGGTGGCGAAGGGCGGTGACGGCTATGGCTACGATCTTTCCATCAACCCGGCCCGCAACGTGATGCTGACGTCCAGTTTTACTGGTCGAAAAAATTACATGACCGATCTCGCGACGCTCATCAAAGATCCCGCCGCCATGAAAAACTTTGGCAACACCATGGTCATGTGGAACCTGAAAGCCTTGCGCCCCGAGCGCGTGTTCGACGTTCCTGGTGCACCGCTTGAAATCCGCTGGTCGCTGCGTCCGGGCGACGACTGGGCCATCACCTCGACTGCGTTGACCTCGAAACTCTGGCTCGTGAAAAAAGACGCCCATGGCGCCTGGCAGGCCAAAGCAGTCGCTGACATCGGCGATCCTGCCAAAACGCCGCTGCCGGTCGACATCTCGATCACGGCAGACAGCAAGGGTTTGTGGGTCAACACCTTCATGGATGGTACGACGCGCTACTTTGACATCAGCAATCCCGAGGCGCCCAAACAGACGTACGCGAAAAAGACCGGCTCCCAGGTGAATATGGTGTCGCAAAGCTGGGATGGCAAGCGCGTCTATGTCAGCAGTTCGCTGCTGGCAAGATGGGACAAGTCGGGCAAGGACGATGAACAGTTCGTCAAGCTCTACGGCTGGGACGGCAAAGAGCTGATGGAACGGTTCACTGTCGACTTCTACAAGCTCCGACTGGGCCGCGCGCACCACATGAAGCTGGGCAGCAAGGGGCCGGGAGCGCCCCTGTGAACAAGCGGCTGTGCATGGTCGCCCTGGCAGTTTCGTGCATGGCGGCAGTGGCTTTGGCGTACGCGTGGCGCGTGCAGCATGGCCCGGTCATGCCGGTCGCGGCGGCAACACCGGGCGCATCCCCTATGGCGATGCCAGCGCTTGGCTTCGTCCCGCCCGCAGCGGGCAGCTACCAGCTCGAACGCATCCTGCGCGTACCTGATGGCCCTGTGCTCGACAGCGATGGCAGCGTGCAGCAGTTGCGTGCGCTTACCACCGGCAAGGTCACGGTATTTTCCTTCATCTATACGTACTGCACCGATGCGAAAGGATGTCCGCTGGCGTATGCGACGCTGCACGCGCTCAGGGAAATGGCTATCCGTGACCCCACATTGCGCGGCCAGGTGCGGCTGGTGAGCATGAGTTTTGACCCCGTATCCGACACGCCGGCGATGATGCGCAACTACGCCGGCGGCGATGCCAGCGCCGGCCCGGTGCCGTGGCACTTCCTGACGACGGCGTCGAGCACGCAGCTGGCGCCGCTGCTGGCCGGCTTCGGGCAGGATGTGTCCGTCATCGCACCTGCCGCCGGCGCGCGCGCGCCAGTGCTGGCGCACCTGCTGAAGGTGTACCTGATCGACCCGGCGGGCATGGTGCGCGAAATTTACGCGCCCGCATTCCTGCATCCGGACGTGCTGCGCAACGACATTGCCACGCTGCTGCAGGAAACCGCAGTTTCCGTTCCTTCAGCCCCTCTTGCAAACGCAACGCCTAGGGCTGGCCGGCCCTGAAGTTTTTCTCGATCCCAGCCCAGCACGCCTGGTAATTGCCCTGTAATTGCGGTGACGCGAGCGCCTGCGCGGTGGGGCAGATCACGTGCTTCGTTTCAAACATGAATGCCATCGTGTCGCCGACTTTATGCGGCACGCTGGTATCGGCATGGCTGGCCTTGTCGAATGTGGCGGCATCCGGGCCGTGGCCGCTCATGCAATTGTGCAGGCTGGCGCCGCCGGGCACGAATCCTTCCGCCTTGGCGTCGTAAGCGCCGTGGATCAGGCCCATGAATTCGCTGGCGACGTTCCGATGGAACCAGGGCGGGCGGAAGGTGTGTTCCGCCGCCAGCCAGCGCGGGGGGAAAATCACGAAGTCAAGCGTGTCGACGCCGGGCGTGTCGCTGGGCGACTGCAGCACGAGGAAAATCGACGGGTCGGGATGATCGTAACTGATCGAGCCGATCGCATTGAAGTGGCGCAGGTCATATTTATATGGGGCGTAATTGCCGTGCCAGGCCACGACGTCCAGCGGCGAGTGGCCGATATCGGCGCGCCACAGGTTGCCGCAAAATTTGGCCAGCAGCGTGAAGGAACCTTCCCGTTCCTCGTAAGTGGCGACCGGCGTCAGGAAGTCGCGCGGATTGGCCAGGCCGTTGGAGCCGATCGGTCCCAGGTCGGGCAACTGGAGCAGGGCGCCGAAATTTTCGCAGAGGTAGCCGCGTGCTTCACCGTCGGGCAAGCGCACCTGGAAGCGGATGCCGCGTGGGATGACGGCAATTTCCTGGGGCGCAAGCTCGAGCGTGCCCAGTTCGGTAGCGATGTGCAGGCGCCCCTGCTGCGGCACGATCAGCAATTCGCCGTCGGCAGAATAAAAAAAGCGGTCGATCATGTCGGCATTGGCCGCATACAGGTGGATGGCGCAGCCGGTTTGACCTTCGGCCGAGCCGTTGCCGGCCATCGTCACCCAGCCATCGATGAAGTCGGTGGGCGTTTCGGGCATCGGTAGCGGACTCCAGCGCAACTGGTTCGGCGGCGGCGCCGGCTGGTCGAAGCGCGCCACGATGCGCCCGCCATCGACCTGGGAAAACGTGCCGTGCATGGCGGCCGGCCGGATGCGGTACAGCCACGACCGGCGATTATGGCTGCGCGGCGCCGTAAAGGCCGTGCCGGAAATTTGCTCGGCATACAGGCCATACGCGACCTGCTGCGGCGAGTTGCGGTGCATGGGCAGGGCGCCCGGCAAGGCTTCCGTGGCGAATTCGTTGCCAAAGCCTGACTGGTAGCGCGTTTCCAAACGTGTCTGTTCCATCTTGTCTCCTTGTTTTTAGCAGGATGCTAAGGGATTTGGGCCGCGATTACAAACTGGCGTAGGTCTGACGGTGCCGGCACCTGCTATGTATTGTGTGGTGAACTGACAACGAACCGCCGTGCGTTCGCAAGCGAACGGACGCCCGTCCGCGCTCCGCCTATGATGAGGCTACCCTTTATATTCCGCGAAATGAGATAGATCACTACATGGACAATTACGATACTGCACAGGCACACGCCAAAGCCCACGCGCCCGCGGCGGCAACAGGCAACGGGAAGGAAATGGATGCCGAGACGCTCGATTTCCTGCGCCAGATCTTCAACCTGGTACGGGACGGCGATACGCAGCGCCTGGCCGGCCTGGTACAGCGCGGCATGCCGGTTAATTTTCGCAACGAAAAAGGCGACAGCCTGATCATGCTGGCGACGTACCACGGCCACCTGGAAACGTCGCGTTTGCTGCTGGAAAATGGCGCCGACGCAAACGTCGCCAACGACCAGGGGCAGACACCGTTGGCTGGTGTGGCATACAAGGGCTATCAAGAAATCGCGAAGCTGTTGCTGCAGCACGGCGCCAGCGTCGAGGGCAACAGCCCGGACGGCAAGACACCGTTCATGATGGCGGCCATGTTCAACCGCGTTGCTATCATGGAATTGCTGGCAGCACACGGCGCGCGCCGCGACACCGTCGACAGCCGTGGCATGACGGCCATGTCGCTGGCCGGCACCATGGGCGCGAAAGATGCACTGGCGTGGCTGGAAGCACAGGCATAGCAAGAACGCCTCGTCATGAAAAAACCCCCGGAAGCAGTTGGCGTCCGGGGGTTTTTTAACGTCGGAAGCGTCCCGGCAAACCTGCCGGGTCGATCACCATTATGCTTCAGCTGGTTTCTTTCCACTCGCTACGGCAAGGGCGATGACTGCTCCCACGGCGCCCACAACCCACGCAGTCGTGCTACCGGAAAAACCGACGGCATGGCTAACAGCGACTTTGCCTGCCTGCGGTCCCAGCAGTTCCAGGCGGCGTTTTGTCATCTGCGTGCCCAGTTCGCTCAGGCGCTCGCGCGACAGTTTGCGTTCGGCAACCGGAAGGATCACGGTTTCCTCATCGGCGACATGGTGAATCACTTCGCGCATCAGTTCCAGCAGGACGCGGTCATGACGGTCGTCGTCGCCCGGGATAGTGCGCAATTCGCGGATCAGGCGCTTCATGTCGCCGTGTTCATGGGGCGATTTGACGAGCACCGGATCATCGGCATCGATGGTGCGCATCACTGGATAAAAAATTTCTTCTTCCAGCGTTGCGTGAATTTCCAGCGCGGCGCAGATTGTCTCACTCAACGCTTTCTTGACGCTAGGCTTCTTGTCCTGGGTAAACTGGTGAAAGGTGACGAACACATGCGAGTGGTCGAAACGGATCATGTCGGTGATGGTCGGGCTGAGTTTGGCAAGCGAGAACATGATGTCGGCTCCTGGACTGTTAGTATGGATATGAACTCATCATATTGGTCCGGCCTGGTGGCGTCCTTCAGTGCACTGCGCATGGACGCGTCATCCGGCACCGCACGCACATGTCGACTTTGGATTACAAGATATCCAGCCGGCACGTAAAACTCAGTGGCAGGGCTGCAGTATCAATTGCCAGTAAGCGACGTCGACCCATTGTCCGAACTTGCAGCCAACTTCCCTGAAGTGGGCAACCTTTTCGAATCCAAGTTTTTCGTGCAAGGCCACGCTGGCAGCGTTGGGCTGTGCAATGCCGCCGATGGCCAGGTGATAGCCGTCGCGCGCCAGTTGCGCCAGCACGGCGCGGTACAAGGCCGTGCCGGTTCCGCGCGATTGCAGACCATCCTGCACGTACACGCTGGTCTCGACCGAGGTGCGGTAGGCGCAGCGCACACGCCACGGCGTGGCATAGGCGTAGCCAGTGACAACACCGCCTTCTTCCGCAATGAGATAAGGCAGGCTTGCGCCCTGGACTGCGTCCATGCGCCTGGCGATCTCGGCAGCGTCAACCGCTTCTTCTTCGAACGAGATGGTGGTGGTGAGGATGTAATGATTGTAAATGGCCGCGATGGCGGAGGCATCGGCAGAAACGGCGGGGCGAAGACTCATTCTGTGGGACATGGCGCAGATAGCAAGGGTCCCCGCTTTCGCGAAGACAAAAAAAACCCCGGACGAAGCCGGGGTAATGTGAATCATGCGTTGAACTAGTCGCGAATTTCCAGTTTGCGGTTCAGGCTCAGGGCAGCCAGCGAAGCGAGCGCGCCGGACAGCAGGTACAGGCTGACGTAACCGAGGCCGAAGTTGGCCGACAGGCCGAGCGCGACCAGCGGTGCGAACGCAGCGCCGACCAGCCATGCCAGGTCCGACGTCAGCGCCGCACCGGTGTAGCGGTGCTTTGGCAGGAAGTTGGCAGTCACGGCGCCGGCAGCCTGGCCGTAGGACAGGCCCAGCAACGAAAAGCCGATCAGGATGTACATGTTCTGGCCGGCAGCGCCGCCGTCAAGCAGTGTCGGAATGAAGGCGGAGAACACGGCGATCAGCACGGCGAGGGTGCCAAGCGTGGTGCGGCGACCAAATTTGTCGGCGATGATGCCCGACAGCAGCGTACCGACGATGGCGAGGGCTGCGCCGCCCATCTGCAGTTTCAGGAAGTCGGCCGGAGTGCGCGTGTCGTACAGGGAGATCCACGACAGCGGGAACACGGTCACCAGGTGGAACAGCGCGTAGCTGGCCAGTGCAGCGAGGGCGCCGATGACGATATTGCTGCCTTGGGTTTTGGTCAGTTCGACCACGCCGGTTGGCTCGAGTTCGCGTTCATCGAGCAGTCGCACGTACTCAGGCGTCGATACCAGGCGCAGGCGGGCAAACAGCGCGACCACGTTGATGGCGAACGCGACAAAGAAAGGATAGCGCCAGCCCCAGACCAGGAAATCGTCGGACGTCAGGCTGCTCATCAGGAACGCAAACAGGCCGGCAGCAATCATGAAGCCCACCGGTGCGCCCAGCTGGCCAAGCATGGCGTACCATCCACGCTTGCCTTCAGGGGCCGACAGGGCCAGCAGCGATGGCAGGCCATCCCACGAGCCGCCCTGCGCCATGCCCTGGCCGCAGCGCATCACGGCCAGCAGGATGATGGCGACGTTACCGATTTGGGCATAACCCGGGAGGAAGGCGATGACGACCGTAGACAGGCCCATCATGAAAAGGGCGATGGTCAGCTTGGCTTCGCGTGAAAAGCGCCGCTGGATATCCATGAACACGACAGTGCCGATCGGGCGGGCAATGAAGGCCAGCGCGAACAGCACGAACGAATACAGCGTGCCTTCGAGGCGGTCGGCAAACGGGAAGAACAGCATCGGGAAGACCAGCACCGATGCAATGCCGTACACGAAGAAATCGAAGTATTCCGATGCACGGCCAATAATGACGCCGACGGCGATTTCACCCGGATGGATCTCGTGGTCGCGCGCATTGATGTTGCGCGCGCCGCTGGTAGGGGACGACAGGGGGGCGATGCCCGGCTCTTTTGTATTGCTATGCATGATTCAACAACTCCATTTGGTTCTTAATTTGGGCACGAAATGCATTTTAACCGGAACAAACGTTGTCGCAGTATTGATACAAGACAACAGTGAGACAATTCGTCCAATGTACAAGCGCACCCCTTGGGCGCTACAGTAGCATGTTATCAATCCAAAGTAGCGCACACCACCGCATGATTTCTAAGATCGCCACTCGCGGAATTCCCCTTCTTTCCCTGGCTTTGCTGGGCGGTTGCAACACCGTCTCGCTCAACCCGGGAGGGGACATCGCCGCCCAGCAGGGACAACTCATTATTGTCTCGACGCTGTTGATGTTGTTGATTGTCGTCCCCGTGATTGTCGCCACGCTGTATTTTGCGTGGCGCTATCGTGCGAGCAACAATTCAGCGCCTTACTCACCTGACTGGGACCATTCGACCCGCCTCGAGCTGATGATCTGGGGCGCGCCGCTCCTGATCATCATCGCGCTGGGCCTGGTGACCTGGATCAGCACCCACCTGCTGGAGCCGTCCCGTCCGCTCACGCGGCTGTCCGAAGGGCGCCCGATTCCGGCGTCCACCAAGCCGATCATCGTGCAAGTGGTTGCGCTCGACTGGAAATGGCTGTTCATCTATCCGGAGCAGGGCATCGCGTCGGTCAATGAGCTGGTGACGCCGATCGACGTGCCGGTACGCTTCAAGATCACCGCCTCGACCGTCATGAATTCGTTCTTCGTGCCGACGCTGGCCGGCCAGATCTATGCCATGCCAGGCATGGAAACGACGCTCAACGCCGTGATGAACAAGACCGGCACCTTCCGCGGTTTTTCCGCCAACTTCAGCGGCCCGGGTTTTTCGCACATGCGCTTCGACTACAAGGCCACCTCGGCTGCGGATTTCGATGCATGGGTTGCCAAAACCAAGGCTGGCGGCGGCGCACTGAACCGTCCTAATTACATCGAGCTGGCCAAGCCGAGCGAGAAGCATCCGGTGGAGCATTACGGAACGATCGATCCCGAGCTGTACAGCAAAATCCTGAACATGTGCGTGGTGGAAGGTACGCCCTGCATGAACAAGACGATGGCCGCCGATGCGCAGCGCGCCAAAGGCGACTTGGCAATGAAAGACATGCCAAAAGTAGAAAATGCGCGCCGCGTCGCTGCCCAGGCAGCTGCCGAGGTTTGCACCACGCCCACCAAAACTGAAAAGAAGTAAAGATGCTAGACCAACTTGATCTGACGAAGCTTATCTTCGGTCGGCTGACATGGGAAGCGATTCCATATCATGAGCCGATCCTGCTCGCTACTTTTGCCATGGTTGCCATCGGTGGCCTGGCACTGCTCGCAGTCTTGACGAAATTCAAGCTGTGGGGACCATTGTGGAACAACTGGTTTACCAGTATCGACCACAAGAAAATCGGCATCATGTACATGATCCTCGGCCTCGTCATGCTGATGCGCGGTTTTGCCGATGCGCTCATGATGCGCGCCCAGCAGGCGTTCTCCTTTGGCGACGCCAACGGTTTCCTGCCGCCGCACCACTACGACCAGGTCTTCACTGCCCACGGCGTGATCATGATCTTCTTCGTGGCAATGCCCCTGATCACCGGCCTGATGAACTACGTGGTGCCGCTCCAGATCGGTGCGCGCGACGTGGCGTTCCCGTTCCTGAACAATTTCTCGTTCTGGATGACGGCCTTTGGCGCCGTGCTGGTGATGGCGTCGCTGTTCGTCGGTGAATTCGCCCGTACCGGGTGGCTGGCGTATCCGCCGCTGTCAGGCATTCTTGCCAGTCCCGACGTCGGCGTCGACTATTACATCTGGTCGCTGCAGATTGCCGGTGTCGGCACCTTGCTGTCCGGTGTCAACCTGCTTGTCACCATCGTCAAGATGCGCGCTCCGGGCATGGACATGATGAAGATGCCTATCTTCACCTGGACCGCCCTGTGCACCAACATCCTGATCGTCGCTGCCTTCCCGGTGCTGACCGCCGTGCTGGCCATGCTGGGCATGGACCGCCTGCTGGGCACGCACTTCTTCACGTCCGAACTGGGCGGCAACGCCATGATGTACGTGAACCTGATCTGGATCTGGGGCCACCCCGAGGTCTACATCCTGATCCTGCCTTGTTTCGGTATTTTCTCGGAAGTCGTGTCGACGTTCTCGTCGAAGCGCCTGTTCGGCTACAGCTCGATGGTGTACGCAACCCTGGTCATTACGATCCTGTCGTACCTGGTCTGGCTGCACCACTTCTTCACGATGGGTTCGGGCGCCTCCGTCAATTCGTTCTTCGGCATCACGACGATGATCATTTCGATTCCGACCGGCGCGAAGATCTTCAACTGGCTGTTCACGATGTACCACGGCAAGATTCGCTATGAATTGCCAATGATGTGGACCGTGGCGTTCATGGTCACCTTCACGGTCGGCGGCATGACCGGCGTGATGCTGGCGGTGCCGCCAGCCGACTTCGTGCTGCACAACTCGCTGTTCCTGATCGCCCACTTCCACAACGTGATCATCGGCGGCGTGCTGTTCGGCCTGTTCGCAGGTATCAACTACTGGTTCCCGAAAGCGTTCGGTTACAAGCTCGACAGCTTCTGGGGCAAGGTCTCGTTCTGGCTGTGGGTAGTTGGTTTCTGGACGGCGTTCACGCCAGGCTACATCCTGGGTTTCATGGGCGTCACCCGCCGCATGAGCCACTTTGAAGACCTGTCGATCCAGTGGCTGTTCCAGATTTCCCTGGTCGGCACGCTGATGATTGCCGGTGGTATCGGCGCCATGCTCATCCAGTTCGTGGTCAGCTTCATGCGCCGCAAGCAATTGCGCGACGTGACTGGCGACCCTTGGGACGGCCGTACGCTGGAGTGGGCGACGTCGTCGCCACCGCCAGACTACAACTTTGCGTTCACCCCGCGTGTGCATGACAACGACACCTGGGCCGACATGAAGAAAATGAAGTATGCGCGTCCAAGCACGGGTTTCCAGGCGATCCACATGCCGAAGAACACCTGGGCTGGCATCGTGATTGCCGGTATCTCGGGTATCGTCGGTTTCGCGATCATCTGGCAAATGTGGCTGCTCGTGATCGTCAGCTTCATCGCCCTGATCGGCACGATCATCGCGCACACCTTCAATTACAAGCGCGACTATTACATCCCTGCGGAACAAGTAGCCGCGACGGAACTTGCTCACACTCGTTTGCTGGAAAGCCATGTCTGAATTTACCGCCTCTAACCAAGCCGAAGCCGGCAATGTCGCCGGCGACGCCTCGCGTTACTACGTGACCGAGCACCATCCGGAGAACGGCACCTTGCTGGGCTTCTGGATGTACCTGATGAGCGATTGCCTGATCTTCGCCTGTCTGTTTGCAACTTACGCCGTGCTGGGCCGCAATTACGCTGGCGGCCCGTCCGGCGCCGAGCTGTTCGACCTGCCACTGGTGGCGCTCAACACCGCGTTCCTGCTGTTTTCGTCGATCACGTATGGTTTCGCCATGCTGGCCGCCCACCGCAAGGCCGTCAAAAACGCCTTGCTGTGGCTGGCCGTGACGGGCCTGCTGGGCGCCTGCTTCCTGGGCCTCGAGATCTACGAGTTCATGCACCTGATCCACGAAGGCGCCGGCCCGGCCCGCAGCGGTTTCCTGACCTCGTTCTTTGCGCTGGTCGGTACCCACGGCCTGCACGTCACCTTCGGTATCGTCTGGCTGGTCACCTTGATGGTGCAAGTCGGCAAGCACGGCATGACGGTGGAGAACCTGCGCCGCCTGACCTGCCTGTCGATGTTCTGGCACTTCCTGGACGTGATCTGGATCGGCGTCTTCACCTTTGTTTACCTGATGGGAACCCTGCCATGAGCGACCATTCCACCCACCACGGCCATGACCACGGCCACGATGCCGGCGCTCCGCACGGTTCGCTGAAGGACTACACGATCGGCTTCGTGCTGTCCGTGATCCTGACCGCGATTCCGTTCTGGCTCGTCATGGCAAAAGTGTTGCCTTCGAACTGGACCGGCTACATCCTGCTTGCCTTCGCCGGTGTGCAGGTGGTCGTGCACATGATCTACTTCCTGCACATGAGCACGAAGGCCGAACACGGCTGGTCGATGATGACGATGATCTTTACCCTCATCGTCCTGGTGATCATGATGGCCGGTTCGATCTGGGTCATGTACCACATGAACGCCAACATGATGCCGGGCATGGACACCGATGCCGTCCACGGCACGCACGACATGCCTTGATGTTGGAAAACAGCGCGAATTCCCCGGCGCCACGGCGGCCCGCCAAGGGCCGGCGCCGCATCCTCACCGGGATCGCGCTGCTGTTGTTCCTGCTCTTTGCCGGCCTCGGCACATGGCAGGTCGTACGCCTTCAATGGAAACTGGCATTGATCGACCGGGTCGATGCCAGGGTCCACGCTGCACCCGTTGCTCCCCCCAATTCCTCACAATGGCCGGCGCTCACCGCCGCAAATGACGAGTACCGTCACCTGCGCCTGTCCGGCCATTTCCTGTTCGACCTGACGACGCCCGTGCAAGCCGTGACCGTGCACGGCAGCGGCTTCTGGCTGATGACGCCCCTGTGCCAGCAAGACGGCACCGTCATCCTGGTCAACCGCGGCTTCATTCCCGGCGCGCTTGGCGGCGACAGCGGCTATCGGGCCAACCGCGCGCTTGCCGGTGCGGGCGCCTGCGCCATGCCCGGCCTGCCGGTGACCGTGACTGGCCTGCTGCGCCTGTCCGAACCAAAAGGCGGCTTCCTGCGCGACAACGATCCCGTCACCGGGCGCTGGTATTCGCGCGATGTGCCAGCCATTGCTGCTGCCCGCGGCCTGTCTGGCGTGGCGCCGTTTTTTGTCGACGCCGATGCGCGCCAGGCATCCGTCATGGGTCCGCAGGAAGCGGACTTGCCGCCCATCGGCGGCCTGACCGTGATTGCTTTTCCCAACAACCACGCTGTGTATGCACTGACCTGGTATGCACTGGCCGCGATGGTGGGCGCAGCATGGTGGTGGATTGCCCGCCGCTACCAGGCGCCCACGCCAGGCCGGGACGATGACGCCGGCGCCTGACGCCGCCGCCACGGTGAAACCGGTGCCGGCCATTGCGGCGGCGCAAGTCGAGCACGCGGCCGGCCACAAGAACATGCTGCAACTGATCGAGCTGCGCTGGATTGCCGTGATCGGCCAGATCACGACCATTGCAGCGGCCACGCTGGTCTACGACATCCGCCTGCCGCTGGTCGAGATGCTCGAAGTGCTCGTGTTCCTGATTTTCTTCAACGTCGCCAGCCACCTGCGCTGGCACGAAGACCGCGTCGTCACCAACAGCGAACTGCTGTTCGCGCTGCTGGTCGATGTCGGCATTCTCACCATGCAGCTGTTCCTCGCTGGCGGCACGACCAACCCGTTTGCTTTTCTTTATCTGCTGCAGGTGATCCTCGCGGCGGTACTGCTGGAATACTGGTCGACGTGGCTGATCGTCTGCCTGACCTCGGCATGCATGGCCGGCCTCGCGGTGTTTGCGCGTCCCCTCGCGCTGCCGTTCGACCATGAACTGGGCATTGGCAGCCTCTACGTGCAGGGCATGCTGATCTGCTTTGCGCTGGACGCCGCCTTGCCGGTGATCTTCATTTCCCGGATCACGCGCACCTCGCGCCGCAAGGACAAGCAACTGGCCGACATGCGCCAGCGGGGCGTCGAGGAAGAGCATATCGTGCGCATCGGCCTGCTGGCATCGGGCGCGGCGCACGAACTGGGCACGCCGCTGGCCACGCTGTCCGTGATCCTGGGAGACTGGCGGCGCATGCCCGCCATGCGTGATAATCCCGAATTGCTGGAAGAAATTAATGAAATGCAAACCCAGCTGCAGCGCTGCAAGGCGATCGTCAGCGGCATTTTGCTCTCGGCCGGCGAGGCGCGGGGCGAATCCGCCGTGCCCACCACGATCAACAATTTTCTCGACGACCTGGTCGAAGAATGGGAGGCGCGCCGCCCGATCTTCGATTTCCACTACGATAACCACATCGACCCCGATGTGCCGATTGCCTTCGACCTGACCCTGAAACAGATGATTGATAACGTGCTCGACAACGCGCGCGAAGTGTCGCCCGACTGGGTTGCACTGGAAGCGAGCTGCATCGACGGCCAGCTGGCCGTGGTGGTGCGCGACCGCGGTCCCGGCTTTGCGCCGGCCATGCTGGCCAATTTCGGCAAGCCGTACAACTCGAGCAAGGGCCATCCGGGCGGCGGCCTGGGCCTGTTTTTGGCAGTCAATGTCGCGCGCACGCTGGGCGGCTTCGTGACGGCGCGCAACCTGCCGGACGGCGGCGCTGAAGTACGGCTGCAACTGCCGCTGGCATCGATTGCGCTGGCGCCGGGGAGGGCGGCATGAGCGAACCGCTTGACGCACCGCGCCTCTTGATGATCATTGAAGACGACGACGCGTTTGCGCGCACGCTGTCCCGGTCGTTCGAGCGGCGCGGCTACCAGGTGATTCACGCGCCGGGACTGGAAGAAGCGGCATTTTTGCTCAAGACGCATTCGCCCGGCTACGCCGTGGTAGACCTGAAACTCAGGGGCCATGCTTCAGGACTATCCTGTGTGCAAATGCTGCACAGCCATGATCCCGACATGATGATTGTCGTGCTGACCGGCTTTGCCAGCATCGGCACCGCCGTGGAAGCGATCAAGCTGGGCGCGTGCCAGTATCTCGCCAAGCCATCGAACACCGACGACATCGAAGCGGCGTTCGGCCATGTTGCCGGCAACGCCGACGTCGACCTCACCAACCGCGCCACGACGTCGATCAAGACGCTGGAGTGGGAGCGCATCCACGCCATGCTGGCGGAGACGGATTTCAATATCTCGGAAACTGCACGCAGGCTGGGCATGCATCGCCGCACACTTGCCAGGAAGCTGGAAAAGCAGCGGGTCAAGTAGGCGGCGCCCGCCCGCGTATCAGGCAGTGCCGTAGCCCGGCCACGTAATTTCAAGTTCGTAGCCGATCGAGCGGGCCAGGCCGTCGAGGTCGGGGAACAGCGTGGCGTGCGTGATGTTCATGCGGTACAGCGCCAGCATGGCTTCTTCCCGGATCGACGGCGGCAGCACGATCTTTTTGAGCAGGGCGCCGCCCGATTCATAGCCGCGGATGATGTCGTCCAGCGGCCGGTCAAGCATGCCGGTCAGGACGAACGTGCCGGACTGCGCCACCAGGCGGCGGTCCATCTCTTCCGGCTCGCCGGTCCAGATCAATTCGTTATCGTTGCCGGCAAAGTAACGCTCGAAGTTGCCGTCGATGCGGGGATCGATCAGGTCGCGCCGCAGCGACGGATCGTGCGCCGGCGCGGCCCGCCACAGCGCCGGCGTGTCGAGCGCGAAGACGGCCGAGCGGCGCACGGTGCGGTACAGGGCGAAAAACGCGGCCACGAACGGCGACTTGGTGAAGTCGAGCAGGCGCGTGGGGGCGCCATGGTGCTGCATCAGCGCCAGGCAGCGCAGATCGTCGACCAGCACGCCTGCGTCGGGCAGGTAGTTGTGCGCCTTGCGCCGGAAGATGCGCAGTGCGCGCTCTTCGCGCTGGCGCCAGGACGATTTATCGGGCACAAAGCTGTGCAGGTAGCGCGACAGGGAACTGCGCAGTTGCCAGTCGGCGTCGGGCAAGCCGCGGAAAGCCCAGCCGTTGTACTCCGAGGTGAGCGAGACGAAGTCGTTCCAGTTGGCGATCTCGATGGTTTCCATGATGTGTACGCGACCGGCTTACGCCAGCAGCGTTCCCTCCACGCAGGTCACCGCATTGCCGCCCACGGTAATTGCCGCCGGGTGCACGCCCAGCCGGATGCGCCCGTCGCGCGCCACCATCTGCCCCTGGCTCAGCACCAGGGCCGCGTCGGCCACCTGGCCGGTCTCGCGCAGGTACGCGCCGAGGCAACCGGCGCCGCTGCCGCACACCGGGTCTTCGTCGATGCCGTGTGCGGGTGCAAACGCGCGCATTTCAATATCGGCCGCGCTGCCTGGCGGATAGCGCCCGAACAGCACGATGCCGGTGCGCCGTCCGGCAGCATCGAGCACTTTCATGCGGGCGAAATCAGGCGTGGCCGCCAGCACGGCAGCTGCGTCAGCCTGCTGCACGAGCACCCAGCGCGCGCCGACGTCGACGAGCAAGGGCGCGGGACCGGCGGCCGGCGCCACGCCCAGCAGGGAGGTCAACGCCGCCAGCTCCGCGTCAGGCAGCGGTGACAGTGTTGCCGGGGGCAACGTGAAACCGATTGTGCCGCCAGCGTCAACCTGCACTGCAATCAGTCCGGCCTTGCACTGCTGCGTGAGCCTGCCGTCGACTGCGCGCACGCGGCCCGCTTCCAGCAGCGCATGGGCCGTGCCGATGGTGGGATGGCCGGCAAACGGCAGTTCCGAACCCGGCGTGAAAATGCGCACGTGGTAGTCGGCGCCGGGCAGCGTGGGCGCCAGCACGAACGTGGTTTCAGACAGGTTGGTCCAGTGCGCAATCTGCTGCATCTGCGCGGTAGTCAAGCCGTCGCCGTCAAGCACGACCGCCACCGGATTGCCCTTGAACCGCACGCTGGTAAACACATCGACTTGCTTGAAGGAGAGGGAAGGCATGGCGATTCCTGAGAAGTGGTGCGACGCATGTTACACCTTTCACCGCGCTAATCACCACGGTGTTTTGCCGCGCGTCAGCTATACTTGCCGCTTGATTTATTATTAAGCAAGCAAGGGCGACGTGGACGACCATCAATCAACGGATTCACCGCTGCGCCAGCGCGGCAAGCGGCTGGTCAGCAGCGCATCGACGCGCGCGGTTGCCGGTTATGGGTGGACTGCGGGCTGGACTGCGCGCCTGCTGGGCAATCGGCCACGCTGGCAGCGCTATTTGCTCGCATCCCTGTTCGGCATGGCGGTCCTGGCACTGATCCTCTTCATCTACCTGCTGGTCCTGATCCCGCTCACGCCGGGCATCGACGACCTGAAACAGGCGCGCGCCGCGAGGGCGTCGGTCATCATGTCGGCCGACGGCAAGGAGCTGGCCAGTTTCGACCTCGGCGTGCAGGAGCGCGTCAAGCTGGCGCAGATTTCGCCGCACGTGATTGCCGCGCTGATCGCCACCGAAGACCGCCGGTTCTACGACCACCACGGCGTCGACTTCAAGCGCCTCGGCGGCGCCATGTTTGCCAGCCTGAAGGGCGACGCCCAGGGCGGCTCGACCATCACGCAGCAGCTGGCCAGGAATATGTTCCCGGAAGAGATCGGGCGCTCGCGCAACGTCAACCGCAAGCTCAAGGAACTGGTCACTGCACTGAAAATCGAAGCGACCTTCAGCAAGACGGAGATCCTGGAAGCGTACCTGAACACCGTGCCGTTCCTGTACAACGCGTTCGGCATCGAAATGGCGGCGCGCACGTACTTCGACAAGCCTGCAGCCAACCTCGACGTGCTGGAATCGGCCACGCTGGTGGGCATGCTCAAGGGGACCAATTACTATAACCCGGTCAGCAATCCCGAGCGCTCGCTGGCGCGCCGCAACGTGGTGCTGGGCCAGATGTTCAAGCAGGGCGCCTTTCCCGAAGCGCGTTACCGCCAGCTCTTGCGGCGGCCGCTGCGCGTGCACTTCGCGCGCCAGCCCGAGCGCGCCGGTACCGACACCCACTTCACGGCATATGTGCGCAAATTCCTGATCGACTGGGCCGACGAAAACGACTACAACCTGCGCCTCGACGGCCTGGTGGTCCAGACTACGCTCGACTACGACCTGCAGCAGGACGCCTTGAAGGCGGTCGAACGCCAGACCAACGCGCTGCAGGCGGTGGCCGACGTCGAATGGGGCCAGGCCAGCCCGATGATGTCGTCGTCCATCGGCGCCTACGCCGGCATGCACGGCTCCGTGAAACCGTTCGACTACCTGTGGCGCTCGCGTCCGGACCTGCTCAATGCATTTGTGCGCGAGTCGGCCGAGTACCGCAAGGCAGCCGCCGCCAAGGACGCCGACGCCGACGAACTGCTCAGGCGCTTCAAGGGCGACCGCGACTTCATGGCGGCGCTGCGCGCGTCCAAGACGCGCCTGGAAGCAGGTTTTGTGGCCATCGATCCGAATACCGGCGAAGTCAAGGCCTGGGTCGGCAGCCGCAACTTCCAGCGCGAACAGTTCGACCACGTCTCGCAGGCGGCGCGCCAGCCCGGTTCCACCTTCAAGCCCATCGTGTATGGCGCGGCCCTGGAAAAGGGCATCGCACCGGAACACCAGTACATCGACGCGGTCACCAATATCAAGGCCGGCGACGGCACGGTCTGGCGCCCGACCGACATGGGCGGCAGCAGCGGGCGCATGGTCACCATGCGCGAAGGCCTGGCGTTTTCCAAAAATACCATCACGGCGCAGGTGATGCAGGATGTCGGCATCAAGCCGATCGTCCAGCTGGCCAGGTCGCTCGGCATCAAGCAAAGCAAACTCGAAGCAGTGCCGTCGCTGGCCCTGGGCACCAGCCCGGTCACGCTGCTGGAGATGGTGACAGCTTATTCCACCATCGCTGCGCAGGGCGCCTACCGCCAGCCCGTGTTCGTGAAACGCATCCTGGACCGCGACGGCAAGGTGCTGGCCACATTCGGCACCGAGCAGCCCGCGCGCGGCATGAGCACCCAGTCCGCCATCACGCTGGTCGACATGCTGCGCGGCGTGATCAACCGGGGCACCGGCACCGCGGTGCGCTATAAATTCGGCATCAACGGCGACGTCGCCGGCAAGACCGGCACCACGCAGAACAATGCCGACGGGTGGTTCATTCTGATGCATCCGAACCTCGTCGGCGGCGCCTGGGTCGGCTTCAACGACACCCGCATCGCGATGCGTTCGAGCTACTGGGGCCAGGGCGGCCACAATGCGCTGCTGTTAGTGGGCGACTTCTATAAAGCTGCGCTCGATGCGCGCAAGATCGATCCGGCCGCGCTGTTCGCGGGCGGCCCGCCGCCCGCGCCCGTGATCCGCCGCGAAGCGCCGGTGGAAGAGGAAACGGAAGAGGCGGGCGACCTGCCGCAGGAGGGCATGGAATCGAACGACCATCCGCTGGCGCAGCCGCCCGAGGAGCCCGTCGAAGAAGAGGCGGGGCCGCGCTACCTGCCGCCGCCACCACCGGCGCAGCCGGAGGAGGGGCAGTTCTGACCGGCAGTGCGTGGCGCAATTTTCGCCAACAATCCTGGGCCGGTCAGCGCGCTCCCGGCACAGCGTCAGGAGCAAGCCTGTGCCGGCCCTTCGGCACTTCCTTCAGGCAGCGCACGATGCCCTCGGTGAAGCGGGTAGCCATGCGGTCAATCGAATACTCCAGGCTGGCGGCGTGACACTGCGCGCGCATGCGGGCGGCGAATGCCGTATCGTCGATCAGCTGCATCGCGCACTGTGCAAATGCGTGTGGATCGTCGTCGGTGATAAAGCCCGTCTTGCCATGTTCCAGGTAAGCGATTTCCGGGCTGTGGAGGGCTGTACGGGTCGTCAGCATCGGCAGTGAGAGGGCAAAAGCGTCCAGGACATGGAGCCCGACCAGTCCAGGATTGATGACGAATCCAGCCAGTTTGAAGAGCGCCGCCTTGTCCAGCCCGCGCTTGACACCCACGCAGTGCATCCAGGGTCGTGAAGTTGCCGCCGCGCGCATCTCGCCGGCACTCTGGCCGTCGCCAATGACGATAAAACGAAAGTCGCTGCGCTGTTGATGGATGAGGTCGGCCGCGGCAATCATGAAGGCCGGCTTCTTGTCCGGATACAGCGAGCCGCAAAACAGGCCGACCGGCGCGTTCTCCCCGATGTCAAACTGCGCCCGCAACGCAGCGATCTGTGCCGGCGGCACCGCATCGGCGTCGCGCCGGAATCCGGCGGTATCGATGGAATTGTTCAGCAGGGTCGCGCGTTCGGCGGGAAAGCCGCTTTCTTTGAGCACATCGAGCGTCATTGCAGTGTAGGCGAACCACCAGTCGACACTGCGGATAGTGGCTTTCTTCCAGCGCTCGCGCAGGCCGCCTGGCGCTTTGCTCTGAAAGTCGCGGCCATGTCCCCAGTATGCGGTGCGGGTGCGCCCAAGCTTACTCTGCAGTATCCAGTAATAGTTGGCGAGCAGCCGATTTTCCTGCATGAAGATGACCATGTCCGGCTGCCGGATTGACTGCGGCATGGGCTGCCAGCACAAATCCTTCTTCTCCTTGATCGGCACATAAATGTTGCGTACCTCGTGGCCCCAGTCGATTTCTGCGACGTCCTGCTTGAGCACCTCATCGCCGTAGGCCTGACCGTAAACAAGTTCAAGCTGCACGCCCGCATCGGCCAGCTTGTCGCGCAGCAGCGTCAGCAGCGCTTTGCGGTAATGAAAAACGCGGTATTGAAACAGGACGACCACCGGTATTTTGCTGTTTTCAGATAAGGAAGACATAGTCGATACATAAAAGGAGTGGTAGGAGCTTCACCGTCGACGCCGGCATTTCCTGATGCGCCGCCAGATCGGACAAATGAACGAATAATGCCCTAAAAGTAATGAATCTCATAATATTTACGCTTTGCGTATCCGATATAAAAGCGCATGCATGGGGAGCTCACGCTATTTCGCCGCGCCTGAGACTTCGAGAAAACCGCCGTTACCCAAATTGGGCAAAGTATGCCCAGACTTAATAAGGTGACAACCCGAAAGAATTCAAGCTGTCAAGTGTCAAGCGCATCAAGACGTTTAGTGTTGTTTTGCCGATCCGCGGAAAGATCATTCATTAATATATTGACAGCCAGATTCAGTACTTTAGAATCCGGATAACCAAAAGTTAAATACCAGGCAACTAGTCATCATGCATGTTCCTTTTTTCCGCAATCTTCCCTGCCTTGCTCATAACGCCGGTTGCCAATAATAATGTCCGAAACAATATCAGTCATGGTGCTTGGGTTACGGGGCTTTCCAATGGTGCAGGGAGGGGTCGAAACGCACGCTGAAAACCTTTATGCGGAACTGGCGCAAATGGGTTGCAAGGTTGAAGTTGTGGTGCGCGACCGTTCGCAGCCGCTGGATAATCCAAAGGTATGGAAAGGCATTCGTTTCACGCGCTTGTGGGCGCCTCGCAACAAGCGTTTCGAGGCCATTGCGCACACGCTTTTCGGTGTTATTTACGCTGCATGGAAGCGCCCCGACGTATTGCATATCCACGCAATAGGCCCCGCGCTGCTGACGCCTCTTGCGCGTCTTTTCGGTCTGAATGTCGTGGTAACGCACCACGGCGCCGACTATGAGCGCCAGAAGTGGGGACGCGTCGCAAAGCAGCTTTTGCGCCTTGGCGAAAGTTACGGCATGCGCTTTGCGCACCAGCGCATCGTCATCTCGCATGGCATACGCAGTTCGGTAGCCAGGAAGTATGCGTGTGACAGCGTACTGATTCCAAATGGGGTCAAGATGCCTGACGTACCCGACAGCGCCGCCGCACTGGAGCACTTTCGACTCGTTGCAGGGAAATATGTTTTGTTAGTCAGCCGGCTGGTGCCTGAAAAGCGCCATACGGACCTGATTGAAGCATTCGCGCTGGCCAGGCTGCACGGGTGGAAGCTGGTACTGGTCGGTGCTGCGGACCATCCCGACGCCTACGCGCGCCTGGTGCTGGCAGCGGCTGCCAGTAACGACGATGTCGTGTGCACCGGGTTTCAGTCCGGATTGGCCTTGCGGGAACTGTATGCGCACGCCGGCATGTTTGCGCTGCCGTCGTCGCATGAAGGCTTGCCGATTGCCTTGCTCGAGGCGCTCAGTTATGGCCTGCCGTCGATTGCGAGCGATATTCCCGCCAACAGGGAGGTCATCAATCCGCGCGTGCAGTTGTTTCAGATGGGAAATATTGAAGCTTTGGCGGAGCAGTTGCGGCGTCAATCGCTGTCAAAGCCCGACCGGGCAGGCGCCATCACGGCGAAGCGGATCCTGGCCGACACTTATCGATGGAACACGATTGCCCGCGATACCCGGCGCGTCTACGAAAGTGCGCTCGGCAGGACCATCCCGGTGACCGTGGCAGCCGAGGCAGCCGAAGCTGTTACCGAATAAGCAGGCATTACTGCCGCTGAAAGAAATCAGGGACTGCGGTTGCAGCCGCAGCAGGGGGGGGCGCGCGCCAATCTGCATGGGACGATCCTGCAAGAGAGTGAAGGGAGAGGTCCTTGATGACGCTGTAACCACACCGGCATGCTGCGCGCGGCCTGTCTTCTTTCGATTCTTAACAGGAGTGACATCCATGAATTACGCAAAGTTGTTTGCAGGCGCTGTATTGACGGTAGCGGCGGTCTCGGCCGGTGCAGCCGATCTGAACAGCACGACCACCATCGACCTGTCGCAAGACTCGACGTTTAGCCACACGTTTGCGGCAGGAAACGCCGGCAAAACGTTTTTGAACATTTTCAATTTTACTATCGACAGCACGTCGTCCATCGGTTCGTCGCTCACTTCGAAGATCAGTGGAGGACACGCCCTCGATATCACATCGTTTGGCTTGTACTCAGGTACCAGCCTGATCATGGCCGGCCGCCAGGAATCGACCGGCGCCACTGAAAGCTGGAGCCTGGACGCGCTCGCGCCTGCACCCGGCAATTATTCGCTGCGTGTCGGCGGCACTGTCATCGGTGCCTTGCAAGTGGCGTTCACCGGCGACGGTTACGTGACTGCAGTACCAGAACCTGAAACGTGGTCGATGCTGCTTGGCGGCCTGGCCCTGGTGGGTTTCCTCTCGCGGCGCAAGGCAGTGGCCGGGCGGGTAGCGGGAGTCCTCGTTAGCTGAACCGGAACCGTGTTTTGAATGCGCCGCGCACGACCCGTGGCGCATCGTCACCCGATGCCACCAGAATTATTGATGAATGGATGATGAAAATGAATAATTCCGCTGGTCAAACCGTCGCACGCGATGATCAACTATGTGAAGACGAGCCTGCGGTCGTGGCGGAACTGCTTTCCTTCCCACCACGCCGCCGTATTACCGACGCCCGAAAATACCGCGCGGCGCACTGGATGAACATCCTGAAGTTCGCCGATGTGGTGGCGTTGCTGTTGGCTGGATTCGGCGGTTTCGGGCTGCGCTTCGGCCTGGACGCGCCCCTCGGGTCTGCCAGCCATCTGTTTATCTATCTGGGGACCGTGGTGTCGATGGTGTCCTTGCACATGGCCCATGGATACCGGGTGCGCTCGATCTCTTCCTTGTACAGCTTGATCAGCAGCCTGTTCGTCGGCGGAACAGGCGCGCTCTGCCTGGTAGCGGTGTGCGGCTACCTGTCTGGCTCGCTGCATGAATACTCGCGTGTGTGGCTGGTGTCGAGCGTGCTGGCGTCCGCTATATTACTTGTGTGCAATAGGATCGTCATCACGCACATTGTCCGGCGCGCCGTCAAGGCCGAGCGGATGATGGAATCGGTGATTGTGGTCGGCGCGAACGAGCATGCCGATAAAATGTTGCAAGCGATCCGTAATGACCAGCAGGCCAATGTCAATGTGCTTGGCGTGTTCGACGACCGCATCCAGCGCGAACTGCCGGCGTCGCTACGGCCCATGATGCTCGGGTCTACCTCGGCGCTGCTCGACTTTATCCGCGCCAACCACGTGGACCGGGTGATCGTCGCCTTGCCATGGGTGGCGTCGGCCCGCATCGACAGCTTGTTAAACAAGCTGCGGACGGTGCCGGTGCGGATCGACCTGGTCCCGAACGACGTCGTCTGGCGGTTTGCCGGCATCAACATGGAGCGCGTGGGCACGGTACCGGTGTTAACCATTGCCAATGGCCGGGTGAACGAACAGAGCGGACTCGTTAAACGGATCGAAGACGTTGTCATATCCTCGATCCTGGTGCTCCTGATTGCGCCGCTCCTGTTGCTGGTGGCTTTGGCGATCAAGCTCGACAGCAAAGGTCCGGTCATTTTCAAGCAGCGCCGCCATGGCTTCAACAACGATGTGTTCGAGGTCTACAAGTTCCGCTCGATGACGGTGGTGGATTCGGCGCGGAGCGATGTGCAGCAGGCTACCCGCAACGATTTCCGTGTGACGCGGGTGGGCAAATTTTTGCGCCGGAGCAGCCTCGACGAGCTGCCCCAGCTCTTCAATGTTCTAAAAGGAAATATGTCGATTGTCGGCCCGCGGCCGCACGCAGTGCAGCACGGCATCGAGTTCGCATCGATCATTTCCGAGTATTTTGCCCGCCATAACGTCAAGCCTGGCATCACCGGCTGGGCGCAGGTCAACGGGCTGCGTGGCGAAACCGACACCGTCGACAAGATGCACCGGCGGGTCGAGTTCGACTTGCATTACATTGAAAACTGGTCGCTGCTCCTGGATGTGAAGATCATCCTCAGGACTGCCATCGCGGTGTGGTTCGATGCGAATGCCTACTAGCGCGATGGCAATGTACGAATCAGTGCGGGCGCAGCGGATGCGGGTAGATGTAAGGCGTGTAGCTCGGCTTAGTGCCAAGGAAGTATTCCCGGCCAAGCGCAATCGACTGTTCGCATTTGCTCGATACCGCCGATGGGGAACTCTCCGCAATGAAGGCCTGGCTGATCTGGTCCTGCACCGGGTAGGTGCCGCACGCGACGCCCTCGAGGATGAGCGCTACGGGATAGGCAATGTTGCTGGTGTAGGTATTGCGGAAAATCACCCCGTCGCCCCCGCGGATGCCGATGCCGGCGAACTGCCGGCCCGATTTCAGCACTGCAGAAAACGTGTTGTCGTACACCTCCCAGCTACGGGTGCCACGGGGCGAACTGGACAGGCCGTGCGCATCGACTTGCGAAAAGTCTTTTGTCAGGTCGTTCGCTATGCCCACATTGTGGCGGAACACGTAGCGCGCGCCATTGTTGGAGGCGATGTGGTGACGGTTGCCGGACATGTAGTTGTCTTCGACAAAAACCGCATTGGCAGAGCCCAGCTCCAGCGCCGGCCAGGTGCCGTCGCCAAACACCACCACGCCGTAGCCCAGGTTGTGGACAGCCGCGTTGTAGTTGTCGATGAACTGGTTGTTGTAAATCACGCCGCGCTGGCGGGCGAGTCCCCGTACTTCCACGCCTGCGAACACGAAGTTGGTGAACTTTGCGTTGCGCACGGAAAAATCGACGCACCCGCCGATCAGGCCCAGGCCGCGGTCCTGGCTGTACGACAGGTTGGCGCCAACCAGGGTCATGTCGGAAAAATTGATCGGGCGCCCGTTCGTACAATCATAGCGAACGAGATAGGTATTGGCAGGGACGGGCGCGGTGCGCTGGATGATGGTGGCATTCATCCCGGCACCCTTGAGCGAAATGCCCCCGAGTATCCAAAGCTGGTTGGCGCCCCAGTCGCACGTGCCAGCCGGCAAAACAATGGTTTGCCCGGGAAACGAGGCGCTTGCGGCGGCCTGCACGGTTGAAAAATTGCAGGTGGAAAGCTGCTTGGTGGACGGAAGCGGGGCAGTACTGGCAGAGGCTGCAGGGCTGCCGGCCAGCAGGCAGGCGCCAAAAGAAACAGCGCTGAACAGCCAGGCAGACATGCTGGCACGCGGTGGCAAGGCGACGGATAGGTTCATGGGATTTTCCAGGTGGCGGTAAGTGGAGTCAACAAAGCTGGCAAACAGGGGTTTTCCATAGGGTAACAGTAGTTACTTGGTGAAAACAGATTATGCGTTTTAATTGTTGTTTCTATGCATGTTTTCCGCAAGAAATGATCATGATCACCATTAAATCTTTGAAAGATGATTCATCAAGTGCAATTTATTCTGTCGCGCCATGTCGTACGGCGCTTGTATCCGGCGTTTGCAACCGGGTTGCTGCTGGCGTCGCCGGCGCATGCGCAGCTGGGCAGCAAGGTACTGCGTCCCCATGTCGGGTTCGCATTCACTGATGATTCGAACGTGCTGGGCCGCGATAGCGCTGAAATAGCGGATACGGCGCGTACAGTCACTGTGGGTGTCGATTACGTCCAGATGCTGGGGAGGCAATTGCTGACCGCCAGCCTGGCGGGTAGCCGCACCAGCTTCAACCGCCTTGCGCAGCTTGATTACCACGGCGAAAACCTGGCGGCCGACTGGGCCTGGCAGGTGGGAAATCACTGGCACGGCAAGGCCGGCGCCACCCGCAGCATCAGCCTCGCGCCGTTCACGGATTTCCACAACGCCGAGCGCAACACGAATACGGTGGACCGCCGCTACGTGACGGCAAACTGGCAGTACCATCCGGACTGGCAGCTACGCGTTGAACTGTCGCGTTATGGCGTTGCGTACAGCCTGGCGTCACAGGCGCAATTCGACCGTACCGAGCGCCTTGGAGTGATCGGTATCGATTACAAAACGCGGGCGGGAAATGTGCTTGGCGTGCAGGCGAAATCAACCGATGGCCATCTCCCAAACCAGATACCGGGCCCGGATCTGCGCGCGAACGATTATCGCCAGAACCAGGTCGACCTGAAAGCCACGTGGCAACTGACAGGCATCACGCGACTTGATACTGTCATCGGCATGGTCGCGCGCACACATGCTGGTGCGGCTGGGCGCGATTTCCACGGCCCCAACGGGCGCGCCACACTCAATATTGCCGTGACGCGCGCTACATCCCTGACCATGGCGGTCTGGCGCGAAACGGGCATCTTCGACGATGTTTCAACGGCGTACTCCACCAATCGCGGCGCCAGTGCCGGATTGCGGTGGATTGCCACCAGCAAGGTGATGGTAGATGCGTCGAGCCGGCGTGAAGCGCGCGATTTCAAACGGTCGCCCGCATTTGCAACCAGTCCTGCATATAAAGATATGTTGCAGTCCAGCCAAATAGGGTTGACTTACACGCCGGTTGCGCGGTTCAGTCTTCAATTCGTTATTTTTAATGCCCGAAAACAAAATAGCGCCGCCAGTGGAGAATATGCGCGCCACGGCGCAAGTTTTACCAGCCGCTATGATTTCTGATCCTTTACCCGGAGTGCATGTGCACTTTGCAACCAAAAATATTAGTTGAGACTTGACAATAACTTAACGCTTCTCCATACTCGGTCGCGATTGCCAGGCGCGTATTCAATCAATTACGGCAAATGTTTTCCGTAGATTTTCAATTTTTCGCAGTCATGCGTTTAAATCCCAGAAATGAATTGGTAGCCATGAAAATCCGCGATAAAACAATTCGGTATTTTATTCTTGCAGCATGGTTGTCATCGCTGGTTTCATGTCATTCAGGCGAATCGATTCAACCCAGCCAGGCGCTGGCAACCGTGAATGGCAGTGATATTACTGTTCACCAGGTAAATGCCGAATTGCGGGCGGCGCCGGAGTCGGGCGACCCGCTCCGGTTGCAGCAGCGCGCGCTGGCCCGCGTGATCGACCGCGATTTGCTGGCGCACAGGGCAATCCGGGAAAAGATTGACCGCGATCCGGTGGTATTGATGGCCATTGAACGCAGCCGCGCCCAGATCCTGGCCCAGGCCTACCTGCATAGCCGCTTCAGCACTGCCATCAAGCCGGCGCCGGCCGAGATCGCCGCCTATGCACAGGACCATCCCGCATTGTTCGCCAACCGCAAACTGTACAGTTTGCGCACGCTAGCCTTGCCCGCCGCCGCACTGTCGGCCGAGGTGGCGGGGCTGATCGATGCGGCCGGATCGCTGGACGATGTCGCCGCCATGCTGCGCCGCCGGCAGATCGCATTT